>Ga0187819_10000199_pt1 | contig 28575 bp, 26 predicted proteins | sample NC_wetland_sal_i_15_FD_132411 | JGI IMG/M metagenome (GOLD analysis project Ga0187819, IMG submission 132411) | Wetland sediment microbial communities from Neuse River Estuary, North Carolina, USA - SO4_4 | ecosystem: Environmental > Aquatic > Freshwater > Wetlands > Sediment | place: USA... | reverse complement strand
GACGACCAGCACGCCGAGCAACATCACGTCGTGCGAGCCGGCATCGAAAAGCAGCCGAGGCACCAGCAGCGAGGCAAAGAGAAAGATCAGCGAGCTGCCCCAGAATGCGAGCTGCTCCCATAGCTCATGCAAGAAACGCAAGTCATCCGGGGATACGCGCCGCTGCGCCATCGCGCTCATCACCAGGCCCGAGGTCAGGGTCGCCATGACCCCGGAGACTTCAAACTGCCGCTCGGCAACGATGTAGACGAGATAGGGCAGCGCGAGTGTCAGCGTCACTTGCGCCAGCCGCATATCGAGCAGCCATCGCAGAACGCCAACCATCAGGCGTCCGCCGACGTAACCAATGGCGACGCCGCCCGCAAAGCTGCGCACAAAGCTCACCACCGCCGCACCGAGGTCGAGCCGGTGTCCTCCAATCAGGTTCCCGATCAGCATTACGAACAGAGTGATGGCGGCGGCGTCGTTGAGAAGGCTTTCGCCTTCGACCAGCCGGATGAGGCGAGACGGGGCGCCGACATCGCGGAAGATCGCGATCACCGCAACCGGATCGGTAGTTGCCACCATCGAAGCCAGCATGAAGCAGGCAACGGCTGGAACACCCGCCAGTGGCGCCAGCGCCGCGCCGACGAAGAGGGTCGAAACCAGCACCGCCACTACCGCCAGCATCAGAATCGGAGCTGCGTCCTCCGTCATACGGCGCACCTCGATATTCAGCCCCGCCTCGAACACCAGCATCGGCAGGAAAATATAGAGGAAGGCGTCGGAGTGGATCGGCAGATGGACGATCACGTTCGCCACCGAGGCGAACTCAGCGAGCCCTCGGGCGCGCGTCAGAATCATCGAGGTCAGTCCTATCGCTATCCCGACCAGCGCTAGCAGGACGGAAGGAGACAAGCCTATCCTGTCGGCCAACGGCTGACTGAGCGCGACCGTGATCAACAGCGCAGCGATCAACAATAGAATGACTTGAAGATCCATGGTTTTGAAAAGCTCCCCTTCCTGGCGATGTCTCTCCCTTCTGCCTCGTGATTTCTCCGAACAAGCCCCAGCGCTCGCGATAGAGCGCGAGCGACGCGGGCGCAGACGTTCCGCCCGCACCTGTGTGGGTCAAGCGTTGCGGGAAAAGTCAGATTTGGAGTCGTGACAATCGAGCGAGCGAGACCTCAGCGCCGAAGCGTCCCGCGGAGGGGCCTTGGGAAGTAAGCAGCGTGAAAACGTCCTGCGCGGCCACCATCTCCGCGATCGATCCAAGCTGCAACGGCGATCGCTGAGGAGCGCAAGCTGCTTGCACATTCGCGCTGCGAAGCAGGAGCTGGGCGCCGCGGTGGTCGCCGATTGGAAAGCTCGTCGCTGGAGCGGCCGTAGAATTGGAAATCGCGTGCTGGCAGGGCACAACAACTGTTGGCTGAGAAGCGATCCTCATTGCCAACAGGATTGCAATCGCCGATGCCGCTATGGCGAGGAATCTCACGGGCGTAATTTACCGTGCTGGCGCGAGTTACGGCAAGCTGGGCCATTTATGCGTGCTGAATATTCTTCGCTCGCCCGCACGCTCGACGTGAAACCGCAGCTCGAAACTGGATAGATGACGCATTCCGTGTCCTAATGAAAGTTGACGCCTGCCCGGGAACGGAATGTGCCTCGCTCATACAAGCAACCATGACGCGCCAACCATGATGATGTCCTCGCATAGCGCAAATGTTGACAGGTGCAGATAGCACTCTGATCAGTTAAACTTCCCGGCGGGATTTTTCAGATCGGAACCGATCGAGAGACCATGGTCCAGCTCCAGTGCTGAGGATAAAAAGCAAACACATGGTCATCGCAAAATCCGTCCGCGCGTCGCTTACCATGAACCAAAAGCCCTGATCGGGGCGCCACAACTCCGGAATTTTGGTCGTCGCGATCGCGGTCAGGATTACGATCAGCAGCGGTATGCTCGCGAGTCGCGCAAACAAGCCGATCAAGACGAGAAGGCCGCAGATGATCTCGAAGGTTCCGACGAAGTGCGCGGTAAAATCGGGGAAGGGAAATCCGATCTTAGTGAACCGGATCACACCCATGTGAGGGTCGATATACTTCAGTACTCCTTGCGTAAAGAAAATCAGGCCTACTGCGAGACGAACGAAGATCGCGCCGTCATACTTAGGCGACGCTCCAGGAATCCTATCCATTGCAGTTTCCCTGACGGCCTCTGCGCAGGCGCTTAGCTACCGCCCTGATCTGCCTGTCCTGCGATCACTCCGCCGGCGTTTCGACTCCTTCAAGTCTTCGAAGAGCTCGGTGAACAGTTCCGAGACCTTGCGCTTGGCGCTATCCAGCACTTTCTCTCCCAAAGCTGTAGCGCGATACACGCGGCGAGCGAGCTTGCCCGAGCGTTCCTCGACCGAACGCAAATATCCTTTCTCTTCCATGCTATGGAGCATCGGATAGAGCGTGCCTGAGCTCAGCTTGTAACCGTGACGGCCCAGCTCTTCGATCAGCCACAGACCGTACACAGGCCCTTCTCCAGCGTGATGAAGCACGTGCAAGCGGATCAACCCCGAATACAATTGCTGATCCTCACTCGGAGCGTGCTCTTGCGGGTTTCTCCTTCCTCGCACCTTGAGCTTGCGCGTTTAGCGCTGCCTAAGCGGATTCGCCGCGGCTCCTTGACAGCTTGCCGCTCATAGTCGAAATTCGATGTCGATGTCCGATAACCTAGTTGACCGGCCTGAGACGGTCAAGACCGCGGTCTCGACCGTACACCCAGGCCTGCTTCGCGATCTCGCCCCGCCCTTCCTGCGGCTGGGGCTGACGGCGTTTGGCGGTCCGGCCGCGCACATCGCAATGATGGACGAAGAATTCGTGCGGCGGCGTCAGTGGGTCACGCGTGAAGAGTTCCTCGACATGCTGGGGGCGTCCAATCTGGTTCCGGGTCCCAGCTCGACCGAAATGGCCATTCATATCGGCCATCAGCGCGCCGGTTGGAGAGGGCTGGTCATAGCCGGGGTATGCTTCATTCTTCCCGCGATGCTGATCGTGATGCTCTGCGCGTGGGCTTACGTGACGTTCGGATCGCTTCCTCAGATTCAAGGCATCCTGTACGGCGTCAAACCCGTGATTATCGCCGTCGTGTTCCAGGCTTTGTGGGGACTTGCCCGCGCCGCCGTCAAGAACAGGCTTTTGGCCGGTATCGGCTTGCTCGCGACGGCCGGCGCGCTCGCTGGCGGGAACGTATTGGCGATACTTCTGGCCGCGGGAGGCGCAGCCACCTTCGAAGCGTGGATTAAGCAACGCACCGTCGGCGCCAATCCCGCTGCGCTCTGGACCATCAAATCATTGCTGGCACCGACTGCAGTGTCTGCCGCCGCGGTCACTATAAGTCTGTCGGGACTGTTTTTGGTTTTTCTCAAGTTTGGCGCGGTCATCTTCGGCAGCGGCTACGTATTGTTGGCGTTTCTTCAAGCAGACCTTGTTAGCCGGCTGCACTGGTTGAGCCAGGCGCAGCTGCTCGACGCAGTGGCCGTGGGCCAGGTGACCCCAGGACCGGTATTCACCACCGCCACGTTCATCGGCTATTTGCTCGGCGGAGTTCCCGGCGCCGTGATCGCCACCATCGGCATTTTCCTTCCTGGCTTTCTCTTCGTTGCCGCCAGCCGTCCATTAATCCCACGGCTGCGCTATTCGAAAATCGCCGGGGCATTCCTTGATGGTGTCAATGTCGGCGCGGTCGCTCTGATGATCGCCGTTACCTGGCAACTCAGCAGCGCCGCTGTGGTTGATCTCCTGACCGGCGGCATCGCAGCACTATCTGCGGTCGTCTTGCTCTACTTCCGGATCAACTCGGTGTGGTTGATCTTCGCCGGTGCGTTGCTCGGCTTTGCATGGACCGGCCGGTTCGCAGGATGACGTTCAGCATTGACGAGACAGGGCGTGGGATGCCATAACCACGCCGAATCGGTACCAGGCGGTGACGATCATGATCGAGGTTGGCGACAAGGCTCCCGATTCGACCTTGCTCGATTCACGCGGCGAGCAGGTGACGCTCTCATCATTATGGCGCGAGCGTCCGCTGGTGCTGGTCTTCCTCCGCCACTTCGGCTGACCGTTCTGCCACGAGCATCTTCGCGCGTTGCGCGATGATTACGACAGCTTCAAGGCCAAGGCCGAGATCGCGGTGGTGACCCAGGGGACGCCCGCCGAAAACGCGGAACTCGCCGCCCGCCACGGCGCGCAGTTCCGCTACCTCTCCGACCCCGAGCATCGGGCCTACCGCGCGTACGGACTTGGCCGTGGGGGCTTCGCGCAGGTGATGTCGCCGGCGATTCTTTTCAAGGCGACGCTGTCGGCGCTGAGAGGCAACGTCGGCCGACGGGTCGGCGACGTCTTCCAGATGCCCGGGACCTTCGTCATTGATCGCGAGGGAATCGTGCGATTCTGCCATCGCAATTCCAACGCCTCCGACAATCCCCCGAACGCCGCCGTCCTCACCGTGCTTCAGGCCTTCAGCCTGGATTTCAGACACCGCGTTTAGGGATGAACTAGTTCAGCCTGACGCCGGCACATTTGGCGTGCTATTCAGTTCGCTATGGACGACTCTCGCAATGCCTGACATGCTCGCCCGCCTCGCCCCAAATCGGACGACGACCGTTCGAAATGCGGAAATTCAATTTTGACGGAACGAAGCTACCGTTGGTGGTCAAGCCCTCCAAAAACCACAACTAATGGTATAAATTGCGCTTTCAGCTCTTTTCGGAGCAATGGCAACGACCCAGAAAGCTTAACGCGCCCACCGCGTGGCGGCCGCTCACGAGCGCGCCGGCTCGATTGGCACCACCTCGTCGAATCGGGCGTAGTCAAACGCGACGCCGTCACGCGTGCGCCTCATGATGTCCGCAAACCGGGCGCCCCAGACTATATCGTCGAGCTGATACATGTGTCGCGCGTGGATGGTCTGGGAGAAGGTCTCGTCAAGCCCGGTAAGCGAGACGACGATCTGGGCCGACGATGCGGCAAGCGATTCGCGGGTCTGGCCGAAAAGAGCGCTTTGCTCGTCGATGGGGTGGATCGCGGTCCAGCTCATCAAGAAGATCGGGTTGCGATCGCGCGAAAGCTGGAGATCGTGGAACCGGCGCATCGTTTCGCCTTCGGCGGTGACTTCGTCGCGGGTCAGCGCGACGTGAATCCCGGCTTCGACGATCTGGTTACCGCGCAGATTCGCCATCCTGAACATCAGGCACGGTACGCCGTCGCGCGGCGCGACGACCGCGTAGCGGCTGAAGCGCACCCGTGCACTCGGACGCGAGAACTTGGCGAACACCAGCCCGGTCATGGTGGCCAGGCCGAGCAACCCGATCAACGCCTCCGCCGCCACCATCAGGTTGGCGGAGGTCGACGCCGGCCACATGCTGCCGTACCCGATCGTCGCCATCGTCTGCACGCTGAAGAAGAACGCGTCGGCGAAAGAGCCCGGCCGCGCGCCGCCGACTCCACCGCCGAAGAAATACGCAAGCGCGAATGCCAGGTTGGCCGTGATGAACAGCGCCGCGACGATCAGCATCAACAGCGGCCACGACGCGGTCAGCAGATAATGGTAGAGATCGCCGAGCGCGGCCCGCCGCTTGAGGTTCGGATAGGCGCTACGGGTTTTATCTGCGCGGCCGCGGAGTAGTTTCACGGTGAGTGGCGTCTTGAGTTCATGCGACAGTGCCGCCACCGGACTGTTGCGAACGCCAGAGTACCAAAGTTTATCAATTGGTACTAAGAGTACTAGCCATCAACCGCGGGGAGCGCAGATGGAAGACCGACCGTACTGGAACATGGAGATCGAGCCTCGGCTCGGAAGCGAGGCCATCGCTGGCCTGCAGCTCGAGCGGCTGCGCACCCGGGTCGGCCAGCTCCTGACGCACGCGCCGTATTTCCGCCGCCAGCTCGAAGCACGCGGCGTTCGGCAGCCCGACGACATCCGCAGCTTGGCGCAATGGCCGCAGGCACTGCCTCCGTTCACCAAGGCCGACTACCGCGTGCTCATCGAGGCCTGCGACAACGACGTCTATCGATTGCTCGACGACACCCTGCCCTTTCCGCTCTCTAAGCTGGTGTGCATGGCGGCAACGTCGGGCACCACCGGCGATCCGCAGCCCTATCCGTTGACGCAGGGCGACATCGATGAGTTCTGGGGCGAGTTCGTACTGCGGTCGCGATGGCGGGCCGGGGTGAGGCCCGGCGACCGCGTAGTCCACGCCTTCGCGCTTTCGATGTTCCTTGCAGGCGCGGCCACGCTTCAGTGCGGGAGCCAGATCGGCGTCATGACGATCCCGGTGGGGGCGGAATCGGGGGCGGTACGGATCCTCAAGATGGCGCGCTTTTTCCACGCCAACGTACTCACCTGCACGCCGTCGCTCGCGGAGCATCTGATCGAGCGGGCCGCCGAAACGCTCGGTGCGCCGATCTCTTCGTTGGGCATCAAGACCCTGTTGTGCGGGGGCGAGCCAGGCGCCGGAATCCCGGAGGTCCGCTCGCGGATCGAATCGGCGTACGGCGCGAAGCTATACGATCTGGGCGCGGGACTTGGCGTGTCGTGCGATTGGCCGGAGTACCAGGGGATGCACTGGGTCGGTGACGATCTCTGCATCTACGAGCTGGTCGATCCCGGCACGCATGAGCCGGTCCCGATGGTCGACGGCGCGGAGGGCGAAGCGGTATTCACCTCGATAGTGGGTGGCGGGTTCGGATGGACGCGGCTCTCTCTCGGTGACATCCATCGCGTCACCGTATCGCCGTGCCCGTGCGGCTTGACCGGCTTTCGTTATCGGATCGTCGGGCGCTCGGACGATATGCTCAAGGTCAAGGGCGTAATCGTTTATCCGGCCGCGATCGACGCCGTCATCTCGGGTTTCATCCCGCGCGTCACGGGCGAGTTCCGGATCGCGCTCGACGAGCCGCCACCGCGCGTGGTTCCGCCGCTAAAACTCCGGATCGAGCGCGGAGCCGATATCCCCAAGTCGGCACTGGCCAAACTGGAGGCTGAGATCGTAAAGGCGCTCAAGGAGCGGCTGAAGTTCACCCCGACAATTTTCTGGCTCGAACCGAATCAGCTCGAACGCAGCACCCACAAGACCAGGTTCATCGAGATCGCCCCGAAGGGGGCATGAGCATGCGCCTTCCTGAATGCGGTTGGATCCGCACCTGAGCGCGCGCAACGAGATCGCTTGAGCGAGGCAGGCATCGATGGAAATGCACGCACAGGTAAACGAACCCGTTGAGTACGATCTGAATCTGACCGCGGAGCAACTTGAAATCCGTGCGACCGCGCGCAAGTTCGCCTCCGAGGTGCTCCGCCCCGCCGGGATCGAGATCGACCGGATGACGCCCGAGGCGGCGATCGCGAAAGGCTCGCCGTTGTACAAGGCTCTCGCACAGGCATCGCAGCTGGGCTTTACGAAGATGCGCGCACCGGCTGCGTTCGGGGGCCTTCAGGCAGCGCCCGCAACTGAGCACATAGTGCTCGAAGAGCTGGCGTGGGGGAACGCCGGGCTGGCCGGCGTGATCTTTCTCGCTTCCTATCCTGCGCAAGCCGCGCTGGCTACCGGCAATCCCGAGTTGATCGCGGAGTTCTCGGCGCCCTACTTCGCCCAGACCGATGCCTCGACCATCGGATGCTGGGCGATTACGGAACCGGAGCACGGTTCTGATGAGCTTGGCGTGATGCGGCCAGACCTCAAAGTCAAAGGCCGCGGCAACCTGATCGCACGGCGCGACGGCGACTGGTGGGTCTTGAGCGGGCAGAAGTCCGCCTGGGTGTCCAACGCGCCGATCGCTACCGTCGGCGTGATAAACGTGCAGCTCGGATCGAGCGACCGGCTGGACCACGGCGGCGTGTGCATCGTGCCGCTGAATCTCGCCGGAGTGTCGCATGGACGGCCGCTCGAAAAGCATGGGTTTCGCGCGCTGCCGCAGGGTGAGATTTTCTTCGACGAGGTGCGCATCCCGCGCCGCTACATGATCGCCGAGGGCGCAAACTATCCGGCGCACGTCGAGACCACTCTCACAGGGTTCAACGCGAGCGTGGGGGCGCTCGCGACCGGGGTCGCGCGCGCGGCCTTTGATTGCGCGCTTGCCTATGCCAAAACGCGCATCCAGGGCGGACGGCCGATCTTCGAGCATCAATCGGTGCGTGCGCGCCTGTTTCGCATGGCGTCGCTGGTTCGAGCCTCACGCGCGCTCTCGCGCGAGGTCTACGTTTACAACCTGACGCGGCTTTCGCGCGGCGAGCCCGCACGCATCGATCACTCGATCACGTCGAAGGTCTTCTGCACCGATGCGGCGCTCAAGGTCGCCACGATGGCAGTGCAGCTTCACGGCGGCAGCGGAATGACACACGAGTACCCGGTCGAGATGTTCCTGCGCGACGCCACCGCGCTGACCATAGCGGACGGCGAGAACAACTACCTCGGCCTGATCGCGGCCTCGATGCTGTAGAGGGTTGCGCGCGGCCACGACCCGAGCAGACGGAACAAAGACGGAGGCTCCATGGGCTCAAGCAGCGAAGAACGACTCCGGACTCTCGAGGATCGCGAGCAGATTCGCGAACTCGCGGCCACTTACTGCTTTCTCGTGGACGACGGGCGTTTCGCCGAACTCGTCGAACGCTGCTTCACCGAGGATGCGTGCTGCGACTTTCACGGCGCAGGCGGGGGAATGGCGCCGACCGTGTCGCGCGGGCGCGCCGAGGTCCGGCATTTCTTCTCCGTCGTCGTTCCGGCTGCGCTGCGCGACATGGCGCACACGGTCCACAACCATCGCATCGCCATCGACGGCGACCGCGCGTCAGGCGACTGCTACTTCGAACTTACCGCGGTCGATCAGACATCCGGCGAGGCGGTGGTCGGCGCCGGCCGCTACATCGATCGTTACCGGCGCGACGCGGGCGTGTGGCGTTTCGAGGCGCGCAACGCCGAGATTTTCTTCATCGCGCCGCTGCGCGAAGGCTGGGCAAAGAAACGATTCCTGGACACGCTCGCCGCATCATCGCGTTGAGCGAAGGGCTGCAACGAGGATCGCATGGAGCTCAAGGAAGCCATTGGAAGACGCCGCTCGATCCGTTTTCTCCGGGCCAACAAGCCAGTGGAGCGCGCCAAGATCCAGAAAATGCTCGAGGCGGCGCGCCTGGCCTCGTTCTGGGGCAATGTGCAGGCGCTCAAAGCGGTCGTCATCGAGCGCGCGACGGCGCCGGCGGAAGTTATAGCGGCGCTGCCGGTCGGCACCGCGATCGGCGGATTTCAATTTCGCGCCGCGCCCGTGATCATCGTGTGGTGTCTCGACTGGCAGGCGGTCAACGAGCAGGGAGACCGGCTGCACGAATTGGTCGAGGCGGGGGCGCTCGGCGTCGACAAGGCCAAGAGCCACGCTTATCTCGACAGCACGCTGATCCCGTTCTTCAAGTCCGCCGGGGAGCGCGTAAAGACAACCGGCTTCACCGAACTCGATTGCGGCCAGGGAATCGCTCAAGCGACTCTGGTTGCGTTTGAAGAAGGGCTCGGCACATGCCTGCTGGGCGTAATGAACGACCGCAAGCTCAGGCGCGCGCTCAAATTGCCCGACTCCTACAAAACCCTCGTGCTTCAGACGGTGGGCTATCCGGCCGAGGATCCGGCAGCGGGGGGCCAGCGCCCACGCGTAGCGTTTGAAAGGCGATTCTTCCTGAACCAGCACGGCCAGCCATTTGCGCGCGACGCGGTCGTCGTCGAGGAGCTTGGCGAGGCAAAGATGCTCCAGGCTCAGGCGCCTCTGCCCGGCCGCAGGGAGGAACTCAACCGGCTGGGCAAGGCGTTTGGCCTGAGCGACGTGTTTGGCGACGAGGTCCCGGCGGTCGTAAGCGACCTCGCACAGGCGTCGAGCGAAGCGCCGCCTCCCAACGGTCCGCGCGGATCGAAGTGAGCACAGTTCGGTGGCGAAAGGCCGATAAGGAGCTCACCGAGCAGATTCACTTGCGGAGGAGGTCCTTCGCCTATTCACGGGCGGCGGCGTGGGCTGGCTGCGCCGATGGCCGCTCGCTTCCAGCCATGGGTCAGCGCCGCCGCCTCTTCGGCGACGGCTGGAGGCTTTTGAGGAAGCCGATGAGCAGCTCGTTCACCTCCTTCGGCCGCTCTTGCTGCGTCCAGTGGCCGGCACCAGGGAGCACCGCCTTCTTCTTCAGATTGGGGACGTTGGTTTCCAGCGCGTTGAATTCTTCGTCCCAGAATTCGATTACGGCATCCTTGTCGCCGGCGATAAAGATTGTCGGTTGCAGAAGCTTCGCACCGTCGAGAAATGGCGTGAGCGCCCAGTTGCGATCCACGTTTCGGTAGTAATTGAGGCCGCCTGCAAACCCGCTGCGCTTGAACTCGGCCGTGAAGAAATCGAGGTCCTGTTCCGTGAGCCACGGTGGAAGCTTGTTCGGCGCTGCGGGGACCCTCGGTGGCGCGCTCGGATCTATCACGGGATTCCATCGTTCGTCCGGAGCCGCGTCTCCCGAAGCCGAGTACAGGCCGCTGAGCAAACTGGCCCTGACGTCCGCCTGGAAAATGTTCTCCGCGCCGGGTGATCGGAACATCGCCTGATAGAAAATCTTGCCCGGATATTTCTGCCGCTCCCATTCGCTCGGACTCACTCCCATGCGCGGAAAGTAGGGAACGCTCAGCAGCCCGACTGCCCGGAAAAGATCCGGGCGGAAGAGCGCCGCGTACGGGGTAATCCATGCGCCCCAGTCATGGCCCACAATCACGGCCGGTTTCTCACTCAAGGCATTGACCAGGCCGACGATATCGCCGGTGAGCTGAAAAACGTCGTAAGCCTCGACCGCTTCGGGACGATCGGTCTGGCCGTAGCCTCGCATGTCAGGCGCGACTACATGAAAGCCGGCTTGCGCGAGCGCGGGAATCTGATGGCGCCATGAGTACCACGACTCCGGGAAGCCGTGGCACAGCACCACCAGCGGCCCGGAGCCCGCCTCGACGTAATGCATACGGATTCCATTGGTCTGGACGAATCGATGCTCAAGCTCGGCCATTGCACAACCTCCGCAGATAAACGGCTGACACTTCGACGATATGCCTCAGGATGCGATGGCGCGCCGCAGCCAGCCCAGGAGATCTGCCAGCACTTCGGCGCGGTTGGTCTCGTTCAGCATCTCGTGGCGGCCGCCGGCGTAGTACTTTTCGATGACGTCGGTCAGCCCGGCCGCGCGATACCGCTCGGCGAGCGGTCGAAGCCATTCGAGGCCATGATTCAACGGATCGGCGTCGCCAGCGAAGATGTAAATGGGGAGGTTCTTTCGTATGCGTGCGATTTCATTCGGATCGACAAGCCGCCTGGCAGATGCGGCCATCGTTTCGATCGATCGGCGGTTCACGCCGAAGCCGCACAGCGGATCGGCGATGTACTTGTCCACCTCGGCCGGATCGCGGCTCAGCCAATCGAAGGGAGTGCGCGGCGCCTCGATTCCACGATTCATCGAGGTCAGATCGACCTCGCGCGTGGGATCGATTGTGCGCTTGTCAAGGGAAACGGAACCCGAAATCGCCGCGCCCGCGATCGTCTCGCTGTGATCGAGGATGTATTGCTGTGCGGCGAATGAGCCCATGCTGTGCCCGAGCAGCACCAGCGGAAGGCCATCGTCGCGTTGGCGAGCGATGATGCTGAGCGCCGCGATGTCGTCTACCAGGCCGTTCCATCCGGCGTCGCCAAAGTCACCGAGCTTGTCCGCGCTTGCAGTGCGGCCGTGGCCGCGATGGTCATTCGCGTAAGTATGGAAGCCAGCGGCGGAAAGGAACTCCGCCACGTGCGCGTATCGGAGCGCATGCTCGCCCATGCCGTGCGCGATCTGAACGATGCCGACGGGGCGGACCGAGGCTGGCCATCGATAGCACGCGACGCGAAGGCGGTCGCGGCTGGTGAAGGTGAAGTCTTCGTGTTTCATCAGTCTGCAACCTAGCCGGGCGACTTATGGTTGGCAACCGAACTCATCTGCACCGCCGGGAGCGGTCCGGGCCACTGTTCGCTATGAAGCAGATCGCTACATGCTGCGGCTTAAGGCAACATGCCGTTGTTGCAATCAAATGCACTGATTCTAATTTAAGTTCAACTGGCTAGTGATTTTCCTTCGCAATCTTTTTAAGTGTCGTGTGCTCGGCAAATGGCACGTTTGATGCATCCGGCTCAGCCATGTCGCCTACTGACATAACAAGAATTCCGAGCCCTAACACGGTTTCGGCCCGGCCATTGCCGTGAGCGCAGACCCTTTGAGACGCGGCATTGAGCTATCGCATGAGTTATCATCGCAGCGCGGCGAACCTTCTGTAGGCGTAGGACTCTTGGCAATCTTTCATGGCGCACAGATTCCGATTTTCGCCACAGCCTTGGCAACGGGTCTTTTGCTTTTCTACCCTCCACTGCGAATCGCGCTGACCTCCGGATACTCGGGTACCATCAGGGAGGTGCATCGATGGTCCGGGCGCGGGCAAGTTCTCCTCGCGGTACTGCTAGTAGGCACTTGGGCCCGCTTGATGGTCGCGCGAGGGTACGGCTGCAACAGAGACAATGCCTGGCGTGCGTGGCGCCTGACCCACGTCACCTTTGTGAGCGCAGCGGCGATCGGACTCCTGGCAAGCGGATTCGTACTATCATCGCCGCGCTCGTTTTCTCTGTTCCTGAACGATTGCTCATTATTCACGCACTTAGGGCTCACCGCTCTGAGCTGCGCAGTTATCATCGCGCACGCGTTCTTGGCTCTTGCCTATTCGCAAAGCCGTTTGTTTATCGCACCGGTAAATCATGGAGATGCATCATGTGACGAGCCGATAACAACCGGCCGCAAACCAACATGATGGGACAGCTAAGTAATGCTGGCAAAAAAAATAGCTGCTAAACGGGAAAGTTTGCTGGAACCTGCTGCGCCGCAATGGGCGAGCGCCGAACAGGTTCATCTCCCGATGATGCCCACACCGCTGGCCTCGCAGCCTTCTCCTTATATCAAGATCAGCTGGCAGCAGCGACCCTACGGCAAGCTCAGGTCCATCAAAGCCGCGTCGCTGCACAATGGCGAGGAAATTTTCTTCCGGCTCGAATGGAATGACCCGGAAAAGAACGACACCCTGACCGATAGCACGTTTCCCGATGGAGCTGCGCTGCTGTTTCCGATGGGCTCCGACGCTCCCATCCTAACCATGGGCGACAAGACGCATCCGGTGAATGCGTGGCACTGGCGCGCGGACCTCGCCGAGCATGGACGCAACAACATAGCTCACGGCCTTGGCACCACAGTGCTTTCCGAAAAAAGCCACATCACCTGCCGCGCATCATGGGACAGCGGCAGTTGGCCTTGGTACACCGGCGTGTGGCGAGTGGTCTTTTGCCGGCCGCTAAGCCTGCCCGACCAAGCTGCTGAAGCGATCCAGCTAAAGCCGGGACAGGAAGTGCGCTTCGGGGTGGCCGTATGGCAGGGGCAAAACGCAGAACGCGCCGGGATCAAGGCATTTTCGCAACAATGGCACCGGTTGACGATCGAGGCATAGCCAGGAAGGGTGGCTGAGCGTCGCCGCGAATCACTATCATGGCGGAGAATCGCATGGTTAATGTCGTCAGCGGAAGATCGGCCGGACCCAACCGCCAACTTGCGATGGTCTTCGATCTTAACAAGTGCCTGGGCTGTCACACCTGCGCGATTGCCTGCAAGACCCTGTGGACACGGCATGAAGGGATGGAACACATGTGGTGGGCCACCGTCAACACACATCCTGGCCGGGGAACGCCGAAAGATTGGGAAACCATGGGAGGCGGCTTCAAGGGCGCCGAAGCCCAAGCCGGCAGGCTGCCGACCAAAAGTGACTTTGGCGCCGCGTGGGACTTCAACTACGACGAGGCCTTCAACCAGGGCAAGGGCAACCAAGCGTACCTGAAGCCGATCGGCGAGCGGCCGAAGTGGGGGCCCAATTGGGACGAGGATCAGGGTGCTGGCGACTATCCTAATTCATACTACTTTTATCTGCCCCGTATCTGTAACCACTGCACTCATCCTGCATGTCTGGAAGCCTGTCCGCGCCGCGCGATCGAGAAGCGCGCCGGCGACGGCATAGTACTAATCGATCAGTCGCGGTGTAAGGGCTATCGCTTTTGCATGGAAGCGTGCCCGTACAAGAAGATCTACTTCAACGAAATCCAGAAAGTTAGCCAGAAATGCATATTCTGTTTCCCGCGGGTCGAAAAAGGCGTCGCACCGGCCTGCGCGCGTCAATGCCCGGGCCGCCTTCGGTACGTGGGTTATCTTGATGAGGAGAAAGGCCCGATTTACAAGCTCGTGAAGCAATGGAAGGTCGCCCTGCCGCTGCACGCCGAGTTCGGCACCGAACCCAATGTCTATTACGTTCCCCCGCTGGCGCCGACCGGATTGGCGGGCAACGGCAGCCTCGATCAGTCCAAGCCGCGGATCCCGATCGAGTACCTGCGATCGTTGTTCGGATCCGGAGTGGACGGCGCTCTCGATACCCTGAAAAGTGAGATGGCGAAGCGCAGGCGCGGGGAGAAGTCGGAGTTGATGGACATTCTGATCGTCTATCGCTGGCCCAACGACATCTTCCCTGATTTCACACGCGACCCAGCCACATTGAAATGGACTTAGGGGTGATTCCAGCCCATTGGCGCCAGAACGCATCAGGGGAGCCAACGTCATGAAGCTCAGCCGACGCGAATTTATCACGACCAGCGCAGCCGCGGCGCTCGGATTGTCTCTCACCCATCTCAGGTTTGCGCAGGCGGTGGAGAGCGCGGTCGCCCTCGCCAAGGACTATTCCTACGGCGCCTGGCAAGACATCTATCGCCGCGAGTGGCAATGGGACAAGGTCGCGAGAACCACTCATTTCGTCAACTGCTGGTACCAAGCCCACTGCGCATGGAATGTCTACGTCAAAGATGGGATCGTGTGGCGCGAGGAGCAGGTCGGTGACTATCCACAGACTCATACCGGCCTGCCGGACTTCAACCCTCGCGGATGCCAGAAGGGCGCTTGCTACAGCCATCGCATGTACGACGCATCGCGCCTCAAATACCCGCTCAAGCGCATAGGCGAACGCGGGCAGGGAAAATGGAAGCGGCTCTCGTGGGACGACGCCCTAGCCGAGATCGCCGACACGATGATCGACGCGATGTCCAAAGAGGGGACCGACCGCGTCGTCTGGAGCCTCGGCCCATTGCTGACGATGGGCACGATGGCGGCTGGGGTCTGCCGGCTCGGCTTCTTGATGGACAACACGATGCTCGATATGAACACCGAGATCGGCGACGGCCACCACGGCGCCGCGGTGAGTTTCGGAAAGATCATTGCCGAGCGCTCGGGCGATGATTATTTCAACTCTGAGATCATCCTGATCTGGGGATGCAACCCGCTCTATACCCAAATACCGAATGCGCATTTCCTGACCGAAGCCCGCTACAACGGTTCGCGAATAGTAACCATCACTCCCGACTACAACGCATCGGCGATCCACGCCGACCAATGGGTGCCGGTCAAGCCGGGGTCGGATGCCGCGCTCGCCATGTCGCTCGCGTATGTGATCGTCGCGGAGAAACTTTATAACCGGGACTTCCTCTGCGAACAGACCGACATGCCGCTGCTCGTGCGCGATGACACCAGGCAATTCCTGCGCGAAAAGGACTTGAAGCAGGGCGGGAGCGACGAGCGCTTTTACGTCTTCGACCAGACCACGAACACGCCAAAAGAGCCGCCGATGACCAGCCTCAAGCTCGCTGGTCTCGCGCCGAGCCTGCAGGGAACTTTCGAAGTTCAGACGCTTTCAGGCAAGGTCAAGGTCCGCCCGGTGTTCGAGATTCTCAAGGAGAAACTCCTCAAGGACTATTCACCTGAGCAGGCATCGGGAGTCACAGGCACCAATCCGGACGTAATCCGCGGTCTGGCGCGCGATATCGCCAAGGCGAGGACCGTCGCCAACGTGACCAGCAGCAACTGGGGCAAGTTTTACCACGGCAGCCTGATAGAGAGGTCGCAGATTCTGGTCCTCGCGCTGTGCGGCCACATGGGCAAGAAGGGCGCCGGGTTCAGCGCGTTTCCGTTCCTGTGCAACGACGGCTTCGATCGCTTCGTCAGCACACCCGCGTCCGGCATTAGCGGCGCGATCTTCATGGGCAAGATGCTCGCGAAGGCGGCTAATCTCAAGCTGCGCGGCTATACCGACGAGATGGTCACTTATGAGTTCTCGCGCGAAGCCATGAAAACAGGGCGGCCGTTTACGTCGGGCACGATTTTCTGGCAGATCCACGGAGGCGTCAAAGAACTTTCCGAGGGTGCGGGTAACTGGGATCCATACCTGAAACGCCACCCGAGCGAGTACCTGAAGGAATCTCTCGAGAAGGGATGGCAGAATGTATCGCCCCCCGAAGGCCATCCTCCGCGCGTTATCTTCGAAGTCGGCAGCAACGTGGTGCGAAGGCTTCGGGGATATCAGCAACTGTTCACACACCTGTTCCCCAATCTGAATGCTTTCGTGACGTTGGACTCGCGGATGTCGTCGTCCGCGCTTTATTCGGACTACGTCCTTCCCGTCACGGCCTGGTACGAGCGCGACGAGCACAAATGGAACACGCCGCTGGTGCCATTTATCCACGCCGGATCCAAGATATCGAGCTATTACGAGGCCAAGTCGGATTGGGAAATTTCCGCTCTGCTGGCGAAGAAGATCCAGGAACGCGCCAAAGCGCGGGGCATCCATAGCGTCAAAGATCGCAACGGCGAGGAGCGCAGCATCGACGGGATTTACGACGACTTCAGCATGGGTGGCAAGTACGGCCCGACCGACGACAACAAGGTTGCCAGCGACCTGATCAAGATGTCGAGCAACCTCAAGGGTGTCGAATGGGAGGCGCTCAAGAAAAACGGCTATGCCCGGTACACCGCAGTAGGGAACAGCGTGAACTCGATTGGCAATGCGTGCGACATCAAGCCCGACGAGACGATTTCCCCGTTCACCTGGCATACCGAGCAGAAGATGGTCTATCCGACGCTCACGCGGCGAATCCAGTTCTACATCGATCATCAAACTTACCTGGAGTTGGGCGAGGAACTGCCCACTCACAAGAATCCGCCTTTGGTTGGTGGCAACTATCCCCTCGTGCTCAGCGGCGGTCACACGCGCTGGAGCATTCATGCTGCATGGCGCGACGATGCCCTTATGCTGCGCGAACAGCGCGGCGAACCTGTGATGTACATGAACATCGCCGACGCCAAAACGCGCGGGATTTCCGATGCCGACATCGTGCAAGTGAAAAATGACGTCGGCTCATTCGAGATCCAAGCTAAGGTATCGCCGTCCGTGCGGCCCGGGCAGGTGATCGTTTACCACGCATGGGAGAATTTCCAATTCCGAGGCCGCAAGGGATTTCAGATTGTGATGCCGTCGCCGATGAATCCGGTCGAACTTGCCGGCGGACAGTTCCATCTGAGACCGATGTCGATTTGCTTGCAGCCTGCCTTTAACGACCGCGATACGCGAGTCGAGGTCGTCAAATCGCCGATGCAATCCGCTTAAGGATCGCGCACAAGACGCGGCGGGTTGCATTGGGAAACGCGGGTAGCCGAATGACGCAACTTGATTCTGATGTGATGACGCCGCAAGGCCGTGCCGGCGCGCGGAGCGCGCTTTACAGGTTGCTAGGGCATTCGTTCAATTTCCCGACCTTGGACTTTTATGAGATTGTGGAAAGCGGCGAGTTCTTCGCGACTGTCCGCCGCATGCTGAACGCCTTTCCGCGCTTGGAGTCGGCTCAGTCCCTGGAAGACAAGCTAAGCAGTGTCCCGGCCGACTTTGATGAGTTCTGTGCTGAATACGTCCGGCTCTTTGACGTTGGAAGCGGCCGAGGCAAACCGCCATGCCCGCTCTACGGGGGCGAATACGCTAACCGACCCCGCCTTGATGTGATGGAGGAACTGGTTCGCTTTTACGGATTTTTCGATCTGACACTCTCGCAGCAGGATCGCGAACTGCCGGACCATCTCTCAGTAGAGCTGGAGTTTCTGCATTATCTCGCCTTCCGGGAAAGCGACGCGCTCGGGCGCCGCACTGACCCGTCGTCGTATCAGCGAGCGCAAGCCGACTTCATCGAGCGTCACGTTGGCCAATGGCTGCCGATTATGCGAGGCAAGCTCGAAACCCAATCGCCGCTGCCGTTTTTCGCCGGGCTGGTCAGCCTAACGACCGAGGTATTGCGAGCCGACTTCGGTTACTTGAGATCAACGTTGAGCAGAACGCAGGAGTGCGCAACGAAATGAAGATTCTCCCCTTAGCTTATCCAGCCCCGATCCTGGAATCTGATCTTGAGCTGTGCAGCAATTGCGTCGGCGGTCGCCTTGGCTCTCCCCTCAAGGGTGTTCCTGCCGCTCGCCTCTCCATAAACTTTCAGGCCGCCGACGACAATTAAGCCGATCGGATTGCCGGTAGCGATGGCTACCGCGGCGGGCACGACCATCCCCGGGGCTTTGTTTCCGGATGAGGTAAGCGTACCCGACCCGAGCTTGCGCAAGCCTTGGGGCGTCATCAGGTAGCCTTCGACGACAGTATCCATCTCGGCGGTTCCATAGCCGAACCCGATCACGAAGCGCTTGGCCGCGCCGCCCGCGCCGCCACCCACGGCCGAGACAAGATAACCGCGGATTACGCCGTCACCGACTTGCGGCGATGATCCAGGCCCGGCCTGCACGGCCGAAAGTCCCATTGTCTGGATATCCACAACGAGATCCTTGCCGATAAGCGCGCCAAACTGACGGCCGGTTTCGATCTGCTCGGCTGTTGGTGGCATGCTCGGCGCGCTGACTTCTCCTGCGATAGAGGAGTCGGCGGGGACGTCGGCAGGTGCGGCGACAAAGTCGTACACCCAGATTTGATTGGGTCGGGCGAGCCCCGGATTAACCATCGGTGTTTGCTGTGTGACGCTCGTCGAAGCGCACCCAGCAAGCAGCGCCAGGGCGAAAACCAATGATAGCGTACAGGTACGAGACTTCATCGCAGACCTCCTGTTGTGGCTCCTCGTGCTACTCGCCAAACCGCCCGCGTGCTGCTCCAGGCTACACCATGCGGCTGGCGTGCTGTAAGCGAATCGCTCAAAAGCTGGGTGGACTATCTCTCAAAGTTCTCTAACCCGGATTTTCTGCTCCGCCGCCTGGGACTGTTGTGTCGCTGATAGCCGATCTCCAGCCTGTTGCGCAAACGATGGTAATATCGGCTCGACTTCGACGGGTCTGATCGCGAGCCTCAAGATGAAGCAAACGGCGCATCGGACTGCGATCGCCAACCTCTGGTCCAACATTTTTGGCGTCGCACTCTTTCTGCCATGTCTGCGTCAATTCTCGGATGCCCTGATTCAATATTCCGGCGATCCCGCGTTGGCGGTAGCGTGGGCTCATCTGATACTCAACGTGGTCATGACACCGTTCATCCTGGTCGGTCTTCGGCTGTTTGGCGCATGGATTCCAGAATGAATTCGCCTATGCCTAGCCTCTTTAGGATAGTTCGCTGCAAATGAATAACCGTCTGGAGACTCGCGCCAGAATCGAGCCCTGGATCGGCGTCGCCGCGGTCGCGCTGCTTGGATTTGGTTGTATCCTCATCCTGCTGCCTTTTATTTCCGCGGCGCTGTGGGCGGCGATTCTCTGCTTCACCACGTGGCCGCTCTTTGTTCGTCTGAAGGTCGCGCTGGGTGGTAGGAGAACGCTGGCAGCAACGCTCGCCACGCTTCTGCTGTCGGCGATAATCGTCACGCCAATCGCAATCCTGGTGAGCAAACTGTCGGGCAACGTGAGCGAAATAATTGCCGCCTCACAAAGGCTCATTCACGAAGGACCACCAGCGCCACCCGCCTGGGTCGCGTCGATCCCGCTGTTCGGTGGCCACCTTGCGTCGTGGTGGACGCTGATGAGCGAGAGCAACTCGGATCGACTGGCGGAAGTCGCGAAGTGGCTGCCTGCGGCACAAAAGGTGGTGTTGGGAAGCGGACGCGCGCTGGCCGCAGGTGTGTTTCAGATAGTACTAAGCCTTATCCTGGTGTTCCTGTTTTATCGCGACGGCGAAACCGCTGCGGCTCGACTGAGCGTCGCCATAGAGCGAATCGGAGGGCCCGAAGGAAGTCACCTGCTTGATGTCGCAGGCACTACGATGCGCGCGGTCGTTTACGGCGTTCTCGGCACTGCACTTCTCCAAGGCGTGCTTGCGGCAATCGGCTTCATGATCGCCGGAGTGCCGGGAGCCGCGCTACTCGGTTTCCTCTCCTTTGTGGTCGCGGTCATTCCGGGCGGCCCCTTACTGGTAGCCGCGCCGGCTGTATTCTGGCTGTACCGGCGCGGCTCCACTGCTTGGGCAATCTTCACGGTGATTTGGGTGGTTATCGTGGGCAACCTGGATCAAGTCGTAAGGCCACTTCTAATCAGCCGAGGCGGCGGCACGACCCCACTAATCTTGATAGTACTCGGCGTACTCGGCGGCGCGATGGCCTTTGGACTGATCGGACTCTTCCTGGGACCAACGCTGCTCGCAGTTGGATACAGCCTCTACGATGAATGGTCTTCCAACACCGATAAGCTGATCCCACGCGTCGACAAAACTTGAGCCTGCCGGGATCGAAGGCCGCGGGCCACGGTAATGCGAAGTTTCGTACGGTTTGTAGAAGGGCGTGCGTCTCGGCTAGGTTGAGCGCAGTACCATGGACACCAAACTAAAGCTCGACATCTATAAGAAGATCATTCTGAGCCGCCGCCTCGAAGAACGAATCGCGGAACTGATCAAGGCGGGGCAGGTCGGCGGGTTCATGCATCCGGGTGTCGGCCAGGAGGCGTTGCAAGTCGCCGCTATCTCGTGCCTGCGCCCCGGCGACTACCTGCTGTATGCGCATCGCGGGGTCGCGTACTGGGTCGCGCGGGGAATCCCGCTCGAACGCGTGCTGTGCGATCTGGCGGGCCGCGAGGGCGGCACCAACCGCGGCAAGGGCGGTGTGATGCATGTCGTTTATCCGGAGTTCGGTGTGTTGGGACAGAGCGGTACGCTAGGCGGATGTTTCCCGATTGCGGCGGGCGCGGGTCTTTCGATCAAAGTGAAGCACGAAGACAAAGTCGTGATGTGCTTTTTCGGCGACGGCACTTCGAACCGCGGCACCTTTCACGAGAGCCTTAACTTTTGCGCGGTAAAGAAACTGCCGGTGGTTTTCATTTGCGAAAATAACGGATGGGCAGTGTCGATGCCGACCGAGCGCTCGACTGCTGTCAAAGATATCGCCGATCGCAGACACGGCTACGCGATGCCCGGCAAGACCATCGACGGCAACGACGTCTCGCAAGTATTCGACGCGGTCAGCGAGGCGGTCGCGCACGCGCGCGGCGGGAACGGGCCGTCGCTAATCGAGGGGAAGACCTACCGGCTGTGGGGGCACTGGATTGGCGATCCGGATTCGTATCGCTCGCGAGAGGAGGTGGAGAAGCATTGGCGCCGCGATCCGATCCCGATTTACGAGCGCAAACTAATCGACGAAAACATTCTCACCGAAGCGGCACGGACTGAAATCGACGCGGCGGCGCGCGCGCAAATCGATCGCGCGATCGCGTTCATGGAAAAGCAACCGTTGCCGAAACCCGAAACCGCGCTCGAAGGCCTCTACGCGTGACGCCGTGGCGCGGGCACGCATCCAGGCGGTGAACATGCGGACGATTACTTACGCTCAGGCAATCAAGGAAGCGCTTGAAGAAGAGATGCGCCGCGACCCGACGGTCATTCTATACGGCGAAGACGTCGCAAACTTCGGCGGAATATTTCGCCTCACCAGTGGGCTCAAGGAAGAGTTCGGCGAAGATCGGGTTTTTGACACGCCGATTTCGGAGAACGCATTCGTCGGTGCGGGAGTTGGCGCGGCGCTCACCGGACTCAGGCCGGTGGTCGAACTTCAGTTCGCCGACTTCCTGTTCACGACGGGCGACGAGATCGTGCTGAAGGCCGGCATGTGGCGCTACGTACACGGCGGCGCTTACAAAGTTCCGATGGTCGTGCGATGCCCCAGCGGTGCGGCGGGTGTCGGGCCGGAGCACGGACAATGTCCCGAGGCATTTTTCATGCACACGCCGGGGCTCAAGATCGTGTCACCGTCTACGCCGGCGGACGCCAAGGGATTGTTGAAGAGTGCGATTCGCGACGACAACCCGGTCCTCTACTTCGAACACAAGCTGCTCTACGCAACCAACGGCGAGGTGCCGGAGGATCCGGATTTCCTGCTGCCGCTCGGCAAAGCCTCGATTCGCCGCGAAGGCGACGCGCTAACTCTGGTTGCGATATCCGCAATGGTCCCGAAGGCTCTGAAAGCCGCCGAACGTCTGGCGAAGGACGGGCATCAGGTCGAAGTTATCGATCCCCGCTCACTCAATCCGTTCGACCGGACGGCGATTATCGAGTCGGTGAAAAAGACCGGGAAAATTGTCGTAGCCGAGGAAAGTTACAAGACGCTGGGGGTCGGCGCGGAAATTGGCGCGATGTTGATGGAGGGCGCGCTCGAATATATCGACCGGCCGCTGAGGCGTGTCGCGATTCCAGACGTTCCGATTCCGACCGCCGCAGTACTCGAGCAATTCGTGATTCCCAGCGAAGAAAAGATATACACCGCGTGCCGGGAGCTGCTCGCGTAACAGTCGCGCGCGCGATTCGGTTCGAGTGAACGTATGCCGCTCCTCATTCAGATGCCCAAGCTCGGTCACACGATGACCGAAGGAACAGTTCTCAAATGGCATAAGCACGCGGGCGAAAATGTCCGCGCCGGGGAAGCGGTGCTGACGGTCGAGACGGACAAGGCGGAAGTGGAAATCGAGTCGCCGGCGGCGGGCGTGCTGGCGCGCGTGATTGCCGATGAAGGTAGTGTCGTCGGCGTCGGGCTGCCGCTGGCGGAAATTCTGCGCGACGGCGAGGCTGCGAGCGAATCGCCAATAACGGCAAAACCGATCGACTCCCGTACACCGGCGGCGACCACGCAATCGCCGGCGCCGGGGGCGACGAGCAATAATCGCAAGCGAATCATCGCATCGCCGCGCGCAAAACGCCTTGCGGCAGAGAGTGGAATCGATCTCGCGAACATTTCCGGCAGCGGCCCTGCCGGCCTGGTCACCGAGGACGACGTGCGCCGAATTGCCGCAACGCCGGCGGCGACGGGAAAAATCGAGGCGCCCGCAGCGTCGCATGGCGGATTGGTGCCGGCGCGCCGCGAGAGGCTGACTCGCGTGCAAATGACCGGCGCGCGCAACGTCACCGAGAGTTGGAAGAGCGTCCCGCAGTTTGTGCAGATGGTGCGGGTTGATATGAGCCGCGCGCGCGCCGCGCGCCAGGCGCTCAATTCAGGCGGCGGAAAAATCACCGTGACCGATATCGTTCTTGCGGCCGCGGTGCTTGCGCTCAAGGAAAATCCGCAAGTCAATTCCAGCTACCTCGATGGCGAGCGGCTAATCTACGACGAAATAAATCTGGGCGTCGCGGTCGATACTGCCGACGGACTAGTGGTGCCGGTGATTCATCACGCGGACGCGCTCGACGTTTTCGCGCTGAGTGCGCGCGCCTCCGAGTTGGCCGAGCGAGCGCGATCGAAGAAGCTGCGTCCCGCCGACCTTGAAGATGCGACGTTCACGATTTCGAACCTGGGTGCATACGGCGTCGAGAACGGCACGCCGGTAATCTTCGCACCGCAGGCGGCGCTGATGTTCGTCGGCGGGATTCGCGACGAAGTGCTGGCAATCGAGGGCCGCGCGGAAGTGCGCCCCGCTATGCAGCTTGCGATTGCCTACGACCACCGCGGAATCGACGGCGCCACAGCGTCGCGCTTTACAACGCGCGTGAAATCGATTCTCGAGTCGCCCGATTTTCTCGGCGCGCCGCCCAAAGTCGAGGCGCCGGCGCGTCATCGCGACGTTACGGTGGAATCGACGAATGACTCGCTAAAGGCCACGGTGAAGTATGGCGCGCTCAGATGGTCACTCTCCGCCGATGACGACACCGCGCCCGATCCGGTGTCGGCGTTTCTCGGCGCGCTCGGCGGATGCCTGCTTATGTCGCTGCGAGTAGCAGCACGCGCACGCAAAATGGCACTCGGATGCGCGTCGGTACATGCCTTCGCCAATGAAAAGGGGCACGTCAAGGAAATCAATATAGAACTTCAAGTTGAATCGAGCGCCGACGCCGGGCAATTGCAGCGGCTGGTCGAGGTTGCCGAGCGCGGATGCCACATTCGGGCGATGATTCGCGACGACGTCGCGGTATCGTTGAAGGTTACGAAACGGGCGGTTTGATTTCGCTAGCGGGAAACACTTTTCCGCCCACTACTGTACCCCAGACTGGCAGGCTGGCCAGCGCGAACGGGTCGACTTCATAGGGATCATCGTCGAGCACGGTGAAATCGGCAAACTTGCCCGGCTCAAGGCTGCCGATCATGTGGTCGAGGCCTAGCACGTAAGCCGCATCGATGGTCGTCATGCGCAGCGCCTGGTCGAGGGTCAACCGCTCGTCAGGGCCGATCATGGTCCGGTCCGAGCGAGTGTATCGCGCAATTCCGACCGACATACCGAGCAGCGGCCGGGGAGGCGCCACCGGGGTATCGGAATGGAAGGAAGTCGGCACCCCCATTTTCAACAGCGTCGCGACCGGCGCCAGATGGTGCGCGCGATCGCGGCCGAGCACGCTCGGATACATCCTGCCGCGCAGCCACACGTAATAGAGATTGACATTCGCGCAGGCGCCCAGCGCCTTAAGCTTGCGGATCTGATCGTAGCGCGCCATGCCGAAATGCTCGAAGGTGAAGCGGTGATCGAAGCGCGGGAATTTGTCCTGCAAGCGGCGCAACACGTCGAGGGTGGCGTCCTGTGCTTCCTCGCCGACCGAATGGACGAAAATCTGCTGGCCATCGCGCCACCACGGTTCGATCGCGCTGTACAGCTCGGCGGGCGGCGTGAGCCAGATCCCCTCGATGCCGTCGACGTAGCCTGGCATTCCCGGCTTGAAGGTCAACCCGTTGAAGGAATCGTCGCTGAAGAATTTGACCCCGCGGAATATCAGCCGGCCGGTGCTGGTTTGCTGCAACGCGCGAATTGCCGCCATCGCCTGGTCGACGCCGCCGTGGCTGGCAACGGCGGCTTGCGCGGCCGGAATCGCCATGAGGCGCTCGGGAGTGTCAGGCGCGTTGAAAACGGCATCCAGCACCCGCGTTTCGAGATCGATGCTGAACATGCCCATCGAGTGATCGGTGGTGGTGGTGATTCCGTTGCGGCGATTCAGATCGATCAGGAAGCGCATCAGGCGCAGCGCATTTTCCGGCTGGAGATGGACGGCCAATTCCGGCGCCAGGACATAGGTCGCCGCCGGGACGCCGAGAAACTGGCCGCTGAGTTCGCCGTTGGCGTCGCGCCCCACGCCCGCGATCGGCAGATCTTTGGGCACTTTGCGCGCGGCGATGAATGCACTGTTGGCGTAAGCATGATGTTCCGAGGCGTCCCAGATGAGGATCGGACGAGTGGCGGAAATCCGGTCGAGGTCCTGACGCGTCAGATGCCGGCCCATCGCGGGCACGTCCCATCCCCACGCCAGCAAGACCTGGGCGGGATCCTTCATTTCGGAGTGGTACATCTTCAGCCGCGCAAAGACCTCGGCTTCGGACTTCGCGCCCGGCAGGTCGGGCCCATAGGCCTGGGGAGTATCGAGGTAGGCGACGTTCGGCAGATTCGCCGTGATCGCGCCGAGCAGCGGATGCTGATGCGGATCGATGAAGCCGGGCGTGACGACTTTGTCTTCCAGACGACGATCGACTTCATGCGGATAGCGATCGGTCCAGGGCTTGAGATCGTCGAGGCGGTCGCCCAGTGAGACGATGCGGCCGTCGCGAACGGCGACGACGCGCGCCGCCGGCCATCCGGGCGACATCGTGATGATCCTGCGCGCGGTGAAGACCGTGATCCGGCTGTTGCGCGCGGTCTGCATGGCTGCCCGATCAACGACCCTGGAATCGAGGCTTGCGCTTCTCGGCGAATGCTCGCCCGCCCTCGCGTGCGTCCTCGGAGCGCGACACCTTATGCAGCTTACGCCGCGCGATACCTTGCAGTTCCGAAGGACCTCGCGGCAGCACCGACTCACGAGTGAACGTTTCAAGCAGTTCGATCACCAGGGGCGCGCTATCGGCGAGCTTGCGCGCGTACTCGTTCGCGACCCGCATCCGGTCCTGGACCGCTGCCACCGCATTGACCATCCCGACCTGGTAGGCGCGCTGCGCGTCCATGTGCATTCCGGTCAACATCAGCTCCATTGCGACCTTATAAGGAATGCGAATCACGAGGCCGGCGATGAGACCACCGCAAAATCCGACCTGGGCTTCGGGATAAGAGAAGTCGGCGTTCTCGGCTGCAATCGCCAGCGTGCAAAATTCGACAAGACAGCACGCGCCGCCCACGCAATGCCCGGCGACGACCGCGATGGTGGGCTTGGTCATCGGCACACCGACGCCGGGCATGCATTCCCACAACTCCGGGTCGCGCGGTGGATCGCGCAGGTCCGCGCCGGCCGAGAAAGCGCGGTCGCCCGCTGCAGTGAGAATCGCAACGCGGTCGTCGCTAGCTTGGAAGCAAATCAGCGCATCGCGCAACTCGGCGACCTGTCCGTTGGAGAGCGCGTTGAGCTTGTCGGGACGATTCAACGTAATCGTCGCGATGCGATCGCTCGAATCATAGAGAACCAGATCGTTGCTCATTTGGCTTCACCCGTTGCGGATTGATGGTTACAGCCGCGATGTCAGGCGCTGCGCACTGCCCAGAAGATACCATAGTCGATCATTCCCAGGCACAAGCGCGATAGGACCGCGTCCGTGCTCGTGGACGTTGTCCAAATCCACTCCTGCGCGCCTTCACATAGCCTTTGTACATCCGGTAGAGCGGTGGGATCTTAAAGAAGAGCGCGAAGAAGGGCTATGTAACGATGCGCGGCACGCCCGGCGAAGGGGCCTCGCGCCGCGATCCAAGCGTCCGGCGCGGCAGCGGGAAGACTGCGCTACTTGATCTCCTCCCGCGACAGGATGTCACCTACGAGCTCCGCTGTCTTGGTCACTAGCCTGACGCATCTGCCGGTCTTCTCGGGCGACCTGCGGTAAGCCCTTGCTTCCTCGGGCTTGGTGAAGTCCGTACCGGTGATGTCGTGGCAAAAAACGCTGGTCTCGATTTCGGTACTGAAGCGGCGGTAGAGCTCCGAGCAGAGAGGAAAGAGGCGGGGGTCTTCCTTGCCCTCGACCGTGCCTTTGCCGCACTTGAGACTAAGCGCCGCTACGCCACCGACAATGGCGCCGCACACCGAGCCCATACCGCCGATACCGCCGCCGAATCCGCCCATCATGCGAATCGCACGTTCGTCTTTTTCCCCTAGAAGATCCTGCACGACGTGCAAGACGGTCTGGCTTCAATGGAATCCCTTGCCAAGGTAGAAGGGCACCCGGGCGCTAATGTTGAATTCGTCGAGTTTGATAAACCGTCCTCCTAGCGCGCGAAAGTCTGAAGAGGATTTGTTGAGCATTATCCGTGCCGTGCCTTGCGAGCTTTCCCAGACAGCGTCAGGGTGCGTGTCCAGGGCGGTCAGAGCTCCCGAGCAGCGCGTGGCGGTCGACGGTGATTCTCTCGGAGCCAGCCCTCTGGGAGTACTGAGGCTGATGGAACCAGCGCAGCGGCAGGGCGGCGTGCGAGTTCTCTGGCCTCGTAATCGGAGCGAAGAGCCAAGGATTTGGTGACTAGCAAAACTCTATACTTTTCGCCGCATTCGGAGTTTTCTGTAGGCACAGGCCAAAAATCGTTCGAGAGACATTTCATGGCAACTCGGCGCCACGCCTTGGTTTAGAAAAAAAGGATTCGAGCGATTCGATGCGCGAGCATATACTCGCATCGAGTAGTCTCGGGAGGATATCGAAGTGAAGAATGAGAAACCGATTTTACTCATCATTCTGCTTGCCACGCTGCTGATCTTCGCCCCGCGCATGCGCGCTATATCCCTCGCCGCCGACCAACCGGCCGCGACCGCTCAAAGCGCTGAAGTCGGATCGCCACAGGCTCCCGCAACCGCGCCAGAAATGATGGGTGGAAAGGGGAGGATGAGTGGGGGAATGATGGGACCAGGAATGATGGGGATGGGCATGATGGGTGCCGGCCCGTGCATGATGATGAACTCCGACCCGAAGACGCGCGGTCAGATGATGCAAATTCAGGGCAGGATGATGAAGGAGATGGGCGAGCTGATGGAGAAGCGCGGCAAAGAAATCGAACTGGGCAAATGACGACTGGCTCTCCTTCCTGTAAGGGAGAGAATCGCGTCCCCAGCTTGCTCGACGATCCGAGCGGCCACCGTGCCGATCCAGCTTTAACATAAGTAGGGTGCGGTCTATCGCGATTTCGGAGTTCGCGTGGAGGACACCGTCTGATAAGTGACGGGGGCCTGTTTCTTTCACCCGCCACGGCAAGAGGATCGCACTTTACAACCACAGGAGGTTGCAGGAGTCGCCATGCGGCCGGCG
>Ga0187819_10000198_pt1 | contig 28609 bp, 26 predicted proteins | sample NC_wetland_sal_i_15_FD_132411 | JGI IMG/M metagenome (GOLD analysis project Ga0187819, IMG submission 132411) | Wetland sediment microbial communities from Neuse River Estuary, North Carolina, USA - SO4_4 | ecosystem: Environmental > Aquatic > Freshwater > Wetlands > Sediment | place: USA... | reverse complement strand
CGGGCGGCGAGTTCCTGGCCGAGCTCGGTGGCGACGACGCCCGAGCCGCCATAGGTGGGATAGCAGGTGATGCCGATGCGCATTTGGGCCGCTTTCGGTCGTCTAGTTTCGTCCTGTCACCTTACCGGGAATCTCCGATTTGGACCTCTGTCTCGCGCATCGTACGCTTCCCCTGCGCTCGACACAACGAATTTGCCACCAGAGCAGGCCCCAGCGAGATCAACGGGGTTCCGACAGCAAATCCGGCTTCTCTGCGTACGCTCTTACAATTCGAAGGGTGTATAGGTTCCTGGCGAGCCTGCCACGCGCTGGATCGCTGGCTACTGTTAGCCTCAGTTGATATCCTGTAACCAAAGCGTAGGCACAAGATTCCCACGCTGGCGTCGGATTTCCCTAACGAGCGATGGCTCGAACATACGGGCCTCTCGTTAGAAAAGTCGCTTGACTGGGGATGGAAAATCCGATTCATTCCGAAGATATAGACAAGCTAATGGGAACGTGGCTAGGGAGCAGGTATACGGAGTAACAAATGGCTTTCATGGGGCAGGCCCCTCGTTTGACCGAAGGTGAAATCCCACCGCGACGCGTCGAGCAACTCGTCTATCGAATGAGAGGCTTGCGGATCGTCGGCAATGTGCTGCACGTTGGCACACATCCTGATGATGAAGACGCAGGCCTCATGGCCTTTATGTCTCGTAAGTACGGCGCCCGCAGCGTGTATTGGTCGGCGACTCGGGGAGAAGCGGGGCAGAACCGGCTCGGGCCGTATACGGGTGATGCTCTCGGGATCTATCGAACCTGGGAGAGCCTCGCCGCACGGGCCATTGATGGTGGAGAGTCGTTGTATGGTCCGTTTTTCGATTTCGGATTCAGCAAGAATGGAGCAGAGGCGACCGCAAAATGGGGCCGACAGGAACTGGTGCGGGAGATCGTGCGAGCCATCCGCCTCGTCCAGCCGCAAGTCCTCATCGCCCGATATACAGGTGAGCCTTCGGACGGGCACGGCCAGCATCAAGCGATTGGTTCGGCGACCCTGGAGGCTTTCGATGCTGCCGCTGATGCAACGCTCTTCGCCGAACTAGATCTGCCCGCTTGGCGAACGCCAAAGCTGTACCAGTCCACCGGTGGCGATTGGCAGCCGGGGGAAGAGAACTCACTAGGAAAGCTGCGGCCGGAATTCGAACGCGACGGCTTTGTACGTATTGATACGGGTGAATTGGATCCAATAGCTGGACTCACTTATCAACAGCAGGCATGGATCGCTTTCAATTGCCATCAGACACAGGCCATGGGTTTCCTGCCCATGCGCGGCAGTTTCTACTACTACTACAGGCTGAAGGAGAGCCGCGTCGCCACGAAGCCACGTGAGGAATTTTTCTACGATGGACTTGATCCCACACTGCTTGGGCTACTGGATTATCCAGGCGGAGGCCCTCCGGGTTTAGGGAAGACGCTTGAGGCGGTCCGAGCGAGCGTCGATGGGGCCCTGTTCCGGCTCCACCCCGACGATCCCTCAGCGGCAGTAGGCGTGCTTCTGGAAGGTCTTGATTTGCTACGCCGGTTACGGGCGCAAATCGATTCGGAAAAGGGCGCAACGTACGATGCGCGGCCGTTGGCGCAGCAAGTGGACTACAAAATCGCCAGCTTCGAGGACGTCATTATCGGTTGCCTCGGGTTAGATGCCGAGTGCATCGCCGACAGGGCGCATGTAGCGGCCGGTGAGTGTGTCCACATCATCGCAACGTTGTGGAATTCGCGTGGAGTGCGCATCGATGCGAGCCATTTCAGAATGATCCTGCCGCCGGGATGGAACGTGGCAAATGTGAGGCCCAAAGATGCTCCGTTGAGTTTGGACGTACCGGCCGTGGAACGCCAAATGGATTACGACATTATCGTCGCTGCGGATGCGCCGCCCACAACACCATATTGGTTGACAGAACCCCACGACCGGTATCGTTACACGATTCCCCGCGACAGCTTTGCCTGTGAGGCTTTCGGGTCCGCGGCAGTTGCCCTCGAATGCGAACTCGTCCTCGGCGGACACCAGCTTACCTTGCAGCGTCCCGCCCTCCGACGCGAGCCATTCGCCGGAGGATACCGAGAGCTGCCTGTTTCCTTGCTGCCAGCGGTTTCTGTCACACCACAAATCTCTAGCGTGTTCCTTCCCGTTCGTCCGGATCATTACGAGATGGATCTTCACGTGGCGCTCCACCGGCAAGTGGGTCACGCCGACCAGACGGCGCGGCTTCGGATAGCACCGCCGAAAGGTTGGACCGTGAGTCCGCCGTCGCTGGATTTGCGTACTGGCACACAGGGCGAGACCACAGCAGCGCGCTTCCGGCTGACGATCCCAGGGGGAATGGCGGCTGGCCGGTACCGGCTTGAATACCGGCTGGGCTCGGGCGATGGGCGGCCGGCGGTGACCCTCGAGCCCATCTGGATGGGCGCGCCGGGACTATCCAGGCCGCCGGATGCAGCCACATGCGTCCGCGAAACATTCCTTGCGAAGGCTGCCTATGTTGACGTCCACATGATCCCTGCGAAGTTCGCATCCGGCCTCAGATATGGATATGTGCGCGGCGCGACTGAGGGGCTCCTCGATGCTGTGAGCAACTTCGGCTTGAGCATTCACGTAATTAACGATGAAGAGATAGGATACCTGGACCTATCTGCTTTTGATGGTATTGTCATCGGTCCGAATGCCTACCTGATTCGGGACGAGTTGCGCCAAAACGCCGGTCGGTTTCTTGACTATGTCTCCAGAGGCGGCACGCTGATCGTGCAATATCAGGCTTATGGCTATGAGCGTCACGATTTCACGCCTTATCCCTTCGACTATAGCCATCCACACGATCGAGTCACTTACCCCGACGCGCCGGTTACCATCCTCGAGCCGCAACATTCTCTGATGACACACCCGAACAGGATCACAGAGGAAGATTTCACCGGCTGGATTCACGACCGCGGACTCTACTTCTTTGGAGAGTTCGACAACCGCTACACCGCCATCCTGGGATGCAATGATCCCGGTGAAGAACTCAAGCGCGGTGGTTTGCTCGCCTGTGGCTACGGCCGTGGAGCTTTCGTGTACGTCGGATACTCTCTGTTCCGTCAAGTTCCAGCCGCTGTCCCCGGCGCTTTCCGGCTACTCGCTAACCTCCTGGCTTTACCAGAGGCACTCTTGCTTGAGCGCGTGGAACGTCTCAGGAAGCTCTCTTTTTTTTCAAGTATGGGCAAAGAACAGCTCATGGCCGTGGCGAGGATTGTTTCAGAGCGCTATGAGAGTGCGGGAGCTTACCTTTGTCGGGAAGGAGATTCCGGTCAGGAATTGTTTATTCTCACCAAAGGCGAGGTGGCGATCATCAAACAAACTGGAAACGGAACCGCGTCGCTGAAGGCAGGCGAAGGACAGGTGATTGGCGAGTTCGCTATTCTGGCCGACATTCCCCGCACGGCGGACCTGCGGGCGTTGACAGATGTCCACTTTCTGGTCATTTCAGGTGTCAATTTCCGAGCATTGATCCGCCAATATTCGGAAATTGCAGAGAATGTGATCCGCCAATTGGTGATGAAACTTATCGAATGACCAGTCGTTCGGTGCTTCTTGTGGGAAGTCTCTGAGTAGTTCGCGCAATCAATTCTCAAGCCTGGGAACGGCTGCAGATTGGGTCTACGCCCCTGGATGCCCGAAAGAGCTGCAACGCTACAAATTGAGCGTTTTCTGGTACAAAGTGCCTCTTGACGCTACAAACGGGTAGGCGCAAACTCTCCGCTATGATCACTGAGGAAAAACGACCCCTCACGAATGGCAAGAGCCAATTCGTCTCGTTGACAGCTACAAAGCCTGCCAGCGACCCATCCGAATTCTGGAAGGAGGTTCGAAGGCAGATCCGCACCGGTGAAGCTGGAACCTGCAAGCCGAGCGGAGCACCGCAAAGCTCCGTGATGGAGGCCGGCCTCTCTGTCATCATGCCGCTGAATGAGGCTCCGCCGCGGACATTCAACAACGCCGCGATTGTCCGGAGCAGCCCGCTCCCTTCCTCGGTTCGCGCGATGTTCGAAACGCGGGAGTTCGGACGGCAATACAACTCTGTGCAAGCCGATCTCGATACCATCAAGGCAGAACTACCCGGGTTGGAGTGTCCCCAGGCCGACGTTCAGTTTCTTGCAAGCGACCATTCCCTCGACGATTTAAACCTCTCTGTCGACTGCCTGCTGCAGCATCGCAAGAGGCTGCTCGCTCCCTCGGTCGATCTCAGCCGTCCACGAAGGCACGTTTTTGTTCTTGGCGCGGGCCCGGGAGGCCTGATGACTGCCATTCAGCTGAGCCTGCGCGATCATCACGTGGTTGTTTGCGAGCAGAGGGAAGTGTATGCACGAAACCGCTACATTGGCGTTTACAAGGAAGTTACTCATCTCATGGCTGCCCTTGGAATGCCGGAAAGCATGACCTATGACTTTTCACAATATCGCGGGAAGCGCGGAATCATGCTGGCCGACATTCAAACATTTCTGCATGCAATCGCCCTCAAGTTGGGAGTGATCATTTATACGGGGGCAGTGCCGCGAACTTTGAGCTTGCCCGTGCTAAGAAGCGGTGAAGTCGAGCTGCAACGAGCCACGCACGGAGCTTCCAGCACACCCGGGCAATCTTCGATCGGCATGGTGCGATGGCAACACGATACGGTTTCGAGAGTGAGGTCAGGCGTGGCGATCCGTTTCGATACCATCGTCGAAGCGACGGGTGGCAGATCGGGGTTGCGTGAACTTCTCGTCGGCGCGGAGAACGTCGTTTCCATTCGCAGCATCGGCAGGGCGGCCGCAGCGAAGGACCCATCGCTGACATCTTTTTTCGACGATCCAGAGGACCATTGTGCGGAGTATGTCGAGTCAGGCTATGGCTGCCCACCTGGCCTCCGGAAAGTTTTCGCCGAAGCGCTGCTTTCCGACGAGAAAGGGAAGATACCCGACGAACTCCCTTGCTTCGTTTCAAATATTGACGCGTCAATTTTTATCAAGCCGATGCAAGCGACCCCCACCTCGTTGGGACTCGCTTCACGGATCGGAGATCGGAATCTTGAAATCCCGCATGACTGGGTTGTTCTTGAGTGCCGGCTCGCTGATCAAACCCTCTCCCGCTATCATATCGAAGGGCCTCTTCCGCAGACTTTCGAGTTTGGCGGAAAGCGGCTTTTGACGCGCGAAGCGCTCGACAAGCTCAATCCGGTGACTCTCCTGTTCCGAATTCTTTATGCCATGGGAGTCCCCTTCGAGGCTGTCGATCGCCGGCGGCTTATTGAATTTCACACGTCGGAGAATTCTTACGGCGACACGAGCGATATCGTTTCCACCTGGATTGGAGGGTTTCGCGGCTTGCGGCTGGGAGGAGAAAAAGCAATTTGGTGCGGAACCGTTCCAGGATCGGAAAGTGTGGAATATGGGATTGTCGGCGAGGCGCTGCAGAACGCATGGTATCGATTTGGTGTGGGTGTGGATGACACTTTTGCCGCAGCGGTGCGGTTCGCCGAAGGGGTTGAGCTTTCGTCTGAAGCGCGCCTCACGGAGTCCCGTCGTTTCGAACGGGTGATGACCTCCCGGAGCGTTCAAGTTCTTTATCATCTTTTCAGCGTGTCCCGAAACACTGACCAGGGAGTAGTGGGGTCGGTACTAACCGAATATCACATGGATGAGCAGCACAGCTCCGATCTGGCGGAGGCTCGCCTACGCGACGTCGCCCGACGCGGCGCCGAAATGCTCGCTTCCGAGACCGACATCCGGTCGGCTGGCTCCGATTCGCTTCTCGAAGCCGCGCTCGATTATGAGCGCAAATCCTGCTGCCGCACTGCCCTGATGCTGCTTGATTCCTTTGCCTATCCACCTGAATTGCTGGCGCGCATCAGGCAAATGATGAAAATCGGTGACTTCGATTGGCCCTCCCGTGCATTCGCCGCGCTCGAAAGCGCGCTCTCACCGCAACATTGCAAATTACTCCAGCCCCTTTTCCAAGTGGCTGAACCGCGATCACCGAATGAAGCAGCGGACGGACGCCGAGGCGAGGAGAGGCTAGTTGAACTTGGCCTCGGCCGTTATGCATGGGTGAGCCCGTGGGTTCGCGTCTGCGCTCTGCGCGCCCTTGACCCTTCGTCTCCTGCTGCAGTTACTGTGTTGGGGCGCGCCGCAAAGGATCCCGATCCCCTCGTAGCAGAGACCGCAGCCGCAGCTCTTCGCGCCGCAAACGAAAGCAAAGCCGCGGCACCGATTTCACGCTATCTCACGGTCGACAAGGTGGTGGCCCTCAGAAATGTCAGCCTTTTCAAGGCAATCCCACATGAAATCCTTGCCGGCATTGCAACATTGCTTACCGAGCGTTGGGCTGAACCGGGAGAGCGGATTTTTGAGAAAGGGGAACTCGGCGACTGCCTCTACGTCATCGAGTCGGGCCGCGTCCGCGTACAGGACGGCGACCGAATACTGTGCCACCTGGAAAAGCACCAATTTTTCGGAGAGCTTTCGCTGCTCGACGCCGAGCCGCGGTCTGCTAGCGTTTCCGCCGTCGAACGATCGCACCTCTTTCGCTTGGCCCAATCCGACTTTTATTCGCTAATAAGCGAACGACCCGATATCACCCACGCCATCAACCGTGTCCTCTGCCAGATGGTCCGGAAGGCCAATGCCTCGTAGCGATCTCGTCTCGGTCGCTGGGTCATAACGCACGGACAAGCCGGGAAGAGCCTCAATCACTACTAATTGCAGTGTCTTGAAACGAGAACTTGGACTCCACCGCAAACACCTTTCCGTCCAGTTCCGCGTAAGAATAGATAAAGTAGTTGAGCGGGTCGCCCTGCTGCGGTGGGTCGAGCCGGATGTCTCGGCCCACCGTAAGCTGCACCCGGTTGTCGTCATGCGCTCCAAAGAAATAGTCTTTCTTATCCGGATGCTTCCAAGCCTCAGAGGTGTCCACCGGGATCCAGCCATAGGGGTCGAGATAGAATTGCGCCCAGCAGTGGTAGCCGGGGATAGTTCCCTCGTGCTGGTCGGTAGGAAGCGGAAAACCGATTTCGAAGCGAGAAGGGATTCCGGCTGCCCGCATCATGCCGATAAACAACGAGTGGAAATCCGTGCAGTTGCCCCGCTTGGCGGTGCAGGCCCAGATGGCATCCCCGTTGCCCCAGCCTGTGCCGGACTTGTCGTACCGCATATTGGCGATGACGTAATCGTAGATGGCCCGCGCTTTCGCGATTGGGTCTCGGATCCCGCTCGTCTCCTGCGCAGAGAGGTCCGCGATGACCCCCTGGATGGGCACACGGCGATCCGGTTGGAGGAAGCGCTGGAGGGCTGGCGGGTCAAGTTCAGGTGAATGCGCGCTGACTGTTTGCGCGTCGAGCGCGACACGATGTTCGTGCCGGGTTACTTGAAAGCTCGTGCGCACCTCTGCCGCCGCGCTCACCTGTGCCGCCGGAACCTGCAGATAAAGGTACTCGTTGCCGTATTCCGGATCGCGGTGCTTCGCATAGGGGAAGGGAGATTCGATCTTCACGTCACTGATCGTTTGGTATGGATCCGATTGCGGCAGCGGAATCCAAATCCGCAAGCTCTTCGCGCTCGTGGGCGAGGCAGGGATTCGAGTGACATAGGTAAATTGGAAGTCGCGGACAGAAGCATTCGTTTGCGCCAAAGCCAAAGAAGCCACGCACAAGAGCGTGCTCGCAATGGCACAAGCAAAGCCGAGAGCATCGGTCCTGAGCGAATTCATAGGAAAACCTCCTCCAGGCGGTTTGGCCTGTTACCGGTCGAATAACTGGTTCTCGTTAGTCAGACTTCGAAAGGGAATTTACCAGCGGTACCCGCGGTTAGCGGGCTGCTCAAGTAAAGCCAGTGGTGGGACTCGAAATTGGTGGTTCTAGTAGCATCGAGACCTGTCCAGCCTACTACGACTTCGTTTTGAAAAGCACTACATTGCCACGGCGGACACAAAACGCAGAACACCAGAATTAGACGGTCACCGTGGCACCGTCAAACTTGGTGAACGGAAAGCCACTCAGTCGTCTCGGCGTTCGTCTTCGTCTTCTTCGTCCTCGCTGCAGGGATGGTCGAAGAAGAAGCCGTCGGCCAGGTGCCCGATTTGGGCGAAATTAGTCACGGTCGAGAGCGGATCCGTCACTGCCTCGAAGTTCATGCTTGGCGTATTCGCCACCACGTCCACGATGACCTTAGTTTCTGCGAAGCTGCCGCGGAAACGGCCAGCAGCGTTGCTAAAGTGGTTGATTCGCCGCGAAACGCTGGTCCACAGGATGTGCAGCGAAATTGTTGCTGGCACGGGAGCGCCCATGGGATTCGACGGCGTCAGGCTGTTGGCAACGGTGAAGGCATCGAACACGGGAATATTACCGACGAGCAAGGCGGCAGCTCCCCCCGCCAGGCGCGTGAACGCGCGGCCGTGGCTCCGTGGGATAAAGGTGGTCCAGAAAACCTCGTTGGGAGAAATGCCGGGATCGTAAGAGTGTGGCGAGCCCGCCGGGCTCGTGGAGTCCAATCATATGAAGACTAAGGTGCCTTGATGCTTGTCGCCATCGGTGCCGATGAAGTGCCCGGACATGAAGCGCAAGTCCGCGTGGAAGGCGTAAGGGGTGATGGCCTTGGTGACGGTGTTGACGCCGCTGGCATTGACGTTGGCGTCGCACTCGCCGATAAAGCCGCAGAAGTCGGTGATCGTGGAGGGATTACGGCCTTCGGGGTGCGCGCCGAAGGGATCAGTAAGGGCAAACGCCGTACCTTCTACCGGCCCGGCGAAATAAAAATGAAAGGGGCCGGGGCCGAAAGGCAGCGGCGAGTTGTGCGGAATCGGTTTGGGAATGCCGCGATGGTCGTCGTCGTCGTGGTTGCGCGCGAGGGGCAGCGAGGGTGCAAGCAATCCGCTGCTGAACGCCATGCCGCCGCTCGCCGCTCCGGCGGTAGTGATAAAACGACGACGCGAAAGCATCCCAGGAAGAAGGAGTTCCTTTTCCATGTTTTCTCTCCGCAAAAAGAAATGGAAACCGAGTGGCCCAGGTTCTGAAACCAAGAAACGATGTTGGCAATGATTTTTCCGCGACTCGGCTAAGAATCGCAGATGAGGGGGCAGCGTCGTTCCTTGTACAACGCCGGTGCCCAGTTGTCAACGGAAAAGATTTTGTGTTACCTCGTCCTTCCCCGCCCTACTTGGCCGGTATATTTGAGCCTTAGTGAAATAGCTCAGTATTGAGGTGGCCTTTTACCAATTACGACGCTGTGAAGGAATGCCGGGAGGTGCTACGAAGTGCACCAGGCATGAAATGAATGCCATTCCAGCTCTTCAGACAACCCGTCGCCTCTGTCTCCTCCCCTTGCCCCGAGCTGTGGCTTCCGTACGTCTTTACCTCAATCGAGCAGGCGATGAAAGCGGTTGCGTAGATGATCGCTGCCGCCGCAGGTCGATACGCGATGTTAAGGAATGTTAGGGTTCCGAGGAGTTGAGTGAATGGTGATAGCAAGCCAAAAGGTAGGAAGCGGACTCTCGCTCAGAACCGCGAGACAACAGTGTGTTTTCGGAGCGTCGAAGTCGGACGAGCGTAGTGCCTCAGAACAGGACGTCGGCGACATTGGTGCCAGTCTCTGAGGAGATTCTCGTCCCGATAGAGAGGGAGGCGACGTTCAGGCAGGCCCAGCGGGCGCTAGACGCACAATCACAAATGGTTGCCCTTCCGGCTCACGGCGATAGAAAACTCGGGGCCGCTGCAAGCTGTGCCTCGCTTGACCGCCGCGCGCGTCCTGCTCGCCTTCCACGAAGACAATCTCGCGGCCTTCTTTGCGCGCTTGCTCGATCAGCGCCTCTTGGAGTTGCGGCACACGCATGGTAGCGTAATCCAGCCACTCCCGCGCTACCACCTGCCCGTCCTTTGGAGACACGTCCGCCTTGTCGGATTTCAGGCCTTCCTCGATCAGAGCGAACGTAAGCAACCCGTGACCAAGTTCCTTCGCTTCCAAGGCTGCCTGGTAGCTCTGCGCCGCGGTCAGCACATACATGCCTTTCTCGTAGGCCAGCTGCGCCAGCCCTTTTGAGTTCATCGGACCACGACGTTTTTCTTCCGCTTCCAAGGCCTGCCCGGAATTGCAGGCGTCGATGATCAGCAATATCTGGCGGGCATCCAGAGTTCGCAATGCGGATTCAAGGTCGAGATCCGAAATGCTGTGAGATTCGATCAATTTCAGGCCAGCCTCGTCCAACTCGGTGCGTTTCCCGGCGTAACCCAAGTCCTCCGGGATCAGGTAGAAGCGAGGCCCCAGTGCAGTCCCGTGCCCCGCAAAGTAAATGAAGATTTCATCCTCGGGCTGGGACGATTGGAGTCTCTCTAGAACCGCTGGCGCTCCGGCAGGAAGCGACTCGGTTTGCTGGCCTCGGAGACGTTCGAGCGCCAGCAAAATGTTCGCCTTGGTGGCATCTTGATCGAGCAGCGGGACAAGCTGAACACTGCCCAGGTCGCCCAGGTTTGCTTGCTGCGTTCCGAGCTCTGCGGCCACAGCTTCGGCGTCAGCCACAGCATAGTTGAGGTTGTAGTCTGGGTTGGCATAGCGGTCGATGCCGATAACGAGGATATAAGCCTTGCCAGGGCGCTTCAGACTCTTTTCGCCGGCTACCGTCAGCGATGCGTCGGCGCTCTTGATATTGTCACGATTAAAAGCGTAGGCACGCAGCCGGTTGTCTCCGGCAAGGATCGGAATGGCAACTTCCAGCTCCGCTTTGCCGCTCGCGTCCAGCTTGACTTCATCCGGCCACAGCTTAGCCAACGAGCCGTTACGGAATAAACGCACATCGCGTACGCCGCTTCCCTGCGCATGATTCTTGTCTGAGGGAACTTCTGACACTTGGAGTTTCACCTTCACGTGTCGAGGATCGGAAGGCTGCTCATCGGCGAGCAGAACCTTCACATTAGGCGCGCGCCGATCTTTCTGGCTGATGTCAACCGGAGCCTTGGGTCGTTTTCCGGCCAGGAGATCCCCCAGCAGGCCCGGATAGAAGAACTCGTTGAAGAAGATCTCCACCGGGGCGACGTCGAAGGTGTTGCCGCCGAACCGCCAGAGGATGCGGTCCCACGCCGTCGGAGAGCCATCAAACAAGCCGTCGGGCGCGACCACCAGCCAATCGCCGCGATCACCAACGGAGATCGCCGTTGCTGCGAGTGCGCCCGACTTGACGTCCCAAAATTGTGTGGCCCCTTCGCGATTGCCCGATGCCAACCATCGGTTGTCAGGACTGAAGGCAATCGATGTGGCGGCGCCGGCTCCGCTCATGGTGTGAACCTCTCTTCCCGAGGCCACTTCATGGAGAACGATAGTGCCATCCAGACTGGCCGCAGCGAGGTAGCCGCCATCGTCGCTAAAAGCCAGCGACGAGGCCATCATGTGCGAAGGAAGAGTTCGTGGCTGATGATCAGAGGAAAGCTCCCACAACATTATCGTGTCCGCCAATCCACCTACCGCGAGAACATGCCCATCGGGACTAAAGACGAGGACGGGGCGATCAAAGACGGCCATAGGAGTCTTGAAGGTCTTCAGATCTCTCCCACTGCTCACGTCAAAGACCTGGACAACACCGTTCTGCTCTCCGGCGGCGAAGAGACGCCCGTCGGGGCTAAAAGCAAAACCTGTTGCCCTACCGCTTAGTCCTTGCAAGACACCCATGTCGCCCCGACCGCTAATTTCTTGAAGCTGGATCTTGCTTGTTCCTAGAAGTGTGCCCATCAGTTTGCTGGGATCTCCAGCCGCTGCTTGCATCTGCTTGGCCATCTCCTGCATCTCTTGTATGTTCTGCTGGGCCTGTTGCGCGTTTGCGTTCTTGTTCTTGCGCATCTCCTTCATCATCTCTTTCGGCGACTTTCGTCCCCCGGAGGTGTCGTACATTGTGCCGCTGAACTGCTGGGCCATGGCCGTGATGGAGGAAAGCAAATCGCTGTTCTGCTCGTCCTCGACGACTGCTAGCAAATGGTTGTCCTTCGTGAGCGCCGCTTGCGGTATTTCCTCCGTCGCAGTGCGCGCGAACGATTGAATTTCTTTTCCCGCCAGCGCTTCCCACACGGCTACCCTGGAGTGGTCTGCAGCGACAATAGGCAGTAGGAAACCACCGTCTGCGAACACACCCGACCCGATGACTTGAGTTCCCTCCGGGAGCGCCGGTGTTTGCAAGCTACCGCCCGAACTAACTTCCCAGACGTTGATCGTCTGAGTGGTGCCCGAAACCAGCAAGCGCCCATCGTGGCTGAACGCAAGCGCTTCTACGGGACGGCTCTGTCCAGCCAGAGCGCGAACGCCGTGACCCGTCGCGGTGTCCCAGAAGTTGAGGCTTCCACTCATACTCCCGGTGATCAATTGCTTGCCGTCCGCGCTGAAAGCGAGCGCGTTGACGACGCCGGCGTCGCTTCCAAGCGTGATAAGTTCCTTGCCGGCCTCGACGTCCCACAGTTTGACGAAGTGATTCGAGTCGCCTGTGGTGCCAAGGGACACGAACGTATTGTTCTTGCCATAGGCGGCGGCAAGCAAGCGGCCATCGCGACTCAGTGCCAAGGCCAGATTCGGTTCGGGCACTTGGCCAATGGCCCGAATCAGCCTCCCCGTTTCGGCATCCCAGACGGCGACCGCTCCGCCGCCTCCCTCGATCGCGACACGATGACTGTACAAGCTGAAAGATACCGCCGCGGCGACGCTCGCAGCGATTTGAATCGGATGATCTTGGCGGCCGGAAACCAGGTCCCACTGGCGCACAATCGTTTCGGCCTTGGGAGTTAAAGACAAAAACAGGGCCCGCGCACTGTCCGCACTGAAGCCAACGGCTTTGACTGCAGTGGCTGCACTTCCTGGCTTAGTGACTTCCACCTGCCAGCTCAACACTTCGCGGCCCGTCGCAACTTCCCACACTTTGGCGGTCCCATCCTGCGAGCCCGAAGCCAGCCATCGCCCGTTCGGACTGAAGGCCACCCGCCATACTCCATGCGTGCTCCCCTCCACAAGCTTCTTAATTTCGGGGGTCACAAAGGCGCTCTGCCTGGCGTTCATCCCAAAGGGTTGTACGTTACCCTGAGGACTAGCTCCCTCCAGCTCGAACACTGTACGCCCTGTGACCACTTCCCAGACGCGTACCTTGCCTTCTTGGCTGGCGGACGCCAGCAGCTTGCCGTCGGGGCTGACCGCCAAATCAAAAGTCTGATCCGTCCCGGAAGAGAGCACTCGTAGCTCATGGCCGGTTGTCGCATCCCAGATCTTGACCGGGCTTCCATAGCCACCCGAGGCTATCCACCGCGCGTCCGGGCTTATGACAACGCAGGAAATCCCTTCGGTGCGGCCCACCTGGAGAACAAGCTCGGGCCGAGGGGTTGACGACTGCGACGTTTGGCCGAGCGCATCCAGGGCTGCGACGCACAACAGCGCCAGAGCTAAGCCCGCGCGGCGACTGAGGATTGCATCACAAAACGCCGGCACGCTCCGACGGATTCCGCTTCTGGTAGCGAAGTCCGCACGCCGGGCGACATTAGCACTAGCCGCTGCTCTCGTAAGATCAATTTGGGGATGGATCATGCCGCGTTCCTGGCAAGAAGGATCAGGTATACCGGCTGATCAGTTCGGTGTAGTGCCGGTCGCATCGTACCACAGCCGCCGCATCATCGCGCGTTCGTCCCGATTCGCTCGCTCCACAGCTTTCGTCCAAGGGTTAACACGAATCATCGATCTAGATCTCCGAGCCTATTTCGATAACGTGCGGCACTCACTGCTGCTAGAGAAAGTGGCACGGCGGGTCCAAGACACATCGGTGATGAGACTCCTGAGGATGATCCTGAAGTCCACCGGGAAGAAGGGAGTTCCTCAGGGTGGGGTGATTTCGCCAATGCTCAGCAACCTCTATCTGACAGAGGTAGATCGGATGCTGGAAAAGGCGATTACGACCACGCGAAGGGGAAAATACGCCAATGTTCAATACGCGCGATTTGCGGATGATCTGGTGGTATTGATCGACTCTCAACCGCGGCATGATTGGCTAATGGGGGCGGTAGAGAAACGGCTGCGGGAAGAATTAGCGAAACTCAGAGTGGAAATCAATGAGGAGAAGAGTCGGAAGGTTGATCTATCGAAGGGAGGAAGTTTTGGCTTCCTAGGGTTTGAGTATCGCCGCATTCGCAGCCGTAAGCGAAAGTGGCGAGCTCACTACGTGCCTGAGCTGAAGAAGCGGACGGCACTCCTGCAGAAGCTAAAGGAAATCTTCTGGCGATACGTCAGCCAACCCGTAGGGCGGGTGATCGAACTCATCAATCCGATTCTGCGGGGATGGGTGCACTACTTTGCGGTAGGGGACTCGAGCCGGTGCTTTTCCTACATTAAGCTCTGGGTGGAGAAGAAGGTTCGGCGGCATTTGATGCGCGCCAGGAAGCGCACAGGATTCGGCTGGAAGCGGTGGAGTAAGCAATGGCTCTACAACACACTCGGACTGTTTAACGAGTACCGGGTCGTTCGAGCCATCAGCTGAAAGCCATGCAGCACGAGTCGGCCACATAACCCTTGATGTGAAACACACAGGAAAGCCCAGTGCAGGAAATCTGCACGCTGGGTTTGATGAGGCGGGGACTGGAAACTCGCGTACGATTCGGCTCGTGAGGCACTCCCAGAGGAAACGGGGAGCAACAGATCGGCTGAATCTACGGCGCCGGGCGCCAGTCCTCGACCCTACTGGTGATTATAGGCGTAGATTACCACCCGAGCGATCAGTACATCGCGTTTGTGGATACAGAAACGGGAGAGTGCGGCGAGCGGCGATTGAACCACAGTGATGGAGAGGCAGCGAAGTTCTATCGGGAACTGGCGGCGCGAGGAGTGAGCGTGCGCGTGGGGATGGAGGCCACCGGCTACTCACGCTGGTTCGAGCGGTTACTGGCAGAACTGGGTATCGAGGTATGGATCTGCGATGCGGCGGAGATCAAGACCAAGCGAGTCCGCAAGCAGAAGACGGACCGCAACGATGCCGGTCTTCTGCTAAAGCTGCTGCTGGAAAATAACTTCCCCCAAATCTGGGTACCCAGCCCGGAGAATCGTGACCTGCGACAACTGCTTTGGCACCGGCACCGGCTGGTGCAGATGCGGACGCGGATGATGAATCAGCTGCAGGCTCTGGCGATGAATGAAGGCCAGCGACGGAAGAAAAAGCTGTGTAACGAACAAGGACGAGCACAGCTGGGAAAGCTTCCGCTAGCTGCCTGGGCATCACGGCGCCGGAAGGATCTGCTCGAGCCGCTGGACCGGATGAACCCCACCATCGAAGAGCTAACCGCAGCGGTCGAGCAGGAAGCCAAGAAATGGCCCGAAGTGTTGCGGCTGATGACCCACCCTGGCGTAGGTCCACTGACGGCACTGGCCTTCGTGCTGATCATCGGAACTCCGGAGCGGTTGAAGTGCGGCAAACAGATCGGCAGCTATGTCGGACTGATCCCTTCGGAGGATTCCAGTGCCGGCCAGCAACGGCTGGGACACGTCACCAAGCAAGGCAGCTCTCTGCTGCGTTTCCTGCTGGGAGAAGCAGCACAAGCCGCAGCGCGTTGGGATGCGGACTGGAGACGACGATATGTACACCTGGCGCTGCGTCGGCAAAGGAACATCGCCAAGGTGGCCATGTCAAGAAGACTGGCCGTTCGGTTGTACTGGACACTTGAGCGCCGCCCGATAACACTGCGTCGACTTATGTGACCAGTTCACCGGGGTGTTATGTGAATCGCATGGCCACTGACAAATCTCAATCTCACCACCGAGTCTCACTGCCGTAACGCACTTACTGGAGAAAGCCTTCGCGGTAAATACCAACTGTTTGGTCCAACCCGGCGGGTGCAAGACGGCGGAGGACATCCTTCCTGGAATCTTGCAACTGGAATCGGCCGTAAGTCCCGATTAACGTCAGAGGCTGTGTATTCATACTTGTGATATTTTTTATGCTCCGAGTTTAATCGCTGTGGATCATGTTCCGAGTACGCCGTGATGCGGGAGGAATCAACTGGAATCGCGGCATACGCCGGATAATCTTCAATTTGCTGGAACCTCAATGCCTGGAATGCCGACGAGTTGACATGCCTCAGTGCAGCGGCTAACATCCCGCTCAAGTCCTGTGCCCCATCAAAAGCAAATTGAGGAGGTGACACGTGAACGATGTAACGCGAGTGCGTTATCTGCGCGTGGCGTTGGTTCTCGTCGGCCTGATTTTTGCTCTCGGTGTTTACCCGCTAATGATGGCCTGGTGGCCATCCGGTTGGCGCTGGCAACCCAATCAGCCTGAGTATGAACAGATGATTCTCGGTGTCTATGCCACTCTGGGCGTATTTCTCATCATTGCTTCTCGAAAACCCTTGCAGCACCGCAGTCTGATCTGGTTCACCGTTTGGTCGAGCCTTGTCCATGCGGGGATTATGACCGTACAAGCAATCAATGCCCCTGCAGAGCACGGTCACCTTGTGGGAGACATCCCTGCGCTAGTCATTGTGGCAATTATCCTCGCCATTCTGACGCCTCGCGGTGCCGTCGCCGAAGCCCCGAGATAGACCCTCCCAGAGTTGCTGGCGATTCTTGTGTCGTGAGATCAATCGCCATAGCCAACGGTCTGCCATACCAGCAAATCTATGACCTCGTGAACGGCGCAGCGGCCCATGAACGGCGTCTACAAAGAGCGGCGGCAATAGCAGGTGCAGCGCATCGTCCCGCCTGTACTCTTTGCATTACAATTGTAAGACCATGAAGCGCCGCAATCGTAAGCGAAGCTCGAAAGCTGCTGGCCCTCTCAAGATTCCCAGTGATGCGGAAAAGCCTGCTGGCCCTTCCGCCACACTCGCCGGAGCAGACAACGGTACTCATCCTCGCGACGAGTTCACTGCCGTCGTTGAGGCGGAAAAGCCTGCTAGCAATTCTACCGAGACAGCCGGAGCAGACCGCCGGACTCATCCTCGGTATGAGTTCACTGCTGCTGTTGAGTTATTAGCGGCTGAATCCGGAGCGCGGATTGAGACGCGCGTCCGTGACTTAAGTCAGCAAGGCTGCTACGTGGACACGAGCAACGCTTTCCCTTTAGGGACGGTCACAGATGTACGCATCACAAAGGGGGCACAATTGTTTGAAGCCCGGGCAAGAGTCGTCTACTCCCGGGCTAACAAGGGCATGGGTCTGGTGTTTATCGCTATAGAGCCGAAGCAGCTTCGGACTCTTGAAACGTGGCTTGCCGAGTCCCGCGAGACCTCCTGGCTCGCAGAGAACCGCCGAAGGAGTCAGCGAGTATTGATGACAATCCCAGTGCGAGTATCGGGGCAGACCGACGCCGGATTGCCTTTTGAAGAAGAGACTCACACACGGGCCATCAGTGCTCACGGTGCGTTGATTCTCATGTCGAAGCAGGTCGTGTGCAGAGGGCAGCGACTCACTCTGTCAAACGTCCAGACAAAAGCTGCACTGGAGTGTGTTGTTGTCCATATAGACAGACGCCAGGGCGAGCACCCACAAGCGGGAGTGGAGTTCACGCTACCCAATCCTATGTTCTGGCACGTGGCCTTCCCGCCGAAAGACTGGACACCCCGGCACCCAGATGCAAAATCCCACGTAAAAACAGGCGAATCGAGTTGAAATCCCGCGCTCTCAAAATGAGGCCTTGGTATGGAATACAGCATCGACCTTGTGAACGTGGAAAGGGAGGTGGCAGATGGGCACGTGTCTTAGTGAGGCTTCTCGTTGCTGGGCTTCGAGGGCGAACCGACGACCGGATGACCAGGGGGCAATGAGCCACCGAGCTTGGTTGCATCACGGTGCAAAAGTTCTTGGAACATGGGCGGACCCACGATGCCGGTCGTGCCGCTTTGGTCGCCCTGCAGGTGTGGATTCGTTCCGGGAGCAGGATGCTCGATAACTTCGCCTGTACCCAACGTCTTGCTCACCACCCAATTTCCATTTCTTTCTCTAGGGCGTAAGCAACCTGCATGCTGGCGCCAACAGGAGCGCCGGTTTTAGGTCGAAATTCGACCTGGGCCTGAGCCTGGTTTCCTTGAATATTTACGCTCGTCACATTGATGTTCATTGCCGAGAGGTTGAGCGTCTTGAGTGACGTAAGGTGTTCGACGATACCCGTGCGGATCGCGTCCGCGTCGCTTGGCTGCTTCTTACAGCCCGCTACCCGCAGAATTGTCACGAACGAAAGAACCGCGGTTTTTGCGAGTCTCATGCGAAATTCCTTCCTAAGCTGCCGCACGCACGTAAAATTGGCTAGCGAGAGATAACTGCGGGCTCCCTCATATCTTTCACCGCTTTGGCCTCTCGGCTTCCTTCGACCGTCATGTCATGCGGACCGAAGCGCACGCCAATCTTTTTCAGAAACGCTGTCGGAGGCTCGCCACCGGCGAAGATCCACACGTAGTCGTCGGGAATGCTCTGCAGCTTGCCGTTAAACTCGAGTGTAGCGGCATCAGGCGTGAATTCCACGGGATTGGAATTGAAGACTACTCGTAGAGTGCCCTTCCGGATACATTCCTGGATCCGCTGCTCATTGCGTTGCTTGATACGAGTGAAGGCGCTCTGGCGATACGAGAGGGTAACCGTATTGCCGACTTGGCAAGCAAGTCCCATTGCAGCTTCGAGCGCGCTATCTCCTCCGCCCACTACGAGAATATTTTTGTGGACATAATGATCCGCTTCGATCAGACGGTACATGACCTTAGGTAAGTCCTCGCCTTTGACGCCAAGTTTCCGCGGGCTGCCGGCCTTACCGAGAGCGAGAACAACCGCCCGCGCACGATATTGGTTTTTCGTGCTTGCCACCGTGAAAATCCCGTCTCCGCCCTTTTCGATGGCCTCGACTATCGCCCGGACGACTTCCAAGGGTTGAACGTCGCGCTCCCCTTTGCCGCAATCTCCTCGTCGGCAACTTCTAGGTCATAGCGAATCTGGAGGCTTCATCCAGAAAGTAGGGCTGTTCCTGAAGTAACGCGCGAAGCGCAGCGCCGTGTCGGCAGTGATGCCACGGCGCTCGTTGGCGATATCGGCGATCCGCGTCACGGGAACGCGCAAATCCATCGCCATCTTGTTCATACTCAAGCCGAGAGGGACCATGAACTCCTCGCGGAGAATCTCTCCCGGATGCACCGGCTTCAGTCTCCTTGCCATGGATCTTCTCCTAGTGATAATCCACGATTTCGGCCTTGTAGGCGTGTCCGTCGCGCCACTCAAGACAAATGCACCACTGGTCGTTGATGCGGATGCTGTACTGCTCCTTCCGATCACCCTTCAAACGTTTCCAAGCGATTACCCGGCAAAGTCGAGAGCGTTCGGATGTCCGGCGCCACGTCAAGCATGTCCAGTTTGCGAAGGGCCTGGACCGTTGAAAAGCTACCGATCGGCGTGCTGATTTTGCCAACAATCCATCACCAGGATATATCCTTCACGCAATTTGCCGAGGAACGCTCTCCAAGTTGCGAGAAGTCGTAGCTTAGGGAACAGCCCTAGGAAGTTCGAGGACCGAGAATCCGGCCGACTCTGCGGCTTCAGCCAATCGGTGGTCTCCGCAAATGAAGCTTCTCCTTGATGGACGCTGTTCGCACCAGATCAGGGACGCAGCAAGTTGGAGGCTGTCAGCCGCCCGCAAAGAATACTTATCCAGCGACTGCGTCGCCAATTCACGAATTTGGTCGCCAGGCAGGATTTCGCTCCACCCACGACTTAACAATCGCAGACGCGCCGCCGCGCCCTGCTTATCGAGGTCTGTAATCTCCTTATCACGATGGAGGCGGCAAATCGCGCTATGAACTTCCACCAGGCTTCCCCACCACACCACGGGGGCGAATCTCCTCAAGTGGGACTGAGCATGACGACTCGCAGCTTCGTGAATACACAAGGGAACAAGCGCGCTGGCATCCCAGAACGCCGTTGTTCTCTTCACAGTTCTTCTTCTCTGTCGGCGAGAACGGCTTGGATCGTCTTGTTTCTTGCAACACTTCCCGTCGGTATCTTCAAGAGGTCCTTTACACTAAGTCGCACCTTGGGGAGACGCAATTTCCCGGCGGCAACCAGCACTAGTTCCTGATCGTCGGCGCCTTCCGCCGAAAACGGAACCAGTTTCGCCACCGGGAGATTACGGTCTCGGATCACCACTTCTTCACCGCCCCTGGCGAATGTAAGATACTTACTCAGCTGGTTCTTCAGTTCCGCCACATTGACGCTGCGCATTCGGGCTCTCCTTCCTCATGGCTATTATAGCCATGAATGGACCTCGAGTGGAAGAGTCAGTCCTTGCTGTCTTAGGCTCACAGACACAGGGGGACGTTGCTAGCAGTCGATGGCAGACAAAGCCTTCCCCGGGGTCTTACTTCCATTTCACTTAAGAAGGCTTGTGACGGGGTGGCTCTGTTGACATCCTCAAGAAAAGGCAGCGCCGTAAACGAGCGCGACGACAGGGGGGTGATGCCCCATCCGATTTTCTCACCCACGTGGTTGCAGGTGGTTTTTATGGCTGGCCGTACGCCTATCTCGGTCCACATGTGGACAATCGCGTGGTACCCCTACCCGACTTGGTTGCAAAAACCATCACGCCAGACCTCTCCTGGGTGCTCATGTCGCCCCGCTGCAGTTTGCTTTACGAAAAGCAGCAATTCCCCTCCGCCCATTGGCACGGTGCTTTCATTGGCGAACCCGGTTCCGGAATCAGCACATCCGAAACGGATATCAGGTCGTCTTCATTCTGTTCCGCGATGGCCTCCCGTCGGGAGAACCCCAAGCCCTTCTTTCCCGGATTTCTGCCTGATCCCGCAGGTAGTCAGGTTTACGGGCGCACGGTTGGCGTCGCGGTCGCTGCCGACGGCTCTCTTCTAATCTCAGACGACGGGCAGAAGCTGATTTGGTGCGTGTCATATGAATCCCAACCGTCTCGCGCGCAATAGACCAGTCCTCTTGCGGCTCGGCACTATCAAACTCGTAGCTCGTGCGCGTTCCAGCTTTTACTATCAGCGAAAAATGGCCGCGCAACCGGGCGAGTGCTCGGGCGGCGGGGAACACAGACGCCTTGGAGTGATGCGGTGTTACTGGAGAAGATCCGCGGGGTCATCGTCGCCTCTCCATTTCACGGCGAGGGCCATCGCAAAGTGTGGGAGTGGTTGCGCTTCCAGGAAGTGCGCACGCCGAAGGCGCGGGTGCTGCGGTTGATGCGCGAAGCACAGTTGCTGGCACCGACACGCATGTTGCCGAAGGCCGAGGATCCGCACACCGCACGATCATCACGGCGCGGCCTAACGAAGTCTGGGCCAGCGACCACACCATGACAGCCACGAAGCTTCGACAGCCGCTGATAAGAATCGACCAAACTTCGTTACCAAGAGTTATAAGGATACCGATCGAATATATGCTTTTCCCTGTCTTCCTGCTCAAAACCTACGTAGAGCATGCGCAGGATATCTTCATCGCTTTTGGTGTCGAAATTATTCTGCTCGATTCTGCCGCTTAGTTCTTTTGACAGATCCAAAACGGCTTATTCCCCCCAATGGCGAATACATTGCGAAACTAGCCAGCCCGGTGATAAAGGTATTTCCTGTATCGACGAAGCTCTCCGCAGGAGCACTCGTAAACAGCCGAGGCCCTTGCATCGGCCGAGATTCGCCAGCTACCTTGAAACCAAAAGGCCGACCGACGCGAGGACGCTAGGCAGTCCCCGGGAGCGCGCACAGTGACCTTAATTTAGGAATCTAGGCATGGATAAGTCAAGCCGAGAAAGTCCCCGCCTCTTCTCCTTCGCTCGGCAGTAGTGCCACGGGGAATTGTAAGCAACAAGACGCTTTTTCCGAGTGCCTTGCATCGAGAGAAGAAAGCGCACTTTTTTTGAAAGACTGGCATCGACCAGCCACTCGACCGGTGAAAGGAGAAATGAGGATGCTGATCAAGACCGAGCCCCCGAAGAAGCGCCCTGTCTATTTCCTCCATTTTTTGGCAGCCGTTGACGAACGGCGTGGAGTGTACAGTTTTTGCTGCGAGAGCCAACCCCTGGCAACAGTTCGCAGCTACGAGCTTCCTAAACGCTGCCCGTTTTGTCAGGAACAGGATCCGGTGGGTGACGGCGGCAAGGTGACAACTCGGCCGGACGCAAGGAAGCTGCATCCACGACTAGACAGCAGCGAGGGGCTATGAGCGACAGACCACTGTGGCACCTGGACGTAGAAACCGCTAAGCGGGAATGCCAGCTCACTCTCGTCAAATGCGAGGCACAGATCAGAGGTCTCCGACAACTCGTGAAGGATTCTGATTCGTTCACTCCCGAGGCTCTGCGCGTTTCCTTCGAAGACTCAGTTCCCGACATGAAACGCGCGGCGCAGGCCGCGATTGCCCGGTTCCAGATTCTTTTGCAGATCCGAGCGGGTACCATGCGCCGGTGCGAGGACGAATCTAAGGAAGCATCAGATTAGCTGGGGTCGAAAGGTAAACCCGGAGAATGCGCTCCTTGTTCTGCGGAATTCCCGCATGAGTTGGAGAGATTGATTTGATTCCATTCTCTTGGACTTGGCTCTAGACCACCGGGCTCTGGCTGCTGTGGAGCCGTCCAAAGTGGAGCGGAGAGGTGGAGGAGCTTTTGACTGTGCAACCGGGTTGCACAAGGCCAAAGACCCTGCAGGTTGGGCACGGGAGCGTCACATTTCTGTCCTGCGAGCAGCAAGATATGCGAAAACAAACCGCTACGCGTCCCTATGTCGGACCACTATCATGAACCTATCGGAACCTCTCATGCACGTAGAGAGAGAAAAGGGACTGCTCAACCGCACATGGCGGGTGATTTCGTCCTCGTCCGGCGGGAAGTGCACAGAGTCTCCATAGAGGAAATAAGGACTTGCTTCGCTATTAGCAACGTCGCCCTTGTAGCGTCCCTTCAAGGTCTCGAGGACTCAGTGTGCGTGCGGGATGTTTAGCACGGCAGTTGCTCCCAAACATGAAAATTACAGAACGAACTCCAGTAACTCCTTTAGATTCCATCTGTTGATTCAGATCGGAAGCCCTGGAAACGCCCCATTGCACCTTCGGCAGACACGGTCGAGAACGACGCGATCGTCTTCCCACGCGACGCTAAGTTCCCCCTCCATGTCCACATGCACGGCGAGGCCCCTGCCCCGGTGACACGGGCGAAGTTGGCGGCTCAAGGAAGGGGAATAGAAGCCTAGTGGGCATCCAGTCCGAACCGAACCACCATCACCATGTAGCCGTAGTGATGGACCTCGCTGGCAAAGTAAGGTGAAGCGTGCGTCCTCGGGAGACGAGGTTCACCCCTGAATCAGACATCTGACTATTCAGCAGCTGGGCGACAAAGCCGCCTTCTGGTGTTTGGAAGGCCATGACGCGCACGCCTTGGCTTTTCCCGGTCGCTTGGACGCGCATCGCGCCGGGCCGCACAAATTTGCTGAAATGTGCCAAGTAGTAGTAGGTGCCGGTGTACGTGACCTCGTGCGTTACCTTATTGATGATCACCACTGGATGCTGCTCATTGGGGTCAGGATTGCCGTGGACGACAGACACGGCCCACGGCCCGCCGGTCTCATCCAGGATGGCGTTCCAATAGAGCCACGCGGAAGTTCCGGCCTCCAGATCACTGAAGATGGTATTGCCCCAATAATCGCCATCGTCGAACTCATAGACAGGGAGTTTCCTACTGCGCGGAATCCCAGCCTCATAGGCGTAGCAGAATTCGTCCATCCAAAATGGAAGTGCGGGATACTTCGCCTTCAACCTAGCGATCTTGTCGAAGTTCTTGTAGTCGTACCCATGATAGGCAACAACGGACACAAATTTCCGGGCGGCTGGATCGTCCAGGACGACAGGGTAGCGCTTGTACGCATCGCGGCGCTCTGGGGCCTCGCTGAGCATCATCTTGGTGGATAAGCCGGATTGCACGACGGCCGGACCGACAAAATCGCGGAGAAGTGTACGGATCTCAGTATACTTGATTTTCGTGTAGACCTTTTCCGGCTCATTGAACAGGCTCAGGTAATCGATGGTGATGCCGCGCTTCTTGTACTCCTCGAGGTAACGCACAAAGTATTTTGCGAGTGCCGGATAGTATTTCGGGTCGATATCCTGGCGCCGTTTCACGTCGTAGAGCATCCAGTCCGGGGGATAGTCCATGGGAGATTGCAAAACGAAGTTGCCGTATTTGCGAGCGCGAAGGATGTAGGTGCCGACACCATTAGGACCGAAATCGCGATCGACAGAAAAATTCCGCAATTCAATGTCACCCGGCGTGTCGTCGTAGGTGTACCACGGGCTTGCGGACTGGAAGTCCGTTCCGGCGATGGGCGTTTTCATCGCGGTAAAGCCCGCGCCGTCCTTCGGGTCAAACAGCGAACGAAGGACGTCTTCCTGCTTCTCCGGGGGAAGAGTATTCAGCGTGATGATGCCGGCTTCCATGATGGAAGCGCCGAAGCCGTCGATCTTCTGATATTTCACGGAGTCATTGATTTGAAAGGTCGCGCCCCCATCAGGTTTGACATCGGCGAACTGCAGATCCGCCTTGGGTGTGAGCCGGTCGCCCGCTTTAGAAGAGATGTGGATCTGCACGGTCTGCGCGTTCAGGACCAGGGCGGATAATCCGAAGGACATACAGAGAGCTAACGGCACGATTCGCTCGACAGGCCGGGTTTTCCTCAACAACAAGCGCATGACACCTCCGCAGAAGCGCAATCCCGTTGTGAAAAAGAGTTCCATTATTGCAAGCATCGAATACAACTCAATCATTCTCAAGAAATATGGCCTGGGCGTTCGCGGTTGCACTTTTGGCCAGATTCGTGCTTCCGACCTCGTGTTGGTCAATGACCAAGGGCAAGTCGTCGAAGGCAACCGCGAAGTCAACCTCGCAGCGTTTGTGATTCACTCGGGCATTCACAAAGCCCGCCCAGACGTCATCGCCGCCGCTCATGCCCATTCGCTTTTCGGCAAATCGTGGTCTTCGCTCGGACGGCTGCTCGATCCGCTCACGCAGGACGCTTGCGCGTTTTACGAGGACCACGTTGTGTTCGACGATTACACCGGCATCGTCGAAGAAACCACCGAAGGCGATCGCATCGCCCACGCGCTTGGCAATAAGAAGGCAGCTATCCTGCGCAATCACGGCCTGCTTACTGTGGGCCAAAGCGTTGACGAAGCCGTTTGGTGGTTCATCACTATGGACCGCTCCTGCCAGGCGCAATTGTTGGCAGAAGCCGCCTGCCATCCGCACAAGATCCCTCCCGAGACCGCCAAGCACACGTACGCGCAAGTGGGCTCGCCCCTGGCGGGCTGGTTCCAGTTCCAGCCGCTGTGGGACCGCATCTCCCGCGAGCAACCCGATCTATTTGGCTTGGATTGAGTTGTTCCGGAATTCTGGTTTCCACCGCGCATATCGTTCGATTTCCCCGGGCACACTTACACGAGCGCTCGTGCCGCCTCCATTCCGGCGCGTCGCTACATCAGCTCTTCTATAAACGAGCGGGCCACGTCGGGAGGCACCCTTAGGTCGCGATGGACCAGAGGGCCTTCGTTCAGCACCGGCTCGGCTCCGTGAAGGGTCGGGACGTCGGTGCGCTCGAAGAATTTGCCGATGGGGATTTCCTCCCCCCAAAGCAGAGATCTCTCCATCGCGGCTGTCCAGTCAGCCGGGTCGTACGCAGGGTCGTCCTCGAGTTTCTTCACGCGCGGACGGAACCATTGATAGGTGTTGTCGTGATTGTAGGTGACGCAGGGGCTGAAGACATCGAGGAACGAGAAGCCCCGATGCTCGATACCTTGCTTGATCAGTTCAGTGAGATGCTTCTGCTCGCCACTGAAGCCGCGGGCGATGAAAGTAGCGCCCGCCGCCAGTGCGAGGGAAATGGGGTTAACCGGCGCTTCGATGTTGCCGAACGGCATGCTTTTTGTTTTCATGCCGACGCGGCTCGTGGGCGACGTTTGCCCGGTGGTAAGGCCGTAGATTTGGTTGTCCATGACGATGTAGAGCAGGTCGACGTTGCGGCGCATGGAGTGGACGAAATGGTTGCCGCCGATCCCGAAGCCGTCACCGTCGCCTCCGGTCACTAGAATGGTGAGCTCGTGGTTCGCGAGCTTAAGGCCCGTGGCCACGGCGAGAGCGCGACCGTGGAGCGTGTGCATCCCATACGTGTTGACGTAGCCTGGCAGGTTCGAGGAGCAGCCGATGCCGCTGATGGTGACGATATTGTGGTTCGGTATCCGCAGCTCCACCAAAGCTTTTTGAAGCGCGGCGAGTACGCCAAAATCACCACAACCGGGGCACCAGTCCGGATCGGCCTTGCCTTTCAGATCGGCCATGGTCAGTTGACTGGTACGCTGTACACTGGTCGCCATGTGCGTCTCCTCCTCAGACCATAATCTCGTGCATGGGAACGGAGAGTTTCGTGTTCCCGGCGAGCTGTTCCTTCACCGCGTCGACAATGTGGTGGGGCATGAAAGGTTCCCCGTCGTACTTGCGAATGTGGCCGCTGGGCACAAAGCTGGTTTCACTGCGCAAGTAGCGCGCGAACTGGCCGCTGTAGTTGTTCTCGATGATGATGGTGTGGCGCGAGCCTCGCAGGATCTCGAGAATGGCTTCGCCATGCAGCGGCACTAGCCAGCGGATCTGAAGCTGATTGGCAGAGATTCCTTGTTCGTTGAGGAGTTCACAAGCTTCCTCGATTACCCCGCTGGTTGAACCCCAGCCAATCAAGGTGACATCGGCGTTGGGCGGACCTGAAAGCACAGGTGGCGGAACCGCGGCTTCGATGCCTGCGACCTTGCGCATGCGTTTTTCCATCATGGCGCGGCGTTTGATCGGATTGGTGAACTCGTCGCTAATTAACACGCCGTCTTCTTGGTGTTCATCCGTTGCGGCCGTGTGGACGTAACCTGGCAGACCGGGAACGGCGCGGGGTGAAATGCCGCTCTCAGTGATTTTGTAGCGTTTGTAGCCGCCGTTCGTGGGAGCCGCAGACGAGGCACCGTTAGCGGTGGTGATCAGCTCGCCGCGATCGATGGGCGGACTGAAATCCAGGTCGTTTGGATGGACGCTGAGGCGGCCTTCCGATAGAAGGAGATCACAAAGCACGAGTCCGGGGCACTGGAAGCGGTCGGCAAGGTTGAATATTTCGGGGATGAGCTTGAAGCAATCGCCGATGTCCAACGGAGCCGCGATTATCCGGGGATAGTCGCCAAACGCGGCGCCAAGCATCTGCCAGAGGTCTCCTTGTTCGGTCTTCGTGGGAACGCCCGTAGACGGACCAGCGCGTTGACAGTCGATAACTACGACAGGAGTTTCGATCATGGCGGACATGCCGAGGCCCTCGCTCATCAGGGCGAAGCCGCCGCCGGAGGTAGCGCACATGGCGCGGACGCCGGAGTGAGCCGCACCGATGGCCATGTTAATGACGCCGATTTCGTCCTCCACCTGGCGGACCATGATGCCAGCTTTGCGCGCGTGTGCTGCCATCCAGTGCAGCACGCCGGTCGAAGGACTCATGGGATAGGCACAATAAAACTTCACTCCGGCGGCAGCGCCGCCCATGGCCATGGCGGTGTTGCCACTCACGATCGCGTAGCGATTGTCCGTCTTGGGAAGCGGCTTCGCGAAGGCGGTGAAGTGAGCAGCGGCGTAATCGTAGCCAGCGCGCGCAACCCCGACGTTTTCGGCTATGACGGCATCGCCTTTTTTCTTGAACTGCTCTCGGAGAACCTCCTCTAATGCCGGGAAGCCGACTGCCATCATGTGAAGACCCGCACCGATCGCGAGAGTGTTCTGGGCGATTTTATTGCGCGTGATATCAGCCAACTCTGAAACCGGAAGTGGGCAGAGCTGCACGCCGTCAGCGGCAGAGCCGGGCTTAATCGTGTCGGCGTTGTAGATACACGAGGCGCCCGCAGTGAGGAGGTTCAGGTGGCGATCCATGCTGTCCTGGTTCAGGGGAATGAGCAGGTCGATGCGGTCACCCATGTTGGTGACCTTTTCCGGGCCCGTACGAATCGTGAGAAATGTGTGGCCGCCGCGAATGATCGACTGATAGGCGTTGTAGGCGTTGAGGTTGAGGCCGCGCCGGCTGAAGATTTTGGCGAAAATATCGCCCGGGGTGGCGACTCCCTGTCCGGCTGCGCCTCCGATGCCGATAGCAAAGGTTTGCTTCATCACGCCCTCACTGACTGAGAGCTGGCCGAGACGCGGGGACCGGGGCCTGGGCCAGGCTCAAATTGTAGGTTGGTTTTCCCGGTTGAGAGAACTCCTCTTCCGAATGGTTCGTTCGCTTTTTCGGGTAGAGTATACACCCAATTCTCCAGGATGTTCGCGCCACCCAGAGATCAAGCACAGCCGCCTTTAGGAGCCAGGATTTGAGAGAAAAAGGCTGAGTGGCCGCGATCCATCCAATGACTCGCTACTTCACAGGCATCGGCTGCGCCTTGGTTTGCCGCCGCTCGCTCCGTCAGTGTGAACCTGTCAACGCAAAGTAGAAATGTCCGGTTTTTAGCCAGATAGAAATGTCCGCTTCCACGGTCTTCTCCAAGGGTGCTCGGCAGGCACATGGTATTTGGATTTGATTTGGTTTTGGGGTTTCGG
>Ga0187819_10000197_pt1 | contig 28700 bp, 27 predicted proteins | sample NC_wetland_sal_i_15_FD_132411 | JGI IMG/M metagenome (GOLD analysis project Ga0187819, IMG submission 132411) | Wetland sediment microbial communities from Neuse River Estuary, North Carolina, USA - SO4_4 | ecosystem: Environmental > Aquatic > Freshwater > Wetlands > Sediment | place: USA... | reverse complement strand
AGTTTTCTTAGGCTACCCGCAAAACAAAGCATCCAACGTCAAGTGAGTGCAATAGTTGGAGTTGGGATTCTTCGGGCCTCGGGAATTGTGTCATCTAAACCCCGCCCTCTGACCCTTCGAAGCTCCTTCGTCAGGGCAAGCAGGGTAAAAGAGGGCGGCTACAGCAATTCCGCCCGAACTGCTGGCGAACGACCCTCTCAACGCACTACTTTTTCTCGCGTAGCAAGACAAACTTTTGGATTCGTTTGCCGGTGTCTACTTCGCCGGTGTACAGATTGCCTTGCGAATCCGAGACCACCTGGTGCACCCAGTGGAATTGCCCGGCGTTGCGGCCGTTGTGTCCCATCTGGCCAACCACCGTGCCGTCCTCGCGCCGCACGGTCCAAATCACGTTGTTCTCGCCATCGTCGATCAGAAGAAACTTTTGGTGTTCGTCGGTCGAGAACGCGAACTGCCATACCGATCCCATGCCTAAGGTCTGCGTGCGCAGTGAAAACTCCTTCACGAATTTTCCCTGTTTCGTGAACACTTGCATCCGGTCGTTCACGCGATCGCATACGTACACAAGTCCATCCCGCGAGATGTGCACGCAGTGCACCGGGTTCCGAAATTGCTGATCGACAGGCGCGGCAGGATTGTAGGGGCCGGGATCCACATCGTTCGGAGGATTGCCATACGCTCCCCAGAGGCGCTTGAAAGCGCCCGTGTCGGAGTCATAGACAATGACGCGCTTATTCATGTAGCCGTCGGCGATGTAGACCTCGTGCGCTTCGGCATCCACCTCGATCCCGGCCGGGCGCCCCAGTATGTCTGTGCGCAAGCTGTTGGGCGGATCGGCTGAAGGATGGCCAATTTGCTTCAAGAAATGCCCGTTGTTGGTGAACTTGAGCACGTGACGATCGGCGGGAACATTTCCGGCCGCCGGGCCATTTCCCCCGATCCACACGTTGTCATCTTTATCGACGTAGATTCCGTGCTCGATCTTGGGCCAATCAAAACCTTCGCCCGGACCTCCCCAGGACTGGATCAGGTTTCCCTGCGTGTCGAATTCCAGCACCGGCGGCGTCGGCATGCAGCACACCGAACGCGGCGGCGTCAGCGAGGCGCCCAATTCATCCGGCGTGTCCGTACCGGGCCGCTGCAGAACCCAAATATGATCGTGCCGGTCCACAGCCATGCCGCCCACTTGACCCATGATCCAATTGTTCGGCAGCTCCTTCGGCCAAGACGCGTCAACTTGATACTTCGGAGGGTCCTGCGCCGAAGCGTTCTCGACGGACAACAAAGCCAATAGTGAAATTGCGATCGCCAGGATGGCGGGCTCTACGGCGAGCCTCGACCAAATTCGCAGGGTGCGCACGAGGACTCTCCCTTCGTCAAAAGATTGTGAAGCGCTGAGGGCGCGCGGAGTATAGGTCCGCCATTTGCAACCTGTCAACGCAGATTGCCTGCAGGAGTCTTTTCAGTTTTGGAAAACTTTGCGGAATAAACGAATCGTCTCGGCGAAGGCGAGGTCGGTCGCTTCGGGATCGAAGCGCGGACCTTCATCGCGGGTGAAAGCGTGCTCGGCTGGGTACAGCAGCGTGTTATAGCGGGCGCCGGAGTTTTGCAGCGCCCGATCAATCGTTGCGCGTCCCGCGTCGGGAACGTGGGGGTCCTTGGTCCCAAAGATCATCAGAAGTTCACCGCGGATTTCTTTTGCGCGGGCCAACGATCCGGCATCTGCGTCCTGACCGAGCTTGCCATCATGGATGCCTGTGCCGTAGTAACAGACCGTTGCGCGGACATCGGGCTGGAACGCAGCACGGAAGGCAAGGTGGCCGCCGATGCAGAAACCCACGGCGCCGATTTTTCCCCGCGCGACCTTAGCATGTTTGGAAAGCCAGTCCAGACCAGCGCGGCAATCGGCATCGAAATGCGCCACGGGAGTCTTCGCGGCGTCTTGCTGGCCACGGATGCGTCCGGCGTCATCGAAGGGGATCGCCGTTCCCGGCGGTTCGATGCGGCGATAAATTTCCGGGGCAGCGGCAACAAATCCATATCCGGCCAGGCGTACGCAGGCGCGCAGCATTGGCGGTGTGAGCTGAAAAATGTCGGAATAGCACCAGATGCCGGGAAACGGACCTTCGGCCTTGGGCGCAGCCACGAAGGTTCGCATCGGGGAACCCGGCACAGAAATGTCGGCGTATTCGGTGGTGACGATCATTGGCTTGTAGGCGGGAAATGTATCCCAAATGTGCGACAAGTGTGACAAAAAAATCGTCGAGCCGCTGGAAGCCATCCTATAGCTATCCCCGTCAATACATTTGCGGGGATGGAACACACGACGATTCGCCGAATCTCGTCTATTATCGCTATCGCGCAAAAGCCGTAGAATGCTCCAGCGGAGAATAACGATGGCTGGCCGTAGGCCCACTTCAGGAAGACGAATAGCCGGGTCTTTGCTTCTTTGCGTTGGCGTTGCCTGTCTCCTTGGCCTATCGAGTCTCGCGTCGAATCTTGCGGCCGGGCCCCAGGCGGAGGCGAAAGCGCCGGATCCGGCGGTCGAGCGCGGCCACAAACAGTTCGGGCAATCGTGTGGGTTCTGCCATGGACCGGACGCCACGGGCGCTCGCGGACCGGACCTTGTCAGGTCGCCCCTTGTGGCTCATGACGTGAAGGGTGACCTGATCGGCAAAGTGATTCATGAGGGCCGGCCAGATAAGGGCATGCCACCGCTACCCCTGACCGATCAACAGGTGACCGATATCGCAGCCTATCTACACGCGCGCGCCGCCGAAGCGCTCGATTCAGGCGATGTTCCGAAGACGTATCCCGTCGAAAAACTTCTGAGTGGCAATGCCGAGGCCGGCAAGGCTTATTTCAACGGAGCCGGCGGCTGTAAGAACTGTCATTCGCCCACGGGCGATCTGGCGGCCATTGCGGGTAAGTACTCCCCCGTCGATCTCCAGACGCACATGCTTTATCCCCAGGCCCGGCGCACCACTGCACACATCACTGCAGTTGTCACGTTGCCTTCGGGCGAACAGGTTAAGGGCCCGTTGGAACACGTCGATGAATTTGAGATCGCTCTGCGCGATGGCTCGGGCGCGTACCGGTCATTTCCGCGCGATCGGGTGAAGGTCGAACTCACGGACGCCTTGGCCGCCCATCGCGAACTGCTCGACAAGCTCACTCAGGCCGATGTTCACAATTTGTTCGCGTATCTGGAAAGCCTTAAATAGGGAAAAACACGAGTAAGAAGAGAGGAGCCAGGATGCTTTCTCGCCCCGGTGGACCAACTGAACGCATGCGCGCCTTCGATGATCGTTTCAAGAGGGATGCCGGCGTTCGTTTGGGCGTAGGCCGGATCGGGGCCGCGATCTTGCTCCTGCTTTTCACTCTCACTCTGGGCGCTCCGTTCGTGGCAGCGCAGGGGCTCGACCCGGCGGCGTTACTTAGGCCGGCAACCGATACTTGGCCGAGCTATAACGGAGATTATTCAGGCGCGCGCTTCAGCACGCTCGACCAGATCAATTCCGGAAACGTGGATTCACTAACGCTCGCTTGGGTTTTTCGCGCAACCGACGCCACCATCAAGTCCACCCCTCTGGAAGTGAACCATATTCTCTACTTCACGGCGCCCGACAACGTTTGGGCCGTGGATGCGCGCTTTGGCCGCGAAATCTGGCATTACCAGCGTCCTTCGGAGGGCGACCACATCGGCCATCGGGGCTTGGGGATGTACAAAAATTGGCTCTACTTCACCACGCCCGACGCGCACTTGGTGTGTCTCGATGCGAAGGATGGCAGCGTTCGCTGGATCGTCGAACTCGCCGACCCGAAACTCGGCTACTTCTCGACGATGGCGCCGCTGGTTATACGCGATCACGTGATCGTGGGCGTCTCTGGAGATGTTACCGACATTCGAGGTTTCCTGGTGTCCCTCAATCCGGAGACCGGGGCGGTCCAATGGCACTGGTACGTCGAGCCGGACCCGGGTCAACCCGGCTCGGAAACGTGGCCCAAGGACAGCGATGCCATCCTCCATGGCGGGGGCATGACCTGGATGACGGGAACCTACGATCCTGCCCTGAATCTGTTGTATTGGGGCACGGGCAATCCCAACCCCGTGCTGGCAGGCGAAGGACGGCCCGGAGACAATCTCTACACGTGCTCGATCGTCGCGCTCAATCCCGACACCGGGAAGCTCGCTTGGTATTTCCAGCCCTCCCCGCACGACGTGCACGACTGGGATGCCGTCGAAACTCCGGTTCTGTTCGACGGCGACTTCAAAGGAGTGCGGCGCAAGCTGCTCGCGCAGGCCAGCCGCAACGGCTTCTTCTTCGTCCTGGATCGCACCAATGGCCAGCATCTGCTGACATCTCAGTTCATCGATCAGACCTGGGCTTCCGGCGTGGACTCGCGCGGGCGCCCCATCGCGAAGCCCGAAGCCACTCCAAGCCCGGACGGCGCGCTGGTCGCCCCCGGCTCCGATGGCGCCACCAACTGGATGTCTCCCAGCTTCGATCCCCAGACCGGTCTGTTTTACGTCAATGCTCATCGCGTTTTCAGCGTCTTCTACAACACGGTCTCCGGAAAGGCCGAAGGCTGGGGCGGCCGCGACGTCAATGTGTGGAGCGACTCCACGCTTCGCGCGCTGGACTACCGCACGGGCAAAGTCGTATGGAACCACGAGACTGGCAAGGGCGAAAGTTTTTCTGGAATTCTTACCACCGCAGGGCATCTTCTCTTCAGCGCCGATACTTCCGGCAACGCGCTGGCTCTGGATCCGGCCACGGGCAAGACCCTGTGGCACCTGAACACCGGCGGCAAGATGGTCGCCTCGCCGATGACCTACCAGATCGATGGGCGGCAGTATCTTATCCTTGCCGTACAAGACATTCTCTACGCCTTTGCGCTGCCCGATAGCGGCAGCTCAAAACCAACGAACGTCTCATCGCGCTGAACGTTCGTAGCGTCCGCTTGCAGTGTGTAGGGTGCCCGTCCCTGCCCCTGCCGCATCTAAATCTTATGTCGAAGCGCTCCCCCACACCTCCGATGTTACCGGTCGTCCCATTCGCTGGTACGCTTGACGAACTCCGTGAACGTGCGCGCCTGTGCAAAGCCTGCGACCTGTGGAAAAACGCCACACAAACGGTCTTCGGCGAAGGCGCGGCGCACCCCAAGATCCTGTTGGTCGGCGAACAACCCGGCGACCAGGAAGACATCCAAGGCAGGCCATTCGTGGGTCCCGCCGGCAGGCTGCTCGACTCCGCCCTCGATCAGGCCGGAATCGACCGAACCAAGACCTACGTCACCAACGCCGTGAAACATTTCAAGTGGGAGCCGCGCGGCAAGCGCCGAATCCACAAGAAGCCGAACGCCGCGGAGATCGCCGCCTGCCGCTTCTGGCTCGAATCGGAAATCTCCCTATTGCAGCCGGAAGTCATCGTTTGCCTGGGTGCCACTGCCGCGCAGGCGCTTCTGGGCCGTGAATTCCGCGTGACACAGCGCCGAGGCGAGATCATGAAATCCTCTCTCGCTCCCTTTATCATGGCCACCGTGCATCCTTCTTCCATCCTCCGCGCTCCCGACGACGAAACCCGCGAAATCGAGAGGGAGCGCTTCGTCACAGACCTGAAGAAACTCTCCAAATTCGCTCGATGACCCTGCACCAACATTCGCGTCCCGCTCGGGTCCGGACCAGCAGCTGCGCGTGATGCGGGCACCGGACGTCAGAATCCGCGCCCCTCGCTAACGCACGCGCCCTCTTTGCTAAGCTCGGGAAAGTCCTCAAAGCTTTGCGAGTTTGTCACTCGTACCGGAGCGCCACCAGCGGATCGACCCGCGCGGCACGCCGGGCGGGCACCCAGCACGCGATCACACCGGTGATTAGAAGCAGAGCTGCCACTACAGTGAGGGTTATCGGATCGTAGGCCGACACGCCCCAAAGCTGCGTCGCAATTACGCGCGCCAGCAACAAACTGGCGACCAATCCGATGGCGACGCCCATTGCCACGAGACGCAGCCCCATCGTGATCACCAGCCGCAGCACGTCGCCTCCCTCCGCTCCCAGGGCCATGCGAATGCCGATCTCGTGGGTCCTGCGCGCCGTGGTATAAGCCAGCACGCTATACACGCCGATCGTTACCAGGATCAGCCCGATGCTCCCGAAGATCGTCATCAGCAGAAATCCAAAGCGGGGTCCCGCATATGAAAACTGGCTGATGTAGCCCTCCAGCGTCCCCGTCAGCGTCAGCGCCACGCTTCGGTCCGTCGCCCAGATTTCCTCCCGCACCGCATTCATCATCGACATCGGCTCTTTCGCCGTTCGCACCAGGATCCCGCGTGCCGCCGACCCCGTCACCGTGTAGGGCACCCACACCTCAGGCTCCGTTGGATCTTGCAGCCCGCGGTTCTTCGCGTCCGCAACCACTCCGATGATCTCGAACCACGGATCGTGCAGTGGATCCGGAAAAGTCTCCAGCTGTGCCAGATGAACCCGCTGCCCGATCGGATTTTCGTTGCCCAGATATTTGTGGGCGAACGTCTGGTTCACTACCGCGAGTTTTCGTGCACCGTTGACCTCGGCCTCGGTGAACGCTCGCCCATCCTGAAACTGAATCTTGAGGACCGGAAAGTATCCTTCGCTGCAAAGCTGAAACAGTGCTTCCCACTTTTCGGCGTGCGTCTTCCCGGGAATCTCAATTTCGGTGGAGATGCCGCCGTAGGGTGGCAACGTGCTGGTCTCCGTCGCCTGCACCACGCCCGGCAGGGCCTTCAGGCGTAGGAGCAGTGGCTTGAAGAATCCCGCGACCTGGTCCGCGGTCTTGTAGCGGTCTTGGGGTAACGGGAGCCGCGCCACCAGGATGTGGTCGGGCTGCAATCCGAGATGCACTTCGCGCAACGCCACGAAGCTCCGCATCAGAAGACCGGCCGCCACCAGCAGCGTCAACGACAGGGCCACTTCCAGCACTACTACCGCGTCCCGCAGCCGCCCGTGCCGGAATCCGCCGCTCACTCCCTTGCTGCTATCGCGCAGCGGATCGTTTAGGTCTCGCCGCGCCGCTTGCAGCGCCGGCACCAATCCAAAGATCAGCGCCGTCAGCGCCGCTACTCCCAGCGTAAACGCCAGCACTGGCGCATTCAGCCGGATCACCGATTCCGCGGGAATGATTTCCTGAGGCATCGCCGCTACCAGCGACTTCAATCCGCCCCACGCGATCAGGGCCCCAAACAACGCCCCTCCCAGGGCCAAGACCAAACTCTCAACCAGAAGCTGCCGCACCAGCCGCCATCGGCCGGCTCCCAAAGCGGCCCGGATGGCGAATTCTTTTTCACGCCCGGTCGCTCGCGCCAGCAATAGATTCGCCACGTTACCGCATCCGATCAGCAGCAGGAGTCCCACGGCGGCCAGCACGATGTACAGCGTCGTGCGGAATCGCCCCACGACCAGATTGGTCAACGATTGGATCTCTACGGTGAAGTGTTTCGGATAATCCTTTGGGTAGACCGACGACAGCCGATTCGCGATCACCGTGAAATCCGCTTGCGCCTCGCGCTCGCTCACTCCCGGTTTCAGGTGCCCTAACAGGAACCAGTACCTCGGAAATCCCCGCGCGCTTAGTGCCGCCGCCCGGCTTGGTTTTTCAGGAATCCACAGATCGGAGTCGCCCCAGCCAAAGCGGGGCGGCATGATGCCGATCAAGGTCCGCGGCGTTCCGTTGAGAACGAACGTCTTATTCAAGATGCTCGGATCGCCGCTAAATTGGTTCACCCAGGCCTTGTACCGGAGCACGAACACAGGTGGCGCGCCCGGCTCATAATCGGCAGGCTGCATCACGCGCCCGAGGAGCGCCGGCATACCAAAAAACTCAAACGTGCCAGGCGTCACGAGCCCGCCGGAAAATCTTTGTGTGCCCTCCTTCATCGTGTAGAGAACGTCCTCGCCATCATTGGCAATGACGCCGTCGAACACGTGGTTCTGCTCGGCGTAATCGAGGAACTCGGGCCCGGTGTATCCGGCGCGCCCACCTGGCTCGTTTCGCTCCGTGTCGTGGATTTGCACGGACATCAGCCGCCCGGCGTCCCGGTACGGGAACGGCTCCATCAAGATGTTGTCGATGACGCTGAAAATGGCGGTTGACGCCCCGATTCCCAGGGCCAGCGTCAGAATCGCCACGGCCGTGAAGCCCGGCGACTTCGCCAGCGTCCGCAACGCATACCGTATGTCTTGCCGGAGCGTCTCCATGTTCATCCCTCCCCCGCCGGACCCAGTGCAACATCGCTCTAGACTTCTACGCCGCAATCCTTCCAAATGTTCCGCAGAGCCCGCAACCAAATGCGCGTCCTCGACGTGCGAGGCACGCGCGTTGACAATTTGGCTACAAGCTCGTTAGACGACGTCTCGCAACCAACGGCTTTAGGTTGATTCTGAAATCTCACGGATGCCAGAATGGGAGACCCCGCAATTTCGCACACACTGCACATCGCGAAGGACTCGCCAATGAAATCTGCGCCCGCGCCAAAGTCTCCAAAAGTTCTCGTCATCGACGTTGGCGGCACAAACATCAAACTGCTGGCCACCGGACAGACCGAGCCCCTCAAAATTCCTTCTGGCCCAACGCTGACTCCAAACAACATGGTCCGGGTGGTTAAGAAGGCCGTCGATGACTGGGAGTTCGAGTGCATCTCCCTCGGCTATCCCGGGCCCATCATCAACGGCCACCCTCTTCGCGAACCCCACAATCTCGGCCCTGGCTGGGTCGGATTCAACTTCACCAAGGCTTTTGGCTGTCCGGTGAAAATGATCAACGACGCAGCCATGCAAGCCCTCGGCAGCTATGAGGGCGGCCGGATGCTCTTTCTCGGGTTGGGCACGGGTCTCGGGTCCGCCATGATCGTCGATGGCGTGCTCGAGCCGATGGAGCTCGCCCACCTCATCTACAGGCACGGGAAAACCTACGAAGATTACCTGGGCCTGCGCGGACTGGAACGCTTGGGAAAGAAGAAGTGGCGCCAACATGTAGCCAAGGTCGCCAAGACCCTGAAGGCCTCCCTCGAAGCCGACTATGTCGTCTTGGGTGGCGGGAACAACAAAAAGCTCAAGGAACTCCCTCCTGGTACCCGCCTCGGCAGCAACGAACACGCCTTCCTTGGCGGCTTTCGCCTCTGGGAGAAGAGCCAAGCCCGACGGCCCTAAAAAGAAGCCATGCCCTTTTTGCCGCCCGAAAGGCCCTCGAGGATGCAGGATGCGATCCAATACACGACGCATGGGTATACTCGGGACGGTGTTAGGAACTTCTTTTCACTTTTAGGGTATTTGGGTTATCGCCCTCTGCCAATGACCTGAGGATATTCCGATCCACCTTCGCAACATCCTCACCTCCAAAGGGATTGCATCAAACGGACGGCGCCAGTATCGCCCTCCACGTCCATTGTGACTAATTGCTCCAAGGTCGAGCTGATCTCCGTCAGTTCCCTTTGCGCGACAAGACCTCTATCTTTGCCATGGGCTCCGTTCCGGACGTAAGACCCTGTGTTCTTAGGAAGTTAGACACAAACCAAGCTGGCAGTCCGGGCTTTGGAGGCGCAAAGGCCCGACCCCGCCAGCGCCGCGCCAACCGGGCGCAGCCCCTGCCCGCCAAAGACTCGATTGGTGACGCCCGCTCACCAAATCGGTGACATCTTCCCCTAAACCTGCCCAAAAAAGCAGCTCGATTTGAGCTTTAAGGCCCGATCTTTGGCCCTGCACGCCCTTTGCGGTGCTTTGGTACTTTGGTACTGACCTTGCTTATACATAGCGAGAGGCCGCGATGTCGGAACCCATTTCAAATCAGACCCGTCTCTGCTGGTGCCAGGTACCGGTACCGCAGGAGCTCGAAGCCGAGTGCCTCTGCGTACTGCACTTCATCCTCAGCATCGACCACGACTGCGCCGACTTTCGCCGCGAAACGGCAATGGGCAAGACCAGCCCGACGCGCCAGTCCGAGATTGCCAGCTACGTCAAGGCTACGGCCATGAAGCTTACGGAAGTCGCCACCGGCCGCACTCGTCTGACCGACGAATTCAAAAAGCGCATTCTCACGACTTTCCTCACGCTCATGAACCTCCAGGAAAGCCTCGATCGAGCGGCAAACCGCGCCGGCGCCATCCGGGAATTGCGTCCTCCTGTCGCTACTGTGGTTGTCCCCGGCTGATCGGCCAGCTTCAATCTTCAGCGGAGAGCGGTGGCTAAGCCATTTCCGGCTGTCCTTTCGTAGAGGAGAGGCCTCAAGTATTCCCTGAGCCTCGCATACAGCACTCACCTGATTGCTGGCGGGCATCTGCTCCGCTTATGCTCGGGCACAAAGATAGTTCATAGCGAGACCGACCCTCGCTTACGGCAGGTGCCTGTTTCGCACCGAACACCAGGCACCTGTCACCCCTCCATTCCCGGCGCCGACTCCGTTCTCGCCGAATTTTGAATGTAGGGGCTTTTTTGCGCCACATGGAAGTAGTAAAATACGCTGTCAGGTGACCCACTCCGGCGGCCTCCCCAGACGCCGAAATCGTGTGGCGGGTTCCCTGCCAAAGCATGCAAGTCGTGAACTATCGGCGGGTCGAACGGCGTCGCTCGGCGCGCGTGACTCTGGCTGTCCCTCTGCGCGTCGATGGCCAAGCTCTCTCGGGTGAGCAGTTTATTATCCGCACGCAGTCGCATACCGTGAGCCAGTTCGGTTGCTTGCTTTGCTTGGACGAGGAAGTCGTGCCCGACCAAACACTTGTCCTAATGAATGAGCACACGCGTCAATCCGTGCAATGCAAAGTGGTTACGACGCGCCGCCACCGGGATGGCAAGCGATACCTGGGCGTCGAATTCACTTCTGCGAATGCTAACAACTTCTGGCGCATCTCTTTTTCCAAACCCGGTGCGCGATCCCTCAAGCGCCAATACGGTTCCTATCGAGACTCTTCGGCCTCCTGATTCATTGCAACGAATCCGCTCGCCCAAACAAACTGTCCCGCTTCGCGATGAAGCCGTACTCGTTTAGCTACGCTCGCTTAGCCTTCACGTCCGCCACTCGAACGATGAGCCGCTTCCCAAGCGCCCTGGCTGCTCGAGTGATCGTATCGAGAGTTACGGAAACGTTGTGCGGATCCAGCAGCCGGTCTAGCTGTGACCGGCTGGTCCGCAGCTGCCTGGCCATCGCCTGCTTGGTCTTTTGCTGTTCCCGCATGGCCTGAGAGAGTTGCCAAGCCAGAACTCGCTTGATGGCCACCGCTTCAACTTCTTCTTTGATTCCTTCCTCAACTAGAAAGCTGTCGAAGCTCGAACCGCTGTGGTCTGTCCGCTTGTGGTTTTTTCTCGCTTTCATCTCAATCCTCTCTGATGTTTCCTCTTGTTGCTGCGCGCCAGCTCTAAGTCTTCGTCCGGCGTCTTCCGCGTCTTTTTGATAAATCCGTGTAGTAAAACCATCCGCCCTTTCTGATCGATGTAAAAAAGCACCCGGGCGATGCGATTCTGGCTCAGACTCGTCCGCACTTCGTGAATGCCATCGCCCAGCGGCTTGCAAACGGGCATCCCGATCGGCCAGCCGAACTCCGCTGTCTTGATATCTTCGCCGATACGCTTCCGATCCTCGGCTAAGGGCAGCCCTTTCAGCCAATTCCGCACGGGTTCCCCGCCAGCTTCGGTTCGGAAGAAGATTGCGGGAACTCGCTTACCCTGTCTTTCGGGCGCCTCGGACTGGCCGTCTACGCCCCGCGATTGGGGTTTCTCGCCCGCCGCGCAAGTGTACCACATACGGTACATTCAGAGAAGAAGAGTTCTTCGCATCCCCATCTCGCTTGAAACCTGTGGCAACTTTCAAAGAAGGCGGGGGACGGCACTCTTAGCTAGTCGAGTGCGGCAAACTCACCCAGGCGGCGTTTTGGCGGGAGGATTCCAGGACGGCGGAGATGAAGCGGACACCGTCTACTCCATCCTCTACCGTGGGGACCAGTAGGGACTGTGCGGCAGGCGCGCGCTTGGCTTCGCGGGCGGCGATCTGCTCTGCGAGGTCGGCGTAGAGTTGGGCGAAGGCTTCGAGGTAGCCTTCGGGGTGGCCCGAGGGGATGCGGCTGGCGTGTTTCGCGGACGGGGTCGCAGCGGGTCCGCCGCGGCTGATCGACTGCGGCGGCTTGCCGTAGGGAGTAAACCGCAGATAGTTCGGATTTTCCTGGTGCCACTCGATGCCGGCTTTTTCGCCATACACGCGCAGACGAAGATTGTTCTCGTTGCCGACCGCGACCTGGCTGGCCCACAGCATGCCGCGGACACCCCCCTCATAACGCAGCAGCACTTGCACGTTGTCGTCGAGACGCCGGCCGGGAACGAAGATCGAAACGTCTGCGGCGACCTGCTCGCAGCGAAGTCCACTCACGAAGCACGCAATGTTGTACGCGTGCGTCCCGATATCGCCGAGCGAGCCCGCAGGGCCGCTTTGCGCTGGATCGGTGCGCCACGCCGCTTGCTTCTGCCCGGTCGTCTCCAGCGGCGTGGTCAGCCAATCCTGCGCGTACTCCACCTGCACGAGGCGAATCCGCCCGAGCTCGCCAGCCGCAATCATTTCGCGCGCCTGGCGCACGGTGGGATATCCGGTGTAGTTGTGGGTGAGCCCAAAAATCAGCCCGCTCTTATGCACGATCTGCGCGAGCGCGACCGCGTCCTCCACGGTTGTGGTGAGCGGTTTGTCGCAGATCACGTGGATGCCAGCCTCAAGAAACGCCTTGGCCGGCGCGAAATGAAGATAGTTGGGCGTGACGATCGACACCGCGTCGATGCGATCCGTTCTAGCCGCTTCCGCCGCGGCCATTTGCGCGAAGCTGCCGTAGGCGCGATCCGGCGCGATGTGCAGATCGAGCGCCGCCTTGCGGCTGCGCTCGGGATCGGACGACAGCGCCGCGGCCACCAGTTCAAATCGGTCGTCAAGCCGCGCGGCGATGCGATGAACGGCGCCGATGAATCCGCCGGGGCCGCCGCCGACCATGCCGAGGCGGAGGCGGCGATTTGCTGCAGTCGTGGAACTCGCATCTATGGTCATGAGTTTGTCCTGTGCTGGTTCGATTTCATCTCGGTGTTACTCAAGGGACTGGGACGCGCTAAAGCGCGCCCTACATCGGCGCTACAAAGCGTTCATGCAGTCACGCCAAGCCGAGCATGCGGCGGTTGGCCTGCTGGTCCGCACCCGAGCTGGCAAAATCGTCGAACGTGGTGGCGGCGGCTTGAATGATGTGCCGTGCGATGAAGGGCGCGCCCTCGGCCGCTCCCTGCTCCGCGCTCTTGATGCAACATTCCCACTCGAGCACGGCCCAGCCGTCAAAGCCATATTGCGTGAGCTTGGAAACAATGGCGCCGAAGTCGACTTGTCCATCTCCGAGCGAGCGAAATCTTCCCGCTCGATTCACCCAAGATTGATAGCCGCCATACACGCCCTGCCGCCCGGTAGGACGAAACTCGGCGTCCTTCACGTGAAACATTTTGATGCGGTCGTGATACAGATCGAGATACTCGAGATAGTCGAGTTGTTGCAGGACGAAGTGGCTCGGGTCAAACAGCAAATTGCAGCGCGCATGATTCCCTACGCGCTCTAGAAACATCTCGAAACTGATGCCGTCGTGCAAGTCTTCTCCAGGGTGAATCTCGAAGCACAGATCCACTCCCGTTTCGTCGAAGGCGTTCAAGATCGGGCGCCAGCGGGCCGCCAACTCGTCAAACGCGGTCTCGACGAGGCCTGCAGGCCGCTGCGGCCATGGGTACATGTAGGGCCAGGCCAGTGCTCCGGAGAAAGTCGCATGCGCTTTCAATCCGAGATTGGCGGAGGCCTTCGCGGCGAACTGCAACTGTTCGACGGCCCAGGATTGCCTGGCACGGGGATTGCCGCGAAGCTTCTCCGGCGCGAACCCATCGAAAGCGATGTCGTAGGCCGGATGCACGGCCACCAATTGGCCTTGCAGATGCGTCGAAAGCTCGGTGACCGCGAGCCCTTGGGCCGCCAAGATACCGCGGACTTCGTCGCAGTAGGTTTTGCTCTCCGCCGCGCGCCGAAGATCGAACAAGCGCGCATCCCAAGACGGAATCTGCACGCCTTTGTAGCCGAGCCCGGCGGCCCATTTGGCGATGTTCTGCAAACTGTTGAACGGCGCAGCATCGCCGGCGAACTGCGCGAGAAAAATTGCTGGTCCTTTAATCGTTTTCATCGAACTAGGCTCCCATTGACCGGCGGCGGGGACGCGTTGAAGCGCGCCCCTACACTCGCTCGCGTGTACTCAGCTCCAACCCGCATCCACGATGAAGTCTTGCGCGGAACATTTTGCCCCAGCATCGGAAGCCAGGAAAAGCGCCATATTCGCGATGTCCTCGGGAAGCACGCGGGTGTTCAAACACTGGCCGGCCACGACTTCTTTCTCGAACTCGGGCGTGTACCACAATTTGATCTGCCGCTCGGTCCACACCGCGCCGGGCGACAGCGTGTTGACGCGGATGTTGAAGCGCCCAAATTCGCGAGCCAGAGTCCGGGTCAATCCGGTGACCGCGGCCTTGCTGGTGCTGTACGCGGGAAGGCCTCCGTGCTTGAGGCGCCAAACTATCGAGCCGAGATTGATGATCGCTCCGCCGCCCAGCCGCTTCATGTGCGGCAAGACAGCTTGCGCGGCGAAAAACATGTGGCGCAGGTTCACTGCGATGCGGGCGTCCCAGTACACCGGCGTAACGTCTTCCAGCGCGTGGCGGTCGTCGCTGGCTGCATTGTTGATCAGCACGCCGATATCGCCGAGTTCGGTGCGGACTTTTTCGATCGCGTTTTGCAGCGCGTCGATTTTGCAGATGTCGCAGGGAACGAACACCGGCTTCGCGCCACCCGCCGCGTGGATTTGCTCGACCAGGCTCCGGCTGGCCTCCTCCGCGATGTCCACGAACCCCACACGCGCGCCTTGCAAGGCAAACCCGCGCGTAAAGGCTGCTCCGATGCCGCTGCCTCCGCCGGAAATGAAAACAGTCTTTTCAGCAAGGCTTGGGTAGATCGATGGCCTACTCGTGTCCATAGTTCCCAGGCGCCACGATTTTGGCGGACCACACCATTTCGGCGGAGAGACTACTCTACTCACTTACCGGTGCAAAGGAAATCTCTCGCATCAATGCGGCGGCAGAGTCGGCCCGGAGGAGCGAAGCAGCCGCGGCAGCACGAACCGGAAGAACTGTTCGGAATCGGACGCCAGGCACGCCGAGGCGTTCGGAGCGCCGCTGCCCGTCCGCGTGAATCCGTCCTTGTCCACGATAATTTGAAACGGCTGCGCGGGGCAGAGGCCGGGATCCAGGACGTAGGCCACGGCCATCACATCAAACAGCGTCGGAGTCTGCTGACCCCATTCGTGATACAGCAGCGTGAGCGCATCCGTCAGCGGCGTGCCTTGCGCGAACAGCAGCGCGCGCTTTTCTTCGTCCAACTTCAATTGCGTGGAATCGAGCGGCATCATGTAGATCGGCACGCCGCTGGTGAAATAGCTTCTGCGCCGCAGGAACGTCACTCACAATGTTGTACTCAGCCTGTGGCCCGTGATCTGGAAGGTATCCCAGGTCGCCGTAGCCCTTGCGAATCGAGCCGCCCATCAGCACCACACGCTTCAGCTTGTTAAATGCCGCGGGGTCGCGGTCAATGGCAGCACCGACGTTCGTCAGCGGCCCGATGGCAACGAGCGTGATCTCGCCCGGATTCTGGCGGATTTGGCCGAGCAGGAAATCGACGGCGTCGGGATGAGATTTCAGCGGAGGGCCGGCCTGAGCCCAGAGCGCCTGAGAAAAAGGTATCTTGCTCTTCGTCGGTATGCCCTCGGCGACCGGAATGGCGGCGTTGCCGGTTTCAGCGAGCAAACGATCGACGAGCCGCGCGCGGAGTTGCGTGTCTCCCCAGGCGGTGCTGATGCCGAGAATTTCGAGCTCGGGGCTGGAAATCGCAAGACCGACGGCGAAGGCGTCGTCGACGTCGTCGCCGATGTCGGTGTCGATGATGATTTTAATTTTCGCAGCGGCGCTGGAGGATGCAGACGGCGACGACTGGGCGAAGAGGGGCTGCGCACCGAGAGACACAACGACGGTGGCGCGAATCAAAAAGCCAACAAGCGTTTTCGCGAAGGGCGCGTGTTTTTTCATTTCGCGAGGAATGCGGACGCTAGCACCGCGAACCGAATAGTGCAATCCCGTTGCGTTGTGTACAAGGCCTAGGTAGAGTTGTTTCGCATCCGGTCTTACCGCGGCGCACCTACCTCGGCCCGCCCGGAACGCCAAACACAGGTATTTCCGATGACCGAACGGCTGTCTTCCGCACAAGTTAAAGAGCTCACCAAGAAATACACGTACGGCACGTGGCGCCGGCAAAGCGGCTGGAATCCGATGCACCTTACCGACGCCGAGGGCTGCTATTTCACCGATGCCGACGGCAAAAAGTACCTAGATTTCTCGGCGCAATTGATGTGCGTCACCTTGGGGCACAAAAACAAGGCCGTCATCGACGCGATTGCGGATCAAGCACGCAAGCTCGCCTACGTGGGTCCAGGTTACGCAACCGATATACGCGCGGAGTTGAGCGCGCTGCTGGTGGAAGTGCTCCCCAAAGGTCTGGACAAGTTCTTCTTCACCACCTCGGGAACGGAAGCGAACGAAGCGGCCTTCAAGATCGCCCGCATGGTGACCGGCAAAACCAAGATCATCTCCCGCTATCGCTCCTATCACGGCTCAACCATGGGATCGATCGCCGCCACCGGCGACCCGCGACGCTGGGCCATGGAACCCGCCGGCAAGATCCCCGGCGTCATCTTCGCTCCCGAGGTGAACTGCTACAAGTGTCCCCTGCTGCATCAATATCCCGGCTGCGGCATCGCGTGCGTGGAATACATCGAGCACATGGTCGTCAACGAAAGTGACGTTGCCGCCGTCATCGTCGAACCGGTGGTGGGAACAAACGGCGTCCTGATTCCGCCCAAAGAATACATGCCGCGCCTCCGGCAGATTTGCGATCGCCACGAAGTGCTGCTAATCGCCGACGAGGTGATGACCGGCTGGTGCCGTACCGGCAAATGGTTCGCCGTCGACCATTGGAACGTGGTGCCCGATATTCTGACCACCGCCAAAGGCATCACCAACGCCGCAATTCCCCTGGGCCTCTGCGCGACCACCCACAAAATCGCTTCCTACTTCGACGACCATTTCTTCTCGCACGGCCACACTTACGAGGCCCATCCGCTCACGTTGGCTCCCGCCGTCGCCTCCATCAAAGAGATGAAGCGAATGAATCTCGCCGCCCGAGCCGTCGAACTCGGAGCGTATCTCGGACAGAAATTGCAGGACTTGAAGCCCCGTCATCCGTCGATCGGAGAAGTCCGCGGCATCGGTCTGTTCTGGGCGGTGGAACTGGTTCGCAACCACAAAACCAAGGCTCCGTTCAACACGGCAAAGGACAAAATCGCGGGAACGACCTTGCTGGTAGACCGCGTCGCCGCACGCATGATGAGCAACGGCGTGTACATCCAAGCGTGGATGAGCCATTTCGTGATCGCTCCGCCTCTAATCATTACGGAAAAGGAACTCGACCAAGGCGTGGCCGCGCTGGACGAGGCTCTGAGCATCGCGGATCAGGAAATCGAACACTAATTTCGGCGGTTGGTGGCGTGTCGCCGTCCGCTGGCCGCTGCATGCCGCTTTCGAGGATTCCCGCCGATCGCGAATCATCGGCGGTGTTGCCGCGCTCCCGATCGCCGCGGGCCACTGGACTTCTTGGTAGGGGCGGTGGGGATCGAACTAAAAGCGCCGTTGACACCATGCAAGTTATTGATTCTTCGAACCGACAAAATGGTGAAAACCTGCGCATTGGCTGAACCGAGGTACACGCCAGGTACACGGTCTCCTGACGACTTTGGCGCAATAGGCCCGAGGGCTGGACACCTCTAAGGTCACCTGCCTTAGGCGCACGCCACGCGCCTCCAACGACTCCATCCATTTCTTCTAACTACTAACGTTTCCGACAAATCGGGGAATCCGCTTTTCACTTAAAGATAACCTTAATCTGTCGAATACGATCCATTCGTGCACAGTTCAACGTGACTCGACGCATCGATCTGAGCCCGAGGCCCGCCACCGCCTTGCCCAATTCATCGAGTTGAACAGTCAGATCCTCAACCCTTAGGTTAGATTCCGTTGTCATGTGCGTGGTCGAATATCCCCGCCTCAATCTCGTTGCACCGAAAAGAACAAAACGGCGGGCTCATTCAGTTCCCGTCGCGGCTGTTTCAAAGCACCCCAGTATCCGAGACCGCCTTGTCGCAACTCGTACTCCACGAACTTTCGAATGAGCGCGACGACCTCGTCTCTTAGTTGCTTCTCGTCGGCTCTTCCCGTTAATGCCTGTCGATCGCGACTGTAGCGAACACTAGCTGCCGCGCCCAAGCTGATCTCAACAACCACCGTGTGCACGCGGTTGCCCGATTTCAAGGTGACATAGAACTCCTCGGCGGCGCGAGGAGCTCCATCTTTTCCGAACGCTGGTCCATGGCTCTTTACGTCGACGACATCCCACACGGCTCGCACGATAGTATCGACTCGCGCGCCCCGCGCACGGAACGCGTCCTTCACCTCGGCAACGATGGCTTCCAGTCGATGTCCGCAAGCTGTAAGCGGCAGACTTCACCGGCACGAAACCCATATACGGCACAGAGCAAGATTGCGCAGCGGCTCCTAATCTGAAGGGGTGAAGAGCCTGCCAGATTTGCGAGGAGCTTCTGGACTTCCTCCCAAGACGGTCCTTGCGGCAGGTTTTCATAAGTGTAGAGCCGGGGAGCATCGATGGACTCTGCGATCCCCTTGGCACACCAGCCTCGCTGGCCGGCATATCGGAAAAAAGTTCGCAGTGACTGCACGTGATGCGAAACAGTGACTCGCTTCCAGCGGCCAGCGACTGCGCTGGTAAAGTAGTTGGAGATGGTTTTCGGTGACACCGCTGTCAGCTGAATGTGCTTTCGCTTCAACCAGGAAAGGAAGAGTTTCAGGGAATGTTTGTGTCCGCGGATCGTTGCTTCTGCCAGACCTCTTTCTTCACGGAGAAACGCGAAGAACTCTCCGAGGAATTCCCCGTAGGGCAGTTCCTCTTTTTTCTCCTTGGAGCGGCCCAAGGACCGCATCCAACTTGACGCAACGAACACGAAGTCCAAGATTGCAATTCTGGCTTGACGCTTGCTTCTTGACCTTGAACCACGCGTCCTTTGCCAGTGTTCCGCCACAGACATCAAGGCATCGGTTGTATAGGATCGGTCCCCGCTCAGGTCGACACGTTTGGCAACCTCCAGCAACAACCAGTTGAGGGTTTTGAGGCGCCCCAGGCAACGTCCTTCTTGCACCAAACGGGCGAGGAACCGGCTTCTTTCTTCGGCGTATGGACCGGTGCGATACAGAGCTAGATGAAACGGGCGCTTGACGAATTGCTCGAACACGGTGAAATCTCCTTTCGTAGAGAAGTGCACCGAGTATGACGCCCGCTCCGTAAATGCGCTCTAGTGCGACTTGTTTTCCGGAATTCCACGCGGTAATGTCACGACGTTATGACTTTTCACGTGAGCGCAAAGGTCGGCAGAAATGACCCGTGCCCCTGCGGTAGCGGCAAGAAGTACAAGCGCTGCTGTTTGGCACAGCAATCTGCTTCCTACACTTTTTGGGCGCAACAACGGAACGCATCCGACGAGCTAACGCGGGACATGTTGAGATTCGCCGAGCGCAAGTTCAGCGACCAGATTCAAGTGGCGTGGCAAGATTTCAACATGACCGACCTGCCTGTACCGTTCGAGAAGCACTCCCGTGAGCACGACCTTTTCATGTCGTACTTTCTGTTCTCTTGGGACCCTCAACGACCACGCACCAGAAAGGGAGCAAGCCGGAGAGGCGGCGTTGTCACTCGATGGTATGAGCTAGAGAAAGCCGGCAAGCTGTCAGACATGGAACGGTTGCTTCTTGAGCAGGCAACCACGCAGCCACTCAGTTTCTTTGAAGTCCTCTGGAGCGAGGCCGGCGAGCGAATTGGACTGCGAGACATCCTGATCGGCATGGAGACGGAGGTCGTCGAACGCTCGGCGTCCTGTACGTTGCAGAAGGGCGACATCGTTTACGGCCAGATATGGAACTTGCAGACGATTTCCATCTTAGGTTGCATGGCCCTGATCTGCATCCCACCCAGTTGGAAGGGAGAGGTGATCGGACTTCGGAAGAAGTTGAGAAAGAAGATCGCCAAACAAAATCGGGATCTGGCTGGCGACGACCTTGTACGGTATGCGGATGCAATTCGCCTCACGTACCTGACGATTCGGGATGGCCTGAACAGGCGGCCGCAACTCGCGAACACCGATGGAGACCCGCTCGTGTTCCACTCCTTGAAGTACCGCATTGAATCGACCGAAAAAGCGTTCGAGGCTCTCGCGCCGCTGGCCCTCGGGCAATCGAAAGAAGAGCTTTTGGACGATGCGGAATTCGGCAAAGACGGAAAGCTACACAGTGTTGCTCTTGATTGGCGCAAGAAAGGCAACGCGAAGATTCCAAGCTGGGATAACACGATCCTCGGGAATATCAAGATTTCCGGACGCTCTCTGGTAGCCGAGGTGAATTCCGAGAATCGCGCAAAACGCTTTCGCGTAGAAATCGAAAAACGGCTCGGTGCTTCCGCCACTCACCAAAGCACGACCACTCAGACGCCCGACGAGATGCTCGCCAAAGCTCCCAAACGGATCAATGCACAGGCGAAGAAGGACGACGAATTCGTTGAAGTCCTTCTTCGTGATCCGGAGGCAAGAAGCCGAATTCAGGAAATGATCCAGAAACAAGTCGAGGACTGGGTTCATCAGAAAATTCCCGCTCTCGGCGGTCGCACACCGTTGCAAGCTATTGGTGATCCCGATGGCAGGGAAATCGTGGAGTCCCTGCTCCTGGATTGGGAACGCCGGACCGACGAAGGCGCGTATCAACCCGGAATCCGCCCGGACTTCGATGCCGTCCGCAAACTGCTGAACCTCACCCCCGCAGCGTCCTGACGCGCCCTGCTAGGGTCTCGGTTATGTGGCGCTTGTCCAAGCGAATCCCCGCGTTTTCGGCAGGCACCGACGCCGAGCGCCACATAAATTCCATCGCCACATAAATGAGCTTATGTTGTGCACAACATAAGGTCATTCAACAGCGCGTATTTGGATACACTGAACTGGTCGTTCGCCGGAAGGGCGCTGGCGATGTCTGGCAAGGGTTGGCTTACGTCATGAATCACGAACTCTTATTCAGCAAAGGTGACATCTTCTCGGTAATCCACGCACACACCGAGTCCCTCAAAAAGAAGGTGCAATCGATCCCCGCCAATACGCTCCTGAACGCAAGCGAACAGGACCTCATCCAAGCCGTGATACAGGAATTTCGGCTTGACGTACCAGTCATCAAGGACGCCGAGATTTATATCGCCCACGCAAGCGAGACTCAGGTTGACGTAAGCGGTGATCCCATGCGGAGGTTCATCTACGATGCTCACTCCGGGCCGGCCTACGTGCCTGGGAACAAGACTGTCATCGCGGTTCCATTCGAAGGAGACTTTGGGTTTTTCAAAATTCGACCGCAGAGCTACACGTTGAATCCGCCGCGTGGCGAGATCACGAAAAACGAGATTCTTCTTATTTATGTGAGAACAGATCAGAACGCCGAGGCCATCAAACAGGAATATCAGCGCACCGTCGCCTCGATTAAGCAGTATCTCGCTTCGCTATCACAATCCGCGGCAGAATTTAACGGCCGGCTCGAAGGATTCGTCACATCGCAAACAAAAACAAGGAAAGACAGACTCCTGGCCGACGCCGGCATGACGGCGGCTATAGGTCTGCCTCTGAAAAAGCGCGAGGAACTCCCCTCACCTACTCCGTACCGGTCACTCGCCGCGTTCCGAAGATCGAGCAGCTCAAGCCGGCTGGCGCATTCAAGCCGGAGCCTGCACTCGCGAACGAGGATTACGAGGAGATTCTGCGCATCATACAGAACATGGTCCAGGTCATGGAACTCAGCCCTCACGTCTTTCACAACATGGGCGAGGAAGACCTGCGCTTCCACTTCCTCGTCCAGCTCAATGGCGCTTTCAAAGGTCAGGCCACCGGCGAGGCTTTCAACTTTCAGGGAAAAACCGACATCCTCATACGCGTCGAGGGCAAGAATGTCTTCATCGCCGAGTGCAAATTCTGGAAGGGAGAGAAGGCATTACTTGCCACGCTCGACCAGCTTCTGTCTTACATGAGCTGGAGGGACACAAAAGCGGCCGTGCTTGTTTTCAATAGAAACGCCGATTTCACCGCTGTCCTTGCAAGAATTCGCGAGACCGTGCCAGCCCACGCCTACTTCAAACGCGACCTCGGCGCTTCCGGGGAGAGTGCGTTCCGATACGTTTTCGCCCAACCCAGCGATTCCAATCGAGAGATCATTCTGACGGTCCTTGCCTTCGACGTTCCCACGCAAGTGGCCGGAGCGCAGGCGAAATAAAATGCTACCGCCGCGAACGTGTGGGCAAGTCCAAGGCTCCACGTTACTTCGACGTGCCGCTATCACAGCTCTTTGGTGCGTATAAGGACAGAGCCGTCTTTTTCTGTCTGCCCGGCAAGATATTTCCGCCGCGCAATCTCTTCGATCTCGCGCCGATGAGCGCGGAACGCCTTCAGTTCGTCTTTTCTCTCTCCTCCGAAGTGGTCGTCAAGGGCCTCTTCGCTGATTTCGCAGCGGACCCGCGTTTCTTCGTCTCGTCCCCAAAAGACAACGACTTCCCTGTTGAAAATATACTTCTCGTCCGGCAAGGGAAACGTCAGCTCGCGCCCCCTCCCTGCGGCCGGAGCCACGCGTTCGGGAAACAGGCCTGGCATCCAGCGCGAGGCGAGCGCCGCTGGAAATACCAGACGCAGCGAGGCGCGCGGGCCATCGGCGGTCAGGACGCCACGATCCGTCAGTGCCGACACAATGCGACGGGCATGGCGGTCGGTCGCTCCCACCACGGCGGCGGAGTCCCCGCGCGGCAGTTCCCCGCGGTAGAGGATGGCTTCGAGAATGTTTCCCGACTTCGCGGGCAACGCGCCCAGCTTGATTTCCTCCTCGGACCAAGAAAGGATGCGCGTGCGCAGCTTGGCGGGCTGCATCAGGCCTTCCATGAACGTGACCTGATCGATGCACATGGAGAGGAAGAAGTTCGCGAAGCGCGCTAGTGCTTCCTCGCTCAGTGTGCCGCGTCCGTCGAGATCGTTGCGCCGCGGACCGTCGCAATCGGCAAGATGGCTCTTGTAAACTTCAACATTGCGGGCCAGCCCCCGCGCGACCGACCACACCGCGCCCGTATCCAATGACTCCAGCAGCATCGCATGGGACATGAGGCGCGCAACACGGCCGTTACCGTCGAGGAATGGGTGAATCCAGGCGAGGCGATGATGCGCTGCTGCCGCGCCAAGAATGGCGTCAGTCCGGTTCAGACGGCTGTACACTTCCTCGAAACGCGCAAGAAAGCGCGGGATGGCGCCGGGGCTGATGGCAACGTGCCTCCCGACCATCACATCCTTGCGACGCAGTTCTCCCGGAACGACCTTTGCGCACTCGTTCGTATTCGGATCTTCCACCCAAAGCAGGTCCTCGGGCAGAAGTTCGCAGAAGCGCCGATGGATTTCGCGAATGCCCTCTACTGTCAGCGCGCGGCCCTTCAGGCCGCCGCCGTCGATCCATTCCTGAACCTTTATGTGCGCCTTCGCTTCGAGCTGTAGGTCGCGCTTGCGCGCGTCCTTGCTATAATCGTTTTTGAGCGCCCGTTCGATATCGACGGGGTGTGTGTCGTGCCCTTCGATGAGGTTGCTGTAGTAGCAGTTCATCGCCCGCACAAGATCGGCGAGCGAAGTCAGCAGGCTTTCCGGCAAGCTTCGGCGGAAACCGGCTGCTTTTGACGCAAGCTCGAGCGCCAGGTCCGTGAGCGCGCCTCGATGACGGGAGGTTTCTCCGATCAGCAAGGGCTCCATGAGCCCCGTGGTTTCGCCCCGGTCTTCTACGGCTGGAATGTCCGCTATAATGTCCGGTTTAGTTCTCATTGCAACAATAAGTATAACATGGACTTAGCGGTATTCCATGGTCCTTATGTCCGTTTCAATGTCCGCATTAATGTCCTCTTCCCAGACCTCTCCCTGTGCCTCTGCCGTGGCCAACGACCAGTTTTTTCAAGCGCTTAGCCGGGCGTGCCCTGCCTTGCCGGCCGGGCCCTATGGCGCCGAAGCCAGCGTCACCGAAGATCGACTGTTACACGAACGAACCGTGCGCGCGCGGCAGCGAACAACCGACAACCCGGCGCGCAGCTCCCGCGTCATACTTGCATCGAAGTATTAGCGGCTGGCCGGGCGGTCGCACCGCCCTCCAATTCAACCTTCGTCACCCTGGCGCCAACGGCCCTGACCACGGATTCACGGGCGGAACACCGGAAAACGGCGGACCTGACAACTCTCGACAATTCATAGCCGGCGTGCGAAGCAGCCGCCAGGCCTCCCGTCACTGTCTCGATGGCGGACGTGACCGGTTCCGGCACGCCCGCTCCTCTCAGATACCATCCGTAGACGCCGATCTCGTGGGAAATTGACTTAACGTCCAGCAGCAAATGCTCAACTGAATTGACCGGCACCATCACCTTCGCCTCGTCCGCGAAGGCGCTGCCCAGATGATCAAGAGCCAGCGAGAAATCCCGCTCGGGTATCGGGCCTCTGGCCATCTTTGCGACGACATCCTGAAAATCGCCGAACGCGGCACCCTCGCCGAGCAGGTCTAGCTCGGTCAAGCCATGAGCCTTCAAGTGCTCCTGCTTCTCCGTGGTCGAATATTTGCTAATCTTGTTTTTGAGAGCGTTCTCCAAAGTCCTAACTACGGCATACGGGTCAAACGCGCCGCCATCACCATTCCGATGAATCCAGCAATTTTCGTCGGGGACTCCGCCGAGAAAGTTTATTGCACCAAGATATTTCTTCAGCGTCGGGTAAGCCGAAAAATCCATTTCAAGGTAGTGGTTTCCCCAACGCTCTTCGGCGTGCCAATTTCGGTCGACCTCAGCCGCGAGGGAGAAGAACTCCTCCCGCAGTCGCGGCTGGTCGTTGCGAGAAATCTTTTCGGTTCCAGCAAGCCACGGAAAGGCGGCGCGAAAGTGCTTTGGCCTGAACCGGCTTTCCCAATCCAGCGTAAGCAGGCTATGAACTTCTTCTCGCCTTGATTCACGAGTCTTGGCAGGTCCCATCTGGCCGCCATCAAGCCATTCCACAAGCTCGAGCCCAATCGGGCCGCTTGGGCCTTGACTGATAAAGTCAGGCGGGTCCTGACCATCCGGAACCTTGACCCAAGTCAGATTCTGGCCGGTAAAATTCGGAAAGCTCTTTTCCAGTTCTGTCAGTACGATGTTTTCCCGTTGGTCGTGTGAGAGGCGTGGTGCAACCATCGCGGAATTCCTCCCTAAACAATGTCAGGGTTTTGATATGGTTTACGCAACGCCAGGGTAAAGTGAGCGCACCTCAAGTCCGCCGACACCACTTCTCCTCCAAGATATGCTCGATGACCTTCTCCGCTCCGGAGTCGTACGCGTGGACGACGTAGAACGCGCGCCGCCACGATCAACGAAGCTCGGTAATGGCAGGGGATGTCCGAGGAGAATGCGAACTCCTGCAATCGGCATCACAACTGGCGCTTCTGACGACGTAGCCGTTTCTTGAAGATCGTCGCCACCAAAGGTTCGTGGAAGTTCCTGTACCGGGCAGATTTGTGAATTCGTACCGGGGATCGAGCATATCTTGCTCGATGGGAAGGTACACCAGAGGTACACGGGAAAACGATGCCGAGCAAACACTTATTTTTCAGTCGATTAGGTTGGTAGGGGCGGTGGGGATCGAACCTAGGGACTTTCCTAGTCTGATGCACAACTGGAGGGAAGATTAAGCCAGAGGATTTGCGTGGCAACGGAGGCTGGTTCAGCTGGATGGAACGCCTGCCTGTCACGCAGGAGGTCGCGGGTTCGAGTCCCGTCGCTCCCGCCAATTTCTGCTACGGCACGCTGGGCCGGGTGAATTGCCTTGTGGCAGGAAGGCCAAAACTTCCGGACTGCGGACCACCCGGAAGGTAGCCAGACCAGTCAATACAAGCGCGTTTGGACGTAGCCGCTCGTGCGGCGGACGCTTCGCGTGAGGTAGGGAGCATTGGTTGCTCGGTGGCTTGATGTAAATGTGGGTCACAGGAGGTGTTCCTGTGACCCATCTTCGCAAAATAATGCTGGAAGAACTCCAGCGCCGTAATTACGCTCAACATACCACACGTTCGTACATCCGCACAGTCGAGGATTTTGCTCGACACTTCAACTGCTCCCCGGATCGCTTAGGCCCTCGACACATTCGCGAATACCAAGCGGAACTATTTGAGAAGCGCAAGTTGTCAGCGGGTAGCGTCGCGGTCCGTCTGGCAGCCTTGCGGTTCTTTTACTGCAAGACCCTCAAGAGAGCCTGGAGCATCGCCGACACTCCCTATCCGAAAGGGGCCCATCGCCTGCCAACGATCCTCAGCCAGGAAGAAGTTGCTCAACTCATTCAGGCGGCCGGTACTTCCTTCCATCGCACTCTGCTGATGACGCTCTACGCCACCGGAGTACGACGCGCTGAATTGACACACCTGAGAGTCAGCGACATCGATAGCAAACGCATGGTGATTCACGTCCAGGGCGGCAAGGGACGCAAAGACCGAGATGTGATGCTCAGCCCAAAACTACTCGAGGCGCTACGTGAGCACTGGCGCGGATTACCGCGCAAGCCAAGCGCATGGCTGTTTCCAGGCAACCGCTGGCATACCGGTGATACGCCGATCGACACCAAGGTGGTGTGGAACGCTTGCAAGGAAGCCGCCCAGCGAGCGGGCCTCCAGAAAGACGTGCACCCCCATACGCTGAGGCACTGCTTCGCCACACATCTACTGGAAGCAGGCGCCGATCTGCGCACCATTCAGATCCTGTTGGGCCATAACGATCTGAAAGAGACGGCTCGCTACCTGCATCTCTCCCAACGTCACCTGCATGCGGCCTCGAGTCCGTTGGATTCACTGTCGCTGAAAGGCGCTTCACCGCAGGAGGAATAGATGGCCCGGCCACCGCTGGAGGTGGCCGATCTGGTCCGCGCCGCGGGAGACGCCTTCATCGAACGAAATCGCCACTGGCTCCGTTGGAAGCACGTCAAAGTTCTGCGGGCCATTGCGCGTTGTCGGACCGCCGCTCTCGGTGGTCACATCGACGAGTGCACCCGTTGCGGGCATCGTGCTCCCATCTCGTATAACAGCTGCCGCGATCGTCATTGCCCGAAGTGTCAGACCGCTGCTCGGGACCGCTGGATTGCTGCGCGTCGCCGAGAACTTCTCCCGACCCGCTATCTGCACGTGGTCTTCACACTGCCCCATCGGTTGGCTCCACTGGTGCTACAGAACAAGAAGGTCCTCTACGGTTTGCTGTTCCGCACCAGTGCGGAAACCCTTCTCGAAGTGGCTTGCAATCCGAGACACCTCGGCGCGGAGATTGGTTTCTTCAGCGTGTTGCACACCTGGAGCCAAAAACTCAAAATTCATCCGCACGTTCATTGTGTCGTTCCTGCCGGCGGCCTCTCGCCCGATCACACCCGCTGGGTTCGTTCACGAGACAACTACTTTCTTCCCAAGGAAGTGCTGCGGGAAATCTTTCGCGGCAAGTTCGTCGACGCTCTTGAGCAGGCCTTCCAGAATGGCCAGCTCAACTTCCAGGGAGACCTGAAGCTCCTTGCGCAACCCAAGATCTTCGCCGCCTGGCTGCGGCCACTGTATCGGCAAGACTGGGTGGTCTACTTGAAACGTCCCTTTGGTGGTCCCGAATATGTGCTGCAATACCTGGGCCGCTACACTCATCGCGTGGCCATCTCCAACCATCGCCTGGTCTCCTTCGCCGATGGCCAAGTTACCTTTCGCTGGCGTGATTCCGCTGACCACAACAAACAGAAGTTGTTGCCTCTATCGGTCGACGAATTCCTGTGTCGCTTCTTACTGCACATCCTTCCGCAAGGCTTCGTGCGCATCCGTAACTTCGGCTTCTTGGCCAACCGCAAGCGCGGTACGCTTCTGCCGCTTTGCTTTCACCTGCTCGGCTCAATACATGAGGCGCAAGCTGAACAACGCGCTTCCTCCACCGAAGATTTCCCCGATTCTTGGCGCTGCCCAAAATGCGGTGGACCGATGAAGGTCATCGAAAGGCTCACCGCTGCCGAAATTCAACTTCGTTCTCCACCGGTGGTCGCCGCTGCGGCATGAAACTACTCTCTCCAACTCGAAAACTCTGCGTCCTTCCGGGCCCTCTGTATTTCTGTGCCTCGCCGTCAAACCGATCCCTTCTTCCAGCTTCTTCGACCACAGTCTTCGCGATACTTTTTCGCTATGACCAATTTCCGTGCCCAGGGTGTCATGTCTCATGCCCTGCAGCACGCTCTCGACACGCCTCAATACCGCTCCTTCCCACCGTTGAATTTGCATAGGGCCCGCGTCCACCGCAATCACGGGCGGCCACGTCCAAACGGCTTTACCGGACGCGCGAAGAGCTCCTCGCCCCGCTCACTCCTCCGCGAGAACGCGCATCCGGTAAAGCACTAGCGTT
>Ga0187819_10000196_pt1 | contig 28790 bp, 27 predicted proteins | sample NC_wetland_sal_i_15_FD_132411 | JGI IMG/M metagenome (GOLD analysis project Ga0187819, IMG submission 132411) | Wetland sediment microbial communities from Neuse River Estuary, North Carolina, USA - SO4_4 | ecosystem: Environmental > Aquatic > Freshwater > Wetlands > Sediment | place: USA... | reverse complement strand
GAATTGAAATGAAGATGGAGGCATGGGACTGACACGGTCCTCGCCGCGGAGTTTTCTGCGGGGAGCATCCAGCGGATGCTGCTAAAATGATGCCGCGATGTACACCTGTAGGGATTGCGAGCAGACCATCAATCAGGCGACGGAGGTTTGCCCGTATTGCGGCGCGGACTTGACGGCGCCGGCGGCCTCCGGGGAGCCGGCGACACCGGGGAAAAAACCCAGCGCGACGCGGATTACTCTAATTCTCGGGATTGTGCTGACGATTTTCTGGGCGGTCGCGTGGTTTGCGATTCCCTGGCGGCTTTCCGGATCCAAGCCTGAGGCGCAAGCGCATGCGCGCGACGGGCTGGCGACCGTGCAAGAGGCGCTCACGGCTTATCAGGCATCGGAAGGCAGCTTTCCTTCTTCGCTCGAGGCGCTGGGAGACGGCGTGCGAGCGGCGGCGCAGAAGGTGCAGTCGGGCCATTACACGCTCCAATACACGCCCGGAAAACCCGATGCCGACGGGCGTATCGAGAGCTATACGCTGATTGCGCGCTCCGGAAATTTCGGCTACCTCAATTTTTATACGGACGAGTCCGGCGTATTCCGCGTGACCGCCGAGAATCGCGCCGCCACCGTCCAGGATCCTCCGCTCAAGGGCAATCTCTGATTGCGGCTTCCGCAGTGTTCCGCTGTGCTGCTGGCATTCAAGATTTCGCTTGACCCTGCAATAGGTTGCACACTTTATACTTTCCGTTGAGGTTGGAGTGCTCGTGGCATTGCTGCGAATCGGTGAAATCGCGCGCGAGACGGGCGTGAGCCCCGCTACCGTGCGGCTTTACGAGCGCAAGGGGCTGCTCCCGCGTGCAATCCGTTCCGCCAGCGGCTATCGGGGCTTTCCGGCGGACACTCTGGCGCGCATGCGGTTGATCCAGTGCGCGCTGGCGCTGGGATTCACGATGAACGAGCTTTCGCGGATCCTGCGAAGGCGCGATTCCGGCGGAGCGCCGTGCCGCGAAGTGCATTTACTGGCGCGTGAAAAGCTCATGGAATTGACGCGGCGCAAAAAAGAGCTCGACAAGCTTTGCCGCCTGCTGAAAGCCACGCTGCGGCAATGGGAAACAGCCATGACGAAGGCGCGAGGTGGAAAGCGAGCGGGCCTCCTTGATTCGCTGGCTTCGCGCTCGGCGTGGCTTGCGGAAATGAAATCACCACTTTTGCATACGGGCCTCAAGGCCCGGAAAGGGAGAAAGCAATGAAGCCAGTGACGAGAGCATTCTTAATTGCATTGGGAATGCTCGCATGTTCAGCAGCGCTCGCGGGCGTTGCGCGCGCTCAAGAGGCGGAGAAGCACCACTGCGACATGATTGCGCGCGGCAATCAGGGCATGGGATTCGATGCGGACAAGACGACTCACCATTTTTTCATCAATCTCGCCGGCGGGACAATTGAAGTGAGCGCAAATGATCCCGCGGACTCGACGAGCCGCGACGCCATTCAACATCACCTTCAGCACATTGCCCAGCGATTCAAAGAGGGCGATTTTGATATCCCCGCGTTTGTGCATGATCAGGTGCCGCCCGGCGTCCCGGTGATGAAGCGCCTGAAGGCGGACATCACCTATGAATACGTGGCTACGGAACGCGGCGGCCGCGTGGAAATTTCAACGAAAAACCCCGAAGCTTTGGCGGCGATTCACGAATTCCTCCGCTTTCAGATTGAGGAGCATCGGACGGGCGACAAGCATTGATCGGGACGCCCTTGACGCGAATGGAGGCCGGCGTGAAGTGCATGCCGCTTCCATCGAGCCAAACCCGGAAGAAAGCTCTTGCAACATTCCCGCGCGCAGCCGACTCTTATTGGTGTCAACTTTGAGGAGCGGCCCGTGCGGCACCGCAATTTATCTCTGCTGATTTGCATCCTGCTGGTGGCCACGCACGCGGTGGCGAGCGATGTTTCCTGTGGCGCGTGCGGCATCCTCGATTGTTGCCCGGAGTCAAATGGAGCGGCGATCGGCGTTCCGGATCAGAGCGGCATGCAAGGCATGCAGCATGGCGCCGCGATGATGATGAATGGAATGGATATGGGCCATCCCGCGAACTTTCTCGAAGGGATTCTCCAGCACAACTCGGCGGGAACGAGCGGCGAGCCGGTTTCAGCGCCACACGACATGCTGATGGCGCAGAGAGGCGCGTGGATGCTGATGTTTCACGGCGTGGGATTCGTGAACGCGCAGCAGCAGACCGGCCCGCGCGGCGGCGACAAAGTTTTCAGCACGAGCTGGTTCATGCCCATGGCGCAGCGTTCTCTCGGCCCCGGGACGTTCACCGCGCGCATGATGGGGAGCCTTGAGCCGGCGACGATCACGGATCGCCGCTATCCTGAACTTTTCCAGGTGGGCGAAACTGCCTTCGGAAGGCCGATCGTTGACGGCCAGCATCCGCACAATTTATTCATGGAAATCGCGCTGCTTTACGATTTGAAACTCGGCAAGAACACGCTGCTCTCTTTCTACGCGGCGCCTGTGGGCGATCCGGCCATCGGACCCGAGGCTTTTCCTCATCGCGCCTCCGCCAGCGAAGACTCGCTCGCTCCCCTCGGCCATCATTTGGAGGATTCGACGCACATTGCGGACGACGTATTGACGGTCGGGCTCACCTATAAGATCGCGCGCGTGGAAGCTTCCGCCTACCACGGCCGCGAGCCGGGTGAGAATCGCTGGACGATCGCCGCCGGAGCGATCGATTCTTGGTCCACGCGCCTGACCATCAATCCCGCGGCCAATTGGAGCGGGCAATATTCCATTACGCGGCTCAAGGGACCCGAACAATTATTTCCAAACGAGGATACGCTGCGCATGACGGCATCCATCAGCTACAACCGACCGCTCGCACACGGAAATTGGGCCTCGATGCTTCTCTGGGGACGCAACCGGGATATTCCCGACGGACAAGTATTCAATGGATATCTGGCGGAAAGCACGCTGCGCTTCGCGAACCACAATTACGCCTGGACGCGGATCGAAAGTGTGGACCGCTCGAACGAGCTTCTGCTCGGCGAAAATCCCTTGCCGCCGGGATTCGAGGAGCGGTTCCTCGCGCGCGTGCAGGCATATTCATTCGGCTACGACCGCGAGTTCAATTTCATTCCGCGCGTTTCGAGCGCCCTGGGCGGCCAGTACACGCTCTACGCCAAGCCCTCTTGGCTCGATGAGATTTATGGCGCGCATCCGATGGGCGTACTGCTGTTCTTGCGTTTCCGCGCCGTTCCCTCGGAGCAATAATCGCCCGCGTTGTGCGCAAAATCTTGATGCTATACTAGCCGGGCAGGCCTTCTTCCCACCCACTCGACGTTTGCCGCGGAGAGGTGCTGGAGTGGCCGAACAGGGCTGCCTGCTAAGCAGTTACACCCCAAAAGGGTGTCGGGGGTTCGAATCCCCCCCTCTCCGCCAGAATATTATTTCACTCCCAGCGGCTTTTTCGGGGGCCAATAGTCATGTCCGACGAGGCCGGGCGCAAACCCTTTACAGGCTTTCGCAATCCCCTGCTGTACATGTCCGCGCTGCTTTTGATCTCGATGCTGTATGTGGGCTGGGTCTTCTCGTCGCGGCGGCAGGCGGCTCGTGAAATGGAGCGGCGGGCGAAGGAGAAAGAAAGGGCCGATGCAGCGCAAACATTCGAAATGCTCGGCGGCGACCGGTTCGAGATCTTGAACTTCTACGCCGTCCCCGGCGTGATCCACCGCGGCGATTCGGCGCAATTGTGCTACGGAGTCTCGAACGCGAAATCCGTGCACCTGGAGCCGCAAACGAATCCCGTGTGGCCGTCGCAAGCCCGCTGCGTGGATATATCCCCGAAGAAAGACACCACGTACACGCTGACCGCGGAGGACGGCCACGGAAACACGAAGACGATGACGTTAACGGTTCAAGTCCGTTAACCCGGGGCGAGTCGCGGCATCCCGACGAAATAGCTGCTCAGGCCGGTGGATTTGCTGTTTTGCGCATAAATCCTTTATAATCCGCTAGTAAACGTGTAATTCTAAAGGGGAGACAGCCGGCCATACCCAGTCCTCGCAAACGCCCTAAAATGATTGACCTTACGGAGAAAATTAAGAAAAAGCTGAAGGACGAAATCGCCGCCCTGGAGCACGAGCTGCACGACGAGCTGCCCAAGGAAATCAAGGTTGCGCGCGCGCATGGCGATCTCTCCGAAAACGCCGAGTACAAGTACGCGAAGGAGCGCCAGTCCTACGTCTCCGCGCGCCTGGGCCAGCTTCACCAGCGCATGGCCGATCTCTCCATGCTGAATCTGAACAATCTGCCGAAGGACCGTGCCGCCTATGGGTCAACCCTCGTGGTGCTGGACATTGCGAAGGACACCAAAATCGAGTACAAACTTGTAACGGTCGAAGAAGCGGACGCATCCAAAGGGATGATTTCGACGACTTCGCCGATCGGACGAGCTCTTCTGGGGAAAAAAGTCGGCGATGAGGTGACGGTAACGACTCCGGCGGGCCAGAAAGAATACGAGGTTGTGCGCCTGACCACGATTTATGACGAAGAGTAGCGGGGTGAATCTCACTCCATGCTGACGCGCTCCATCGGCCGGTACCTCTCTTGGCCTCTCGACCGGATGGCGGCCCTGCTGGCTCCCACGGGCATTCCTCCGAATGTGATCACCTGGTCGGCCTTGGTGCTGAATTTCTGGGCCGGCGTTCTTTTCGCCTCCGGAAGATTCGCCAGCGCCGGCGGAATGATGATCCTCGCGGGCCTGTGCGATCTACTCGATGGACCCGTGGCGCGGCTTCAAAATCGCGTCTCGATTTTTGGCGGCTTCCTCGATTCGATTCTCGACCGCTACGCCGACCTGATTCTTTTCCTGGGGCTGCTGGTTTATTACGTGCGAGTGAATCGTTTCCTGTACGCCGTTCTTGTGGGCGCGGCCATGGCGGGCGCCGTGATGGTGAGCTATGCGAAAGCGCGGGCCGAATCGCTGGTGCCTGTTTCCGAAGTAGGATTCTGGGAGAGGCCGGAGCGGCTGGCGCTGATGATCCTTGGAGCGCTCGTCAACCGCATGCCCGTGGCGCTGTGGATACTGGCCATTGGGCCGAACATAACCGTCATCCACCGCATCCTGCACACCTGGAAGCAGACCAAAGACGTTGCTCCCGCGCCTTCGGCGTCAAAGGCCGTCGGCGCGCGGGAAGCGGAGTTGGTGTCTGCTTCCGTTCCGGCGCATGTCTCGCGCGAAGTACCCGGCACCAGGCCCATCTTGACGCGCACGGCGGGGCGAGGCAGGTAGCCATGCCGAAGCTGCTGGGCATCGTCGGCTTCCTTGTGATCTGCGCCGGGTTCGATCTGCTCTGGCAATCGCGGCACGAGATCAAATTTTGGGTGATTGCTTACGTGAACGTCTTTCGCGCCATGCTGCGACACCAGGAGAGCCCGCTCAATTCGATTCCGGCTGCCGAGGCTGCGGAGAAGCGCCACGGGGCGTTGCGCGTTCTGCTGGGCATGGGCTTCGCTTTTTTCCTCGGGCCGATTCTGCTCGCTCTGGGCGTCACGCTCACTCTCTTCCGCCACTTCTGAAGCGCTGCCTTTGATTCCCGGGCTATATCATTCTCAGCACAGTGGCAGTCACACTTCGCTTGAAGGATTTTCATCCGCGGCGGATAGTTGAAACGGTACTGAAAGCTTCCCCAACACCTTGAAGCCTTCCCTGATCATTCACGGCGGCGCTTGGAGTATCCCCGACGAAGCAGTCGAAGACTGCCGCGCGGGAATCGAGCGCGCACTCAAAGCCGGATGGAAGATTCTGAGCGGCGGGGGCGCGGCGATCGATGCGGTGGAAGCGGCGATCGTCATTCTCGAGGACGATCCCACGTTTGACGCCGGCATCGGCTCGCATCTGAATCGCGACGGCCGCGTCCAGCTCGATGCCATCGTCATGGACGGCGCGACGCTGAAAGCCGGGGCGGTGGCTGCGGTTGAGCGCGTGCGCAATCCAATCCGCCTCGCGCGCTGCGTGCTCGAAAAAAGCGAGCACATGATGCTAGTGGGGGCCGGCGCGGAAAAATTCGCCGCCGAAAACGGCATCCCGCTGTGCAAACCCGAAGATCTGATCCTCGACCGTGAGCGCGCCGCCTGGCGCCGCTGCCTCGAGGATTCCCATGCCGCGGAGCATCACGTCGGCCACGAGTCCGGGACGGTCGGCGCCGTCGCCCTCGATACGCACGGCCACTTGATCGCCGGAACTTCCACGGGCGGCACTTGCTGCAAGTTTCCCGGGCGCGTCGGAGATTCGCCGCTCATCGGCTGCGGCTGCTACGCCGATGCAGAAGCCGGGGGCGTCTCCTGCACGGGCCACGGCGAAGGCATCATGAAAATCGTGATGGCCAAGATGGCCACGGATCTCCTGCACGACCAGCGCGTGCTCGTCTCGCATCGCAAGAAGCGCGGGCCGCAATCGGTCGCGCAGGCGATCGCCGACGCCTGTGTGCGCAAGCTCGCCCATCGCGCGCATACCACCGGCGGCTTGATTCTTCTCGACCACGCCGGCCGCCCCGCCGCGGCCTTCAACACGCCGCGCATGGCCTACGGCTTCGTCGAGGCAAACGGTTCCTTCCGCATCGCGCCGTAGCGCGCCGTAGCGCTCGCGACACGGGGTTCGTCCTCGCCCCTCAGATGGTGCCGCTCGCCTTGGTACGGCGGGGCAAGCCCATGCTCACAATTGCCCTTCGTCAGCGGACGGGCCGTAAATGGACGGCACGGGAACTTCATTCATGCGCAGATAGACGGAGAGTTGGCCGCGATGGTGGATCACGTGGTTGATCACGAGGCTGCGCACAACGGCGGCCCGCGGCAAGGTGAAAATCACTTTGCCACCGGACGAAAGCGTGAAGGGCTTCATCAAAGACTCGTCGCTCGCGCCGGCAATGGCCGCCGAGGCCGCAGCGACATTTTTATCGAATCCTTGCAGCAGTGCTTCCCGCGTGGTCATGACGTAGGGCACGCGCGGCGGAGCACCCGGCGGACGAAAATCCAGTGACTCCTGGCTGAGGGCTGTAGTAATAAGCCCCGGCAGCTCGGCAATATGCCCGGCAAGCCGGCCCATTTTCATGGACCGCGGATGGGGCGCCCAATCGGGATTGCCTTCGGGGACGCGCTCGAGCGTTTTTCGGGCCGTGGCCATTTCGTGAGTAAATTCGGGAAGAATTGCGTCGCGGATTGCCATTCGTGCCTCCTGTTAGGGAATTTCGCTGGGATGATTGTACGCCGACAGTGGTTGGATGAGGGAGCGGGGGAAAAGATGCTGCTCGATGAAGAAAATTGAAGGCCCGCGCGGGACGTCAAGGAGAGAGGATGGCGTTGCGCGGGCCTGTAAGAGAAAGTAGGTTGTTAATCGCACCCATTGTGAATCCGATTGAGTTCCGGCGCAAGTGAAAAAACGGGAATCGAACCCCGCGCGACCGCCGCCGCATGGCCTCGATGCGGGGTGGAAAGGCGCGCGCGTCTGCTCAAATGAATTTTCTTGACGCGTCTCGTGGAAGCATGTAGCAGAGACCTTGAGACGGGCGGAATCAAAGGCACCCGCACGCCTGCTTGCATGATCTCAGGGGTTGATCGTTGACGAGCGCCGCCGTCCCAGCCTCTTCGCGCACAGACCAGGCGACCAATCGCTGGGTGCAACTTATCGCCGCCATGATCGCGATGATGGCAGCTGCAAACCTTCAGTACGCCTGGACGCTTTTCGCAGGACCCTTTGTCTCCAGCCTGCACTCGACTTTGCCGGCCGTCCAGGTGACCTATTCCACTTTCCTCATTTCGGCAACCTGTCTCGGGCCATTCGGTGGCTACCTGATTGATCGCGTCGGGCCGCGGCGGATTTTGATGTTTGCAGGCGTGCTCGTGGGACTGGGCTGGGTGGGAGCCGCTGAAGTCACCACGGTGGCGCAACTGATCGTGATCTACACCATCGGTGGAATCGGTGTCGGAATCGTGTACGCCGGGACGGTGGGCAACGCCATGAAGTGGTTTCCCGACCGCCGTGGATTGTGCGTGGGCATGATCGCGGGCGCCTACGGCAGCGGCACCGCGCTCACGGTCGCGCCTATCGCATCCATGATCAAGTCTTCCGGCTACGCGCGCACGCTGCACGTGTGGGGATTCGTTCAGGGGATCGTGGTGATTCTGGCGGCGCTCGCGATGGTGCACCCGCCGGAAGGTTGGTCACCGCCTGGCTGGAAGGAACGGCACGAGACGAGCAAGCCGAAAGTGCGCACCTCCGGCGTGGATATGACGCCGCGGCAGATGATGCGCACCGGCTGCTTCTGGCTCATGTATCTGATGATGTTGATGGTCGCGTTTGGCGGCTTGATGGTCATCGCCCAGCTCGGCCCGATTGCCCAGTCGTACGGCGTGGACAAAGTGATCGTCGTATTCGGAATGTCCGCGCTGGTGCTGGCCATCCAAGTGGACCGCATCCTCAACGGATTGACGCGGCCATTCTGGGGTTGGGTTTCCGATCATCTCGGGCGCGAAAATTCCATGTGTGCGGCCTTCACGCTCGAGGCGCTGGCGGTCTTCTGCCTTTTGCGGCTTGTGAGCCATCCGGTTTGGTTCATCTTGTTTTCCGGCTTGTGCTTCTTCGCCTGGGGAGAAATATTTTCCCTGTTCCCTTCCATCACTGGAGATCTTTTTGGGGAGAAGTGGGCCACCACGAACTACGGAATTGTTTTAACCGCCGCGGGCCCTGCATCCATTTTTGCCGGGCCGGTGGCTGCGTGGGCATCGGTGAAAGCAGGCTCCTGGGTGGGCGTTTTCTGGGCGATGATTATCTGCGATTTGGCAGCGGCGCTGATGGCGCTTTTCTGGCTCAAGCCCGTTGCCGCCCACATCATCGCGTGCGCGAAAGAAGCAAGCCCCGTAGCCGGTGATTAGCTAGTGCTGCACACCCTGGTTACCCCCCGAAAACCTCCCCGCGCGACCGGACTGAGTCGGGCTGGGCACTTCGCAGTTCGCGCAGAATCGTAGTAGGCTCTCCCCTGCCAACATGAGCCCTCAGGACACACGAAAGCTCCGGGCCCTCCTTTCCCAGCGCCAATGGAGACAACTGGTGGAACAGTTGCGCGCGCTCGGCGCCGGCGCCGCCTCTGATTTCCTCATGAGCGTGCCCTACGAGGAGCAGCGAATCCTCTTTCACGAAATGCCCATTGATGTTGCGGCGTCGCTGATCGTTCATTTGCCGTATTACCACGCCTACGTCCTGCTGCACTCGCGGCCACGCCCCGAAATGCGCGAGATTATTGACGCGATGAGCCCGGGCGAGCGCAACCATTTCCTCGACGCCCTGCCCGAAGAGGCCTGGCAATGCCTCATGGACGAACTGGTGCAAGCGGGCGAGGGCGCGCCCTATTGCGCCGTCCCGGGCGAGAGCGGCGAAGTGACCACGGAGTTTGCGCCGCCCGCTGTCGCCATCGAGCCGATTATCGAGGCGCGGCAAATCTCGAAAAGTTTTCAACAGCCCGATGGACGCCAAATTGAAGTCATCGCTCCGCTGGATTTCTCGATCGAGCCGGATAGCATCATCGCGCTGCTCGGGCCATCGGGTTCCGGAAAATCCACCTTGCTGCGAATCCTTTCGGGGCTGGGAGCGCCCTCGGGCGGAGAAGTGCTTTGGCACGGGAACCCCATGAGACAGAGCAAGCCAAACGTCGCGATTGTGTTTCAGAGTTTTGCGCTGTTCCCGTGGCTGACGGTGCTTGACAACGTCGAAGCGCCGCTGCTGGCCCGCGGCCTATCACATTTCGACCGGCATCGCCGCGCGCTCAAGGCGCTCGGCGCCGTGGGGCTGCATGGATTTGAATCCGCATTTCCGAAGGAGCTCTCCGGCGGCATGAAACAGCGGGTCGGCTTCGCGCGGGCTCTGGCGGTCGAGCCGGAAATTCTGTTTATGGACGAACCGTTCTCTGCTCTGGACGTGCTGACGGCTGAAAACCTGCGCGGCGAATTGCTGGAGCTATGGCTGGCAAAAAAAGTGCCCACGCGCGGCATCTTCATTGTGACGCACAATATCGAGGAGGCGGTCCTTCTCGCGGACCGCATCATCGTCCTCGGGCGCAATCCCGCCAGAATTCGCGCGGATTTTCGCGTGCCGCTGCAACATCCGCGCGACCGCAAGTCGGGTGCGTTCGTTCTCTATGTGGACTACATCTACAAAGTGATGACGCAGCCGGAGCTCGAGCTCGCGCCGCCGTCGAAGACCGGTCACAAGGAGAGAGCGCCGACGCAAATGCTGCCGCACTCGCGCCCGGGCGGAATGGCGGGCTTGCTGGAGCTGTTGCAGGACCGCGGCGGCGAGGAGGATCTGTACCACGTGGCCGAAGAACTCCTCCTCGAGGTGGACGACCTGCTGCCGATTCTCGATTCGGCAACGCTCCTCGGATTTGCGACGGCGCAAGAAGGAGACATCAAAATCACGCCGGAGGGTCGCGCGTACGCCGAGGCGGACATCCCCACCCGCAAGAAGCTATTTCGTGAAGCCGTCCTCGCCCGCGCTTCCCTGCTGCAACAAATGCATACCGCTCTTGAAAAGAAGTCCGATCACACCATGCCAGTCGAATTCTTCCGCGATCTGCTCGATGAACGTTTCCCGCAAGCGGAAGTGGAACAGCAGATTGAAACAGCGCTCAACTGGGGCCGCTACGCCGAACTTTTCACCTACGACCCGGAGACCGACACTCTCCGTCTGCACCAGCACGAAAGTCACGAAACTTCCGAAGAGGGCGCCGCCCTACACTGATGCCTTCGCCATCTCCCAAAGCATCCCCCGGGGTTCTGACCTGGGGAACGATTCCCTCCAACGTTCCCTCGCTCCTCCGGGATTTGCCGGTCATTTTTGGGGCGCTGGGCCTTTTTTATGCGCTGCTTTCGATGACGCATTACTGGCTCACGCCCGTAAACGCGGGAACGGAAATCAGTCTGTCGGCAAGCGCGCTGCCGAAGTACGCCATGTTTTCCGTCTTGCGCATCGCGGCCGCTTATGTGTGCAGCCTCGCTTTCACGCTGGTTTATGGCTACATCGCGGCTTACAACGCGCGCGCCGAAAAATTCATGCTGCCGCTCCTCGATACGCTTCAGTCTATCCCTGTCCTGAGCTTTCTGCCCGGCGTGATGGTGGCGATGGTGGCGCTTTTTCCCACGAGGCAGCTCGGCGTGGAGCTGGGTTCCATCCTGCTGATTTTCACCGGGCAGGTGTGGAACATGACGTTCAGCTTCTATTCTTCGCTCAAAAGCATTCCGCGGGAAATGCGCGAAGTGACGGAAATTTACCGCTGGAGCTGGTGGCAGCGATTTACGCAGATGGAGTTTCCCTACGCGGTCATCGGGCTGGTGTGGAACTCCATGATGTCCGTCGCGGGCGGCTGGTTCTTTCTGATGGCCTGCGAAATGTTCACGCTGGGAAACCGCGACCTGCGCTTGCCCGGCCTTGGCTCCTATCTGCAAACTGCCGCCAGCGCGGGGAACATGCGGGCGATCTGCTGGGGATTGGGCGTCATGATCGGAATCATCATCCTGATTGACCAAATCGTCTGGCGGCCGGTGATTGCCTGGGCCGAAAAATTCAAGTTCGAGCAAGTCGAATCCGCCGACGCGCCCACATCGCCCGTGCTCAACTTGCTGCGAAGCTCGAGGTTTTTGCCATTCGTCGCGCGATTCACTATTCGGCCGGCGCGCGAATCCATGGGTTTGTACTTCGCAAAGAAGCGCGCTGCGGCGAGCCCTTATCATGAGCCAAACAAGATTCTTCAATGGATCACACGGCTGGCGCTGGCAGTCTTGCTGGCGGGCATCATATACGCGTGCGGCAAGATGGTTCTGCTTCTCGTTCATCTGACGCGCGAGGAATTGCGCGGCATCTTCCTTGGCGCCGGCGCGACGCTCTTGCGTGTGATGTTCACTTTGTTCCTCGCAGGCCTGTGGACGATTCCTGTGGGGATCATCGTCGGCTTGAAGCCGAAGCTCTCCGCCATCGCTCAGCCCATCGCGCAGGTTGCGGCGTCCGTGCCGGCCACGGCTCTATTTCCCATTATTTTGCTGGTGCTAATTCGCGCCGGCGGCGGATTGGGGATCGGGTCCATTGTCCTGCTGCTGCTTGGGACGCAGTGGTACATTCTCTTCAATGTGATCGCCGGTGCGATTGCGATTCCTACGGATTTGAAAGAAGTATGCAGCGTTTTCCGTTTCGGCAGGACGGAGCGATGGCGGGAATTGTTTTTGCCGGGAATTTTCCCTTTTCTGATCACGGGCTTCGTCACCGCGTCAGGCGGGGCGTGGAACGCGAGCATCATCGCGGAGTATTTTCACTTTCGAGGCCACACGTATTTCACCACCGGGCTCGGCGCCGTAATCAGCGCCGCCACGGATAGCGGCAATTTTCGCGTGCTGCTGGCAGCCACGATTCTGATGGCCGCGATGGTGGTGACGATTAACCGCCTGCTCTGGCGGCGCCTCTACAACCTGGCGTCGAGCCGCTTCAAGCTCGAAAACTGAGCCAGCGCAGCTTCCGGAATTTTAGGGCGGCAGGTCTCTGCCCATCCCTCGCCGCGGCATCCTCGGCCTATCTTCCGCGGTTGAATGCATGCCAATCCGTGTGCTAGCATCCGCATTCCGCAGGGTCATCGCGCGCATCCGCCGGGGGGCGGCGTCGTGATGTTCGTTCGTTTGCACAGCTCGAATTCGCGCTCCGAATTATCTCCGCACGAAATGCCTATCCGCACCGCAATTAATTCGGTTTTCACGCGTTCGTCTTTCCCATTTTCCACTTTCCCTTTTCAATTCTCCAATTCCCTTCGAGGTGAAACATGAAATCCTATAACACCGAATGGATCCGCAACGTGGGCATTGTAGGCCACGGCGACACGGGGAAAACCCAGCTCGTGTCGTCGTTGCTCTTCACGGCGGGGATGACGCCGCGGCTGGGAAAAGTGAGCGACGGCTCGACCACCACCGACTGGGACGAGGAAGAAATCGCGCGAAAAATCTCCATCAACACCGGCCTGGCCTACGCCGAATGGCAAGCCGCCGGGCAGGCAGAGAAAACCAAGATCAATCTCCTCGATACGCCCGGCTACACCACCTTCATCAACGAAACGAAATCTTCGCTCATCGCCGCCGATGCTTCGCTGATCGTCGTGGACGCGGCTGCCGGCGTGCAGGTGGTCACCGAGAGAGTGTGGGACTACGCCACCGAATACGATCAGCCGCGCGCCTTCGTCCTGAATTGGATGGACCGCGAGCTTGCCAGCTTCGAGCGCTCGCTCGATTCGCTCCAACAGGTCTTCGGCCGCGGCGTCGTGCCGGTCGAATTGCCCATCGGCCAGGAAAAAAACTTCAAAGGTGTCGTGGACTTGATCGGCATGATAGCGCTGCTCTATGCGCCCGATGGCGACGGCAAAGCCAAAATCGAGGAAATTCCCGCCGACCTCGCCGAGCAAGCCAAAACGGCCCACGAAACGCTGGTGGAAATGGTGGCCGAGGGCGACGACGAATTGATGCAGGAATTCTTCGACAAGGGCACCCTACCGGTCGAGGACCTGAAGAAAGGCCTGCGCGGAGCCGTCCTCGCCAAGCGTATTTTCCCCGTGCTGCTCAGTTCCGCGCTCCACAATATCGGCACGGACGCGATCCTCAATTTTCTGGTCGAAATTTTCCCATCGCCCGCTGTGCGCGGAAAAGCCGCCGGCCACAAGACGCCCGACCACAAGGGCGATACGCTCGACCGCAAGATTGCGGATTCCGAGCCGCTTTCAATCTTCGTCTTCAAGACGCTCTCTGACGCTTTCGCCGGCCGCATCACCTATTTCAAAGTCATCTCGGGCGTGCTGAAAAACGACGCCACGCTCAACAATTACAACCGCAATACGCAGGAGCGCCTCCAGCACATTTCCACCATGCAGGGAAAGACCGCGACGGCCGTCTCAGACCTACACGCGGGCGACATCGGCACGGTCGCCAAACTGAAAGATTCGACCACGGGCGAGACTCTCGGCGACAAGAACGGCACGATTTTCTACGTGCCCGCTCGCATTCCCGAGCCTTCCATCACCTTCGCCGTCGAGCCCAAGACCCGTGCGGACGAGGACAAAATCGGCCAGGCCATCCACAGAATTCTCGAGGAGGATTTGGCGCTGCGCTTCGGCCGCGATCCGCAGACGAAGGAGTTCCTGCTCTCCGGCGCCGGCCAGCAGCATATCGAAGTTGTCGTCGCCAAACTCCGCAAGCGCTACCACGTCGAAATGAAAATCCATCCTCCCAAGGTCCCCTACCGCGAAACCATCCGCGGCAAAGCCGACGCGGAAGGCAAACACAAGAAGCAGACCGGCGGGCACGGCCAATTCGGCCTGTGCCGCATCAAGATGGAGCCGCTGCCCCGTGGCAAAGGAATCGAATTCGTCGACGATATTTTCGGCGGCTCGATCCCGAAAAACTGGATTCCCTCGGTCGAACGCGGCATCCGCGATTCCGCCGAGCGCGGCTACCTGGCGGGATTTCCGGTCACGGATTTCCGCGCCAGCCTCTATGACGGCAAGTATCACGATGTGGATTCGAGCGACATGGCCTTCCGCATCGCGGGCTCGCTCGCGTTCAAGGAAGCCATGAAGCAGGCCCGCCCCGCGCTGCTCGAGCCCATCATGCAGGTCGAGGTTTACGCCCCCGACCATTATTCGGGCGACTTGATGGGCCACCTCAGCGGGCGCCGCGGAAAAATCAGCGGCAGCGAAACGCGCGCGGGCAGCGTGATCGTCAAAGCGCAGGTGCCGCTCGCGGAAATGCTCAGCTACGCCAACGAATTAATTTCCATGACGCAGGGCCGCGGAAGCTACTCGATGGAGTTTTCGCATTATGATTTTGTGCCCGCGGAAATTGCCGAGAAGGTGATTGCGGCCCACAAGCCGCATCCGGGCGCCGAAGAGGAAGAAGCCGCCTCAGCCTAGCAGCCGATGAATTGTTTTTGATTTTAGAATCGGCTGAGAATTTTTCGAGAGTGATAAAATTCGCTCGCGCGTTTTTGCCGCGCCGCCTCGCAGCCGCGCTCAGGATTTCGAATGCAAATGCAGCGCGGTCAGCATGCGGGTAAACATTCCCGGTTTTTCTTGCTGCCCGCTAGCCGGCGTTGCATCCGCCTGCGCTGGCGCTGCCTGAGCGGCTGGAGCGGCCTGCGATGCCTCCGCTGCTGGCGCCGCCTCTGGTGCCGCCGCACTCGCGTTAGCCGCGGGGGTCTTTTGCGCCTGCGCATTCCCCTCCGGCGCGCTCGAAACCTGCGCCACCTTCGGCTGGCTGCTCCCGGTGAGCGCCGGGCATCCGACTCCGTAGCATGGGCCCGCCACGCGGCGATACAAGCATCCCGAAAGACTCAGCGCCGTGGCGCCGATCAGCAGCAAAAATCCAATGTTCTTCCTCATCGGATGCTCCCCCCTAATCCTTCCGCGGTGCATTGAGCAGACTCAGGCCCTCTTACTATCTTTACACGGATTAGAGGAGCGTCCATCCGAATTACAATCGCCACATCGCCAAAGCCAATAGGGAATAGAAGGCGAACATCGCCCAGCCTAAGCCCTTTATTTTCATCAGAATTTCGGCAGCAGGAACCCCGTCTGGCGGCGGTGCTCCTCGAACTCCTCGCCGAATTGCGCGGCCAGGAAGGCCTCCTCTTTCCTCGCTTTCCTTATAAATCCGACGAGCGCGATGGCCAGGCCCAGCACCGCCCGGTACCTGTTCACGACCAGCGCCGTGCCCACGAGCGCCAGCAGCATGCCTGTATAAATCGGATGGCGAATGCGCGCGTAAGGCCCCGAGCGGATGAGCTTGTGCTCGGAAACGATCGAGACGCGAGCGCTCCAGTATTGCCCGATATGATGCCGCGCCCACATCGCAAACGCGACTCCCGCACACGTAAGCGCAACACCGAGCGTCGCGATCCATGGGTCGCGGGGTAGGGGACGAAGATCCAGGATGCCGAATCGTATCCGGTGCGGAAATACAAGATAGAACGCCACGGTCATCAGCAGTATGTGCGCCAGCCGCTCGCCCGGCGGCTCCCGCTTCTCAGCCGTCCTCGCCTTCACCCCCTCGACGAGCCAGAAAATAGCAAACGCGAGCCAGGCAGCAAGAACAATTGGTATCGGGTATAGAATCATCGGCGCATTTCCATCCTATTCGTCCCCATCGAGTCTGCCTACATCGGCCAGTCGCTCTCGTCGCCGCGCGCTCCGTTCTCCGCTTCATACTATTCCGCCTTTGCCGATGTCAAACACCCTCGCGAAAATGAATGCGCGTCATCCGCCGAATGAAATCTTTTCCTGTCGAGAGCCAAATTGACGCTTGCGGTCTCCCCCCGAGTTGCGTCAAGCTGCGTCGCATGAAAAAAATAAAGAAACCAGCGAGAAAAAATCGAGCCGGCGACGCCACACTCGCCATCACCGCGGGTGAGAACCGCTTTCACCGCGGCGCGCCGGTGGGCGTCCAAATCTGCCGCACCGCGAATTTCACCTTTTCCGGCACCGAGGAAATGAAGCGCTGGGCCGAGGGAAAAAGCTCGGCCTACATCTATACGCGTTACGGCAATCCCACGCTCACCCTTGCCGAAGCCAAGCTCGCGGCGCTCGAGGGCGCCGAAGCCGCCATCGTCACCGCCTCCGGCATGGCCGCGATTTCGAGCGCGCTGCTCGCCGTTCTGAGAGCAGGCGACGAGGTGATTTCCTCGCGCCAGACCTATGGCGGCACCTACCGCCTGATGCGCGATAATTTCCCGCGTCTCGGAATTGTCGTGCGCCACGTCGAGTCCGACCTCGCCGGCATCGAGCGCCTCGTCAATCCGCGCACCCGCGCGCTTTACATCGAGTCGCCCACGAATCCCACGCTGCGGCTCGTGGATTTGCGCAAAGCCATCGCCTTCGCGAAAGAATGGGATCTCGTCACGCTGATGGACAATACTTTCGCCAGCCCCATTCTCCAGAAGCCCATCGAGCTCGGCTTCGATATTGTCCTCCACAGCGCCACGAAATATCTTTCCGGCCACTCGGACATCATCGCCGGCGCCGCCGCCGGAAAGCGCAGCCTCATCGACGAAATCCGCCACAACATCATCAATTTTGGCGGCTCGATGGACCCCGAGCCGGCCTACCTGATGATCCGCGGAATGAAAACGCTCGGAGTGCGCATGGAGCGCCAGTGCAAGTCCGCAATGACCATTGCGAAATATCTCGAAAAGCATCCGCGAGTCGCGCGCGTCCATTATCCCGGCCTCCCGTCGCACCCGGACCACGCGCTCGCCAAGCGCCAGATGAAGGGCTTTGGCGCGATGCTGGCCTTCGATGCGAAGGGCGGCCTCCAAGCCGCGCGCCGCTTCTGCGACCGCATCCGCATTTTCCTCCTCGCGGCCAGCCTCGGCGGAGTCGAATCCCTCGCCGTTCTCCCCATCTACACCTCGCATTACAATATGTCTCTCGCCGAACTCCGCGCCGCCGGTGTCGAGCCCGGCACCGTGCGCCTATCGGTCGGCCTCGAGGACCCCGAGGATCTCATCGAGGATTTGCGACAAGCTCTCGGCTAGCGGCTCTGATTCGTAATTCGTGAGTCGTGAGTCGTGATTAGTGATTGGAGATTGGTGATTAGTGCGCCGGCTCGGTTGTCCACGTAGGGGCGGGTCTAAGACCCGCCCGCGTTTCTTGTGTCTGTCCGGCTGCCTTTTACTGCACCTCTCCATTGCCTCTGTAGCGGCGCGCGTTCTGCGTCCGCGCTTCTTTGTCGGGACGGCCTGGAGACCGGCCAATTCACTTGTTCCGCGGGAGGCTTCGCGTGTAGTACGCGGGTGCCTATAAGACGGTCGATTCCAAAACTGCACTCGGTTGATTTTGCATGGGTTAAGACCATTTGCAGATGGTTTTGAGAGTCGATCTCGAAGCCAGTATGAAGTGACGAGTGAGCCTCCTTCGACGGGCAGGGATTGGCGTTCCCGCGATGCGGCGGGCAGGCGCAAGAGACGCGCTTCGCTCGGGGCGAGCGGGGCAAGTAGCGCCCGCCCGCGCTGGTTGTCGTCTGTCATCGCAAAAATCTCCACTCTTAGCATCGCGCGCGGAAAGGGAAGCAGCAAGCGATCGGGCCTGTGGACTTTTTCCTCGACGAGGTGACAATGGGCAACGTCAAGAGTCCCGCGCTTCGTTTGCGGTAAGCTTGGGGGCATCAGGCGGTCCGCCCAGGGGAATTGGGAGTCGGCCGGCGGGTCCCGCAAAGGCGTCCGGGACGCAAACAACGCGTCTTCACAAATGAACTCAGAAGACCGGCCTTTTGAAAAGCCGCAAAGGACAGGCACCCGGCGACAGAGTGGACATTTCTTTTTTGACGTGGATTGGCTACGCCGCAGCGCGGAGGCTTTTCCGCTCCGTTAGCTCCGCCTCCGCTTGCAACCAGTCTTCCAGGGCGTGTCCGTCACGCTTCCCTCCCTGCTCGAAAAGCTGGTAGGCCCTGACCCGGATTCTTTTTTCCAATTCGTAGAAGCCGGCATCCAACTGGCGGAAGAGCGTCTTCCATTCCTCAAGGCTGAGGAGCGGAGGGAACTGTCCGCCACGCTGAGTGTTGCTTTGGCCGTAGGCCCAAAACGTGGGAAGAATTTGTTCCTTGCCTGTTTCGATTTCGCGGAGCGACAAGAGGAAGGGGTCGTAGTGCTCGTCGTCCGCCAGCCGCGTTCCCAACCGAACCGCACGCGTGACGACGAAGGCATATTCCTTCCCGCTTGGGTCGTTCGCGTAAACATGTTCGATTCTGTATTGAAGTTCCTTTCCGCATTTCTTGCAGACTCCGATTGCTTGTCCCGCTGAAAGTGCGACAGCAGCTTCGTGAATCGAAATTCCTTTCGTTGCATGACCGTTCGGGCAGCATATCCGAGAGGGCATAGGTGGAACCTCCCTCCTGGCGGTCTATTTCGGCCGTCCTGGATGCGAGAAGTTTACATCCAAAGTGCGGGATTCGGTGGCCGTGTGTTTGCCCGCCGTGTGGCACTGGATAGGAGTGAAGTCGAAGAGAGCAAGTCAAAGGGCCGGGGGGACGCCCTTCGGCTTCGGCTGCGCTCACCGGTGGGACGGTTGACTGTGGCTGCGCGGATGGTAGACTGCGGTTCGAAGGCGAAGGAGTTCGCCGCTAACCGCTGTCCCTTCCAGAGCCGGGACAGATGATGACTCCTGACAAGGATGATGGAACTTGTCGCGGAGTCATATCCCCGGCAATGATTCCATGAGATAGATAGGCACGAGGACGGCACGCGGATTTTTGGCCGCTCGCCGCGCACGGCTCGGGCTTTGACTGCGATGGCTGACGAGATGAAGAAACTGCAACTTGGGGAGAACCACCGGCGCGTGGTCTCCGTGCTGATCCGGCGCGTCGAGGCGGCCTGCGACGGGATTCTTCAGGACCTCGAGCGGCGGCCGGGCTTGCTGCTGCGCATGGAGGATGACGTTCGAGCGGAGCAGGATGGCAGGCTGCGCGAGTTGGTGGCAAAGCTGCGGGCGGAAGTTGGGCGGGTGGCGTCGGAAGTGACGCTGGATGCGGCGGTGCGGTCGCGGCGGCGGTCGATCGCGGCGCGCATTTCGGCGACGATGATTGATCTCGAGGACGTGAGCGGCTCGGCGCTGCGCGGCTACGGCGCGATGTCGGCGGAGGATGAACGCGTGCTCACCGAGAAATTCGCGCGGCTGATTGCGGTGCTCGAGGAAATGGAACGCATCGCCGAGTGGAGCGAATGATGGCGCGCCTTCCGCAGCCGGCGCTGATTGGACGCGAGCGGGAGATGGAGCGCTTGCGCGAGGGAATTCGGAGGCGCGAGAGCCTGCTGATTTGGGGGCCGCGGGGCGCGGGCAAATCGGCGCTGCTGCGGGAAGCGATCTCGGAGCCGGGGGGTGGAGCTTCGGGGCGATGCCTGGTGGTGGAGGGAGCGCAGAATCGAAAAGAGATTCTGGTGAAATTATTCGAGCAGTTGTTCGCGGCCCATGATGAGAGGGTTCTTTCGAAAGCGGGATGCGATCGCGCAGATGAGAGAGCGTTCCGTGGCTGGCTCGCGAAGCAATCGAGCCTGCGGCTGCGCGGAATCGCGGGGCGAGCGATGCGAGAGACGCGCTATTGGATTTTTCTCGATCATCTTCCGCGCGCGAGCCACGCAACGGCGCGACTGCTGAAGGATCTGATTCGTGCGTGCGGGACGCCGGTCTCGATGGCTGCGCGGGGCTCGACGGCGGAAGAAATCGGAGAGGCTTGGAGCATTTATTGGAATCCGGAGCATCGGCTGGAGCTGGGAGCACTCGCGGAGTCCGCCGCTCGGGAGCTTTTGAATTTGTGCTGGAAGGCGAACGGGCTTTCGCCGGAAGAGCTCGAGGAATCGGGCGGCGAAATTTTGCGGCTCAGCGGGCGGCTGCCGGGAGCGATTTTCGAGATATGCGCGCTGGCGGGGGAGCCACGATTTCACGCGGGGCGGCGGATCAAGATGCATCTTCTCCACACGGAGTATTTGATCGGCACTGCGGCTTTAGCGGGAAGCGCGGCGAGGGAACGTCTGGCGGCGCGGAGAGCTGAATGACTCGCGGGCAGACGAAACTGAATGCCGGGGAACCGCGCGAGCGCATAGCGGCGGATGCCGAGGGGGCGAGCCTTGGCCGCGTGGCGGAGCTGGCCGAGGAGTTTGGAGCGCGGGAAATTGCGGATGCGGCGCTGTCGGCTGCCGAGCGCGTGATGGAGGGGCGCTATTACGTGGCTTGCGTGGGGCAATTCAAGCGTGGCAAATCCACATTGTTGAATGCGCTGATGGACCGGCCCGTTCTGGCCACGGGTGTGCCGCCGGTGACCGCGGTGCCGACGGTGATTCGCTACGGGAAAAATCCGGCGGCGCGTGTGCGGTCGCAGAACGGCGAGTGGGCAAAAATACCGCTGAATGCGGTGGAAGAGTACGTCTCCGGGGAAAAAAATCCGGAGAATCGGAAAGGCGTGACGGGCGTGGAGATTTTTGTGCCGCTCCCTCTGCTGGCCGCGGGAATGTGCCTGGTGGACACGCCGGGAGTGGGTTCGGTGTTTTCGGGGAACACGGCGGCCACGCGAGAATTCCTGCCGCAGATTGATGCGGCAATCGTGGTGATTGGAGCCGATCCGCCCATCTCGCACGACGAGCTGGAGCTGGCGGAGGCCGTGGCGCGCGAAGCGAGCGAGCTGATTTTCGTGCTCAACAAGGCGGACCGGTCGAGCGCGGCGGAGCGGGCGGCGGCAATCGGGTTCGCGAAGGGCGTGCTGCGAGAGCGGCTTCAAAAATCGGATGTGGTGATTTTTGAGACGAGCGCGCTCGAACATCTGGAGCACCGCGGGACGGGGCGGGATTGGCCGCGGCTGCTCGAGGCGCTCAATCGGATGGTGGAAACTTCCGGGCGCTTGCTGGTTCGCGAGGCGGGCGAGCGGGCGCTGCGGAACGCGACCCGGCGGCTGCTGGCGGTGCTCGAGGAGGAGCGGGGAGCGCTCGAGCGGCCATTGGCGGAATCGGAGCGGCGCGTCGCCGTCTTGCGCGAGGCGGTGAAGGAGGCTGAGCAGACGCTCGACGATTTGGGCGTGCTGCTGAATTCGGTGCAACAGCGGCTATCCGCGGAATTGGGGAGGCGGCGCGATGATTTTATGCGCAAGGCGATGGGCGGGGCGCGGAAGGAATTCGAGGAGCGATTGGCTACAGTGCTGGCGCGGCGAAACGGAATTCGTTACCGGCGGGATGTGATGCATCTGGCGCAGGGAGTGGTGGAGCGGCGGCTCACGCCGTGGCTTGAAGAGGAGGCTCGGCATGCGGAGGGGGCTTATGGCGCGGCGGTGCGGCGATTTATCGAACTGAGCAACGAATATGTGCGGCGATTCGAGGAATCGAGCGCGCTGGAATTGGGGAGATTCGCGCAGACTCTCGAGCTCGAGCCGGGGCTACGGTCGGAAGCACGATTTCGGTTCAACATGATCGAAACGGTGGCGGCGCCCGCTTCGCCGCTGGTATTCGTGGCGGACCTGGTGGCGGGAATGGCGGGGCTGCGAGGCGGCATCGTCCGCGACGCGCGGGAATTTTTGGCGCGGCTGATCGAGGTGAATAGCGCGCGAGTGCAAAGCGACGTCGAAGAGCGAGTGGCCGAGAGCCGGCGAAAGCTCGAGAGGGAGATTAAGACGAGGCTGCGCGGCGCGATCGAAATGGCGGAGCAGGCACTCGCGCGGGCGCGCGTAGCCAATGAGGCCGGAGCCCCGAGCGTAGCGGCAGCGCTCGCGAGAATAGCGGAGGCCGAGCGCGAAGTGCTGGCGCTAGCGTGAGGACGGCGCCGAATAAAGCGCGGAGCCGACCGCCTAAAAAATTTAGGCGGTTGCGCTGGACGCGGAACTGAACGACTTGATGGCTGCGGCTTCGTCCTTGTGTATGTCGAGGATTTTGTGGAGCGAAGTCGCGACGAGCAAATCGTTTATTTTGGGAATGAGGCCCGAGAGCTTGAGCCGGCCGCCATGCTTGCGAACGGTCGCGTGAGTGCGGACCAACTCGCCGATGCCCGAGCTATCGAGGTAGTCGACCTCGCTGAAATTCAAAAGCACGGAAGTGTTTCCCTTGTTCACCAGCTCCGTGACGGTCTCGCGAAGGAGAACGTTGCCTTCGCCCAAAACGACTCTTCCCGAAATGTCGATCACCGAGATTCCCTCCACCTGGCGAGTGGTAATTCGCAATTTCTTCGGGGCAGTTGCCTGAGCGACGGGTCCCTCGCGGTCGAGCACGCTGCAAGCCGCGGCCGCTACTTTGGGCGATTCCGTGCGAACCACAATTACGGAGTGCCCGCGCTTCAAGACTTCCAGCAGAGTCGCAACGTCTTCCGATGCCGTTACACCGGCCGTCGGATGCACACCTGCCTCATCGTGCGAAAGGGCCTTGCCAGCGGCTGAGCCGGTGCGTGCTCCGAGGAAGCCGAACAATGCCGCAGCGCCTACTCCGAGCGCATAAACTTGCCCCACGCCTGGGACAAGCGCCAAGGCTATGGCCGCGGCGCCCGCCGCCATGCCGACGGTTCCACCCAGGAATCCTCCCGCGAATCCGCCAACTTCTTTTGCAAATTCAGTGGCTTCGCGCTCGGATTGGGTCAGAAAGACGATCTCGTTTTGCGGCACCCCTTTGGCGATTAGGTCTTTAATGGCCTCTTCCGCGCGATCGCGTGAGGTGAAAACTCCAATTGCAGTGTCCATGCAATAGCCTCCTTGAATAGCGGCGATTCGTCAGAAACAGAGAAGAGCCAAATCGAGTGGATTGCACGCGAGTGCAACCAAGGTTGAGCATCTCAGACGGGCACGCCTTAGGCCGCCGATTACGCGAGAGTTTGCGCCACGGTGCGGAAATCTGTCAAGCGAAATAGAGGGCTGCCAGTACTGCTAAGAGAGGGGGAACGGAGCATAACTTTTGGTATTGCTTCCAAGCGTCAAGTACCGACCTTGCGTTGAAAATGAGGAGCGCTGAGGAGTTAGCCGGCTGCGGATCAACTACGCGCGGCGGCGGCGTAGCGGCGCGTCATTTGGCGTAGTAGCCGGCTCGCGCGACTACGGCGAGGTGAGGGTCGGTAGTTGTGAGTTTGATTTTGTGGTACTTGCCGTCGGCGAATTGGCGCTCGGGCGTATAGCCGATGCTGTATTGATTGCGAAGCGCCTCCTCGATTTGGGAATAGATGGCTTCGATCGATTGGTCCTTCGTGACCTCGAAGGAAATTCCACCCGTTTCGCGCGCCATCCGTTGCAGCCCCTGCTTGCCACGCTCCTTGAATATCCCGAGAACTGCGGCCCGGATGGGGTCGAAGCTATCGAGCGGGTCGGAGAAACGGATTGAATAGATGATGGTATCGGCGCGCTGCGCAAATTCGATGGCGGTGACGATCGGCGTCGGTTCCTTGAAGGCCACGCCGTCCGTGAGCAGAATGAAAGCCTTCCGGCCGGGCTGATTTTGCATGAGGTCTTCGGAGGATTCGCGGACCGCGCTATAGATGAGGGTGCCGGTGCGGTCGGGAATTTTGACCTGGTCGAGGGCCGAGGCAAGCTCGCTGCGGGAGGACGTGAATCCTTGCAGAGTTTGGACTTGGAAGTCGAAGGAGACGACGAAGGCCTGGTCTTTGCCCTCGCGCAGGACTTGGTCGAGAAATTTGTAGCTGGCGCGGCGCTCCTCCTCGAGGACTCCTTTCTGGCTCGTGCTGGTGTCAACCAGAAGACCGATGGTGAGAGGAAGATCGGACTCTCGCGCGAAGTAGGTGATCTTCTGCGGGATGCCATCTTCCTTGAGGATAAAATCGGCCGGCGTGAGATTTTTGACGATTTTGCCGTCGCGATCGTGGACGGTGGCGAGAAGCGGCACGACGTCCACGCCGACGGACAACTTGGGCGCTTGTTGGGCGCAGAGGCCGGCGGCGACGGCGAGGATGAGAATCATTGCGGCGATTTTCATAGGCTAGCTGTCAAACACTCCGCGCGAAGAAGGTTACGATACTAGGTCAGACGAGATTTGTGGCCCGAAGGATGCCGGGGAATTGTCGTTTTTTTGTCGAGGAACGGCCGACGGGCCAATCTGGAGCCTCCGGAAATCGGCGGCCAGGGATTGGCGTTCCCGGGTTCGGCGCTACGGCTTCCACCACGGCGTGGCGGCGACGTAGGGGCTCTTCGAGGCGATGAACGCGGCGATTTCTTGCACGCGAACGGATTGCTCGACGGAGCCCATCCAGCAATGGGGCTCGCCGACGCCGTAAACGAAGAAGCCTTCGTAGTGCGGGTTCTCGGTGGTTTTCATCCAGTCCTGGAGTTCGCGGACGGCGACGTTGAGCTGGTAGGTGTCCATGGTGCCGACGTAGATGTGGACTTTGTCCACGAGCTTGGGGCCGAGCGTGGGCCAATTGCGTTTGAGGTATTCGAGCAGGTCGAAGTGGTCTTTCCAATATTGGGCGACGGCGGGATTGATTTCGCCGCTGCGCTTGTTGAAGAGAGGATCGAAGTAGCCGTCGCCGCCGAGCGGGCCGAAAACGGCGGACCAGATATCGATCTGCTCGCCGGAGCGGCCGTGAGTGCCGTTGACGAGTTCGAAGTGATTGCGCTGCTCGGAGGTGAGACGGACGCGGCCGTCGGTTTCGATGGAGTTGATGGTGGGCGCGCGGCGCCAGTCGTACTGCTTGTAAAAAGCGTTGGTGTCCGAGTAGGCGTTGATGCCTTCGACGTTGGTGAACGTGACCGGGTCGGGGCAGTAACCCCAGGTGCCGCCGAAAAAGTCGGGGTGGAAGAATTGCAGCGCGAGCGCTTCCCAGCCGCCCGTGGAACCACCGGCGAGAACGCGCGCGTAGGGTTCTTTGATGACGCGGTAGCGCTTCTCAATTTCCGGAATCAATTCTTGCATGATGGCATCGCCATAGGGGCCGACGTTCGGCGAGTTCACGGCGTAGGAATCGTCGAAGTAGGGATTGGGATGCTGGAAGGTGACCACGATCATGCGCGGAAATTTTTCCGTGATCCAGGCTTGGTATAGCTCGTAGCCGCGTTTCATGCCGCGCGCACGAGTTCCGGCATCCTTCAACTCTTCTTCGGTTGGGGGCTCGGTGCGAAAGTTGAGCGGAGCGTCGAGACTGAAGTGGCCTTGCTCATAGAGCACGGGGTAGCTGATGGTTTCGCGCGCGTAGTCTTTGGGGAGCAGAACGGTGGCGCCGAGGTAGACGGGACGGCCCCAAAATTTCGTGAGCATCGGGGACTGAAATTTGAAGTGCTGGACCCATTCGGTGTCGCGAGGCACGACGATGGGCGGGATGACGTCGGAGGCGACGAGCCGGATGGCCTGGGCGGGAGGCGCTTGCGGGTCGAGATGAACCCGCTCGACGGAGCTAATGAGATTGCCGGGGGATTTGCTCCATTCCTGACCCTCCCATTGATCGTCGTGCATCCAGACGACGTGGCCATCGGCGCGATAGAATTCGGAGTAGATATTGATGACGGCTTGGACGAAATAATCGCCGGGCGGGAGATCGCGGAGGCTTACGACCGGGGCGCCGAGATCGGATTCGTCGATGATGGCGGATTGGCCGGGGGCGAGATTTACGGTATCGCGGCCGAAGATGGGAGGGGCGGTGCGGGTGATCTGGAGGCGCGGCTCTTTGGAATTGTCGCGGGAGATGAGGAGGAAGACGCGGCCGGTGATGGGGTCCGGGTGCGCGGCGGCGAGAAAGGAAATTTCGAAGCGGAGGCCTTGTGTTTGGGCGGAGACGATTTTGGAGCCGAGTGCGAAATTCAAAAAAAGAAGCAAGAATGCGATTCGTTTAGAGTTCACTAGGCCCCCTTGGCGGTTCGAGTGCGCAAAGGTTTTATCGTTTATTGCGCTGCGGGGCAAGGGCGGCGCTACAAATCAAGGAGACTTCGCGGCGGTGCGGCCTGCGATTGTTGCCATGGGGCGCGGAAGGGCGGCCGACTCGTTGGTTGGGGAAACCGTGCCGAAAGTGATTGCTTTGCGGGTGGCGGCGAGCGGGGCGGAATCCACAAAGTGGACGGAATCTTCGTCGCGGACGACTCCGAGTTGGGTCCACAGTGCGGCAAGGTCCACTTCATAGGGGGTGTCTTTCATCTTGGCGTAGAGATTCGCGAGCACGGGAACGCCGGTGGCATGATCGCCGACGGTGAGGGCCTTCTCCAATTCCCAATCGTGGCGGATGTCGCCGCCGGCGTCGAGGATTCCGCGCAAGGCGTCCTGGAGTCCTTTGCGATTGTTGGTCTGGCGGCGAATTTCAACGTCGGCGAGGAGGCAGAAGAGCGCGCCGCCCCAGTAGGTGCGTCCCCAGGTGTGAGTGTGGTCGAGGCCTTTGTCGCGCGGAGCGGGCAGGCCGTTGGGAAGATCGCGGACGAGTTCGAACCACATTTCGTTTTCGTCCAGATGCTTCGCCTGGACGCGGGCGATGGGCTCGACGTAGGTGGAGATGCCTTCCTCGATCCAGTGATGATTTTCGGGGACGGAGGGGAAAGCGAGATGTACCATTTCGTGGGTCATCATCCAGTCCGTTTTCAGAGCGGAAGAGGGTGTTTCGTTTCCCACGCGAATCGAGATGAAGCCGCCGTCTCTGCCGAACGTGCGCCCGTTTCGGATGCCCCGGCCATCGGTGGGAGCGATGCGGATCGAAACGTGGTCGAGCGGGTAGCGTCCGTAATAGGTGGCGACGGACTCCGCGGCGGAGCGGACCCATTCCGACAGCTCGGCTTCGGAGACGGCGAATTCGCCGCTTTCGATCGAGACGTCAATACGGGCGTTGCCGATGGCGATGGTCGAGGGCATGGGATGCGCCGGAGCCGAATCGAGTGCAACGAGCGCGAGAAAGATTAGCGCGAAAAGAGAAGTAATGAAAATCTTCATGGGCCGCAGAGGATTGGATGCGGGGCGCCGCCGGAGCGTTACTCGAAGAGGCTCCTATGCTGTTTTGCGAAGGGAGACGATCTTGAGCGGGCGATGATATTAGTCATGGCGATGGTGGCCGGCCCCCAGGAATTTCTTCAGCAAGGTATCGAGGGAAAACAGACCCGGCCCAAACAGCAGGATGATGAGAGACGCGATGAGAAATGTGTACGGGGCGGCCGCATAGAATTTGTCCGGATCGGAGAAAATCGAAAACAGCGCTTCGCGATCCGCGGTGATGTAGGCCACGATCAAGTTGATGGTCATCGCCAGAGATGTGAGCCGCGAGAGAAGCCCGGCGGCCAGGAAAATTCCACCGAAGAATTCGAGGCAGGAGATGGCCAGCGCCGTTTGCGCAGGCATCGGCAATCCCAGACTTGTGAAGAAATCCGTGACGTTCGAAAGATTGTGGAGCTTGCCCCAGCCGCTTTGGGTGAGTTGCCAGCCCCAGTAGAGCCGCACGCAGAGAAGAAACGGCGATTGCAGGTAAGAGACCAGGTGGAAGAACCGGTCGTAAAGCTTCTGAATTTGCATGAGCATATTTTTCATGGCTGCGGGAAGAGCTCCTTAGGATTGCGGAATTAGGACTGCGAGGGCCCGGGATCGGTGCGGCAGAACCATCCGAGCGCCGCCCAGTTGTGGAACCATTGCTGGATATTGGCCGGGCGCTCGGCAATGGGGATCGCGGATTTGCGGAACGCCAGAGTGATGGCCGAATCGAGGGACTTGCCGCCCTCGAGGGCGCGCAGAAGAAGGAACTCCTCGCGCTCGAGGCGGCGAAAATAAACGGAAAAATCCAGGCGGTACACGGCCAGATAAATGGGCGCGGGTTTCAAACGGGCGACGGCCAGGACGCGTTTTCGTTTGTGGCGCTCGGTGAAGGCATTGCTGGCGAAGTCGGTGTCCTCGTCTTTTTTGACTTCGAGGAGCAAATCATCCACGGGATAGCAAGATTCAAGAAGCCGGAAATGAGGCTGAAGGCGCAAGCGCAGCGAGGGGCCAGCATTTTCGCGCAAATCTTCCGGGCGCAGCGGCGGTTCCGATTTTCCATCGAAAGCTTCGATATCAGCCCACTCGAGGCGGACCATATCGAGCGCCAGAGCCTGCCGCGAGCCGGCCCACCGGGGATGCTTCGTGAGCCAGGATTCCAGGCGCGCGCCGAGATCGCGCAGGGTGAAAGATCGCGAAGGCGAGTCCACGAGATAGGCCTTGGACATGGCCTCGAAGCGCCGGTCGCCGAGGATGGCGCGCAGGCCGGGAAAATCTTCAATCAGGCTTGAGAGTACGCGGAACCAATACTGGCGATTGTAAATCTCCAGG
>Ga0187819_10000195_pt1 | contig 28823 bp, 27 predicted proteins | sample NC_wetland_sal_i_15_FD_132411 | JGI IMG/M metagenome (GOLD analysis project Ga0187819, IMG submission 132411) | Wetland sediment microbial communities from Neuse River Estuary, North Carolina, USA - SO4_4 | ecosystem: Environmental > Aquatic > Freshwater > Wetlands > Sediment | place: USA... | reverse complement strand
GTTGACTTTTTGCTGTTCCCGCCTACATTGGATGCGGAACTCAGGGCCTCCCCCAATGACCACCGAACCGGACTTTTTCGCCGCGATCTCGCAGGGGATCTGGGAGCGTAAATACCGCTTCAAGCGGCCTGACGGCTCGCCCATTGATGCAACGCTCGACGACACGTTCTGGCGCGTGGCCCGCGCCGCCGCGGCCCCTGAGAAGGGGGGCAAGCGCGCGAAAGAAAAGTGGGCGCAGCGCTTCCACGGCGCCATCGCCGACCTGGGCTTCCTGCCCGCCGGCCGCATCCTTGCCGGGGCCGGCACGGGGCGCGCGGTCACGCTCTTCAATTGTTTCGTGCTCGGCACCATCGAGGACGACCTCGGCGCCATCTTCAGCGGGGTGAAGGACGCCGCGCTCACGATGCAGCAGGGGGGTGGCATCGGCCACGACTTCTCCACCCTGCGCCCGCAAGGCGCGCTCGTCGCCTCCATCGGCGCCGACGCCTCGGGGCCGGTGAGCTTCATGGACGTGTGGGATGCCATGTGCCGCACCATCATGTCGGCGGGCAGCCGCCGGGGCGCCATGATGGCGACGCTGCGCTGCGACCATCCCGACATCGAGTCCTTCATCGACGCCAAGTCCGACCCCAGGCGCCTGCGCAACTTCAATCTGTCGGTGCTGGTGACGGACGCGTTGCTCCAAGCCGTGCGAGCAGATCGCCCTTGGGAGCTCAAATTCGGCGGCAAGGTCTACCGCACGCTGCCCGCGCGCGCGCTGTGGCAGCGCATCATGCAGGCGACCTACGATTTCGCCGAGCCGGGAGTCGTCTTCATCGACCGCGTGAACGAGCGCAACAACCTCCGCTACTGCGAGACGATAAGCGCCACCAATCCTTGCGGCGAGCAGCCGTTGCCGCCGTATGGCGCCTGTCTGCTGGGCTCAATCAACCTCGCGCGCCTCATCGAGCATCCCTTCACGAGGCGCGCGGGCCTCAACCTCGCCCGCATCGAGGAGCGGGTGCGGCTTGCCGTGCGCTTCCTCGACAACGTCATCGACATCTCCAACTACCCGTTGGAGCCCCAGCGCCGGGAGGCGATGGCCAAGCGGCGCATCGGCCTCGGCGTCACGGGGCTCGGCGACGCTTTGATCTTTTGCGGGTTGAAATACGGATCGCCCGAGGCGAGGGCGCTGGCGGCAAGCTGGATGAAGGCCATCCAGAACGCGGCCTACATGGCGAGCGCCGAGCTCGGCGCCGAGAAGGGAGCCTTCCCCCTCTTTGAAGCCGAGCGCTTCCTTGAGAGCCCCAACGTCGCCGCGCTCGATGAGCCCGCGCGCGAGGCGGTGCGCCGCCTCGGCATCCGCAACGGCTGCCTCACCTCGATTGCGCCCACGGGGACCATCTCGCTGCTCGCCGGCAACGTCTCGAGCGGCATCGAGCCGGTGTTCGATTTCGTCCACCGGCGCCGCGTGCTCGACAAAAGCGGAGCGACGCACGAGGAGCTGGTCGAAGACTACGCCCACGCGCTGTTCCGCCGTCAGTTCGGACCTTCAACGCCCCTGCCCGACAGCTTCGTCAAGGCCGCCGATCTCTCCCCGCGCGAGCACCTCGAGATGCAGGGGGCCATGCAGGCGCACGTCGACAGCGCCATCTCCAAGACCATCAACTGCCCGGAGGATATTTCCTTCGAGGCCTTCAAGAACGTCTATCTCGAGGCGCACGCGCTCGGGCTCAAGGGTTGCACCACCTACCGCCCCAATCCGGTGACCGGCGCCGTGCTGGCCCCCGTGGCCGAGCCGCAGCCGAAGATCGCGGTTAAGGAGCGCAAGACCGAGATCGCCGCGCTCCCGGCGGGCGAGCGCGCGGGCGTCGTCTACATGGCACCCCCGCTCGAGCGGGAGACCGTGCTTTCGGGCTTCACCTATAAGCTCAAGTGGCCGGGCAGCGACCACGCCATCTACGTCACCATCAACGATATCGAGCGTGACGGCCGGCGCCGACCGTTCGAGATCTTCATCAACACGCGCAACCTCGAGCACTACGCCTGGACGGTGGCGCTCACCCGCATGATCAGCGCCGTCTTCCGCCGCGGCGGCGACGTCACCTTCGTCGCCGAAGAGCTGAAAGCCGTATTCGATCCGCAAGGCGGCCACTGGGTTGCGGGCCGCTACGTCCCGAGCCTGCTCGCGGCGATCGGCGAGGTCATAGAGACGCACATGATTCGCACGGGCTTCCTGCAAAGCGATGCTGCGCGGCTGCCGCTCACGCAAGAGAAGGCTCAGGCCGAAGGCGCGCAAGGCACTGCGGCAGCTGAGCGTCCTGTTCGTCTCAAGCTGTGTCCAAGGTGCTCGTCCACCGACTACACGCACCGCGAGGGATGCTGGGTGTGCAACGCGTGCGGTTTCTCGCGCTGCGGCTGAGCGTGTTCGCTGCCGTGTCGTTGCTTTCGTGTCGCTTAAGCGCGGTGCGCCGACTTCGCCGCGTGCCGCAAGGTTGCATTCACTCTGCCGCAAAATCACTGACATGGAGCCATATTTCGGCTCCAAACCGGGGGCATCGTTAAGCAATGGAACATAGGCTGGCCCGAACGAGAAATCGCGTCATCGAGAGCGTGAGCCGTAGGGCCGCTAAGGGATCGTCAGTCATGAGTGCGCGTATCATCGAGCTCGCAGCGTTCCGTGCGTGTCGTTTCGACGAGGCCGATTCTGAGCCGCAGCCGTCGAAGGCCAACGGCGCCAATCGCTTTCACTTCTGGACCGGCGCTTCCGGCAAGCGCTACGTGCACACCGTGTACGAGCTGCTCGAGTGTCCCGCGCTCCCCGCCGCCAACTACATCCTCGTGCGCCGCGAGCCTGGCGCGCGCCGCAAGGTGCTGTCGATCGGCCGCGTGAGCAACACGGCTGCCTCGCTCAACCTCGCCGAGATCCGCCAGCGCGGCGCCGAGCTCGGAGCCGACGAGGTCCACGTGCACCTGCTGGCCGACACGCCGAAGCTCAGCAAGCTCGTCGAGTTCGATCTGCGCACGGGCCAGATCGAGGCGGACCTTGCCCGCCTGACCGGCAGCTCCTTCCACTGAGCCATCCTTAGTCTGCGCTACACCGCGCGGAGCACCGTGCGGTAGCAGAACCGCCGCGCGTCCGCGGGCCGGAACGGGCGCGCGCGCACGGGCCGCTTGCGATGCTCCTGGAGCAGGGCCACGGCATTGGGCCGCGTAACGCCGGCGGCGCCGTGCGCGAGATGCGCCCCCACAAGAGCTAGAAGCCGTTCGAGCGCCCGCTCGCGAATGCCGAGGTCGCCGAGATGGGCGAGCGTGCTCAGCAGATAATCGATGTTGTTGCCCGAGCGCCCGGCGGCGCCGCGGATGAGGTGGGCCTGCTCACGCAACGTGAGCGTGCCGGCGTAGCTCGGGTGCGCGCGCTCGACGAGGTAGGTAAGTGCCAGAACCTCGGGCCGCTCCGGCGTCATGAGGGTGACCGGCACCATCGCCTCGCGATAGACGCTGACGACCTGCTCGCGGTCGCGCAGGTAGGCAAGCGTCGCGGCCACGTTGGCGGGTGCCACGCGGTAGGCGAGCCCCTCGCACACGCCGCCGCGGTCGAGACCGAGCACCAAGCCCGGGCGCTGCGGCGAGCCGCGATGATAGCGGGAGTAGATGCAGAAGGTGCGCCGCCAGCCCACGAGTTTCGCGTGTCCAACCTCCTCGCTCGGAAATCCCGGCCGCCACATCAGCGAGCCGTAGGCAAACACCCAGAGTTCGTGCGGCTGTGCCATCCTACTTGCGTGCGCTTTTCCCGCTTGGCTGGTGAGCGTCCCCCTCGGCCTTCTGCTGGCGCCCGAAATCGGGCGCGGCCGTATCCTGGCCGGCTTCGATGATGCCGCGCCGCACGGCGCGCGCCTCCGTGAACAGGCGGAAGAGCGTGTCCCCGTCGCCGAAGCGGATCGCCCGCTGCAAAGCCGTCAGGTCCTCGGAGAAGCGCCCCAGCATCTGCAGTACGGCGTCCTTGTTGTTGAGGAACACGTCGCGCCACATAGTGGGGTCGGAGGCAGCGATGCGCGTGAAGTCGCGGAAGCCGCCGGCCGAGAACTTGATCACCTCCGAATCCGTGACGCGCTCCAGGTGCTCGGCCGTGTTGACGATGTTGTAGGCGATGAGGTGCGGCAGGTGGCTCGTCACCGCGAGCACCATGTCGTGGTGTTCGGGCGTCATGATCTCGACCTTGGCGCCGAGCGCCATCCAGAACGCCTTGAGCCTCTCCACCGCGGCTTTGTCCGTTCGCGGCTCCGGCGTGAGAATTGTCCAACGCCCGTCGAACAGCTCGGCGAAGCCGGCTTCGGGGCCCGACTGCTCGGTGCCGGCGATGGGATGGCCCGGCACGAAGTGCACGGCCTTCGGCACGTGCGGAGCGATGTCGCGCACGACAGCCGCTTTCACCGAGCCGACGTCGGTCAGGATCGCGCCCTCGCGCAGGTGCGGCGCGATCTCGGCCGCGAGCGCCGCGCAGGCGCCTACCGGCACGCTCAGGACCACGAGGTCGGCGCCCTTCACGGCTTCGGCCGCGCTCGCGTACCCGCGGTCGATCAGGCCCAGCTTCAGGGCCGTGTCGACGGTGGCTTTGGTGCGTGCGCTGCCGCTGATCGCCTGGGCGAGGCCCTTGCGGCGCATGGCATGGCTGATCGACGAGCCGATGAGCCCGATGCCGACGAGCGCCACGTGCTCGAACATGGGGCGGCTCATGCGGCGGCCCCGTCGAGGAAGGCCGAGAGCGCGGCGACGACCGCGCGGTTGTCGCTTTCGGAGCCGACGGTCGCGCGCAGCGCATTGGGCAGGCCATAGGCGTCGACGCGGCGCACAATGATGGCGCGTGATTTCAGGAAGGCGTCGGCCGCGTGCGCATTGCGTTTGGCATCCTTGGGGAAATGCACGAGCAGGAAATTTGCCACGCTGGGCGTCACCTTGAGTCCCAGCTTCTCGATCTCGGCCGTCAGCCACGGCAGCCAGCGTTCGTTGTGGGCGGCCGAGGCCTCCTCGTGCGCCTTATCCTCAATGGCGGCGACACCGGCGGCGAGCGCGGGCGTCGAGACATTGAACGGACCGCGGATGCGGTTCAACACATTCGCCACGGCTTCCGGGCAATAGGCCCAGCCGAGGCGCACGCCCGCGAGGCCGTGAATCTTGGAAAACGTGCGCGTCATCACCGTGTTGGGCGTGGTCGCCACCAGCTCGATGCCGGCCTCGTAGTCGTTGCGCCGCACGTACTCGGCATAGGCAGCGTCGAGCACCAGGAGCACGTGCGCGGGAAGCTTCTCGCGCAGGGTGCGCACCTCGTCGATCGGCGCGTAGGTGCCGGTCGGATTGTTCGGATTGGCGAGGAACACGATCTTGGTGCGCTCGGTGACGCGCGCGAGGATCTGCGCGATGTCGGTGCGCAAGTCCGCCTCGGGCGCGACGACCGGCGTCGCGCCGTTGGTGAGAACGATAATGCGGTAGAGCAGGAACCCGTGCTCAGTGAAGATCGCCTCGTCGCCGGGCCCTAGAAAGGCGTGCCCGAGGAGGCTCAAAAGCTCGTCCGAGCCTGCTCCGCAGACGATGCGCGAGGCATTGAGGCCGAAGCGGGCGGCGATGGCGGCGCGCAGGCGCGTGGCGCCGCCGTCGGGGTAGCGCTCGAGCTCCCCAGCGGTGGCCTTGAACGCGGCGACGGCCTTGGGGCTGGGGCCGAGCGGCGTCTCGTTGGAAGAGAGCTTGATCGGCGTTAAGCCTGCCGGCAAGCGGCTCTCGCCCGGCACGTAGGGTTCGATCTCGAGTATGCTCGGCCGCGGCGCGGGCGACGTCATCTTTGAGGTCTCGTCTGGTTTTTTAGCGAGCGCGCCGGATGGCTCCGCGCGGCGGCCTCGACTGATAGACAGCGGCTCGCTCGAAAGCAAAGAAAAGATTGACATTTGTTTTGCAGAGCCTAGCTAACCTCGACCGTCGGCGGCACGCGAACCCGAGGCACGCCAAAGGCAGATTCGGGCTCAAGAGACAGAAAGCATGAGCAGCGCCCCCGTAAAGTCGTTCGACCAGACCGCGAACCTGCGCCTTGCTGAGGCCAACAACCCCTCGAGCAAGGTCCTGCGATTACCCGCGAGCGAACCCTTGCGGCTCGCCTGCGACCAGCTGCTGGCGCCCATCTCGGTCGCCTACCAGACCTATGGCGCGCTCAACGCCGCGAAATCCAACGCGATCCTCGTCTGCCATGCGCTCACCGGCGATCAATACGTTGCGAGCGAGCATCCCGTGACCAAGAAGCCGGGCTGGTGGGAGACCCTCGTCGGCCGCGGCAAGCCTGTCGATAGCGACCGCTTTTTCATCATCTGCGCCAACATCCTCGGCGGCTGCATGGGCTCGACCGGCCCCGCCTCGATCGATCCGCGCACGGGCAAGCCCTATGGCCTCAATTTTCCCGTCATCACGATAAGCGACATGGTGAACGCGCAGGTGCGCCTCATCGACCATCTCGGCATCGACCAGCTCTTCTGTGTCATCGGCGGCTCGATGGGCGGCATGCAGGTGCTCGAGTGGGCGTCGAGCCATTCGGAGCGCGTCTTCTCCGCGGTGCCGATCGCGACCGCGGCCTGGCATTCCTCGCAGAACATCGCCTTTCACGAGGTCGGTCGGCAAGCCGTCATGGCCGATCCCGACTGGTGCGGCGGCGACTATCATTCGCACGGCAAGATCCCCCGCAACGGGCTCGCGGTGGCGCGCATGGCCGCGCACATCACCTATCTCTCCGAGGAGGCGCTGCACCACAAGTTCGGGCGTAGCCTACAGGAGCTCTCGCGCGTCACCTTCTCGTTCAACGCCGACTTCCAGGTGGAGAGCTACCTGCGCCATCAGGGCTCGACCTTCGTCGATCGCTTCGACCCCAACAGCTATCTCTACATCACGCGGGCGATGGACTACTTCGACCTTGCCGCCGAGCACGGCGATGTGCTGGCGAGCGCTTTCCGCGGCACCAAGACTCGTTTTTGCATCGTCTCCTTCACCAGCGACTGGCTCTACCCGACGCGGGAGAGCCGGGAGATCGTGCATGCGTTGAACGCGGTCGCCGCCAACGTCTCGTTCGTGGAGATCGAGACCAACAACGGCCACGACTCCTTCCTGCTCGAGGAGCCCGTCTTCTTCGCCACCATCCGCGGCTTCCTCAACGCGGCCGGCGTGAAGCGCGGCCTCAAGGTCTGAGGGTCTCTCCGAGAGCACTTAGACGTCTCGAGTCAAGGATTCGCACGGAGCCAACCCAGATGGATTGCCTTATACTTGTCGATAATTCCAACATCTACATAGAAGGCCAGAAGTGCTCCGCCTTCCGCAAAGGGGTCCTGCGCAGCGATGCCAACGATAGGGAGCCAATGGATATCTCATGGAGAATCGATTTTGAGAAGTTGCTTACTAGGCTTGCAGACGGAAGGAAGATCCGGTCGGCAATCCTCGTAGGCTCCCGACCGCCGCCGAATGACGCGGTTTGGAAGATGGCCGAGCAGAGTGGATTTACAGTTATTACTCACGACCGAGACGCGGCTAACAAAGAGAAGGCGGTCGATACAGAGCTCGTTGCGCGAGGGACTCTCATCATCGCCACGACCCCAGCCCCCGCCGTTCTCGTCATCGCTTCTGGAGATCGAGACTTCTTGCCGTTGGTCAACGTCGCACATGAGCTTAAGTGGACCGTCGAGATGGCCGCGTTTTCAAGCGCATTTGCGCCACATGGACAGATGGCAATCTCAGTCGATAAGGTCCGGCCCCTCGATGGCTCACTTGATCTCATAGGTCACTGTGCATTCGACTGGCCCTCACCATAATCAGGAAGCTATCGGGCCCGCCCCGCGAGTCACGTGAGCCGCAATGCGGTTCGGGTATATCGACCCACGCAAAGTGTGAGGCCGCAAGAGTATGCTGAAGCCCGAGACCCCGATCAAAGGCGCACACCGCGTCGACCATCTCTTGATCGCCGAGATGGTGGAGCCGGGCTCGCGCGTGCTCGACGTCGGCTGCGGCGACGGGGCGTTGCTGCAGCTCCTGGCCGACACGCGCGCGACCGACGGGCGCGGGGTGGAATTGTCACGTGACCGCGTCAATGCCTGCGTTACACGCGGCCTCTCGGTCATCCAGGGCGACGCCGACCGCGACCTCGCCGACTATCCCGACCAGGCCTTCGACTACGCTATTCTGAGCCTCACCATCCAGGCGACGCGCTACCCCCGGACGGTGCTCGAGAACCTTTTGCGCATAGGGCGCCGCGCCATCGTATCGTTCCCGAACTTCGGCCACTGGCGCATCCGCGCCGAGCTGCTGCTCACCGGACGCATGCCGCAAACGCAGAACCTGCCGGAGCCGTGGTATGCGAGCCCGGATGCGCACCTGTGCACGATCAAGGACTTCGTCGACCTCGTGAGCCTCGTCGACGCCAAGGTAGAATCGGCGGTGGCCTTCAACACCTCGGGCCAGAGGCTGCCCATCCGCCGCTCGATCTCGCTGCAGAATCTCTTCGGCGAAAAGGCCGTGTTCCTCCTGCGCAAGCGCGACGGCCGCTAGCTCGCGCGGCCGCCGATGGTCACGAAGTCGCGCAAGGCCCGCGCCTTCGCCGGCTTGCCGATCGGCGCCATGAGCTCCTTGCGCGCCTCCACGATGATGACGCCGGAAAAGGCCGGCGAGAGCGCCGCGCCGACGCGCTCCCACGCGGTTGCCGAGCGCAACAGGACCCGGAGGTCAACTGGGGGAACGTAAAGCGCGCCGCCCCAGTCTGAGGGCGTGAACAGGGCTTCGAGCAGCAGTGCCTCGAGCTGACGCCGGCTATAGGGCCGTCCCTGCCCGAACGGCGTCTTGTCGAGCCGTGCCCATACCCCCCGCCGGTTGGGCACGACCAGGATCATGCGGCCCTCCGGGGCCAGCACCCGCCACATCTCGCGCAAAAGTGGGCGCACGCGCTCGGCGGTCTCGAGGCAATGCACAGCGAGCAGGCGGTCGACCGAGCCGTCGGCGAGCGGCAGGTGATCCTCCTCGACGAGGGCTGACATCGCCGGGGCGTCGCGCGGCCATACAATTGCGCCTAGCGTTTCCGGCATCAGCGCGCCGATGCGCTGCGCCTCCCCGCGGAAGGCACCGAGGTAGGGCGGCGCATAGCCGAGCCCAATGAGGGTCGCGCCGTTGAGGCCGCGCCAGCGCGCGCGGATGCGGTGCGTCAGCAGCCGGCGCACGGCCTGGCCGAGCGCGGTCGCGTAAAACTCTCGAAGGTCGCCAACGTCGAGTTGCATCGGTGCCTTGTCCGGTGGTGGTCGCGCGGTCCAACGGGGCGGATCATGCCGCAATTCAAGCCGTTGGGGCAGGTGCGTTGTCATCACGGGAGCGCGCCGTTAGGGTCGCCTGCCCGAACGCCGCCGAGGACGAAAGCCACGCTCGCATGCCCAAGCTCGAGATTGAGCAGTTTGCCTGTCTTTCCGACAATTACGCGGTGCTGATCCACGACGCGGAAGGCGGGCTTACCGCTTCGATCGACGCCCCCGATGCCAAGGCGATCCTGGAGCGCCTCCACGCCAAGGGCTGGCGCCTCACGTACATCCTCAACACTCACCACCACGGCGACCACACCGGCGGCAACCTGCGGCTCAAGGAGGCCACCGGCTGCACCATCATCGGGCCGCGGGAGGAAGCCGACCGCATCCCGGGCATCGACCGCGGCGTCTCGGAAGGCGACGAAATCCCCTTTGGCGACTTCAAGATCAAGGTGTTGGATACCCCTGGACACACGGTCGGGCACGTCGCCTACTGGATCCCCGAGACGCGCGTCGTCTTTGTCGGCGACACGCTGTTTGCCATGGGCGCCGGCCGCATCTTCGAAGGCAGTGCCGAGATGATGTGGAACTCGCTCAAGAAGCTCATGGCGTTGCCGCGCGACACGGAGATTTACTGCGGCCACGAGTACACGGCTGCAAACGCGCGCTTCGCGCTCACCGTCGACCCGGAGAACGCCGCGCTGCAGAACCGCGCTAAGGAGGTCGATCTGTTGCGCGACAAGGGCCGCGCCACGCTGCCGACGCGTCTCGACCGCGAACTCGAGACGAATCCGTTCTTGCGGCCGCACGTCACCGCGATTAGGGCCAAGCTCGGCATGCCCTACGCGCCCGACTGGAAGGTGTTCGCCGAAATCCGAGCGCGCAAGAACAAAGCCTGATGACCGAGCTTGCCGCCGCCGACGTGATCCGTTTGCTCGGGCTCATCCCTCACCCCGAGGGCGGCTACTTCCGCGAGACATTCCGAGATGCACGCACCGAGGGCAGCCGCGCCGCCTCGACGGCCATCTATTTCCTGCTGGCGGAGGGCGAGGTTTCGCACTGGCACAGGGTCGACGCCGCCGAGGTCTGGCATTGGCACGCAGGGGCTGCGCTCGAGCTGGCGATCGCGGCAGCGGACAACCCGCCAACCCGCATCCGCTTGGGGAGCGACCTTCGCGCTGGCGAGCGCCCCCAGGCCGTCGTCCCCGCCGGACACTGGCAGAGCGCGAGGAGCCTCGGCGCCTGGACGCTCGTCGGCTGTACTGTCGCTCCCGGTTTCGAGTTTGGCGGCCTTGAGCTGGCACCGAAGGGATTCCAGCTGCCCGATCCGCTGCAACGCAAAGATGTTGCAGGAGGGGCGCAAAAGTGACTTTTCCACCACTAATGAACGGGGCACCTTTTTGATAGAGCATTGAAAAATAACGAATTTCCAGCATTCTCAGCCATAGCGTCCACCCCGCGCTTGCCGCCTCAACCCGACTCATAAACATTGGCCACACGTTCGATTCGGACCACGGCTAGCGGGGGTTGCCGGTTATGAAGAGGGAGTCACTTGGGCCCATTCTGACGACTGTTTTTGTCGACTACGACAACGTCTATCTGTCCTTGAAGCGAAAAAACGAAGAGGCGGCCAAGCGCTTCTCCAAGGACGCGGCCCGCTGGATCCGCGAGATCGAGAGCGGCCGCCTGATGACCCCGACCAACGGCCCGGCCGAGACGCGCCCGCGCCGCATCGTCATCAACCGCTGCTACGGCAATCCCGTCCCCCGCCGCAACCAGAGCGACAATTCCACCGACATGAGCTCGTTTCCGTTCGTGCGCCACCACTTCCTGCGCGCCGGATTCGAGGTGATCGACTGCCCGCCCCTCACCGCGCAGCTCAAGAACTCGGCCGACATCCGCATGGTGATGGATGTGCGCGACATCCTCACCCACGACACCTATTTCGACGAGTTTGTCATCCTCTCGGGCGATGCGGACTTCACGCCCGTCCTGCACCGGCTGCGCTCGCACGCTCGGCGCACGGTCATCTATTCGAACGACAATACCGCAGCGCCCTACACGGCGATCTGCGACGGGGAAATCCGCGAGACCGACTTCCTCGCGCTGCTGCTCGAGGGCCAGATCCCGGCGCGGGCAGAGCCTCAGCAGGTCGAGCAGCGTGCAGAGGCGCAGGCAGCGCTCCCCAGCAGCTTGAGCCTCGAGACAGCACGCAAAGAGATCCTGGCCGAGGTCATCTCGGTGGTGCGCGCGACCAACCACCCGGTGCCGCTCGAAGCGCTCGCCGACCGTGCGGTGCGCAATCTCGGCTACGACAAGACCGTCGGCTCCGCCTGGGGCGGCGTCGGCGGCTTCCGCGACCTACTCGCCAAGGGCCTGCCCGAGGATATTCGCCTCAACGATCAGCCGCCCTACTACGTCTATGACGCGACGCGTGCTGCCCAGCGTGACCAGCGCAGGGTCGAAACGCGCACCCCGGAGCCTTTACGTCAAGAGGCTACCGCAGCCCCGATGCAGCGCTCGCTTCCCCCGCTGCTCGGTGCCGCGCAACCCGCTCAGCGTCCCGTTGCTCCGCCATCCGGGCCCCCCGCCCAGGCGCAGCGCGGTCCGCTGGCCCCGGCGCAGTCCGAAGCCCTCTCGGGCCAGCCGGGGCTTTCTCGCTCCCAGGCCCAGCCGCAGGCGCCGCAGCGGCCCGCCGATGGTGCGACCGCGATCCAGCAGTCGATCGCACGCATCCATGAGGCGAGCCAGGCGCCCACTCTGTCGCCGCCTGACTACCGCACCCTGTTCGACGTCATGGCGCAGGAGATCACCGCCAACGGTCTTTCCGGCTCGCAGACGCTTGTCAACATCGTCAAGCGCGCACAGGACATGGGCATCGACATCCGCCGCGACGACGCCCGTTTCGTTCTCGACGTGGTGAGCGAGGCCGACCCGTGGTTCGACCAGGGCGTCTCGGCGAGCCTGTTCGCCAGCCGCTTCCGCAATTTCGTCGTCGCGCGCTGCCGCAGTCAGGGCTTGAGCCTTTCGGCGGATGAGCTCGACCTCATCGAAGCTTGGTTCGCCGGTCCTGCCGTGGCTCAGCGCGCGCCCGCGATGCAGGCGGCCGCATATGCCTCGGCGCCGCAAGCGCCAGCCTACGCTCCGGTGCAGGCACAAACGCCGACACAGCCGGCGCCGAGCAACGAGCTGCGCGCCGATCGCTGGTGGAGCCTGGACGACGGGCGGCAGCCCGCGACCGACCCGGGCAACTCGCCCAACGACGAGTTCCCGCGCATTATCCGCACGCGGCTGCGCGGCTGAGCGCTCAGATCTAATTTCAACCCGGAGGCCGCTTCGGCGTCAGGTGGGCATGTAATGGCCGCCGTTGACGTCGAGGCAGGCCCCGGTCACGAACCCTGCCTCGTCCGCTGCCAGGAAGACCACCGCGCGGGCAATCTCCTCCGGCTCGCCGAGGCGGCCGACTGGGATTTGCGGAATGATCTTGGTGTCGAGCACTTCCTTCGGCACGGCGGCGACCATCTCCGTCGCAACGTAACCCGGCGCCAGCGTGTTGACCGTTATACCCTTGGCCGCTCCCTCGAAGGCGAGCGCCTTGGTGAATCCGTGCACGCCGGCCTTGGCCGCGGAATAGTTGGTCTGGCCCATTTGCCCCTTGCGGCCGTTGATGGACGAGACGTTGATGATGCGGCCAAAGCTGCGGTTGCGCATGCTCTCGATCACCTGCCGGCACATATTGAAGAGCGAGTCGAGATCGGTGCGCACGACCGCATCCCACTGCTCTTTCGTCATGCGGTGGAGCATGGCGTCGCGCGTGATGCCTGCGTTGTTGACGAGCACGTCGACCGGTCCCAGCTCCTTGACGACTTGCGCTACGCCCTTCTCGCAAGCCGCATAATCGCCCACATCCCACTTGAACACCGGAATGCCGGTCTCGATCTGGAACTGCTGCGCCGCGGCGTCGTTGCCGGCGTAGTTTGCCGCCACGCGATAGCCCCGCGCTTTGAGAGCCGTCGAGATGGCGTGGCCGATGCCACGCGTCCCTCCTGTCACGAGCGCGACACGAGCCATAACGTTCCTCCCTCAAACTTTTCTGTTGTTGGCGTTGGATTGTTTTGAGCAACCGGTTTCGCCGGCGGGCGAGGCCGCCAGCAGTCTCATCGTCCGCCGCTCTCTCACCCGCGCTCGACGCATATGGCAATGCCCATGCCGCCGCCGATGCACAAGGTCGCCAGCCCGCGCTTGGCGTTGCGCCGCTTGAGCTCGTACAAAAGCGTCGTCAGCACGCGCGCGCCGGATGCGCCGATCGGGTGGCCGACGGCAATGGCGCCACCGTTGACGTTGACCTTGTCGGTGTCCCAGCCGAGCCCCTTGTTGACCGCGCACGCTTGCGCGGCGAAGGCCTCGTTCGCCTCGATGAGATCGAGATCCTTGATCGTCCAGCCGGCCTTCTCCAACGCCTTCTTCGACGCCGGGATCGGGCCGGTGCCCATGATCGAGGGATCGACGCCGGCGTGCGCCCACGACACGATGCGCGCAAGCGGCTCGATGCCGCGTTTCTTCGCCTCCGCGAGCGTCATCAGCACGACGGCGGCAGCGCCGTCGTTGATGCCGGAGGCGTTGGCCGCTGTGACGGTGCCGGCCTTGTCGAAAGCAGGGCGCAGCTTGGCGACAGACTCCAGCGTCGCGCCCTCGCGGATGTACTCATCTTGATCGACGATGACGTCGCCCTTCTTCCCCTTGATGGTGACCGGCGCGATCTCGTCCTTGAACCTGCCAGCTTTCTTGGCGGCCTCGGCCTTGTTTTGGGAGGCGACCGCGAACTTGTCCTGCTCCTCGCGCGTGATCTGCCACTGGCGGGCCACGTTCTCCGCCGTGGTGCCCATGTGATAGCCGTTGAAGGCGTCCCAAAGACCGTCCTTGATCATGGTGTCGACGAGCTCGAGCGCACCCATCTTCACGCCGCTGCGCAGGTAGGCGGCGTGCTGGGACTGGCTCATGCTCTCCTGGCCGCCGGCGACGACGATATTGGAGGAGCCGGTGAGGATCTGCTGCATGCCGAGCGCGACCGCGCGCAGCCCCGAGCCGCAAACCTGGTTAACGCCCCACGCGGGCGCGTCCACCGGGATGCCGGCCGCAATGGAGGCCTGCCGCGCCGGGTTTTGACCCTGGCCGGCGGTCAGCACCTGTCCCAGGATGACCTCGTTGATATCGCCGGGCTGTACTCCGGCGCGGTCCAATGCCGCCTTGATCGCGACCTTGCCGAGCTCGTGGGCAGGCAGGCTTGCCAGTGAGCCGTTAAACGAGCCGACCGGCGTCCGCGCCGCGCTGGCAATGACGATGGTCGTATTGTCTTGGCTCATCGGCTAGGCGCCTCCTGGAGCGGGTTAGTTGTTGTTAGGGATATCCCGCAGCAAGCGGGCTGGCCGTAGCAAGCTTTGGAAACGGCCCGAGTTGCGGGCACGATAGCAGCACGGCGTTCCCGCCTGCAATTGCGACATACGGTCGAAAAGGTCAACACAATCGGCTGGCACCCGGTGCGCCGGGGTGTTATTCTGTGCAGTGCAAAAACTGCTGCAGCGGCTCATGCAATGCTTAACAAGACCGACGCTCCCACCGAAAAGAAAGAAGCCGTTGTCATAAAGAAGTATGCCAACCGGCGGCTCTACAATACCGAGACGAGCACTTACGTCACGCTCGAAGATCTCGCCTCGATGGTCCGCTCCGACCGCGATTTCGTGGTCTACGACGCCAAGACCGGCGACGACCTCACCCACTCCGTGCTGACGCAGATCATTGTCGAGCAGGAGAACCGCCAGGGCGGCCAGACGCTGCTGCCCGTTCCGTTCCTGCGCCAGCTCATCCGCTTCTACGACGACAGTATCGGCCGCATGGTTCCGGGCTACCTGCAGTTCAGCCTCGAGAACCTCGCGAGCCAGCAGGAGAAGTTCCGCGCGCAGTTCGCCAGCGCCTTCTCCAACCCGGCCGCGGCATTCGAGATCTACCAGGACACCGCGCGCAAGAACATGCAGATGTTCGAGCAGGCGTTGTCCATGTGGAGCCCGTTCACGGGCCTTCCCGGAGGCAAGCGCGGCGAGCAGCCCGAAAAGGGCGAGAAGACCGCGGCGAAGAAGGAGTCCGACGAGCTCAGCGAGCTTAAGACGCAGCTCGCGAGCATGCAGCAGAAGATCGACAAGCTATCGCAGGACCGCGAGTAGCCGCGTCCTCTCTCGACGACTAGCCGATAAGCAGCCACCCTGGCGCGAACGAACGATCGCGCACGAGGCCGTGCGCGCGATCGGTCTCTGTGTCGACGTTCTCTGCTAGTTGCTGGTGCCGAACGTCAGGTCGCGCTGCGCCACGCGGATGCCGATGATGAAGCCGGCGACAACGTCGATGGCGGTAGCGACCACGATCAGGAAGAACACCGAGGTTGCAGCCTGCGGCGTCATCAAGAACTCGATGAGACAGATGATGAACACGACCATCGATAGGCCGTGGTCGACGAGCGAGGAGGTGTTCGTGTAGGTCGACTTGACGAGCTCGATGAACAGCAAGAACAGCGTCGCCAATATGATGAGGTGCCCCCAGTTGAACTTCCAGACGCCGCCGCTCAGCATGGGAATCTCGAACAGGTTCTTGTCCAGCGCATCAACGCCGAACAGCAGCACGATGATGTTGTAGAAGATGAAGGCCAGCACAATGAGCGGAAGCGACCTGAGCGACATGCGAGTTTCCCTTTCCAGCCGGCCTCAATGAGCCCAACACAGGAACTTTTGCCATGAGGCCCTTGCGTCTGCAACGCAGAAAGGGCCTTCGCACACGCCGCAGGGGCCGGGCGCGACCCCTAGGCGTCGCTCTTCGGGGCCAGGACCTGGCGGCCGCGATACTTGCCTGTCTTTAGGTCAATATGATGGGGGCGGCGGCGCTCACCGGACTCTTTGTCCTCCACGTACGTGGGCGCCACCAGGGCGTCATGCGACCGGCGCTGGTTGCGCTTCATGGGAGACGTTTTTCGCTTGGGAACTGCCATTTTCTACTCCTTGCGATGGCGAGGCGCTTCGCTGCCATAACCGGACCGGCTTTTTTGCTGCCGCGAGCCCGGTGCCGGCGCCTCTGGCCTGGAACCCGATAAACCAACGCCCCGGCGCGGATTGCGGATCCGGGGCAAGCTTGGCGGCGCCTTATACCCACATTCCGTTGGGAGTGCCAGGGGGGTGAGCCGGGCGCTATTCGCCGCCCAGGATGCAGGCGATGGCCTCCGGTTCGCGGCCGGTTCGCCGCTGGATTACCGAGGCCCGATGGGCCGTCCGCGGTCCCGGGGCGCCGGCATCCCGGACGATCGGATTGGGCAGCGCCACCGCGAGCTGGGCCGCCTCACGCGCGCTGAGCCGGCTTGCCGAGCGGTTGAAATGTGCCTGTGAGGCGGCCTCGGCCCCGAAGATGCCTGGTCCCCATTCGGCGATGTTGAGATAGACCTCCAGGATCCGCCGCTTCGGCCAGAACAGCTCGATCGCATAGGTGAGCGGCACCTCGATCACCTTGCGCACGTAGCTCTTGGCCGGCCACAGGAACAGGTTCTTGGCGACTTGCATGGTTATGGTGCTGGCCCCGCGCGGAGCCCCGTGCGGCGTGCGCCTCAAGGCTTCCGCGATTTCGACGAAGTCGATGCCCCAGTGCTCGCAGAAGCGGCCGTCCTCCGAAACGATCACAGCGTGAATGAGGTTGGGCGAGATGTTCTCGATCGGCACCCAATCCTGGTGAATGGCGGTGCCGCTGAGCCATTGCGCCGCCATGAGCGAGGAGAAAGGCGGGTTGATGAAGCGGTAGAGCGCGATGAGCACGAGGACCACGCCAAACCACGCACAGAAGATGATCCCGGCAACCTTGCCCGCGCGCACGACGAGATCGCCGATCCTTCTCTCCTGCGGATGTGCGGGGGCCGGCGCGTAGGAGGTAGGTGTGAGCGCTTCCGCTCCGACTGTCGGTCGCGCGGCATGCGCAGGCGCAGCGCCCTCCAATGCGACAGCCGGCGCGGGCACTGGCTCGAGCGGCGTCAGAGCCGCCGCGATCTCGGCGGCAACGCGTTCCATGGTTCTCGCCTCGGCTGGGGGCGGCTCGATCGGCGCCAGGACAGCGGGCGGCTCTAGACGCGGCTCAACGCGCGGTTCGACGGACTCGGCGCCGGGCGCGTTTTCACACTGAGAGTTGTTCGCATCGAAGTCCGGCTCGAACCAGTTTGTGTTCTGCCTCATCACCCCCGCCACAGCAGGTTCCGCGTCCTCGACAGGCGCCGGCTCGCTCGCATCGGCGGGCGCCGGCTGCGGCCGTATCGGCTGCGTCGTCGTGTCATCAGCCGCGTCGAAGGGAGGGTCGGACCTGGCCATGCTTTCCTTGCCTGCCCTGGGTGCTATATCCGCAAGCGCCAGGTCGCCAGAATAGCACCCGGCCAGGAATGGGGTTGCCGGGGCTACAGGTAATTGGTCAATGGGGATTGCGCAAAGGCTTGGTGACGCGGCCAGCCTCGTGGAGGAGCGCCTCGCCGCGCTGCTCGGCACCTACGGCCCGGGCGACGGGACACGCCTCGGCGCGGCCATGCGCCACGCACTGCTGACCGGCGGCAAGCGCTTCCGCCCCTTCCTGGTGCTTGAGAGCGCGGCCCTGTTCGGCATCCCGGCGACGCAGGCGGTGAACGCTGCCGCGGCGATCGAATGCATCCATTGCTATTCGCTCGTGCACGACGACCTCCCTTCCATGGACGACGATGACGTGCGCCGTGGCCGGCCAACGGTGCACAAGGAATATGACGAGTGGACGGCGATCCTCGCCGGCGACGCGCTGCTGACGATGGCTTTCGAGGTTCTTGCGGCACCTGACACGCATCCCAATGCCTGCGTGCGCGCCGAGCTCGTGGCGGAGATCGCCAAGGCGGCGGGTGCTCGCGGGATGGTGAAAGGCCAAATGCTCGACCTCGCCGCGGGGAAGCGCGGCGAGCCCGCGAAGCCGACGGCCGCTTACGTCCGCGAGCTCCAGAGCCTCAAGACCGGCGCGCTCATCGCCTGCGCCTGCACGGCGGGAGCGATCCTCACGCAGGCGCCCCCGCGGGAGCGCGCAGCCTTGCAAGCGTTCGGAGAGCAGCTCGGCCTGGCATTTCAGATCGCAGACGATCTTCTCGATGCAGAAGGCGACGAGACGACCGTCGGCAAGGCAACGGGCAAGGACAGCACAGCCGGGAAGGCGACGCTCATCGGTCTTTTGGGAATTGCCAAGGCGCGCGCGCTTCTCGCCGAGTCGGAGCAGAAGGCCATCGACGCGCTCGCCCCCTTCGGCGCCAGCGCCGAGACCCTCGTCGAGGCTGCGCGCTTTGCGGCGAGCCGTGCGCACTGAACTGCGCCGGCCCCAAACGCTGCGGGCGCGCACGACGCGAGGCCGCACACGCCCGCAAAAATGCTGCCCTGGGTCAGAATCGATAGTTGAGCCCCATGCGCACGGTATGGAAGTCGGTCTCCGAGTGCGTCGAGAACTGGCTGCCCGGCGCGGTGAAATCATCGTCGCCGAGGTTGACGTACAGGTACTCGGATTTGAGCGACCAGTTCGGCGCAAATGCCCACTCGATGCCGCCGCCCAACGCGTAACCGGTCTTGACCTCGTCGTTGCTGAAGGAGACGGAGGTGCCGCCGTTGCTTGCATTGATGTGCGTATTGACGTTGGCGAAAGCCAAGCCGCCCGTCGCATAGAGCAGCGCCGGGCCTGCGGCGTAGCCGACGCGGCCGCGGACGGTCGAGAACCAGTCGACGTTGGTGCTGGCCTGGGCGAAGTATCCGGTGCCCGCAACGGGGCCGCTGATGCCGTCGCTGATATCGGAGCCTTGCAGATCGGCCTCGATGCCGAACACGAGCGACTGGAACTGCGCGTTGTAGCCGATCTGACCACCGCCGAACCAGCCGTTGGGCGAGAGCGAGCCGATCGCGTCGCCGATGCCAGGGCCGGAGAGCGTGACGGTATCGTCGCCACCCCAAGCGTAGCCCGCGTTGACGCCGACGTAAAAACCGCGCCACGACCATGGCATGTCGCGAACCGGTTCGTAATAGTCGCGCTCGGGCGGAGGCGCGCGATAGGGACCGAGGTCCGCGGCATACGCGCACGCCGGCGTTAAGCCGGCCAGCACGCCAGCGAGCAACAGTCGTTTCATGACGAATAAACCCCGTATTTCGTTGTCTGGCGCGGAAACGCAGCTCTCGCCGCGGGAGTTCCGCATCGGGCCTCTGCGAGTCCCGCATGGCCGTCACGCTAAGGGCGCGGCATGGCTCGAGCTTGACTGGGGCGCGGCCGAATCAAGGTGAAAGAAGCGCGGCTAGTGGCCTATAGGTCCAGGATTCGCACCCGGACCGCCTTTCTCGCGCGGATCGCCGGATTCGGGCTTCTTGCTGTCGAAGACCTGCTCGGTGTGGGCACGCGCGCCCGCAACCTGGCTCGCGTCGAGGCGGCACGTATTGTTCTTGTCGAGCAGAACGAAGGCGCGGTTCGGCTTATTGACGAACTCGTCGCGCGAGAGTTTGCCGTCACCGTTCGCGTCGAAGTAGCCGAACTCGACGGTCTGGAACATGCGGTCGGTGCTTACGATGCTCGCGTATTCAGTGCGATCGACGAAACCGTCGTGATTGGTGTCGGCGGCATCGAACAGCTCGCCCGCATACTGTCTCCATTCATCGCACGTCACGACACCATCGTGGTTGAGGTCCCAGTTGCCGGCGGCCGATAGAAACACGCGGTCGGTATCGGGGATCGACGAGCCGCAACCGCCGAGGAGCAGAAGCAGCGCGGCACTCGCGCATAGGCCAGCGCCAGGCCGGAAAGCGTGCAGCTTGTCTTTCATGGTCGTTCCCCCAGAGGCGTGTCGCCTCAAGCCGTGTGCCTTTGTGTATCGTTGTCTGTGGCCTTGGGACCGAATCGACGCTCGATGTAGTCCTCAACTATGTGCTTGAATTCGGCGGCAATATTCGGGCCGCGCAAAGTCAGCACCTTCTTGCCGTCCACAAACACGGGAGCTGCCGGCGCCTCCCCTGTGCCCGGCAGCGAGATGCCGATGTCCGCCTGCTTCGACTCTCCCGGTCCGTTTACGATACAGCCCATGACCGCAAGGCTCAGCGTCTCGACGCCGGGATATCGCCGCCGCCACTCGGGCATGCGGTCGCGGATCATCTCCTGCACGTCGCGCGCGAGCTCTTGGAACACCGTCGATGTCGTCCGCCCGCAGCCGGGGCAGGCGGCGACGATGGGCAGGAACGATCGCAATCCCATGCTCTGCAGGATCTCCTGCGCGACCTTCACCTCGAGCGTGCGGTCACCGCCCGGATCGGGCGTGAGCGAGACGCGGATGGTGTCGCCGATGCCGGCCTGCAGCAGAAGCCCGATGCCGGCCGTGGAGGCGACGATGCCCTTCGAGCCCATGCCGGCTTCGGTGAGCCCGACGTGCAGCGCGTAGCGGCCGCGCTCGGCGAGCTTCGTATAGACGCTGACGAGATCCTGCACCGCGGACACCTTAGCCGAGAGAATGATCCGGTCGGCCGCGAGCCCGAGCTCCTCGGCGCGCTCAGCCGAGATGAGCGCGGACTGCACGATCGCTTCGTGCATGACCGCGCGCGCATCCTTGGGCGCGCCGCTCTTGGCGTTCTCATCCATCAAACGCGTCAGCAGCTCCTGGTCGAGCGAGCCCCAGTTGACGCCGATGCGCACCGGCTTGCCGTTACGCAGCGCGATATTGATGATGGCGCCGAACTGGCGGTCCTTCTTGTCCTTGAAGCCGACGTTGCCGGGGTTGATGCGGTACTTGTCAAGCGCTTCCGCGGTCGCTGGATTCTCGCCCAAGAGCTTGTGGCCGATGTAGTGGAAGTCACCGACGAGCGGCACAGAAACGCCGCGGCGCGCTAATCCATCGCGGATGCGGGGCACGGCCTTCGCCGCCTCGTCGCGATCGACCGTGATGCGCACGAGCTCGGAGCCCGCGCGCGCGAGCGCCGCCACCTGATCGACGGTTGCGGCGACGTCGGCCGTGTCGGTGTTGGTCATCGACTGCACGACGATCGGCTTGCCGCCGCCGACGATCACGCCGCCGACGGAAACGGCATAGGTATCGCGCCGCGGCGCGACGAGATCGGTAGCTGAGTCTTGCATGGCCTGCGCCTTCGCCAATGACATAGTCTAACTAATCCAGCGCCCGCCTGTTGGCCATAGCCGGGGGCGTCCTTTGCCCGGCTGCGACGCTAGCGCCGCCGCATTACGCCCGCCGCGGTTAACGAGAGGGCCGCCGCAATCGACATGACGATCACAATCGAAGGGCCGCCAGGGGCGTCCATTGTGGCGGAGAGGCTCAGCCCCAGCACCACGCCCGCCCCCGCCATGATCGCAGTGAGCAGCACCATGCGCTCAGGCGTGCCGGCGAGGGGCCGCGCGGCGACGGCAGGGACCACGAGGAAGGCCATGACGAGCAGAACGCCGACGATCTTCATGGCAACCGCGATAGTCACGGCAAGCAGGATGATGAAGATCGCGCGCACCCGCCGGCGGTCGATGCCCTCCGCGGCGGCGAGATCTTCATGCACCGCGAGCCGCAAGAGCGGCTGCCAAAGCCAGGCGACGACCCCCAGCACTGCCGCACCGCCGGCGACGATCCAGGCGATGTCGCCCGTGGTAACGGCAAACACGTCGCCGAAGAGGAAGCCCATGAGGTCCACGGGCGGCCCCTTGAGCATCGACACGGCGATGACGCCCGTCGCCAGCGCGGCGTGGTGCAAGAGCCCAAGGATGGAATCGATGGCGACAACCTGCTGACGGCTGAACCAGAGCAGAAGGAAGGCGACAACGACGGCGATGACGACGACGCCAAGGGTGATGTCGAGGCGCAGCGCCAGGCTCAAGGCAACGCCGATCAGGCTCGCTTGCGCGACGGTCTCCCCGAAATAGGCCATGCGCTGCCATATGACGAAGCACCCGAGCGGCGCCGCGACGACGGCGAGCGCGATCCCGGCAACGATGGCGCGGACGAAAAACGGCTCAAGCACGCTCGTTCCCTTTAGGTGCGTGGCGAGCTGACGCGGCAGCCTCGTCCGCCGAGTGCGCCGCGCCGGCGATGTCGTGACTGTGGTCGTGGTGGTGGCGGTAGACCGCGAACGCGCGCGCGGCTTCAGTACCGAAGAGACGCACGTAGGCCGGGTGTTGCGCCACCGTCTCCGGCACGCCCGAGCAGCAAACGTGGCGGTTGAGGCAGACGACGCGGTCGCTGCGCGCCATGACGATGTGCAGATCGTGCGAGACGAGCAGCACGCCGAAGCCGCGCTCGTCGCGCAGGCGCGCAATCAGGTTGTAGAGCTCGGCCTCGCCGGTGTAGTCGACGCCTTGCACCGGCTCGTCGAGTACGAGGAGGTCTGGATCGCGTAAGAGCGCGCGCGCGAGCACGACGCGCTGCAGCTCGCCGCCCGAAAGTTGGCTCAACTGCTGTTGGCGCGTATGGCTGGCGCCGACCTCGTCGAGGATCGCGCCGATGCGCGAAACGGGTGCTTGGCCGCCCAGCTTTAGGAACCGCTCGACGGTCATGGGAATGACTGAGTCGACGTCGAAGCGCTGCGGCACGTAGCCGATGCGCAGGTTTTTCTGCCGCCTCACCTCGCCGCGATCGGGCGTCTCCAGCCCAAGGAGCAGGCGCACGAGCGTGGTCTTGCCGGCGCCGTTGGGGCCGATCAGCGTCACGATCTCGCGCTTGCGGATGTCGAGATCGATACCATCGAGAAGATCGCGGCCGTTGCGCACGAGGCCCAAATCGCGCGCGGAAATCAGCGCGGTTGGATCGATGGCTCCCAGGCTTTCCTCGTGCGCGTGCGCCGCGCAGCCCTGGCTGCAGGTCACGCCGCGGTCGTGGCCGTCGTCATGGCTGCGCGCGTTCGCGGCAGCCGCCGCCGCTCGCACATCCTGATCGGCCATCGGCCTTCAGTCCTTCTTCGGCGCGCAGCTGCGGCACAATCCGGAGACTTCCACGAACTTGACACGCGGCTGAAAGGAAGCCGCGCGTGAGATGCGGTCGATCGTCTCGAAGATGCCTTCCGAATCGACCTCCTGCACCGCATTGCATTTCTCGCAGGCGAGGAAGATCGGGCGGCGCCCGGCGGTGTGATCGAGGCGGCGGCAGGCAAAGAATGCGTTCTTGCTCTCCAGGCGATGGATGACGCCGGCCTCGAGCAGCGCGTCGATGGCCCGATAGACGGAGATCGGCGCGAGCCGCGTACCCTTCTCCGCGAGGCGGGCGAGAACGTCGTAGGCGCCAATCGAGGCGTACGTCGACGCGATCTCCTGGAACACGTCCTGGCGCAGCTTGGTAAAGCGCAGGTTCTTTTCGGTAAACGCTTGGTTGGCGCGCTCGACGGCCTTGGCCAAACGACGGTCGCTCTGTGAGGCGGACGCCGGAAATGCGAGCTTCGCCGAGCTCTCAGACATTATTCCACCCTAGGTGCCGCAGGCCGTTTTTATTTGCGCCACTCTATACCACCGATGGTTACGAGCATAGCGCCTCAGAATAAGTCCATCGTCTAGCGCGATGGAACCGTTCCCTTTTCTGCCACCATCATATGGTTACTCCCGCCCAGACAACAAACATCGACACTGGCGGCGGGCACATCGTTGGGTGTTCCGAAGCCTTACCATTATGGATTTTCGGACCCAGCCGATGGCGTCATCTCCCGCATACATAATCGCGGCGCGGCGTAGCGCGCTCGGCCGCATAGGCGGCCTGCACAAAGGCCGGCGCATCGAGGAACTTTGCGCTCCCGTGATGGCGGCGGCCCTGCGCGATAGCGGCCTCAAGACTGACAGGGTCGACGAGGTCATCGTCGGCAACGCCACCCAAGGCGGCAACCCGGCACGCCTCATCGCGCTCGCCGCCGGGCTGTCGGACGGCGTGCCGGCAGCCACCATCGACCGCCAGTGCGGCTCCGGGCTCGACGCGATCCTCAGCGCCATCCGCGCGATCGCCGCGGGCGATGCCGAAGTCATCGTCGCCGGCGGCGCCGAAGCTCTTTCGACCGCGCCCTGGCGCATCGCCAAGCCGCGGACCCTCTACCAGGTGCCGCGCTTCACGAGCTTCGAGCCCGGGCCTGGCGAGGAGGGCGGGGTGTCCCCGCTGGTCGAGGCCACGGAAGCGCTAGCGTCCCGGCTCGGCATCAGCCGGGCGCAACAGGACGCCTATGCCTTGCGCACGCACCTCAAGGCGGAAGCCGCGCGCACCAGCCGCCGCTTCGCCGGCGAGATTGTCCCCATCCGCTCCAACGCGGAGGAGGCGCGCGACCAGAGCGCAGTGGAACCCGACTTCAAGGATCTGGCGCAGCTCGCCCCCTACCAGCAGCCCGACGGAACGCTCACCCCCGGCAACACCAGTGCCATGCACGATGGCGCCGCAATGACCGTCGTCGTTTCGGAGCGTGTGTGGGCAGAACTCGGCAAACCACGCGCGCTCCGCCTCGTTGCCCAGGCTATCCGCGGCGTCGCCCCGGACGAGGAAGCTTATGCGCCCATCGAGGCCATGATGAAGACGCTGAACGAACGCCTCAACGGCTTCAAGCGGTCCGACATCGGCATCATCGAGATGAGCGAGTCCTCGGCCGCGCAAGCGATTGCGCTCGTCCAAAGCCTCGATCTCGACGAGGACCTTCTCAATCCGGATGGCGGCGCGGTGGCCCGCGGCCATCCCTTCGGGGCCGCCGGCGCCGTGCTGGTGGCGCGGCTCTTTACGCGCATGGCACGCGGCGAGGAGAAGCGCCCTCCGCTCGGCGTCGCCACGCTCGGCGCCCAAGGTGGTATGGGCCTGGCGGCGCTGTTCGAAGCCGTTTAGGCCGCCACGCCTCGCGCCGGCTTCACCCAACGATATCTTGCGCTTGCGTTAACCTTACCGAATCCCCAATTTCATGATTCGTTATTCGTTCGGCCATGCCCGAAACGTCCGTGCTTGCGCACGCGATGGCCGCAATCTCGCCGTGAAGCGGCCAGGAGGTGTGGTCATGATGCATCGTTGCGTGACCTTTGAGCCGCAGACGGCGGGGCGAGGGCGAAGAGAGGCCTGAGGCAATGGACGTCAAGCAATTCGTCGATGGTGTGATCGCGAACCCCGCGGCCTACACGCGGAGCATCTTGCTGGGAGCCGTGGTGCTCGCCGCCGTGATGGTGCTCTTCAAGGTTGGCCCGCGGCTGTGGCGCGTCGTCGAGGAGGTCTTCTTCACCAACTGGCAGCTCGCCATGCTCGGCACGGCGGCGATCGTGCTGTCGCTTGCCGGCGGCTGGACCACCTGGGACGGCATGACGAACTTCACCGGCGAATCGGTGTTGTCGCTCATGTTCACGTTCGGCATCCACGGCGTGATGCTGATCGTCGCCTGGCTGATCGGCGAGAGCTTCGCCACGGGCATGAGCACGGTGCCGCGCAGCGGCTTGGCGCGCGTGACGGCGCCGCTCGTTGTCGTTATCGGCCTCTCCGTTATTCTGCTTGCGCTCGCCGCCGGCCTCTACCAGTGGCGTCACGGAATCGCCACCGACCGCTGGATCCAAGGGCTCCTCGGCGCCGGTGCCGTCTTCGGGGGCCTCGGGCTCCTGACCGTGTTCGCGCGCTCCGACGTCGTCGCGCCTTATGCTCAGGCGCTGCGCATCATCGCCAAGAACTCCATGCTGTGGGTGATGTTCCTCGCCTGCATGTCGACCTCGGTGTTCTTCTCCTTCGACAGCCGTTTCAACGTCGTCTTCCCCAAGGAGCAGCGCGAACGGGTCTCGCAACTGCGCGCGCAGAACCAAGTGACGGGCATCATCGCCGACATCGGCGACACCATCACGACCCAGCAGCTCGAGCAGACGGAGGCCCTGTTCAAGAGCGAGGGCTGGCGCGTCTACGACAGCCAGCTCGACAAGCTCGCCACCGCCGCGCAGGGTTCGACCGGCGAGATCGAGAAATACTTCAACGACCAGATCGAGGAGCGCAACCGCGGCATCAAGGAGCAGCAGGAGCGCATCACCACCGCGCAGAGCGGGCAAGCCGGCATCGCGGGTAAGAAGACGACGCTCACCGACGAGCTCGCCCGCGTCGAGGCCGATCGGGCGGCGCTGGCCGCCGACTACGCTGCAACCAAGACCGAGCTCGACACACGCGCGCGCGCCATCGACGCCAAGCGCGTCGAGGCGATGGCCGAGGACAAGGGCGTCGAAGGATCGCTCAAGGAAGGCAAGGGCCCGATCTACCGCCAGCGCATGGACGAGCTCGAGAAGATGCAGGGCGCCTACAAGATCCAGGACGACCGCGTGAAGGACGCCAAGAAGCGCCTCGATACGGCGGATGGGCGCATCTCGCAGATCAAGCAGGAGCTCGCCTCCATCGACGGCCAGCTCGCCAAGTACAAGGGCGAGCAGGAGACGGCCGAACAACGCATCAAGATGGCGCAGGACAATGCGACCGGTCAGGAAGCCGAGCAGCACATCGACCCCGGTCGCGTGCTGCCCGCCTTCGAGAAGGCGCGCGTCGAGTTCCGCCAGGAGCCGACGGCGGAGCGACTCGGCATCGTCCAGCAGCGCTGCTCGCAGCTCTACAACGCCATGTACTCGGCCGAGGTCACGAAGCCGAAGGTTGGGAACATCGATTGCGATCCCAAGCAAGCGAGCGAAGCCGCGGCCGCCCTGTTCGCGCTGCAGGCCGGCACCAACACTTTCAACGCCAACTGCGTCGGCGGCGACAAGCTCGCCCAGCACCAATCGACGGATTCACTGTTCGCGTTCGCGGCGAAGTGCCTCGCCGACAGCGGACTGCCGAGCAAGCAGACGGATGAACTGCGCGGCAAGATCAGCTTCGCCGAGATGAATCGCGACGACAAGGCACACCGCTTCGTCGTCACCTGGAACGCGTTCCAGGACGGCAACCGGCTGGCCTACTTGGCACTCGCCATCGCCATCGGCATCGACTCGCTCATCTTCATGACGGGCCTGTTCGGCGCCAACGCCGTGCGCTCGCCCCTCGCCGACGTGCCGAGCAGCAAGGGGCGCAACTCCCAGCAGCTCGAGGCGATCATCGAGAACGCGCTGCTGCCCGATACTTTCGAGAACGCGCGCACGACACTCGCCGCCATGCGGCCGATCACGAACGAATCCGGCTTCATGGCCGAGGTGCGACCCGAGCAGCTCGACCCGCACGCCGCGCAACGCGTGCTGGCGGTTCTCAATGCCGGCACCACCATCAACGCGGTGGAGTACGATGCGGTCTCCGACCGCTACCTCGTGCGCGGCGAGCTTTACGAGTTCCTGGCGATCACTGCGAAGCGGTCGTTCGAGGCCGACAAGTCCAACGTCGATCTCGCCGAACTCGAGAAGATCGTCGGCGTGGCGCTGCTGCCCGACATCAACCAGAACGCCGAAACGGTGCTGCACTACATGCACCCCATCAGCGAGGACCGCGGTTTCACTGCCGAGATCAAGCTCGGCGAGGTGGCGCCGGCCGACATCCGCACTGTGCGCAACACGCTGAACGCTGGCGCCACGCTCGACCGCGTGCAGCGCGCCGGCAAGGACGCCTCGCACTACTTCGTGCACAAGGACCTCTACAAGACGCTCGCGCGCATCCGCGCCCGCTCGCTTGTCGTCCCCGCCGGACCGCGCCAGATCGGCGCGCCCGGTGCGCATGGCGCGCGCTATGGCGGATCGATCGCCGAGCACTCGAAGGCGATCGAACACAAGCCGTCGGTGCCGGAGCATACGCCCGAGGAGGCGAGCGCGCTCAGGGCGCGCTATATCGCGCGGCTACTCGAGGCAATGAACCTTGATCCAACTTTCTTTGAAGACCTGCATGGCGCAGCATTCGGTGCGGCCATCGCCGCCAACGAGGCATTCACTCGGGCCCGTCACAGCAATCAGATGCTCGATCAGCAGCTCACAGTTCGGGACGAGGAAGCGCAGATTTCGCTCGATCAGGCCTATACGCACCTCAAAGGCAAGCTGAGGCCCGGCGCCGACTGGGAGCGGCAACTCCTGCGCGATGCCTATCAGGAGATCGAGCAGAGCTGGCCCGTCATCATGCTGCTGCCCAACGGCCCCTACGAGACGGTGCTGAAGTCGATGGTCGAGGCGCTGGAGGCGGACGCTGGCGCCGGCGGCCTGTCAACCGAGCAGACCGAGCTCTATGACATCGCGCGCGCGCTGGTCGACGCCTTCAGAGGCAATGCGCGCGGCAACGAGGTGTCGTGGCGGCGGCTCGAGGCGGGCTTCAACCAAGCGCCGCTTGCGGGCGAGAAGCGCGTCGCGTTCGACGATGGCCGCACGCTCAACTAGTCGCTGCCGCAGCCAATTGCCGGAAAGGCCCCGCTCACCCGCGGGGCCTTTTCCGTTGCGTGCCTCACATCTTGAACGGCACGACGGTCTGGCGCTGCTTGCCGAGGCGCTCGATCGCGAGCGTCATCACGTCGCCTGCTTTCAGGTACTCGCGCGGATTGCGCGCCGAGCCGACGCCCGGCGGCGTGCCGGTGG
>Ga0187819_10000193_pt1 | contig 29036 bp, 27 predicted proteins | sample NC_wetland_sal_i_15_FD_132411 | JGI IMG/M metagenome (GOLD analysis project Ga0187819, IMG submission 132411) | Wetland sediment microbial communities from Neuse River Estuary, North Carolina, USA - SO4_4 | ecosystem: Environmental > Aquatic > Freshwater > Wetlands > Sediment | place: USA... | reverse complement strand
GAGCGTGCGCCTCGACTACCGCCCTGTGCACACGCATACGATGACCAACGAGGTCAAGTACATCGAGCCCAAGGCGCGCGTGTATTAGTCAAAGTGATATTGGAGGGGGATATGGCTGACGAGCGCGAGCTTGTCGGCCCGATGGCCATTGGCGGCAGCTGTCCGAATTGGGTTTTTGCGTTGCAGAGAGCCAGCAAAACCCCGAATATCCTAGCCAGTTCGGGGAGTCATCCGGGCAAATCCCGTCAGGTCAAGGATGCGCGTGGCGCGTAGCGCGTGGTTAGGAGGGGTCATGAAAGCTCTTGCTGTTAGCGGGCGCATTGTCAGTTGAGCAACGATGACTTTGAGGCCCTGCGCGCATCGAAATCACATATACAAGACCAAAGCCAAGTCGATGCGCTACCCGAAGAGAAGCAGGAGCTTTTGTGCAAGACGCGGATTAACTTCAAGAAATACCACCAGAGTCATGGAGGAATCCAGAGTGTCTCTGAGATGGCTTCTCTTTATCTAAGTCCCGCAGAGGCAAAAGAATACTCGGGCTGGCTCGATGATTTATTTAGAAAGGTAATGCACGAGAAGGGATTCTGACCTCTGGCCTGTTGCTCACGCAAAACCTGCGTCAGCCAACATCCGCAATTCGAGCCTGTAATTGCGAGAGGAGCACGGCCAGCTGCCTAACCAATATTGCACTGATCGGTTAGTTGGGAGTACCGCGATAGCGGTTTGGTGCAAGAAGTGTTTTGCGGCGCTTGGCTCGGTTGTGGCCTTTTGGTCTTTGTTGTTCTGTGGACGCTCCTAGGTGGCGCTGCGTGAGCCAAGACTATACTCGTTTAGCAAAGCCCCACATGCGCACGGTCTTGATCACCGGAACCTCATCGGGCTTCGGGCTGCTTGCCACGGTCGAGCTCGCGCGGCGCGGCTGGCGCGTGTTCGCCACCATGCGCAGCCTCGACCGCAAGGGTCCGCTCGAGGCGGCGCTCGAGGAAGCCGGTGCGCGCGCGAACGTCGAGGTCATGCGGCTTGACGTGACGGAACCGGCGTCCGTGCGCGACGCCGCCGCCGCGGCGCTGCGCGCAACCAGCGGCCACCTCGATGCGCTTGTGCACAATGCGGGCGTCGCCGCGGGCGGGGCCTTCGAAGATTTGCCGGATGCGGACGTGCGCCGCGTGATGGAGACGAACTTCTTCGGCGTGCTCAGTCTGACGCGCGCTCTGCTGCCGGCGTTTCGCGCGCAGCGCGGCGGGCGCATCCTGATCGTGTCGAGCGACGCGGCGTTCCTGGGCCAGCCGGCCAATTCGGTCTACTGCGCCTCGAAGTGGGCCATCGAGGGCTGGGCGGAGGCAATCACGCACGAGCTCGCCCCCTTCGGCATAGAAATCGTGCTCGTCGAGCCTGGGCCCTATGGCACCGGCATCTGGCAGCATTCGCCGCGCATCTGCCCGGAGGGGAGCGCCTACCGGCAGTGGGTGCAGTACGCGTTTCGCGCGGGCGAGGCGCACCTGCGATCGCGCGGTGGTGACGCGCGCGATGTCGCCCAAGCGATCGCAAACATTCTCGAGGCGCGGCGGCCGGCGTTCCGCAATCCGGTCGGCCGCGTCGCCAGGGTTGCCCATTTTCTGCACGGCAAGGTGCCGAGCTCCGTCATGCGCCGCGGCATCGCGCGCTATCTCGGTCTCAATCGCATCCGGCCATAGCGCTTTTTTCTCAACGAGTTGCCGGGCAGTCGCAATCCTCGCCTAATTCCGTGCAAGGATGTCCTGCCTCCAGGGAGTTTGGGGGGCTTAGTACCAGACAGGAAACGACCAGATGGACACGAGATCGCGCGGCTCGCCTTCGCGGCGGCCGCCTTTTTCATGGCGGGCGCAACCGCCGCCATGGCCGAGGATGATTGCAAGAGCGCCGTGGTTGCCGAAGGCAAGCCGGCTGCGTTGCGCGATCTGGGCGCCTATCCCGATTCGCTATTTTGCCTGGCGCTCCGCGGTCAAAGAAAAATATGGCTCGGAGTACAACTCCTGGCGCTACTCCAAGGACGCGAAGGTGGACTGCACGCAGTCAAAGGATCAATGGGTGTGCAAGCGCACCGCAAGGCCATGCAAGGACGTGCTGCACAAGGTGCTCGATAACGCAAAGTTGAAGGCCAACTGCAAGGAGGAGTCTCTGAGTTCCTACGGAGCGGCCAAATCGGAAGAAAAGGCCGCGACGAAGGAAGCGATCAGCGGTTGGGAAATCGACGCACGCAAGAAATACGGCAAGGAATGGGCGGTGTGGGACAACGCCACAGCCACCGACATCGACTGCCACAAGGTCGGCAGCGGCGTTCAATGCATCGCGGACGGGACGGCCTGCAAAAGGTAGCGCGTAGCGCGACGCGTGCAAAAAAAGCGGCGGCCGAACATCGGCCGCCGCTTTTTTTTATTCGAGTTCGCCGGATCGTTAGATGATGTCGATCTCGGCCGGGAGATAGGACGTGACCTCAAGGCCAACTTCCTGCTCACGAACTGCGGGCTTTGTCCAAACCTTCATAGCTTCCTCCTCTGGAGAACAACCGGCGGACTACCTGTCCGCCCTGTGCCGATTGCCATTAGATAGCAGCTCGGTTCGATAAACAGAAATCGCAATCGCGTGATGACAACATAAGAAAAACTGATCGACACGATAAGACGTGGCAGTGACGCTCGAGGCTCGCATGCAGCCCGCGCCTGGGCCCGTGTCATTGGGCGACTGCCGATATCTTGCATTTGAGCGTCCGCCTTGGCCGAAGCCTTAGCCTTGTTCGCATAGGCTTGCGCCTTCGTCCGGGTGCCCTCGCCCGGCCCCATGAGCAACGAGCGAACAGGTTTCTCCCATGCACACCTCTGCTGCCGCACCGGCGCTTGCCCTTGCCGCGGTCTTGACGGCGCTCAGCACCTTCGCTGCGCCGGCCCTCGCGGAAAGCACCGATATTCCGACCAACGCCTACTACGATCGTTCGCTGACCGCCGACGAGAAGGACGCGATCCGACAGGAAGAGGCCGTCACGCCCAACGACGGCAAGGCCTCCGTGCCGGCACCGGGGGATGAGAGCATCATCCCCGACGCCGCCGTACCGCTTCCGACCGCGAAGTCGGACGCTGGAAAGCCGCAGGAGAAGGCGCAGACGGAGGCCGAGGTCATTCTCAACGACTCAAAGAAGGTCGACCCGGTGACCAAGAAGGACTTCGACGAGTGCATGCAGGCCTGGAGCCCGCAGACCCAGATGTCGAAGGCGGAATGGGCCTCGAGCTGCCGTACGACGCTGCAATACTTCCCGGAAAAGAACTGAACATCGGCCGGCACCGGCAGCGCCGGCTCCCCGGATGCGCCGGCCGGCTGATCGAAACTCGTAGCGGAGGAATCCCATGCATCGCCGTGCCGCCGCCTGCCTGAGTGCTGGGCTCCTACTCACCGTGCCGGCGCTTGCCTGCACCGACGTGCGCCTCATCGCGGCCGACGGCTCGGCCTTCACCGTGCGCACCATGGAGTTCGCCGCCGACCTCAAGAGCGAGGCCGTGATCATGCCGCGCGGACGCCAGTTCGTCTCGCCCGGGCCGAAGGCCGCCGGCCTCGCCTGGACGTCGAAGTACGGTTTCGTGTTCATGAACGCTTACGGTGAAGCGGCCGTCACCGACGGGCTCAACGAGAAGGGCTTGGGCTTCGGCGCGCTCTACCTGCCGGGCGAGACCAAGTACGAGACGGTAGAGGCGGGCGATGAAGGCCGCGCGCTTTCCAACATCCAGTTCGGCGCGTGGGTGCTCGGCAACTTCGCGACCGTGGACGAGGTGCGCGACGCGGTCGGCTCGGTGCGCGTGTGGGCCGAGCCCGTGCCGCAGCTTGGCTCCTTCGCGCCGCTGCACTTCGCCATCCACGATGCCTCCGGCAAGGGCATCGTCATCGAGTATGTAGGCGGCACCGCGCACGTCTACGACAACAAGATCGGCGTGCTCACAAATTCGCCGACCTACGACTGGCACATCCAGAACTTGCGCAACTACGTCAACCTGACGGCGGAGAACGCCGCCCCCGTAAAGCTCGGCAATACGACCTACGCCGGCACCGGTCAGGGCTCGGGCCTGCACGGAATCCCCGGTGACCCGACCCCGCCCTCGCGTTTCGTCATGGCGGCGGCAACGGCCTACCTTGCGGACAAGCCGAAGGACGCGGCCGCCGCGCTCGTCCTCGCCCAGCATCTGATCGACCGCGTCGACATCCCCAAAGGGCTGGTGCGCGACTACTCCGAGGGCGGCAAGCCGGCCGGCGACTACACGCAGTGGACGGTGTTCCGCGACCACGCCAACAAGGTCTACTTCTGGAAGAGCTACGACGACACCGGCCTCAAGGCGCTCGACCTCAAGACGGTGGATTTCTCGGCCGGCCAGCCTATGCGCAGCCTCGCCGTCTCCGGCACGAAACCGGCGGTCGAGATGCTGACTCAGGCCCAGTTTGGCGCGCAGACGCAGTAAGGGGCGGTAAGTTCGGCTGCGGGCTTTGCCTTCGCGCGAGCGGCAGGTAATATTGTTACCTATATCCGCTCTTGCGTCCGGGAGTGCACCCGCTTGTCACTACGCAGCCGTCTGCTCTTCTCGATCTTCGGCACGCTCCTATTGAGCCTCGCGGCCGGCGCCACGTTCACCTATTGGCACGCGGTGAAGAAGATCGAGACCGAGATGCAGGCTGCGATCGCGGTCGGCGGCCGCTTCGCGCACAACGCCGTCGACGACGCGGATGAAGCCACTCTCAATCCGGAGCGCCGCCTGAAGCTGCTCGTCGCCGACTTCGACGGCGACCGCCACCTGCGCGCTTCGCTCGTGGTCGACAACAAGGTCGTGCGCGCCTCCGAGCTCGCCAAGCCCGAAAGTCCGGCTCCCGCCTGGTTCTATCGCCTGATCGCCGGCGCGCCCAAGGTTTTGAACGTGGAGCTGCCGCCCGTCTTCAGGGGATACGGTGGCGTCATGCTGCAAACGGACGCCAACAACGAAGTCGCCGAGGTATGGAGCGACATCGGGCTCACGCTCACCGTGCTGACCATCTTCTGCGCGCTCGTTCTGGCCTTCGTGTACCTGACGCTGGCGAGCGCCATCCACCCCTTGCGCGCCCTGACCGCCGCCTTCGCCCGTGTCGGCGACCGCGACTACCGCGAGCGCGTGCCCGAGCGCGGCCCCCATGAGCTCGTGCGCCTCTATCAGGGCTTCAACCGCATGGTCGAGGATCTGGCGCGCGCAGAGGCGCAGAACAAGCGCCTGCAGGAGCAGCTCGCCACCGTTCAGGACGAGGAGCGCGCCGATCTCGCGCGCGACCTGCACGACGAGATCGGTCCCATGCTGTTTGCGGCCGACGTCGACGCCGCGACGATTGAGCGGCTCGCCGAGCGTGGCGAGTACGGCGGCATCGCGCAACGCGTAGGGATCATCCGCTCAGCCATCGGCCAGATGCAGCGCCATGTGCGCGAGATTCTCGGGCGCCTGCGCCCGGCCGTGCTGCTCGACGTGGGGCTGGCGCATGCCATCGACAACCTGGTGTCGTTCTGGACCACGCACCGGGCCGGCCTCGCCTTTCAGGTGACGGTGCCGGAGGAAGGCTTCGGCGAGCCCATAGACGGCACGATCTACCGCGTGGTGCAGGAGAGCGTGTCGAACGCCGTGCGCCACGGCAGCCCGGCGCTGATCGAAATCAGGGTCGAGGCCGCGCCTCAGTCGGAATCTGGCCGCGCGATATTGATCCGCGTCATCGATGACGGCGTCGGCCTCAAATCGAGCGGGCGCCCGGGCGGCCCCGGAGGCGGCTATGGCATCATCGGCATGAGCGAGCGGGTGGCTAGCCTCAACGGTACGCTCGAAGTGAAGAACCGCGCCGACGGCCGTGGGGTCGTGGTCGAGGCCAGGTTGCCCGCACGGGCGGGCGCGCGCCTCGAACGTGGCGCTGACGCAAAGCAAGAGATCGCGCTGCAATGAAGATCCTGCTGGTCGACGATCATACCGTGGTGCGCGAAGGCGTGCGCCGGCTGTTGTCGGGGATGCAGGGCGCCTCGATCTTCGAGGCGGCGAACGGGCACGAGGCACTGGCGATCTTCCGCAAGGAGCGGCCCGAGCTGGTCCTGCTCGATCTCAATCTCTCCGGCATCGGCGGCTTGGAGCTCCTGCGCCGCCTGATCGCCGAGGACGAGAAGGTGCGCATCGTAGTGTTCAGCATGCACGCCGAGCCGGTATACGCGGCCCGCGCGCTGCGGCTCGGCGCGCGCGGCTACGTGAGCAAGAGCGCCGGCGCCGACGAGCTCGTCACCGCAGTCAAGCGCGTCGCCGAGGGCGGGCGCTACGTCGAGCGCGAGATCGCGGGCGAATTGGCCTTCGCGCAGCTCTCCTCGGAGGACCCGCTGCAGCAGCTGTCGACGCGCGAGATCGAGATCCTGCGGCTCTTGGGGGAAGGCAACAGCCTGACCGAGATCGCGCAGGCAATCGGCGTCGCCTATAAGACCGTCGCCAACACCTGCTCCATCATCAAGAGCAAGCTCGGGGTGGAGCGCACCGCCGATCTCATCCGCCTCTCCATGGAGCTGAAGTAGCGCTAGGCCCGCTTTTCCTGGTCTCCAAGTTCAAGACCGCGTGAGGGGGAACATTTGCCGGCACTATCGGGAACCCGTTCCCTGGTCTCTTCTCGGCAGTCCACCTAGCGTCGCTCCCGCCGCGCACTTTACGCGGAAGGGAACAAAGCGGCTCGATGGGCCGCCTCTCTTCCGCGTATTTTTTTGCCGGCAGAACCCCCCGCCTTCGTAGAGTCGAGCCGCCGCGAGCGCTAGACTTCGCCTCGAATCGGCCGGCGTCGGCACGGCTGCGGAGGAGCATCTCATGTCGAAGCAACTCAGGTTTGCCGCTCGCGTTGCCGCGCTCGCCGCCGCGGCGGCCGCACTGGCCAGTCCCGCCGCGGCCATCACCTGCCGCGATGGCACCCAGAATGTGCAGGGAACTTGGATCGCCACGCCCTACTGCCAGGATCTCTTACTGGCCCAGGTCGGACGCGAACGGGGATTTCCCGCATCGGTGGACAAGATCCGCAACAACCCCAACTACAAGAAGGAACTGTGCCGCTCCGTGTTAACCGATATCCGCGTCACGGACACCTGCCTCAACGCCGGCATACCCGAATACAGGCGCTAGCGTCATCCGCGGGATGCCTTGAGCCTCTCCGCATCGGCGAGGATGTCTGCGTGATCGAAGGCGAGCTTCTCGCGGCGCCAGTCCTTGACCCATTCCGCGGTCGCGGCGTCGTCTCCCGCAGTCGGCTCGGCGCTGCCGACGCGCGCTAGATAGGCAACCGAGCAGGTATGCCCGCGGGGGTCGCGCTTGGGATCGGAGTAGACGCCGACGAGCTTCAGCTCGCGCACGTCGATGCCGGTCTCCTCCTTGAGCTCGCGGCGGCAGGCGTCCTCGACCGGCTCGCCGACCTCCACGAATCCGCCCGGCAGCGCGTAGTCGCCCTCGAAGGGCGGATGGGCCCGCCGGATTAGCAGCACGCGATCCTGGCTGTCGAAAACGACGCAGTCGGTTGCGAGCAAGGGGGTCTTGGGCGGCGGCATGGCGCGATCTCGGATTGAAGGCGGGCTTGAGCATAAGCTGGGCTTCGACGTTGGTCTCGCCCGCTGTCTCTACCGAGAAACTTATCCCCGCCCGGTGCGCCCGCGCCTAGGCTTTGTGCGTTCCGCCTCGTAAGAGGACGCGGCCGCGAGCTGGGCGGCCCCGGAGGCGGAGGCCGCGAACTGGGATCGGTGCCCTTCAGCTAGGCCCGAGCGTTGTGAGACGGTCGCGCACCAATAGCGGCGGCGGGCGGCGAACGCCGCTTCCACCCGACCTGGAACGGCACTTGCCGCCCGTCCCCTCGTTGCCGCGCCCTAAGGCCTTGCATTCCTCCCCGCCTCCGGCAACACACCTTTTGCACGCCGCGGCGCCGCAGGCGCGCATCCCTGTCCGCGAAATGACGTAAGATCGGGGCCGGAGGGCGGAGGCCGAATGCGAATCCGGTTTACGAAGGGGGCGGGCGGTCCGACGCGGGCGGCGAATAAGCCTGCCGAATCCCAAGCCGTCGCCGAGGGCGAGACACGGCTCGCGCCCGACCCGTTCACCGCGGTGCTGCCGGCGCTGGCCGCGCTCGGCGCCATCGCCTCCATCGCCACCATCAACTGGACAGCGCAGGAGCGCACGCCCGATCGCGCCAAGTCGAAGCGCAAGGCCGGGACCGCGCTGCGCGACCTCGAGACCTGCTGCCTCGGGTTGCAGGAGATCTTTCGCCGCTTTCAGCGCAATCCCAAGCTGTTCGCGGGCGATGGCGCCCCGGCCTCCTCGCCCTTGAAGTTCGGCGTGCACGGGCCGCGCGTCAGAACGGACGCGGCGCGTCTGTTCCAGCAGCTTATCAACGATGTCGCCTCGATGCTGGTGCTTGCGTCCCAGAATGCCTTCGACGTGATGAGCGCGGTGGAGGATGGCGAGATCAATGCGCCAGAGGAGCTCTACTTCGGGTTCGGCGAGCAGCAGGAGCGCTTGAACAAGCTGATCCAGGCGCGCGCCACTTTGAAGGCGTCCGTCGATACCGGCTCGCAGGTGGCGCTGGCCTTGACCGAGCTCGTCCGCGCCTTGAAGAAGCACCGCGTCGAGTGACGATTTGCACCGGGAACCGCGGCGGACGCGGGCGTTGACAGCTGCAACGCCGGGGCCTCATGTGGGGCCGGTACGCCAGACGCCTTTCGCGAAGAAAGCCCGCCCGATGGTCCACTTCACGCTTCCCCGCAACTCCAAAGTCGAAACCGGCAAGACCTGGAACCGCCCGCAAGGCGGCGGCGACTGGAAGGAGTTCCGTATCTACCGCTGGGACCCGGACGGGGAAGGAAACCCGCGCCTTGATACCTATTGGATCGACACCGACCGCTGCGGGCCTATGGTTCTCGACGCGCTCATCAAGATCAAGAACGAGATCGATCCCACGCTCACCTTCCGCCGCTCCTGCCGCGAAGGCATCTGCGGCTCCTGCTCCATGAACATCGACGGCACCAACACGCTCGCCTGCCTCAAGGGTTTCGCCGAGGTGAAGGGTCCGGTGAAGGTCTACCCGCTGCCGCACATGCACGTCGTCAAGGACCTCGTGCCCGACATGACCAACTTCTACGCCCAGCACCGCTTGATCGAGCCTTGGCTGAAAACGGACACACCGGCCCCGCCCAAGGAATGGCGCCAGTCGCACGCCGACCGCCAGAAGCTCGACGGGCTTTATGAGTGCATCTTGTGCGCCTGCTGCTCCACCTCCTGCCCCAGCTATTGGTGGAATGAGGACCGCTACCTCGGCCCCGCGGCGCTGCTACAGGCCTTCCGCTGGATCAGCGATTCCCGAGATGAGGCGACGGGCGAGCGCCTCGATACGCTGGAAGACCCGTTCCGGCTCTACCGCTGCCATACCATCCTCAACTGCACCAAAGCCTGTCCCAAGGGGCTCAATCCCGCCAAGGCCATCGCCGAACTGAAGAAGCTGATGGTGGAACGCCGCGTCTGAAGCGGCGCAGCGACCGCGCGGCGGCAATCAACCTCGAACGTTCGGAGTTAGCGGAAATGCTCGATCACATCGGCTTCGGCGTCACCGAATTCAAGCGCTCCAAGGCGTTCTACAGCCAGGCCCTTGCGCCGCTCGGATACCGGCTCGTCATGCAGGTTTCGCTGTCGGAGGACGACGAGGACGGATACGCCGGTTTCGGCGATGATCGGCCGCACTTCTGGATTGGCACGGGAAAGCCCCTGCAATCGCGCCTGCACGTCGCTTTCGCGGCGAAATCGCGGGCCGACGTGCGCGCATTCTACGAGGCGGCGATCGCCGCGGGCGGTATCGACAACGGAGCGCCGGGCCTGAGGCCCCATTACCATGAGAACTATTACGGCGCCTTCGTCCTCGACCCCGATGGGCACAATATCGAGGCCGTAAACCATCTTCCCGAGTGAAATAGGCACAAAAAGAGAAAGACCGGCGGCGCGTTCGCTGCCACCGGTCTTGAAGTAAATAAGTGGGCGGGTGCTATGAGGCCCGCTCCTGCCGTCCTGCATTACGCGCTTCAGCTAGGCTAACTGCGCGTGATCCGGCTGCGTTAGGCGGCCCGACGCGTCTTTCTCGCCGCCTTGCGGGCGGTCTTGCGCATGCTCTTGCGAGCAGTCTTGCGTGCGGCCGGCTTCTTGGCGGTCCGGCGAGCCGGCGCCTTCTTGATTTTCCGTTTCACTACCCTCTTAGCCATTTGGTGATCCCTCTTTCTGGTTTCGCTATCTCTCTCGAGTTCGAATCAGCTCCGAACAAAAAAATGATGAGCAAGTTCGAAGATTTTGTTGACATCAAATTGCAATTTATGCGTTGCGACAAAGCGCATTCACCCAAGCCTGTTGCGCGAAATCCTCATTTTTCTCGTGTTTCTAATGCCGTGGCGCGTCGGCTGCAGATTCCGCATCCGCTTTTCGCAACAGCGCGCGAGCGCAATTGAGGGAGTCGCGGCTTGCGAATTGCGTCCGGAATGGGCGAGGCATCACGCCGCTTTCACGACACGGCTCTGCAAATCGAGTACCGCCATCATATAGCCGAAGCGGTCTTCCATCGCCTCGGCGAGCAGCGAGAAGTAATTGGCGCCATCGGGCACGATCTCGCCGACGACCTCGCCATACTCGAAGCGCAAGTCCGCCTCGTATTTGCGCGCGATAGTCCGCATCTTGCCGTTCTCGGCCAGGCAGGAGACGCACAGATGCTGCACGCCGCGATTGCGTGCGGCGCGGATAACGCGGCCCATCAGCTCGCTGCCGATACCCTGATCCTGCAGGTTTTGCTCGACGGAGAACGCCGCCTCCGCCTCGCGGCCCCATATGTCCCCGAGCTTCTTCAGCTCAGCGGCCGCCCGTATCTCGCCGCCGTCGAAATAGGCGTAGACGAGCGTGCCCATCTCGGCGGCGCGGCCGGCATAATCCTCGATGAATGCGTCCGAGACGCCGTGCGCGAAGCGCAGGCGCCGGTTCATCTTGTCGAGCCGCAAGAGGTGGTCGCGGAACTTGTCTGTCTCCGTCGGCCAAAGCTTCCTTATGTTTCCTCCCGAGAACTGATGTTCGCTCATGACGAGAACCTCCGCTCCAGGGCAACAGACGCCGGCCGACGCCACCGGAACCGATGACGCCCTCGCCAGCCGCACAGGGTTTGATTTTTTTGGGGGCGCGAAGCCCTCTCCCCTTCTGCACTGCACAATATGCCACTCACATGGCAGAAGTTCCACTAAATGCGGCTGTAGGCAGGATTGAACGCCGCAGGAGGCAGGCTTGCGCGGGCGTTCGTGACATTCGGTCGCGCCAACTTGCGTGCGAACCCCTGATCTGAGGGAAGTGCACAACGAGTGTGCGGGGGAGTCTTCGCGCCGATGACGCAAAATGTGACTGGTCGAGTGACTGAGCGCCTGTGCGCGCAGATCGCTCAGGCCGAGCTCGATGCTGACGCGGCGCAGCTAGATGTCGCACGCCGACTCGATGACTTGGCCGAGCGCTTGCAGCACTGGCAGCCCCACCGCACCGGTCTGCGCGCACTTTTCGGCCATGCCGGCAAGGTGGCGCCGCGGGGCCTCTACATTTACGGGCCTGTCGGCCGCGGCAAGACGATGCTGGCGGATCTCTTCTTCGAGCTCGCCCAATTCGCGCCGAAGCTGCGCCGGCACTTCCACGAGTTCATGGCGGATGTGCACGAGCGCATTGGCAAAGCGCGTCATACCGTCAACGGCGATCCCATGCCCTTCGTCGCCGACGGTATCGCGCAAGAGGCGCGTCTTCTGTGCTTCGATGAGCTGCAGGTGACCGATATTGCCGACGCCATGATCCTCGGGCGCCTGTTCACGCAGCTCCTTGCGCGCGGCGTCGTCGTGGTCGCGACCTCCAACTCGGCTCCGCGTGCGCTCTACAAGGATGGGCTCAACCGACAGCTGTTCCTGCCCTTCGTCGACGTGCTCGAGGCGCGCATGGACGTCGTCGAGCTCATCTCCGCCAAGGACTACCGGCTCGACAAGCTCGCCGGGCTTCCGCTCTACTTCACGCCGGCCGATCAGCGCGCCAAGGCTGAGCTCGATGAGCACTGGGAGCGCCTTACCGGGCGCCATCCGGGGCGTGAGGAGAGCGTCCACGTCAAGGGACGGTCGGTGCGGGTGCCGGTGGCGTCCATGGGAATAGCCCGCTTCGACTTCAAAGACCTATGTGAGCTGCCGCTCGGCTCGCTCGACTATCTCCACCTGGCGCACGCCTATCACACGCTCATCGTCGACCGCATCCCGGTGCTGACGCGGGAGCGCCGCGACACCGCGCGCCGCTTCATGAACCTCATCGATACGCTCTACGATAACGGGGTTTGCCTCATCGCCTCGGCGCAAGCCGAGCCAGCCGGGCTTTATCCAGACGGCACCGAAACAGAGGCCTTTCGGCGAACGGTGTCGCGATTGATGGAGATGCGCAGCGAGGCCTATTTGCGGAGCCGCCACGCCGAGGGGCGCCAAAATCAGCATTCCGGCTGACTTGGCTCAGCGCGCGGGAGGAGCTTTGTCGCGCGCTTCGCCGATGCCGAACGGCGCACCGGCCTTGCCCTTTTGCGCGGTGTGGGCTGGGATCGACCCCGTTTCGATGTCCGCATACGGCGACGCGCCGGGCCTCGGCCCGTAGAGCAGCACCACGCCCTGGGTGTCGCCCAGCTGCAGCCCCTGCTGGCGCTCGTCGTAGCGGTAGGACATGAGCTCGCCCGCCGCGCTCGGATGATCGAGGCCGATGGCGTGCCCGATCTCGTGCGCGATGGTGTAGCGCAGGTCGTAGACGCCGAGGCGGCCGTCGAAGCCGACCTTCCAGGGCTGGCGCGGATTGAGGCAGATAAGCGAGCGCTCGATCGTCTTGAGGCCGGGGGGGCCGTCTTTCAGGGCGACGTTGGTGAAGGCGCGGCCCAGCGGCTCGCCCTGCGCGCCGATGAGAATGTTGGCGGCGCGTGCATCGCGAATCTCGCGGAACGTGATGTTGGCGACGCCTTCCCACATGCGGAAGGCGGCGGCCACCTCGTGGCGGAACTGGTCGGTCGTGATGTGCGAGGGGGCGTACGCCTTCTCAGGGGGCTCGAGCTTGGCGCAGTTGCGTGCCCCGGGCGTGTCGACCAACTCGGTGGCGAATGCGTAGGTTATGGCGGCGCCCACACCCATGCGCGGGCTCTGCCATTTAACGGTCTGGTTTTCGAGGTCGAGAAGCTGGAAGCCGAAAAAGGTGTGATCGCCCGCCCAGGCGGAGCCGGTCATCAGCAGCGCTGCAGCAAGATAGGTCGCCCTCACTCCCCCTCCGTCCTCGCGCCCCTGCGCGGTCTCTTGCGTGTCTCCCGCCGCCCGGACCCGTAAGACCGACCGCCGCTTGGTGAATCTCTGCAGGTGCAACGCTTTGCGTGCTGCCGAAGATGGGCTTTTCCTGCTCAAGTCGGTAGTCTAAACGTACTCATGTCGGAGTTGTGGCAAGCCCTCGGGTGCGGGCGTTCGCCGCACAAAAATCACTCAAATTCCAGCTGAAGGAGCGAGGAACGATGGCGCGCACGAAGATCGCCTTGATCGGCGGGGGCATGATCGGAGGCACGCTCGCGCACCTCATCGGCCTCAAGGAGCTGGGCGACGCGGTCATCTTCGACATCGCGGAAGGCTTGCCGCAAGGCAAGGCGCTCGACATCGCGCAATCAGGTTCGGTCGAAGGCTTCGACTGCCAGTTCAAGGGCTCGAACGCCTACGCCGACATCGAGGGCGCGGACGTGTGCATCGTGACGGCCGGCGTGCCGCGCAAGCCCGGCATGAGCCGCGACGACCTCATCGGCATCAACATCAAGGTGATGGAACAGGTCGGCGCCGGCATCAAGAAATACGCGCCTTCCGCCTTCGTCATCTGCATAACGAACCCGCTCGACGCCATGGTGTGGGCGCTGCAGAAGGCATCCGGCCTGCCGCGCAACATGGTGGTCGGCATGGCCGGCGTGCTCGATACGGCGCGCTTCCGCTACTTCCTCGCAAGCGAGCTCGGCATCTCGGTGGAGGACGTCTCGGCCTTCGTGCTCGGCGGCCACGGAGACGACATGGTGCCGCTGGTGCGCTATTCCACCATCGCCGGCATCCCGCTGCCCGATGTCATCCGCATGGGTTGGATGCGGCAGGAGCGGCTCGACGATATCGTCGAGCGCACGCGCAAGGGCGGCGGCGAGATCGTCGCGCTTTTGAAGACGGGCTCGGCCTACTATGCGCCGGCGTCCTCGGCGCTGGAGATGACCGACAGCTACCTGAAGGACAAAAAACGCATCCTTCCCTGCGCCGCCTATCTCAACGGCGAGTACGGCGTGAAGGGCCTCTACGTCGGCGTGCCGGTGATCATCGGTGCGGGCGGCGCGGAGCGCGTCGTCGAGATCGACCTCAACGCGGCGGAGCGCAACATGTTCATCAAGTCGGTCGAGTCCGTGAAGGGCCTCGTCGACGCGTGCACCAAGATCGCGCCGCAGCTCGGCGCCTAGTTAGTGCAGGTCCCGGCATCAGTTGAGCGTAGCGAGGGCGTCGCATGAACATCCACGAGTACCAGGCGAAAGAACTGCTCCGGCAATTCGGCATTCCGACCCCGCGCGGCATGGCGGCGTTCTCCGCGCGCGAAGCTGCCGAGGCAGTGCAGCAGCTTTCCGGCCCGATGTTCGTGGTCAAGGCGCAGATCCACGCCGGCGGGCGCGGCAAGGGCAAGTTCAAGGAGGCCTCTGCGGGCGCCAAAGGCGGTGTGCGGCTCGCCAAGTCGCGCGAGGAGGTGCGCGCCTTCGCCGAGCAGATGCTCGGCAAGACGCTCGTTACCAAACAAACCGGGCCCGAAGGCCGCGTCGTCAATCGCGTTTTCGTGTCGGAGGCATGCGACATCGAGCGCGAGCTCTATCTCTCCGCGCTCGTCGACCGGACGACCTCGCGCGTCGCCTTCATCGCGAGCCAGGCCGGCGGCATGAATATCGAGGAGGTCGCGGCGGAGACGCCCGAAAAGATCGTATCGGTCGCCATTGATCCGGCCTCGGGCTACGAGCCCTTCCACGGGCGCAAGATTGCATTCGCGCTGGGGCTCTCCGGCAAGCAGGTCTCCGCCTGCGTCAAGCTCATCGGCGATCTCTACCGGCTGATGCTGGCCAAGGACGTGAGCCTGCTCGAGATCAATCCGCTCGTTATCACGCCGGATGGCTCGCTCACCTGCCTCGACGCCAAGATGAGCTTCGATTCGAACGCGCTCTACCGCCACCCCGACATCGTCGAGATGCGCGATCTTTCCGAAGAGGACCCGATGGAGGTCGAGGCTTCCAAGCACGACCTCTCCTACGTCAAGCTCGACGGAACCATCGGCTGCATGGTGAACGGCGCCGGCCTCGCCATGGCGACCATGGACATCATCAAGCTCTACGGCGCGGAGCCAGCGAACTTCCTCGACGTGGGCGGCGGCGCCTCCAAGGAGCGCGTGCAGGCGGCGTTCAAGATCATCCTCTCCGACCCGGCCGTGAAGGGCATCCTGGTCAACATCTTCGGCGGCATCATGCGTTGCGACATCATCGCCGAAGGCGTGGTGGCGGCCGCGCGCGAGATGGCGATCCGCGTGCCCCTCGTCGTCCGGCTCGAGGGCACCAACGTCGACCTCGGCAAGAAAATCCTCGGCGAGAGCGGCCTCAAGATCGTGCCGGCCGACAATCTCGGCGATGCGGCGGAGAAGATCACCGAGGCGGTCAAGAAAGCAGCCTAATTTTGCGGCCTCCGCGCGCGTCTGACGCCCAATAGGATGGCAGTCAGCGAAGGTGTGAAGATATTTCGCGCCCTTGGCCTATTCTCGGGCTTGATGCAGTGCAAAAAAGGCTCCAAGAGTTGGGCCCTCAAGGGCAGCGGGCAGCGTAATGGCCATTCTCGTCGACAAGTCCACGAAGGTGATCTGCCAGGGCATCACCGGAAGCCAGGGCACGTTCCACACCAAGCAGGCGAAGGCCTACGGCACCAAGATCGTCGGCGGGGTGACGCCCGGTAAGGGCGGGTCGAAGCACCCCGACGAGGAGCTCGCGGACGTGCCGCTGTTCGATACGGTGGCGCAGGCCAAGGCCGCGACGGGCGCCGACGCCAGCGCCATCTACGTGCCGCCGCCGTTTGCCGCCGACGCCATCCTCGAGGCGATCGACGCCGGCATCGCGCTCATCGTCGCCATTACCGAGGGCATCCCGGTGCTCGACATGGTCAAGGTGAAGCGCGCGCTCGACGGCTCAGCCTCGCGCCTCATCGGGCCCAACTGCCCGGGTGTGCTCACGCCGAATGAATGCAAGATCGGCATCATGCCCGGTAACATCTTCAAGGCGGGCCGCGTCGGCATCGTTTCGCGCTCGGGCACGCTCACCTACGAGGCCGTGAAACAGACCTCGGATGCCGGCCTCGGGCAGTCTACCGCGGTCGGCATCGGCGGCGATCCGGTGAAGGGCACGGAGTTCATCGACGTGCTCGAGCTGTTCCTCGCCGACCCCAAGACGGACTCCATCATCATGATCGGCGAGATCGGCGGCTCGGCCGAGGAGGACGCCGCCGACTTCATCAAGAGCGAGGCAAAGCGCGGGCGAGCGAAGCCCATGGCCGGCTTCATTGCCGGCGTCACGGCGCCGCCCGGCCGGCGCATGGGGCACGCCGGCGCCATCATTTCCGGCGGCAAGGGCAAAGCCTCCGACAAGCTCGAGGCCATGCGCTCGGCCGGCATCGCCATCGCGTCGAGCCCGGCCGCGCTGGGGACCACGCTGATGGATGTCCTAAAAGGTCAAACTCGTCATGCCAAAGTGGCCAAGTAGGCGTATGCTGCGGCGCACACTAAATATTGGATGCCCCCGGCATCCCTGAGCCGGGGCCGGCCCAGGCGCTCGGCCCGCCGCGCTGCTTTCGTTGAGGCACAGATACTTCCATGACCCGCCAACCGCTCAATGATCGATTCCTGCGAACGTCTTTCCTAAGCGGCGCCAATGCGGCCTACGTCGAGGAGATGCAGGCCCAGTACGAGCGCAACCCGGGCTCGGTCGGCGACGAGTGGCGGCACTTCTTCGAGAGCCTGCAGGAGGAGCGCGAGAAGGTTCCCGGCGACGGGCGCGGTCCGAGCTGGGGCGTGCGCCAGCTCGAGACGGAGAACGGCGAGCTCGTTGCGGCGCTCACAGGCGACTATGGGGCAGAGGAACGCAACCTGCGCGACAACCTGCAGGCGCGCGCGCACATGCTCGGCTTCGAGATGTCGCCGGCGGTGTCGCTGCGCGCAACGCAGGATTCGATCCGTGCGCTGATGCTGATCCGCGCCTACCGCGTCATGGGGCATCTGGCCGCCGATCTCGATCCGCTGGGGCTTGCCGACCGCAAGGTGCACCGGGAATTGAAACCCGAGACCTACGGCTTCACCGACGCCGACCTCGACCGGCCCATCTTCATTGACCGCATGCTGGGGCTCGAGACCGCGACCATGCGGCAAATCCTGCGCATCCTGCGCCGCACCTACTGCCGGCACATCGGCGTGCAGTTCATGCACATCACGAGCCCGGCGCAGAAGGCCTGGATCCAGGAGCGCATCGAGGGTGAGGAGAAGGACATCCGCTTCACGCCCGAGGGCCGGCGCGCGATCCTCAACAAGCTGATCGAGACGGAGACGTTCGAGAAGTTCTGCGAGGTGAAATACACGGGCACCAAGCGCTTCGGCATCGACGGCGCGGAGGCGATGGTCCCGGCGCTGGAACAGATCATCAAGCGTGGCGGCCAGCTCGGCGTCAAAGGCATCGTCATCGGCATGGCGCACCGCGGGCGGCTCAATATCCTCGCCAACGTGATGGAGAAGCCGTTCCGCGCGATCTTCAACGAATTCAAGGGCGGCTCCTTCAAGCCCGACGACGTCGAGGGCTCGGGCGACGTGAAGTACCACCTCGGCGCCTCCTCCGACCGCGCCTTCGACGGCAACAACGTGCACCTGTCGCTCACCGCCAACCCCTCGCACCTGGAGATCGTCGATCCCGTGGTGTTGGGCAAAGTGCGCGCCAAGCAGGATCAGCTCGGATGCGCGCCGGGCGAGCGCACGCCGGTGCTGCCACTGTTGATCCACGGCGATGCGGCGTTTGCGGGTCAGGGCGTGGTCGCCGAATGCTTCGGCCTCTCCGGCCTCAAAGGCCATCGCACCGGCGGCTCCATCCACTTCATCATCAACAACCAGATCGGCTTCACCACGAACCCGCGCCACTCCCGCTCCTCGCCCTACTGCTCGGACGTGGCCAAGATCATCGAGGCGCCGATCTTCCACGTGAACGGCGACAACCCCGAAGCGGTCGTGCACGTCGCCAAGATCGCCACCGAGTTCCGCCAGAAGTTCCAGAAGCCGGTCGTCATCGACATGTTCTGCTATCGGCGCTACGGCCACAACGAGGCCGACGAGCCGATGTTCACGCAGCCGTTGATGTACAAGACGATCAAGTCGCATCCGACCGTTACCGAAATCTATTCCAAGCGGCTGGCCGAGGAAGGCGTGGTGACGGCGCAGGAATCGGAGCGCATGAAGTCGGGCTTCCGCGCGCGGCTCGAGAACGAGTTCGCCGCGGCCGACGCCTTCCGCCCCAACAAAGCCGATTGGCTCGACGGGCGCTGGTCGGGCATGGGCTTCGCCGAGGACGACGCGCGGCGCGGGGAAACCGGCGTCGACATCGAGCGGCTGAAGATCATCGGGCGCCGCATCACCAGCATCCCGCCCGACTTCAACGCGCACAAGACCATCCGCCGCCTGCTCGACCGCCGCCGCGAGATGGTGGAGACGGGCGAGGGCGTCGACTGGGCGATGGCCGAGCATCTGGCGCTCGGCTCGCTCTTGAACGAGGGGTTCCCCGTGCGGCTCTCGGGCCAGGACAGCGAGCGCGGCACCTTCTCGCAGCGCCATTCCGTGCTGATCGACCAAGAGACCGAGCGGCGCTGGACGCCGCTGAAGCACGTGGCCAACGACCAGGCCCACTTCGAGGTCATCAACTCGATGCTGTCGGAGGAGGCCGTGCTCGGCTTCGAGTACGGCTATTCGCTGGCCGAGCCGAACGCGCTCGTCATGTGGGAGGCGCAGTTCGGCGACTTCGCCAACGGCGCTCAGGTCGTGTTCGACCAGTTCATCTCATCGGGCGAGCGCAAATGGCTGCGCATGTCGGCGCTCGTCTGCCTGTTGCCGCACGGCTACGAAGGCCAGGGGCCCGAGCACTCCTCGGCCCGGCTCGAGCGCTTCCTACAGCTCTGCGCCGAGGACAACTGGCAGGTCGCCAATTGCACCACGCCCTCCAACTACTTCCACATCCTGCGCCGCCAGCTGCATCGCAAGTTCCGCAAGCCGCTGATTCTGATGACGCCGAAGTCGCTTCTGCGCCACAAGCGCGTCATCTCGCGCCTCGACGAGATGGCGCCGGGCACCTCGTTCCATCGCTTGCTGTGGGACGACGCAGAGCACAAGGCGGGCGAGAAGATCAAGCTCGTGCCCGACGACAGGATCCGCCGCGTGGTGCTGTGCACGGGCAAGGTCTACTACGACCTCTACGAGGCGCGCGAAGCCGCCGGCCTCGACGACGTTTATCTCTTGCGCGTCGAGCAGCTCTATCCGTTTCCGGCGCGCGCCTTGATGCACGAGCTCTCGCGCTTCAAGCAGGCTGCGATAGTGTGGTGCCAGGAGGAGCCCAAGAACATGGGTGCCTGGAGCTTCATAGAGCCCAACCTCGAATGGGTGCTCGAGCGTATCGAGGCGCGCGTGCGCCGGCCGGTCTACGCCGGGCGCGCGGCGACGGCTGCGACGGCGACCGGGCAATTGTCGAAGCACCTGCACGAGCAGAAGACGTTGGTTGACGAGGCGCTCAGCGGTGCCGGCGGCGCATGAAGCGAGGCTCAGGTGAGCGGGGCCCCCGCGCTTTCGGGGAACGTTTGATGACCTTCGCGGCGAGGTGAGGACGAGATGGCGACCGAAATTCGCGTGCCGGCTCTGGGCGAAAGCGTGACCGAGGCCATCGTCGGCAAGTGGCTCAAGGCCGCGGGCGACAGCGTCAACGCGGACGAGCCCGTCGTCGAGCTCGAGACCGACAAGGTAACGGTCGAGGTCAACGCTCCGGCGTCGGGCGTGCTGGGCGAAATCACAGCGGCGGAGGGCACGACCGTTGCCGTCGGCGCGGTGCTCGGCGCCATCAGCAATGGTGCGGCAGCGGCGGGTGCGTCGAAACCCGCTCAAGCCGCGCCGGCTCCCGCGCCAGAAGTTCCGCCAGCGAAGCCCGCGGCTCCCGCCCCTGCCGATAAGTCCAACGGCGAGATGCCGCCGAGCCCCGCCGCGCGCAAGAAGCTCGCCGAGGCGGGTCTCGATGCCGCGGCCGTGATGGGCTCGGGCAAGCGCGGACAAATCCTGAAGGAGGACGTGCCCGCGGAGGCGGCGCCCAAGCCGGCGGAGGCAGCGCCGGCGGCTCCGCCCGACAAGGACGGCGAACCTGCTGCGGCGGCCCCCGCGCCGACTCGTGCAGGCGCAGTCTCCGTTCCGGTTCCCGCGCAGAACCTTCGCTTGCCGCCTGCGGCGGTCGATGCCGCGCGCGAGGAGCGCGTGCGCATGACCAAGTTGCGCCAGACCATCGCGCAGCGGTTGAAGGACGCGCAGAACACCGCCGCCATGCTCACGACGTTCAACGACGTCGACATGAGTGCGGTGATGAGGCTGAGGTCTGAGTTCAAGGAGCTGTTCGAGAAGCGCCACGGCGTCAAGCTCGGCTTCATGGGCTTCTTCGTGAAGGCGTGTCTGCAGGCTCTGAAGGAGATCCCCGCGGTCAACGCCGAGATCGACGGCGACGAGATCGTCTACAAGAACTACTACCACATTGGCGTGGCGGTCAGCACCGATCGCGGCCTCGTGGTGCCGGTGGTGCGCGAAGTCGACCGCATGAGCCTGGCCGAGATCGAGGCGCAGATCTCCGATTTCGGCAAGCGCGCGCGCGAAGGCAAGCTCGGCATCGCAGACATGCAGGGCGGCACCTTTACCATCACCAACGGCGGCGTATTCGGCTCGCTCCTGTCGACGCCGATCCTCAACGCCCCGCAGTCGGCCATTCTCGGCATGCACCGCATCGAGGAGCGGCCCGTGGTGCGTGACGGCCAAGTGGTGGCGCGCCCGATGATGTATCTCGCCCTGAGCTACGACCACCGCATCGTCGACGGCAAGGAGGCGGTCGCCTTCCTCGTGCGTGTCAAGGAGTGTCTCGAGGAGCCGCAACGGTTTATCCTGGAGCTCTAAGGCAGGAGCAACCTGCGGAGCTTTGAGGAATGCCGGAGGCACCCATTTCAGCGGCGATTGAGGTTTATCTCACAGTCAGCAATGGCCTCGAGGCCATCGAGTTCTACAGACGAGCCTTCGGGGCGCAGGTGGTGTACCAGGAGCTGACCGAGGACAAGCAGAAGGTCATGCACGCCTCGCTCGCGGCTTTCGGCGGGCACTTCATGCTGTCGGACCACTTTCCGCAATACATCACCGACGTCGGACCGCGCGAGGCCAACGCGCAAGGCAGCGTCACCATGCAGATCAACATGCAGACGCCGCAGGAGGTCGACGCCGCTATGGCGCGCGCGTTGGCAGCGGGGGCGACGGTCACCATGCCGGCGACGGACACGTTCTGGGTCATGCGCTACGGGCGCCTCAAGGATCCCTACGGCTACGTGTGGGCGTTCGGCGCTCCCCTCCCGCTCTAGACCAGCAAAGGAGCAGACCGTTGAGCGCCTACGATCTCATCGTCATCGGAACCGGGCCCGGCGGCTACGTGTGCGCGATCCGCGCGAGCCAGCTCGGCATGAAGGTCGGCGTCGTCGAGAAGCGGTCGACGCACGGCGGCACCTGTCTCAATGTCGGCTGCATCCCGTCGAAGGCGATGCTGCACGCCTCCGAACTCTATGACGAGGCGCGCCATTCGTTCGGCGCCATGGGGATCGAGGCCGAGACGGAGCTCAATCTTGCAAAGATGATGGCCTTCAAGGACGAAGGCGTAAAAGGCAACGTCGACGGCGTCGCCTTCCTGCTGCGCAAGAACAAGATCGACCACTTCCACGGCACCGGGCGCGTGCTCGGAGGCGGCAAGGTGGAGGTCAAGTTCATCAACGGCGAGACGCAGACGATCGAGACAAAGCACGCGGTGATCGCCACCGGCTCGGAGCCGGCGCAGCTTCCCGGCATCGAGATCAACGAGAAGACCATCGTTTCCTCCACCGGCGCGCTATCGCTCGACAAGGTGCCGAAGCGGCTGCTCGTGGTCGGCGCCGGCATCATTGGGCTGGAGCTAGGCTCGGTGTGGCGGCGGCTGGGGTCGGAGGTCACGGTGGTCGAGTACCTCGACCGCATCCTGCCGGGGATCGACGCCGAGGTGGCAAAGCAGATGCAGAAGCTCCTGAGCAAGCAGGGCCTCTCCTTCCAGCTTGGCCGCAAGGTCACGCACGTCGACGAAGCGGAGGGCGTGCTGAAAGTCACGACGGAGCCGGCGGCGGGCGGAGCGCCGCAAACGACGGAGGCGGACGTCGTGCTCGTCGCCATCGGCCGCGTGCCTTACACCAAGGGTTTAGGCTTGGCAGAAGCCGGCGTCGCGCTCGACAACCGCGGCCGCGTGCTCGTGAACGAGCACTTCCAGACCAACGTGCGGGGCATCTACGCTATCGGCGACGTGATCGCGGGGCCGATGCTCGCGCACAAAGCCGAGGACGAAGGCACCGCGCTGGCCGAGATTCTCGCAGGCCAGGCTGGGCACGTGAACTACGACGTGATCCCCAACGTGGTCTACACCGCGCCCGAGGTTGCGAGCGTCGGCAAGTCAGAGGAGGAGCTGAAGGCCGCGGGCGTCGCCTACAAGGTCGGCAAGTTCCCGTTCACCGCCAACGGGCGCGCGAAAGCCAACCACGCCACCGACGGCTTTGTAAAAATCCTGGCTGACGCTGCCACCGACCGCGTGCTCGGCGTGCACATCATTTCGGCTAACGCGAGCGAGATGATCGCGGAGGCAGCAGTGCTCATGGAGTTCGGCGGTTCAGCGGAGGATCTTGCGCGCACCTGCCATGCGCATCCGACCTTGACGGAAGCGGTGAAGGAAGCCGCCCTCGCCGTCGACAAGCGCGCGATCCACATGTGAACGTAGCGCCATCCGACTTGCCGAGTGACGTCTTGGTGCGGCCCTATGACATCGTTGCCAATGTTGCAATTGTCGAATATGATAATTCATGATCAAAAATGAGAGCAGCATACCTTTGCCAGAAATGAGTGGCGACCTCGTAATCCCGCCGAAAGAGCGCAGGACGCTTCGAGCGCTTAAGCGAGACGAGTGCCGCTGGCCTTACGGCGACCCCAGGCAGAAGGGTTTCTACTTCTGCGGGAAGCACAAGGCGGCTGGCCATCCCTACTGTGAATTTCACATGCGCCGGGCCTTCAAGCCCGCGCGGCCTTACCTGCCATACCAGCCACGTGCGGTCGCCTAGCAAAGTGCAGCGCTGATTGCGGCAGCGCTTGTTGGCACATGTGGGGACGGTCATGCCCGAGGACGGCGAGGAACAGTGGGCCGAGCGAGCCAAGCGGTTCTTCAAGGCCGAGTTGAAGCGTGCGGACGTCACCTACGATGACCTCGCGGAAAGGTTGTCCAAGCTGGGGTTGTCCGAGACGAAAGCGTCAATCGCCAACAAGATCAGCCGCGGGACGTTCTCTGCTGCCTTCCTTCTCGCCAGTCTGAAGGCGATAGGCTGTCACAACGTGCGGGTCGAAGACGTATGAATGCGTGCCGAAACCAATCAGGTGGACGGTCGGTGCGCATTGCCGCGTTACTCGATCGGCGTGACGGTGTAGCCGGCCTCGCGCAAGAGCGCGACCAGGCCCTGCTTGCCGGGCAGGTGCAGAGCACCAACCGCGATGAACACGCCGCCCTGCTCGAGCATCGGCTCTGCGGTTGAGCGCATCTTGGCGTTGCGATCGGTCAAGAGCTTCTGCTGGAAGCCCACGAACGCATCGTCGCCGATGCCGACCTCTTTTGCCAGTGCGATCTGGAAGGGCATGGCGGCGCTGATCTTGCGGTCGAGATAGAGTTGGACGAGAGTCTCCATCAGATCGTTGGTGCGGTCGGCGAATTTGAGGCTCGCGCGCAGCATGTCGAGCTGCTGCGGCTCCGGCACGGCGGCCAGCGCCTGCAGCTGCTCGGGGATCGTCTCGAGACCCACGACCTCGATCCTGCGCGCCTTGCCCATCTCGGCGATCTTCATGTCGAGCACGCGCGCGCCCTGTTGCACGCTCGTGCGCTCGCAGTCCGAGACCGAAAGGATCATGGTGACGATCCACGGCTTGAATAGCGCTGCGAGGTCGGAGGGCATCCCTGAGCGCGCGACGATCTTCTTCACCGCTTCGTATTCGGTGCCCGAAAGCAGACCGTCGAGGCGGCGCCCATCGGTGAACATCACGAGCGGCGCCGACTGCGCAATGACGGTCGCGGTTGCCTTCTCGGACACATCGGAAACCTCGAGCGCGATGGTCCTCGCCTGGGAAAGCGCCTGCTCGACCGCCGGCGACAGCTTGGTGACGCGCTCGTCCGTCAGGTGCACGGTGCCGAACAGATAGGAGGCCGAACGCCCGGCGCGCTCGATCTTCCATAGAAGCGCGCCAGCGTTCTCCGTGGCGGCCGCTTGGGCCATGATCTTCGCGTAGGTCTCGGGGTTCTTCGCCTGGGTCTCGGCGAGCATGTTGGTGCCGCGGCACTTGTCGGCTGCGGCTTGTATCTGCTCCTGTGCGTCCGCTGATTGGGCGGCGGGGACCTGCAACAGGGCTGCGAACGAGACTGAGGCCGCGACGGCGGCGTTAACCAAACGGATGCGCATAGAAAATCTGGGACCCGATGCTGTTGGCTGGACCCCGCTCTTTCATGCGGCATCGGGGCAAGAAAAGGGCAAAATTAAGTCAAGGTTTCCAGTCGCTCCGTAAGCTATTGAATTATCAGCCTTTCACGATCTAGGGTGGGATGCGTCATAAACGGCAAGCAGCCGTTCACGGTCCACTTCCGTGTAGGCCTGGGTCGTGGACAGGGAGGCATGGCCCAGGAGCTCCTGGATCTGGCGCAGGTCGCCGCCCGACGACAGCAGGTGGGTGGCGAAGGAGTGGCGCAATGCATGCGGGGTCGCCGTCGGAGGCAGATCGAGCGCGGCGCGCATGCGCTCCATGGCGAGCTGGATGATGCGGGCCGACAGCGGACCACCCTTGACCCCGCGGAACAATACGTCGTCGGGGGTGAGCGGATGGGGGTTGAGCGCCAGATAACGCGCGATAGCCGAGCGCACGATGGGGAGCACGGGGACGAGCCGCTGCTTGCCGCCCTTGCCAGTGACGCGCAGAACGTCGCGGTCGCCGGTAGGGGCGTCCTTCAGCGTGATAGCGAGGGCCTCCGCGATGCGCAGGCCCGAGCCGTAGAGCAGCAGCAGCACGGCGGCATCGCGCGCAATGGTCCAGTCGAGCTCGGCGGCGGGCCCGGGCTCGACCACGCCGGCGGCCTTGTCGACGGTCAAGGGCTTCGGCACCGAGTGGGGCACCTTGGGCATGGCGAGCTGGAGCACGGAGCGGTTGGTCACTTTCTTCTGTGCGTCGAGCCAGCGGAAGAACTGGCGCAGCGCCGATAGCGTGCGTGCGAGCGAGCGGCTGACGGTGCCCGTGCGCCGGCGCGAGGCGAGGAAGGCGCGGAAGGTCTTGGGCTCGAGCCGCTGCAAGTCGGCGAGGCAAGGTGCGTGACCGAGCTCGGCCGCCAAATGCGCCAGGAGCTGGCGCACATCGCGCGCGTAGGCGTCGAGCGTCTTGTCCGCGTGCCCGCGCTCGTGGCGCAGGTAGGCGAGCCAGTCTCCGACGGCGCGGTCGAGGTCGGCGCCCAGCGGCAGCTCGACGTTCTCTTCGGCAGCTCTTGGCACGATGGCGGGTTCCGTTCGAAGCCCGAATGTCAGCTCGTATCGTGACCGGATCGGGGCCGGCGGCGGCGGCGATCTATTCCGCGTGGTGGGGCGGGGGTGGGCGAGAGGCGGCGCGCAGGCGCGCTTCCAGCGCGTCGATGCGTTCCAAGAGCTGCAGCGCCAGCGCGATGCCGGGCAGATTGACGCCGAGATCGCGCTGCAGGCGGCGTGCCTTCTGCACGCGCACGATGCTGGTCGCCGCAAAGCGCCACTGGGGTCCACCCGCCTGCAGCGGCTCGATCACACCTTCCTCGACGAGCTCCATCACCCATTCGGAGTGCACCTGGCAGGAGCGCGTCAGCTCCGCGAGCGTGATCTCCTGCGCTTCATCGAGAACGAGCACCGGTTGCTGCTCAGGGGTTTTCGCTGCCATCGCCTACACTCCCAATCCGGCGCGCGGATTGAATGGCATCTCGCGCTCCATCTGTCGGTACAGCTCCTTCGCCTTGTCGGTATCGGCCGGCGGCACCACGATCTTTAGCACGGCGTAGAAATCGCCGGGGGGCGAGCCGGGAATGCCGCGGCCCTTCAAACGCATGGTGCGGCCCTTGGTCGAGCCTGGCGGGACCTTCAGCATCACCGCGCCGTCGGGCATCGGCGCCTTCACGGACGCGCCGAGGGCCGCCTCCCACGGTGCGATCGGCAGGTCGAGGTAGACGTCCTTGCCCTCGACGCGGAAGACGGGATCGGGCGCGAACGCGACCTCGAGATAAAGATCGCCGGGCGGGCCTTTGCCGATACCCGGAGAGCCCTGGCCGGCGAGGCGGATATGCTGGCCCTCACGCACGCCCTTGGGGATCGTCACGCTGAGGGTGCGGTCCTTGACCGCGACGTGGCCTTGCGCGTCGACCTCGGGTACGCGCAGCGTGATTGAGCGCTTGGCGCCGCTGTAAGCGTCGCGCAGGTCGATAACGACCTTAGCGTGATGATCCTGTCCCTGAGCGTGGAACTCGCGAGTGCCGGCGAAACCGCCGCGCGCGCCGCCAAATCCCGCGCCGCCTCCGCCGCGCATGCGGCCGAACAGGCCCTCGAAGAAGTCGCTGAACTGGGCGGAGTCGGCGTTGGTATAGCCGCCGCCTGAGAACTCGAAGCCCGCGTCCCAATTCGGTGGCGGACGGAACTCCTGCCCCTGCTTCCAGTTGGCGCCGAGCTCGTTGTAGGCCGCGCGCTTCTCGGGATCCTTCAGCACCTCGTAAGCCTCGCCAGCGTCCTTGAACTTGGCCTCGGCACCCGCTTCCTTGTTGACGTCGGGGTGGTAGGTGCGGGCGAGCTTGCGGTAGGCGCGCTTGATGTCGTCCTGGCTGGCGTTCCGCTCGACGCCGAGGATCTTGTAGTAGTCCTTATATTCCATGGGGACGGCAGTCCTGAGACAGGTAGGGCGGGGGCCTCGACCATAGCGCCAAGCCGCTCCCTCCCGGTTAATCTGTGGTATCGGCAAGGAATATTGTCGCTCGCGTCCGCGGTGGAAAGGTGGGGGTGTGCGACGGCCGAGCCGCCTTCGCCGTGCCGTGACCTGGGGGTAGCCTTCGCAATCGATTCCCCCCGCACTCGAATCGGAGATTCATGACGGCCCGGATGGACAGTCTGTTCGAACCGTTGGAGCGAGGTGAGCGCCGGGCGGCACTGTGCGCGCCCGTGGTGCTCGCGGTCGCGCTCGACCAGACCTACGACTACCTCGTGCCCGATGGGCTCGAGCTCGAGCCGGGCGCCTTCGTGCTCGTGCCGTTCGGGCCGCAAAGCCGTATCGGCGTCGTGTGGGACCGCGCGATCGGCGATCCGGGCAAGGCCTTCGATCCCAAGAAGCTCAAAGGCATCGCCGGCGTCGTCGGGGTGCCGCCGCTGCCGTTGAGCTCGCTGCGCTTCGCCGAATGGATCGCACGCTACACGCTCGCGCCGCTTGGCATGGTCGTGCGCATGATGATGAGCGCGCGCGCTGCCTTCGACCCGGTGAAGCCGCGCTTCGGCGTGACGGCGGTCGAGGGCGCGCCGGAGCCGCCGCGCATGACGCCGGCGCGCCGGCGCGCGCTCGACATCGCCGGCGACGGCGCGATCAGGGCCAAATCGGCGCTCGCCTCCGAGGCCGACTGCTCGACCGGCGTCATCGACGGGCTGGTGGCCGCCGGCAGCCTGGTCGAGGTGGCGATTCCCGAGAAGCGCCTGCCGCAACCCGATCCGCGCCATCGCGAGACCGAGTTCACGCCCGAGCAGGCGCGCGCCGTGCATGCGCTGCAGTCGGCCGTCGATGCCTGCAATTTCTCGGTGACGCTGCTCGACGGCGTCACCGGCTCCGGCAAGACCGAGGTCTATTTCGAGGCGGTCGCGCGCACGCTGGAGCGCGGCCTGCAGGCTCTGATCATGCTGCCGGAGATTGCGCTTACCGATCAGTTCATGCGCCGCTTCGCCGAGCGCTTCGGCTGCTCCCCCGTCGAATGGCATTCGGCGTTAGCGGGCCCCGAGCGCGGGCGTGTGTGGCGTGCTGCCGCTACGGGAGAAGCACGCGTCATCGTGGGGGCGCGCTCGGCGCTGTTCCTCCCCTTCAAGGAGCTGGGCCTCATCGTCATCGACGAGGAGCACGACGCCGGCTTCAAGCAGGACGACCGCGTGCACTACCAGGCGCGCGACATGGGCGTGGTGCGCGGCAGTCTCGGGGGCTTCCCGGTGGTGCTGTCCTCGGCGACGCCGTCGATCGAGAGCCACGTCAACGCTCGCACCGGCCGCTATCGTCACGTGGTGCTCCCGGGGCGCTTCTCCGGCGCGGCGCTGCCCGAGGTGACGGCCATCGATCTGCGGGTAAACCCGCCCGAGCGGGGCAAATGGCTGTCGCCCGTGCTGGTCGCCGCCGTCGCCGAGACGCTTCAAGCCAAGCAGCAGGCGCTCCTGTTCCTCAACCGGCGCGGCTACGCTCCGCTGACGCTGTGCCGGAGCTGCGGCCACCGCATTCAGTGCCCGCAGTGCACGGCGTGGCTGGTTGAGCACCGCTTTC
>Ga0187819_10000192_pt1 | contig 29134 bp, 24 predicted proteins | sample NC_wetland_sal_i_15_FD_132411 | JGI IMG/M metagenome (GOLD analysis project Ga0187819, IMG submission 132411) | Wetland sediment microbial communities from Neuse River Estuary, North Carolina, USA - SO4_4 | ecosystem: Environmental > Aquatic > Freshwater > Wetlands > Sediment | place: USA... | reverse complement strand
TCGATGCCGGGGAGCGATAGGTCGATTCTGTCGCGCGCCGAAACCGAGTGTTCCGCGGCTGCTTCCTTTTCTGCCGTCAGGGCAGCTATCCGCTGTTCGATGTGAGCCTTCAGCGCATTTAGATTCTGGCCTACGGCTGGTTTCACTTCTTTCAAAGCAGGCTTCAACCAGTTTTCGGTGATTTCAGAGACGACGCCCGACTTGCGTCCGAGCCATTTGACCCGCGTGGCATCGAGATCAATCGCGTCAATGTCCTGAGACGCATCGCGGTCGAATGCGAGTCGCAGCGCGGCGAACAAGGACGCAATTCTTTCAGAGGAATCAACGCCGAGCTGTGCGAGAGTCCGTTTCGTTGGATCGATCGTCGTCATGGTGAGATTGTATTCGCATGTAGGGGCGGGTCTCAGACCCGCCCGCGCCAAATGCTTGGCAAAACGTGTGCCGAGGCTACCCTTCTTCGTGATGCCGAACGGGCTCCGTCTTCGGGCCGGACTTCACAGCCGGGGCCGCCGGTGCCGACGGGAGATGCTGCTTCGCCTGCGCCACGAGGCCCGCGAATCCTTCGGCGTCGCGCACGGCCATATCCGCCAGAATCTTGCGGTCGAGCTCGATGCCGCCCACCTTGAGGCCGTGAATCAACTGGCTGTAGGTGATGCCGTTATTGCGCGCGGCCGCGCCGATGCGCTGAATCCACAGCGTGCGGTAATCCCGCTTGCGCGTGCGCCGGTCGCGATAGGTGTAGCGCAGCGAGCGATTCACCGCTTCCTTCGCCGACCGGAAGAGCTTTCCCTTGGTGAGGAAAAATCCCTTGGCGTGTTTCAGCAGCTTCTTGCGCCGGGCGCGGCGTTTTGTTCCACGTTTCACTCGAGGCATGGATGGCTTCTCCTGTTGCGCGCCGAAAGGGCGCTTTTGAATTCAGATTCAACGGGGAGACAAACGCGGCCCGGCCGCCCGCGCGAACGGCGGGCAGCAGGACGGGTTTGTCTCGTGGGACTGCTTCGCTTGCATCCCGAATGAACCGGGACATCCGGCCGGCAGGCACCCGTTACGCTCTGCCTGGCGCGGAAAAAAATTTAGACGCCGTAGGGCAGCGCGCGCCGCACGTTGCGCACGTCGGCGGGATTCACCAGCGCGGATTTGCCCAGCTTGCGCATGCGCCGCGGCTTTTTCGTGCCGAGCAGGTGGCGCATCCCGGAATGGCGGCGCACCAACTTGCCCGTCGAAGTCATCTTGAAGCGCTTGGCCGCGCCGCGGTGCGTCTTCAGCTTCATTTTCTTGTTCTTCTTCACAATTCCCTCTTGGAACTAAATTTGTTAGGCCTGGCCTTCCGCGCCGGATTGCGCGGTGCGCGCCGGAGCCGCCGCCCCCGCGCCCTTCTTCGGCGCGAGCAGTGCCAGCAGGATATTCGCTTCCATGCGCGGCCCGAATTCCACGAGCGCGTGATCCGTGATGTCCTTCAGCAGTCGCGTCATTTTCGCGCGGCCCACATCCTGGTGAGCCATTTCGCGGCCGCGATGGAAGATCATCGCCTTCACTTTGTGCCCTTCACCGAGGAACCGGATGATCTGATTCTTGCGAACCTGATAATCGTGCTCGGCCGTCGAGGGGCGAAACTTCACTTCCTTGATGTGCGAACTCTTTTGGTGCTTCTTCGCTTCATGCGCCTTCTTGCTCTGCTCGTACAGGAATTTTCCGTAGTCGACGAGCTTGCAGACCGGCGGAACCGCGTTCGGCGAGATTTCCACAACGTCCAGGCCGGCGTCGCGCGCCGCCTTCATCGCGTCAAACAGCGTCATCACACCAAGCTGATTTCCCGCGTCGTCAATCACGCGGACTTCGCGAGCGCGAATGCGCTCGTTCACTCGAAGACCCCCAGGACCTCCACGCTCTGCGATAAACCCACCTCCCGGGTTCGCGAAGATATTCTCCGCCGCCCGCCTTTCCCTCCCCCCACGCACAGAAAAGGCCGTGGAAGGGTACGGGCCAAGAAGTATAGCACGGGTTTCCGCCGTGCCGCATAGGGCCGAGTCGCGCGGCAAGTCCAGCCCTGTGAGTCTCCGGATTTACATGGTTACAGGGACTGGAGGGAAAGCACATTTCTGCCGATATTCATCAATCATGAGGTCGCCGATGAAGACCGCTCCGGATTCCCAAAATGAATCTGCACTCCACGAGGACAGGAGGCGCCATCCCCGCTACCGATATAGCGTGCCCTTCACCATCCGCCCCGCCGAAGGGCCGGAAATCGCGGCGATAAGCTTCGAAATCAGCGAGAGCGGCATTTCGGCGATGATTGGCAACGAGCTGAAGGTGGGCGACAGGGTGGAGTTGAACCCCATCGGCGGCAAGATGGCCGCCATTGTCCGGCATGTCACTGGGAAGCTGTACGGGTTCGAATTTGTCGACGCGTCCCCGGAGCAGGTTCGCAATATCAAGGAAAAGTGCGAACTGCTCCCGCGATTCCGCCCTCAGGCGCTGGGCGTCTAGAGCACTGCGGCCCAAACCCAATCGTCGGTAGTGTCCCAGATCCTCTCAAAGAAGGCTCGGTAGGACATCTCGCGAGTCCCTAGGCAATCGCCAATTCCAACAAATAGAAATCGAGCCATGTCACATAAAATAAGCCACTTACAAAATTTCAATCGCCAACTTTTACCCTCTTTCCGGTCGCCGACCGCCCATGGCTGGAAGCCGCCGAAAATCAGTTCTCGGCTAATTTAGGACACTACCCAATCGGCTGGAATCGCCCCGCCTCTCCCGCGCCGCTTTGCGGTAGCAACCGCGTTCAGGAAGACAGCTCGACTTGGCCTTTCGGTCCTGCGATGCGCGCGCGTAGTTGCGTTTTTTCCCCGCGCTCGATGGCGATTTCTACTTCCAGGTGACGGAAGACAGCTGCGAGATCTTCGGGCTCGGGGCTCAATGCAAAGAGGCGCTCGAGACGGCTGCCGGATGGCGCGTCCACGGATGGGTGAACGGAGTCGCGGCTCCACTCGATGAAGAATGGGAGTAAGCCGCCCCGGTCATCTTGCAACCGGAAGGATTTCCAGCGGAGCAACTTTCCATCGGGACGTGCGCGCGAGCCGTCGCCCGGCGGCTGGATGGAGATGCCGGCTTCGCTGATTTTCTTCGAGAGCGCCGCGATGTCGGCGGTATGGATCGCCCAGGCGACCAGGCGTGGCTCGTGCAGGCGCGCGAGTCCCGCGAACTGCGGCTCGACGTTTTGCTTCGGGTCCGGAGCAATAATCTCGAAATATCGCTGGTTGCCGAATGAGAGAAGAGCATTTTGCGTTCCGCGCCCCGGATGCACCCCGCCAAATACAGCGCGGATCCCTATGCGCTCCTTGACGAACGCGATACCGCGGCCGAGGTCGTCAATTCCGAGGACCATGTGGTCGAACGAAATGGGCACATCCTCCGCGCCTCGCAGGATGGCAGGCGCTGCAAGCGCGCCTCCCGCCATCGCGAGAAATAGGCGCCGCGAAACTTTTGGCATGATCTCACGCCTCTTCATGGATTTGGAATCCGAGGGCACGGCGAATGGAGCCCGCGGAAAGTTTAAGAGACCGACTTGGAATCCACTTCGGCGCGCAAATCGGCGATGAATTCAGCGAGCGGACGCGGGCCTAGGTCCCCCTTGGCCCGATGGCGCACGGCGACAGTGCCCGCTTCGGCTTCCTTGCCGCCGATGACCAGCATGTAAGGAATCTTCTGCAGTTGCGCGTCGCGGATTTTCGCCTGAAGCTTTTCGTTGCGGTCGTCCAGATGGACCCGGAAGCCTGCTTCCTTCAGCTGCTGCGCGACATTTTGCGCGTACACGAGAGTTTTTTCGCTCAGCGGCAGCACGCTCGCTTGCACCGGCGCAAGCCACGCAGGAAACGCGCCCGTATAGTGCTCGATGAGCACGCCAAAAAATCGTTCGACCGAGCCGAAGAGCGCGCGATGCACCATTAGCGGCTGGTGCCGCGCCCCATCTTCCCCCACAAATTCGAGCTTGAACCGCCGCGGCAGATTGAAATCGAATTGCACGGTGGTGAGCTGCCAGGGACGGCCGATGGCGTCGACCAGCTTGACGTCAATCTTCGGCCCGTAGAATGCCGCTTCGCCCGGGATGTACTTGTACGGGACATTCATGCGCTTCAGCGTGCTGGTGAGCGCATCCTCGGCGTGTTTCCATTCTTCCGGGGTGCCGGCATAATCCTGCGGGCGCGAGGAATCTCCGCCCGAAAGCTCCACTTCGTAGCGGTCGAAGCCGAAGACGCGCAGAACCTCCCAGGCAAATTCAACGCAATCCTGAATTTCCTTTTCGATCTGATCCGGCATGCAGAAAATATGCGCGTCGTCCTGCGTGAAACCGCGCACGCGGAGCAGGCCATGCAGAACGCCGGAGCGCTCGTAGCGATAGACAGTGCCGAGTTCCGCGAGGCGATAGGGCAGCTCGCGGTAGCTTCGCAGGCGCGATTTGTAAATCAAGATGTGGCCCGGGCAATTCATGGGCTTCAGCTGGTAGTCGTCCTTCTCGACTTCCATCGGGCCAAACATGCTGTCCTTGTAGAACCCGGTGTGCCCGCTGATTTCCCAGAGATGGCGGCGCATGATGTGCGGGGTGAAGACCAGTTCGTAGCCGCGGCGCACGAGTTCGTCGCGCAGCCAGTCTTCCATCTGCCGGCGAATGATCCCGCCTTTGGGATGCCAGAAAATCAGGCCCGGGCCCGCGTCATCCTCGATGCTGAAGAGGTCGAGTTCCGCGCCGAGCCTGCGATGGTCGCGCTTCTTCGCCTCTTCGAGCTTGTGGAGATATTCCTCGAGCTCCTTCTGGTCGACGAAGCACGCGCCATAAATCCGCTGCATCTGCGGATTGCCTTCCTGGCCTTTCCAGTAGGCGCCTGCCACGTTCATCAGTTTGAACGCCTTGATTCGCCCGGTCGAGGGAATGTGCGGTCCGCGGCAGAAGTCGATGAATTTTCCGGTGCTGTAAAATGACACCATCGGCTCCGCGGCCTTTTCCTCCACCAATTCGCATTTGAAGGGCTGCCCTTCCTTGCGATACAGCTCAAGCGCTTCCGGTTTCGGAATCATCTTGCGCTCGTTCGGAATATCCTTCGCGGCCAGCTCCCGCATTTTGGCTTCGATTTTTCCGAGATCCTCGGGAGTAAACGGCTCTTCGCGGACGAATTCGTAGAAAAAGCCATTCTCAATGGGTGGGCCGATCCCGAGCTTCACGTTCGGGAACAATTCCAACACGGCCGCCGCCAGCAGGTGCGCCGCCGAGTGCCGGAACACTTGAACCGCGTCCGGATCTTTGGCTGTCAGGATGGCGAGCTTGGTGTCATGATCGAGCGGACGCGAAAGATCGATCAAATCGCCATCGGTCCGCGCCACGAGCGCTTCCTTGGCAAGCCGCGGCGAAATTTGCTGCGCGATCTGAGCGGGCGTGGTGCCCTTCGGCACTTCACGAGTGGCGCCGTCCGGCAGCGTGATTTGGATGGTGTCCATGTCGGCTCTGCCTTCGCTGTGGAAACGACTAGCTTACTGGCGCGCGCATAGCGCGGTCAAGGCAAGAGGTGCGTCGGCAATTTCCGCTAAGGAATAATGACGTTGGGCAAGTCCCGAAAAGCGGCGTCTCCAGTTATAAGCGTCGCCTGGTATGCGAGCGCCGTAGCGTAAACGATGGCGTCCGCTATTGCCAACCGAAACTCGAGGCTTACTTGTGCGGAGGCCAGCGCCAAATCTTCATCGAGGGGCACGAGGATATGACGAAACGCTTCCGACACGAACCGATCCGCATCTGTTTTGCCACGCTTCCGGACGAGCGCCTTGAAAACCTCGTACAGCACAATCGTGGGCATAAGCACAGCCGCTTCCCGCTCGATGTAAGGGACAAAACCTGCTGCGTTCAGGTCCTCGGTTATGTACTCCAGCCACCCGGAAGAGTCCACCACCACCGCCTCAGAACCGGTCGTTGCGGTCACGATAGTCCTCGCGCCAGCTCATGCCTTTAGCCATACCACGCAACTCTTTGACCGAGCGCGGAGGATCAAGGTGCAATCTGCCTTCATAGATATAGAACAGGAGCTCCTGCCCCGGCAAAATCTTCAGTTCCTCGCGGATCGCTTTCGGGATAACAACTTGATACTTCGGGGAAACTTTGACTTTAATTCTATCCATAGCGGTACCTCATCAAAGCATATCGATGAACACTTTGTATGTCAATATCTTATCGATATGTACATCGTAATACGACCATGTAAACCCTTATAGCACAGTCGAATATCGTTCTGGCGCTACTTCCTTCGTGCGGATTCAATCAGGTCCCAGGCAGCGTCGGGGAGGTCCACGAAATCGTTGAATTCGCCGGCGCCGCGCAGCCAAAGGCCACCGTCGATGATCACGCATTCGCCGTTGACGTAATCCGCCTGCTCGCTCAGCAAATACACGGCGAGATTTGCCAACTCCTCGTGGCGGCCGAAACGCTTCATTGGATGCGAATTTTTCGCACGCTCCTCGAGCTCCTTCGACGGCAGCAGCCGCGAGAACGCGCCTTCCGTCGGAAACGGGCCGGGAGCGATGGCATTCAACCGGATATGGTGGCGCGCCCATTCGACGGCGAGCGAGCGCGTCATGGCCAGCACGCCTGCTTTCGCGCACGCCGACGGCACCACGTAGCCCGAGCCGCTGCTGGTGGCCGCGTAAGTCGTGACGATATTCAGAACATTGCCCGGCTGTTTCGCGGCAATCCATTTCCGGCCCAGCGCCAGCGTGAAGTGAAAAGTTCCTTGCAGCACGATCCCCACGACGGCATTAAACGCATTGGCCGAAAGTTTCTCCGTGCGGGCGATAAAATTTCCCGCCGCGTTGTTCACGAGCGTGTCCACGCGTCCGAATTCCTTCTCTGCCGCGGCAATCACATGCTCCACCGCGGCGAAATCACGCACGTCCGCCGAAGCCAAGCCCGCACGGGCTCCCTTCGCGCGAATCGCCCCCGCCGTTTCTTCGAGCGGTTCCTTGCGGCGGCCCACCAGGAAAATATTCGCGCCCAATTCCGCGAAGCGTAGCGCCATCGAACGTCCCAGGCCCGTCCCGCCGCCGGTGATCAAGATCGTGCGGCCCTTCAGCAAATCCGTCTGAAACATTTCACGCCTCTCGTTTCCCCTTCAGTTGTCCGCGATCCACTCACGTCTATCTCCCACCCTCTCGTCAATTTCCCGCAGGCAGGAATTCTTTCGGAATCGGATTCTCCGCCGTTTCGGCCTCCCAAAAGACCGTGACGACCCACCAGCGCGTCCCATCAAAGAACAATTGAAAGCTGTTGATCCCTCGCGCAAATGGCGGCTCCTTCGGATCGTGCCGCGATTCATAGGTGCTGAAGACTTGCGCGATATTCCCGTAGCGCTCCATCCGCCGCGCCGCTTCTTTTTCGTAGAAGCCCTCTTTCTCGAAGACGGGCGTGGCGCGCGCGACGTATTCATCCGGCGTAAATGTCCGCGCCAAAAAACCGCCGCCTTCCTTCTTCGGCCCCGTGGGAATCAGTCGCGCTCCAGGCCAGAAGAGCGAGCGGAAGCGATCCCAGTCGCGCTGCTGGCCAGCCGGGCCCGAGATGACATCGTAGGTCGCGGCAAGAATCGCGTCGGGCGAGGCTACATCGGCTGGCTTTGTCGGCGGAGCAGGTGCGGCTTGCGGAGCAGCCGCCGCGCCCAATTGCGCCGCTGAAGCCTGCGGAGTTCGCGAAGTTTGGGATTGTGCCTGAGTCTGCGCACCGCCGGCAAGCCCGAGCATGAGCACAGCTGTAGCGATGAATTTCCACGACATCATTCAAATTCTCCGTGCGGTGCGCCCTGTAGAACCGCTCGAGGCACTCCGACCGAGGCCATCGGGGTAAATTCCCACCGTGCCGTCGAAGCGTTTCCCGCCCCAGGCTGCGAGGCCAAAATAGTGCAATAGAAGCCGTGTGGCAACCTGCTTTTTCGGCCCTTGGAAAAAGTCTCCGGCAATCTTGCCGGCCCCGGATTTCCTCGTCGGCGATTGACGCGGGCGAAATGACTCACATCACCGGCTGCTCAGGGTCGGGACAAATTCCCAATTTGGCAGGTAATATGATAAGGAAGCGTCGCCCGGGATTGCGATCTCCCTCCGGCGGATTCCCCGAGTAGGCGGGAAAAGGCTCGCAAACGTCCTAAGTGCCGCACCTATTATGGAATAGGGCAGACTCCATCGTTATGTCAGTAGGAGCGAAAACGCGGAACCAACAGACGGATGAGGAACTCGTCCGCCTATTCCAGGCAACTGGCGAGACCGAATGTTTCGCCGAATTGTTTGCGCGGCATCGCAAGCGGATTTATTGTGCGTGCCGGGGATTCTTTTCCGAAGGGAGCGCGGCCGAAGACGCCAGCCAGGAAACGTTTCTGCGCGCGTTTCAGAATTTGCACCGTTTTCTGGGAGGCAATTTCAGCGGCTGGCTGATGCGCATCGCGAAAAATGTCTGCATCGACCTGTGGCGCAAAAGGCGCACGGAACTCAAGCAGGAGGAGGCTGCGCTCGCCGACTTGCCGGTCGTCGGCGCACTCGATCGCGCCTTCGACATGCACCATGCTGTCGAGAAGATCCGCGAAGAAATGAAGGGATTGCCCCCGGACCAGCGGCGCTGCCTGGAATTGAAGATCGAAGGCTATTCGTACGATGAGACCGCGGCGCGGACGGGCCTAACGGTCGAGGGCGTGAAATCGCATTTGCAGAATGGGCGGCGGCTGCTTTGGTTGAGAATGGGGGGAACGCTTTCAAACCTGAAATGAGCGATTGGAACGAAGACAACTTCCTGGAAAGGCTCTTCCCTCGGTTGCGGGAAAAGCGCGCCGCGCACGGCAGCGCCTGCCCCGATGCCGACGCGTTGTGCGCATTCGCTGAAGACCGCCTGGAAGGCGTCGCCCGCGATGCCATCGCCTTGCACGTAGCCGGCTGCTCCAAGTGTGCCGAAGTCCGTGCGCGGCTCTTGAATTTCACGCAGGCTGGCTTGCCGGCAGATGAAAGGGAATGGGCGGACGCAGAAAAGAGACTCGGCAATTGGATGGACGGCTTTTTGCGCGAGCAGCGCAGTCCGGTTCACCCAGATGCAAAATCGGAGCCGCGCCGGGCTGTCGCCGCGGCGAGGGGCGGCGGGAATTGGTGGTCTGCCTGGAAACTCCAGTGGATTCTGGGGGCCGTGACTGCGCTCGCTTTGCTGGCTGCGGCGGCCGTTTTGTTGAAGCCGATTCTTTTCGCGCACCGCGATGGGCAAACTCCCATCGCGACACAGCAGCAAGGCCAGCAACCCCAATCTCAGACGGGCGCTTCCGGCGAGGACAACTCCACTGCCGCCTTGAAAGAAACCCCCGCATCTCTCCACCTCGAGGTGGGCACGCGGCTGCGAATCAAGCTCAGTTCTCTCACTCGCCTCGTGGACGGAAAGCTAAAGTTCAGCGGCACGCTCTTTGATCCCGTCCCCCTGACCGGCGACGTCCCGCTCGAGGAAGGCACACCGGTGGATGGCATCGAATCGGAAAGCGACGGAAAGACCTCGCTCGCGGTCACGGATCTGGTCGTTCAAGGCACTCACTATCGCTTGAGCGTCCCACCGGGCCAGCCGAATGCCCAGGCGCCGGGCAAGAAAATTGGCAGCCAGCTGGATTCCGACCAGGTGATGGAGATGTTCATTGCCAAGGACTCCGTTTTCGAAAAACAGCCCGCCGCACCGCCGGAAATCTCCGCGTCGGCGGCAAACCAAAATCCCGCGTTGGCATCGGGCCAGGAGAATCAGAGGCGGGATTCGAAGGGCAGGCCGAAATCGGTGACCCTCGCAAATGGGGACGTGGCGCGCATCAGCCCGCAGGGAAGAATCGTCATAATCCACAGCCGCGATACAACGATTTATCTGCGCGGAGGCGGCGCGCGCCGCATCGTGACGCTGCACCCGGACGGCTCGGCCGCCATCAGCAACGGCAGGCGCCAGGGTTTCGTGCAGCATCCCTTCACGCAAAGTGGCAGGACCTATTTCCGGCGAACTTATGTGGACGATGGGCGCACCCGGGCGCGGGTCTACGCGCGGTACCACTATCATGGCGCTTACTACTCGAGCTACGTTCCCGCGTTTTACTACAGCCCAAAATTCTACGATTGGGCGGTGACGCCGTGGCCCGCGCCGGTGGCCTATTCCTGGGGTTGGGGCAGCGCGCCTTGGTTTGGTTACTACGGAGGCTACTTCTCGCCGTTTCCCGTTTACGCGGTGCCCACCTGGTGGCTTGCGGACTACGCCATCGCCGCGAATTTGCAGGCTGCCTATGCTGCCCAGGATCGTCCGGACTCGGCGGCCGGCGAAGCCGCGGCTGCTTCGGCCCAAAGTTCGCGGGCGCAAAAAGCAAATGACCGGGGCGAAGGGGCGCGCTACGTCACGCCCGAGACCAAAGCGGCGATTGCCGAGGAAGTGAAAAAAATTCTCGCAGCCGAATGGGGAATCGCGCCTCGCAGGCCAGAACAATCCACCGCTCCGGCGCAGCCCGGGAATATACCCGAAGATGGACAATTGCCGGCGGCCCTCGACCCGAGCCAGCGCATCTTGGTGGTTGCCGGCACGCTCGCCGCAGCAACCGATGATGGCGGCGAATGCACCTTGAGTCAGGGAGAGGTCATCACGCGCCTCGGCGACACGCCGGATGAACACCAGCAGCTAAGGGTGACGGTTCTCGCCAGCCTGGGGCCTGATTGTGCCCCCGGCACAGAAGTGAGCGTGCTCGTCGATGAATTACAGGAAATGCAAAATCAATTTCGCGAGCGCATTGAAGACGGGCTTGCCGCACTCGCCGATATCCAGGGCAAGAATGGCCTGCCCAAAGCGCCGGACGCCGTTGCCCATCCATCGGCGCTTGGCAAGACTCAACCCGACCCCGCCGCGCCGGATGTGCTTCGAGAGCAGCAAAAGAAAGCCGACGAACTTGAGTCGCAAGTACGCCAGGAAGTGGGAATGGACAACGACAAATAAGCTCGAGCGAAGCAAGCGCATACAAACTCGCAAGCCCGGACTCGCACAAATCTTTCTCCAGTCCCCCCCTTGGCCCGTTGCACCCGAATCCCCGCCCGTAGCCCCCGGCGCAAATCTTCCTTTCTCAATTTCTATATTTCGCGGGTGTGTCGGCAAAAAGCGCGTGGTAGATGAGGTGCGTCGAGGAATCGAGCCACTGGTTCAGCTCGGGCGCCGGCATCTGTGCAGCCCGGGCGAGGAGGCTCCAGAAGAAGGCGTCCATGACGCGGGCGAGCGCGGGAATGTTCACGCCAGGGCGGGCGTCGGGATGCTGCTGGAGGAGATGGAAGAGAGCCGCCGAGCGGGCCGCGGTCCAGTCGTGAATTTGTTTTTGTTTGCGAGCGAGGGCGGAATCGGAAAGCACCGCTTCCTGCCACGCGCGGTAGGCACCGAGATAACGCAAGTCGTGAGAGAAGGCGCGGCCGAGCAATTGGCGCAGGGCCGCGCGAACGTCCGTCGCAGCTTGCGGGCGGAGATCGAGCCGGCTCAGTTTTTCGAGCAGCTCGTCCATGAGCGCGAGCAGGAGCTGGCGCTTCGAGCGAAAGTGCTGGTAGAAGCTGCCGATCGCGAGCCCGGCGCGGCGTGCGACTTCCTCAATGGAAGTGCGCTCGTAGCCCTTTTCGCTGAAAAGAGCCAGTGCCGCGGCTTTCAGCCCTGCCCGTTTTTCGAGGCTGCGTTTTTGATGCGGCTCGGGCGGAAGATCTTCACCGGCAAGCAGATTCGGCCGCGGCTTCACGCGCGGCTTCATGCACGAACATTGGGCGGAATTATGGCGCCGACGACCGCGCCCCCGCAGCAGATCAGCATCCACCCGCCGAAGACGCCGGAAGCCTCCGGAGGCATGTTGGGAAACACGACCGCGAAAAAGGCGCTCGAGAAGGGATCGAGCAGAAGCGTGGGGAGCGCGAGAGAGATGGCGCCTGCGGGCCATTCGGCTGGCGTTAGACCGGAAGCGCGGCAAAGGCGCCGCGCAAGCAGGGCCATCAGCACAAAGCTAACCGCGAAGAGGAGGATGATCGTCACAGGATGGCCCGGGTAGAGAAGGCGCAGTCCGCGGACGCGCAGGACGAGAGTGGCGGCGATCCAGATGCCCAGGCCGTAGAGGAAGAGGTGCAGTTTCATAACATGAATATGAGTTCATATTCTTATATTCGGGCGCGCCTGTCAAGGACATTCTTTGGAAAAGAATGGACGGCGGTGACCCGCAACCGCCTCAATCGCCGTGAGAAATGCCTGTGGAGCGCCTTTCCAAGGGGTTCAGCCCAGCCCGGCGCTAAGGGGTTACTTCCGAAGGACGAACTTTCGTTCCGGCGCTCGTGAATTCGAAGCGCAGGATCCACTCACTCGCAACGTTTTCGCCGTTCCGCGTCGCGGGAAAAAATTTCCAGCGCGGCGCGGCATGCAGCGCTTGCTCCGAAAAATATTTGCTGGCCGCGGGTGAATCGAGCGTCGCGCCCAGGACAGTGCCGGCGGGATCAACCTGCACGCGCACACTGACTCGAACGGTGCCTTGAATCGTGTCGCGCGCTTTTGAAGAGACCTCGGGCAGCGCTTGCTCGAGCACTTGAGCGGGCACGAGGCTCGCGTTAGCTGCTTTCGTGGCCCGCTCGGATTTGAACGCGGCGGGCGTGGGCGCCGGAGTCGTGGATGCCTTCGGCGCGGCCGGCGAGCCGGCGCTCGAATCGTGCGCGACGTCGCCGGATTTCGGCGCGTCACTCGACGCGGGCTGAGACCCAGGCTGCGTCGCAGAGGTCGAGACGCGGTGCGATTCCACGCTCATCTCGGCGACGGACCCCGATCTAGCCTGTGGATCCGGCTGCGGCTCGGACCGCGGCTTGCCGTGTTTCGATGCGCCCATCGGAGCCGGCTGCGCTTCCATGCGCCGGTTGAACAGCCGCGGCCCCGCGAGCATGGCGAAGATCACCATGGCCATTGCTCCCACCGGGATCACGTAGCGCCAATTCGCAAACATTCTTGGCGGCGTCTTTGCCGGTTGCTGCGCGACGGGCTGTGCCCCGGGCGCCGTAGCAGAGTTCACCGGCTGTGCAATGGCTATCTGCGGCTGCGGCGCGCGCACGGCAGCCGAGTTCAGCCAGTGCGTGATGTCCGCTGCGGTCCATCTAAATGTCGGATCGCGACGCAGGCAATGGTGCGCGAGATCAAGAAAACTTGCCGGCAGAGCATCGGGCAGCGAGGGATCGCCATCCCCAAAATGTTCCCAGACGGGCAGGCGCTGCGTCAGGATTTCAACCAGCGTCATCCCCAGCGACCAGACATCGCCGGCCGGAGAAATCACCCCTGTGGCGGCCTCCGGCGCATCGTACGGGCCGGGCCTCGATTGGCTCGCGCCGGATTTGGCCGCGCGGCGCACGCCGTCGCTTGAAATTTTCAATTGATCGCCGACCGCCATGATGTTCGCGGGTTTCAGGCGATTGTGCACAAAGCCTTCCGCATGAAGATAGGCGAGCGTGTCGAGAAGCGGCGGGAGCAGCTCGCGGACTTCAGCCTGCGTCAGCGCGCGCTGCGGAATAATTTGCGAGAGATCCTCTTCGGCATGCTCCATCACCACGTAGAGCAGCGACATCGGTCCCAGCAGGCAGCGGCCCGATGCAAAAATGCGCGCCAGATGAGGATGAGAGAGCCGCGCAGCCAAGCGCCAGCGAGTGAGCTGGATTTCTCCCGCGTCCGGATCGGCCGGAATAAATTTGATCCCGGCGATTTGGGATTCTTGCGCCGGGGCCTCGGTCAGGAAGACGGCGCTCCGGTCGGTCGCTCCAAGCAAGCGGCGCAACTGGAATTGCCCATCAGCTACATGCCCTTCCCAATTTTTCCAGGACTCGCTCATTTCTCACCCCCGGTCGGCGCGCCATCACGCGATGCCGAGGCCGGCTGCAAAACAGAAAAGCGGCGGCTCATTCAAGAAGGTGCGGCACGGCGCCTGCCGAATGGCAACACGCCCACAAGGCTTCGGGTTTCTGGACTGGGGTTAGGCCGGCTGCAAAATGCAGCCCTGCCGCTTGCTCGAGATGCCTCTGGAATGACGCCCGCCAATATAGTGATTCCGATAGAGGGCCAATGTAAAGCGGCGCTTGTCCAAAAGGACATGCTGTACGGGTGGCCAGTGGGAGGAACACGGACAGTCGCTGCCTGCACGCAGCAACGAATTCGCTCGCGCCCGAATTCTCGACACGATTTTCAAAAATCGACGTGCAAGCGGGCTGCGGGGGCTATAACCGGGCCGCGGACTTTGTTGTAGCCGGGATTGTTGATGTGCTGATAGTCGAAGGAGCAGAAGAAACCGCGCCAGAGATGCGCGGTGTAGAAGCCTTCGAAAATTTTCTCCCGACCGTAGGTGAGCCCGCCGTCGCCGAGCAGAAATCCCAGACCTCCCAGCGCGAGATACTGCGCGTGCGCGGCGACGATGCCATTCATCGAGAAGACGACACCGGCGCGGTCGTTGCGGCGATTCCAGGCGTCGCCTTTCGCGAAACTGCCCAATTCGAGCGTGCGGTCCACTTCTGTGTAAGCGAAGGATTCGTTGTGCCCGTCGCTCCAGCCGAGACGCCCAAACACGCCCACCTGCTTGGTAAGATCCTGCTCGAAGTTCAGCCCGAAGCCGTACTTGTGCCGCCCCTGCCGGCGCGTGGAGGTGATGTCCGGTGGGGCCGAAGGATTGCTCTCGAAATTACGAATCGTTTCCTCGTAATTGCCCATGTTCGCGTGATTCAGATAGGCGAGCAGGCGCACCGCGCCGCGGCGACGGAAAAACCGATCGCCGCGCGCTTCCAGCTCCAGGTTTTCCGCTCGTGCCCGGGCGATATCCGCATCGAGGTTGATGCCGTTGGCCACCTTGGGCATGAGCGTTTCGCCGAACCTCGCGGTCCACCAGTGGTCGTCGTATTCGAGGATGGCGCCGTCGGTGTACCCGCGCGTGTTGGCGGCATAGTCCCAAGCCCCGTTGTTGTCCACGGTCCAGTTCAGGAATTGCAGGTGGCTGTCGGTGCCGTAGGAATTCAAGTCGAAGAAATCGACTAAGTCGAATTTTCCGATGCGGAATTCAAAGCGCCGCGCGGGAAGCGATGTACTGAGATGAAGTGCGTCGCGGTCCACTTCGATGCGCTCGTCGGTGAGCGGGATGATCTGTCGCAGCATGAGCCGTGCAAGATACGGCGTCTCGGCCAGGGCTACGCCTTGCACAGTCCGCACCGAATCCAGGTTCGTGTAGCCGGCTAGGCCGAGCGCGGTCCCAATGCCGCCACCCGTCGCATACTCTGCGTCGGCGAACACTTCCGTCGTATGCGTGAGCTCGTAGCCGGTATAAAGCGTCAGAATGTGCGTGGTGGCGCTCTGAGCGCCAGGGGTGAGGCTGTTCGGTCCGGTGTATTTCGCCGGGAATGTCGGATGCCATTGCAAGATGACGTTGGCCTGGCCCGAAATCCAATAGCGGCCGGATTCCGAGTGCGGGAAGACCGTGAGCGCGTCGTCCGCGTCGGAGTCCCCAGCAGCGGGGACAGCCGTGCTTGGTGGCGTCGGCGAAGATGCCTGCGCGCCAGGCTGCGAATTCGTTTTATCCGGCGCTGGCTCTTGTGCCGGAGCGGCAAACGGAACCGCAAGCCACACCAGCAGCAGGCAGAGAACTTGCCAGGCGAGCTGGGGCGCTAGGTGACGCATTGGCTGGAAGAATGATCGGTTTGCACGAAGCAATACTACGGCCCCGCACCGTGAATCATGCCACCTTCCCGAAGCAAAGTTAATAGAAGGTCAAGGCGCACCCGGACAGTCCCATCGGGAGCGCCCGGGCCAGGCATCCCGATTGCCCGTTTCGGCCATCTCTAGTATTCTCTGCGATTGCGCATACGCGGACGGTTCCGACCTACACACTCAGAGGTGGCAGACTTGCAGGGAAAATCGCGGCTGGCTTTTTGGGCGCTTGTATTCATGACCGCAGCATTGCCCTCTTGCGGTGAGTACGTCAATTTTCCCGCCCCCACTGCGTCGCGGCTCTCTCCTACAAGCGTCTTGGCCGGACAGCCTCAATTCACGCTGGAGGTCTTCGGAAAGAAGCTCACTCCCAGCTCCATTGTGCAATGGAATCCCGGAACAGGGGCACTTCCGCTCACGACCATTTTCCTGAACGAGAATGAAACGACGGCCATAGTGCCCGCGGCTTTCGTGCAGAATCCCGGGCAATCGATGATAACCGTATTTACGCCCGCACCAGGCGGTGGAACCAGCCACCCCGCCCTCACTTTTACGATCGACCCCACGGCAAGTCCGATTCCGGAAATCACAGGACTGCAACCCAGCGGAGTTCTCGTCGGGGGGGCCGGATTCACCCTCACCATCACGGGAAGAAATTTCGTGCCCACGTCGTTCGTCACCGTGAACAATTCGAATCGCCAGGCGACTTTTCAGGACACCACGTCGCTTCAGGTGCCCATCGTCGGCACCGATATCGCCCAGACAGGCATATTGCAAATCGCGGTCGTAAATCCGCCGCCGAATGGCGGCACATCCGATCCTGTCCCACTGACCGTGCAGAATCCGGTGCCCACGATTTCGAGCTTGACTCCCACCTCCATTTCCGCCGGCTCGACGGCCACGACAACGCTTACCGTCACCGGCACGGGGCTGGTCGCAGGCTCACAAATACTGATTAATGGCGGACCGCGGACGACGTCGACTGCGAGCGCAACGACCGTGACTACTCAGCTCACCAGCGGTGATTTTGGCTCTGGCGTCGTGGACCAGGTTCAGGTGATGAATCCCCCGCCCGGTGGCGGAGTTTCGAATATTTTGACCTTCGCTGTGAATCCCACCGCCACCATTGGTTTACCCATTATCCTCGACCTCGCCCCCGATGGGTCGCTCGCCAACAACGGAGTTTGCGGAACCACCTGCAGCGGAGGTTCACTCAGCGAGACGACGGCCGGCCCTTCCACCAGCAATAACGGGCAATTCGTGGCCTACGCCTCGATTTCGAGCAACCTGGTGTCGAATAACTCGAATACGACCAGCGATATTTATATCCGCAACACGTGCCTGGGACAAGGAAGCTGCACTCCTGTGACAACCATCGTGAGTACCGATCCGAATGGCAACTCAGCCAATGGCGCGAGCTCCGAGCCTTCCATCAGCAGTTCTGGTGGAGACGCGGCTTTCACCTCCACCGCCACGAATCTTACTTCCAGCGCCCCGCAATCGGGCCTCATCACCCAGGTATTCTGGCGGCCCGTTTGCACCACCACGACATGCACCGGGAATGCGAATGCCGCGCAACTGGTTTCCATGGGCGCGGACGGCGTGAGCGCGGGAAATGGTCCCAGCTATAATCCGTCGATCAGCTCCGACGGACAATTTGTCGCTTTCGTTTCGCTGGCCACCAACTTGGTTTCAAATGTGCCCTTTGACGGAGTGACGCCCCAGGTCTTTGTGCGCGACACGTGCGGCGGAGTGATCTCGAACACCTGCACGCCGACGACGTTTCTGGTCTCCACGAATGGGAGCACCCCTAACGGCACAATCGCGCCTTCGAACGGCGCCGCCTCGAATCCATCCGTCGCCACGAGCGGACTTTTTGTTTCGTTCACCTCGAGCGCGACCAATCTGGGCCCCGGTGCTCCCAATCCAAGCGGACTGCCGGAAGTTTTCGTGCGCGGTTGCACTTTCACGGCCGGCGCCTGCGTCGGGCAAACTCTCATCGCCTCGACGCCCGACGGCGCCACCGCGGCCAACGCCCCGAGTTCCGAATCCGTGATTTCTCCGGACGGAAGATTTGTCATCTTCGCATCCACCGCGACAAACTTGGGCATCTCCTCCGGCGGGATTCAGCAGATCTATGCGCGCGACACCTGCACCAACGCAACCGTCACCACCTGCACGCCCGCCACCACGTTGGTTTCGACCACCAACGGCACCACTCCCGGAAACGCTATCAGCGAACATCCCAGCATCAGCGGGGTGACCACGATCGATATCCAACCCGTCATTGCCTACGCTTCCCTCGCGTCCAATCTCGGAGGCAACACCGCCAACGGCGTTGAAAACATCTTCGTCCGCAGAACCTGCCTCGGTATCACCACGGCCTGCGCGCCCACCACCATCGTCGCCAGCCAGGCCGGCGGGAATTCGCCGCCCTCCTCCAATGGCAGCAGCCTCATCCCCTCTGTCAGCGGCGATGGCCACAGCGTCAGCTTTTTTTCTTTTTCCACCGACCTGGTTACATTGCCCACCAACGGCCTTTCGAGCATTTTCCTTGCCGCCACCACTTTCTGATTTTTTCCGTTGCCACTTCCCACCGGCGCGGCCCGCTAGCGGGAAACGCGCGCCCCAATCCGCTCGAGGACGGCAGCGCGCGTCGTGGCCAACGTAAAAGTAAGCGATTCGCGCGGCACGCTAGTTACGAAGGGCGCCACCAGGAAGCCCATGCCGGTGGGAATATCCCGCGTCAGTGAAATCGACTGGCTTTCGACGTACGTCCCGCCATCCTTCTCTTCAAACCGCCAGTAGGTGTTCATGCGCCAGAGGAACCCGCGATCGTGCCCTTCGGGCTCCAGCCGTTCATCTGATTTTCCCGCGTTCTCAACCTCTTGAATCCGCGTGGTGTGCGACCGGCTCATGGCCCGGCTGGAATCCACCGCGCTGTAGTGAACCTCGTGCTCCGTATCCAGGATCGTGGTGATGATTTTTTTCTTGTAGAAGCGCAATGCAACGAGGAATTCGCCGCCGTCACGGCGCAGGATCTTTGACCGCATCACGTCAGGCCGGAAATAATCCTGATGGTGGTCATAATCCTGTTCGAGCGATAGCGTTTGAGCCAGCGTCGCGCCCGGAATGAAGACCGTGCCGGTCCAGTGGTGAATCAGGCCGCCCGGAACGCTGATCGGCTTCCCGTTATCGAGTGTTTCGAGCCGCTCGATCACCACTTTCCCTTCCCGCAATTGCGTGTACGACGCCGCGCGTTGCTCCGCCAGCAGCCTGTCCACCCTGAGAAACGGCTCGTGCCGCGCGAGCGAGGTATCCATCTGCGCTTCGGTGAGCTGCACGTAGTGGTTGAAAGCCTCGACCGTTTGAGCCTGCAAATCCGCGGCACTTGCAGGAGGCGGCAGCAGCAGAGTGGTGCCGAGAAGGGCTGCGAGCGCACGGCGAATTCGCGCTTGCCGGGTGCCATGCCCTCCCGTGTCGGATTTACCCATCAATTTCGCACGCCGAAGGCAGCATGGCGCTTCCTCCGTCATCTGTCCCCTGAAGATTCTAAACAATTTAGCCCAGATCGATTTTGATCCACGCCAGGGTGAGACGCAAAGGGTCCGCCAAACGATGCAGGAGCTGAGAAAAAGGAAGGTTGTTTGCCGACGAAGCCCTGCCTGCTGACGGGGGTCAGGAGGGATACGCCAGCAGGAGGGCTTGGACGGGTTGGGGAGCGTGCCCCGGCTCCTTATGGAACCGTCGTCCCCGCATCGCAGCTCCCAACCCGCAACTAGATAATGCGAAATGAACCGGATTGGAACAATGGCTCGGTAGGGGCATTTTTTGGGTACGCGGGTATTAGTACCCCCCTGAAAATAAAGCGAATACCCAAGGCCCAATTCCCCCCCGCCCCGGTCATCCCTCCTCGCTCACCTTTCTCGCAGGCTTCCGTCAGAGGAAGAATCTCCCCTTGACAGTCTACAAGAGGGGTGGCAGCCTCTACCCTAGATACACTAGAGGAGGACGACATGAGCCCGTCGGTTGAAATCCTGCAAGGCACCCTGGACCTCCTGATCCTGAAGACGCTCGCGCTCGAACCCATGCACGGGTGGGGGATCGCCCAGCGCATTCAACAAGTATCGCGCGACGTGCTCCAAATCCAGCAGGGCTCGCTCTACCCCGCGCTCTACCGTCTTGAGCGCAAGGGATGGATCGGCGCGAAATGGGGCGCCTCCGACAACAACCGGCGTGCCAAGTATTACTCGCTCACGAAGACAGGGCGCGAGCAGCTCGAAAAGGAAATGGCGGATTGGGAGCGCATGTCGTCCGCCGTAGCGTTGATTTTGCAGCGCGCTTAGAGGGACAGCCATGCAGGAGCCGAGAGGACGGCAATGAATTTCAGTCGCCTTTGGATCTCGCGGAAAAAGTGGGAGGAAGAGCTGAGCGAAGAGCTCCGCGACCACCTCGAGCGCCAGACCGCCGCCAACCTCGCCACCGGAATGACCACGCCGGAAGCGCGGCGGCAAGCCGTGCTGGAATTCGGCGCCGTCGAAGGCTTGAAAGAAGGCTGCCGCGAGCAGCGCCGCGGCTTCTGGCTCGAATCGCTTTGGGCCGACCTCCGTTTCGGTTCGCGAGTATTGTGCAAGAGTCCGGCGTTCACCGCGATCGCCATCCTCACGCTCGCCCTCGGCATCGGCGCCAACACGGCGCTCTTCAGCGTGGTCCACGCGGTCCTGTTGCGGCAACTTCCCTACGCGCATGCGGACCGCGCCCTCTGGATCACTTCGGTTCGGCCGGAACGGAACGATGCCGCATTCTCCATGCCGGATTTCCTCGATTATCGTGACCACGTTGACTCCCTCGACTCGCTCTCCGCGATCGCAAATTGGAGCGCGAATCTCACCGGCCGCGGAGACGCCGAACGGCTGAGTGGCCTCCGTGTTTCGGCCAATATTTTTGATACCCTCGGAGTCATCGCCGCTGTCGGCCGCACTCTCGAGCCGGAAGATGACCGCCCGGAAGCTCCACCCGTCGTGGTGATGACCTACGGGCTTTGGCAGCGGCGCTTCGGCGGCGACGCCAGCCTCCTCGGTCAGCCCCTCGAACTCAACGGCGCAACCTACACTCTCGTTGGCGTTCTCCCTCCGAATTTCTTCTTCCCCATCCCGGAGGCCGAATTGGCAATTCCCATGGTCCCCGACGCTGATCCCTGGCGCGAGAACCGGAACACAGTCAATTTTCTCACCCTCGTCGGACGCACCCGCCGAGGCGTCTCCTCCGAACGCGCGGAAGCGGAAATGACGGCATTGGCCCGCAAGCTCCGCGCGCAATTTCCCGAGACCAGCGCGCAGAAGCTCGGCGTGAAATTGACGCCCATGCGCGACCAAATCACCCGCGGCTACCGCCGGGCTCTTTGGGTGCTCCTCGGAGCCGTAGGATTTGTGCTCCTGGTCGGGTGCGCCAATCTCACGAATCTGAATCTGGTGCGCGCCGCCGCGCGGCGCAGGGAAATCTCGATTCGTTCCGCGCTCGGCGCCACGCGCTGGCAAATCATCAGGCAACTTCTCACGGAGAGCGCATTGCTGGCCGCTGGTGGCGGCCTGTTGGGCGCCATTCTCGCGCCCATCGCCATACGCGGATTGCTCGCATTGAGTCCGTCCAGTATCCCTCGCGCGGGAGAAATCGACTTGGACGCCTCCGCCCTTATCTTCACCGCTCTCGTCTCGCTCGTGGCTGCCGTCGCGAGCGGCCTCGCGCCTGCGCTCGCTACCTCGCATGGAGATTTGTCTCAGCAGCTCAACGAAGGCGGGCGCGGTTCCACCGAAGGCGGCCGGGGCAAGACCTTGCGCACCGCTCTCGTGGTCGTTGAAGTGGCCCTCTCTCTGATTCTCCTCGCGGGCGCCGGAGTTTTGCTCAAGAGCTTCTCCAAAGTGCAGAGTGTCAATACCGGCTTTGATCCGCGCGGCGTTCTCGCCGTCAGGCTCTCGCTTCCCAAAGCTCGTTATCCTCATCTTGCAGACGTAGCCCGCTTCTACGATGCACTCCTTCCCCGTGTCCAGGCGCTTCCCGGAGTGTCCGCCGCCGGCGTCGTGCAAATGCTGCCCCTCGGCGGGGGTGTCGCCACGGTTCCATTCACGATCGTTGGCCGCGCATTTTCAAAGCAGGATGCTCCCGAAGCGCAATATCGCATCGCCAGTCCGATGTACTTGAAGGCCCTGCGAATCCCGCTCCTGGCGGGCAGGGAATTCAACGAGACCGATACGGACCGCACCCCCCTCGTCTGCTACATCAATGAAACTCTCGCCCGCCGCTTCTGGCCCCTCGGCGACGCCATCGGCGCTCACCTCATGCTCGACGACAACGACTCCGGCCCCCGCCAGGCCGAGGTCGTCGGTATCATTCACGATGTTAAAGACCGGGGCCTCGACGCCGCTCCCAGTTTCGATGTCTACATCCCTTTCCGCCAAACCCACGAAGACGCCGTCAGCCAGCTTCAGAACAATCAATACTGGATCGTGCGAACCGCGGCCGATCCGCTCGCTCTCGCCAACTCCTTTCGCGACCAGATCCGCAGCGTGGACGGCGATGTAGCCGCTTCGAATGTCCGCTCGATGGACCAGTATCTCTCGCTCACCATCGCGCCTCGGCGTTTCAATCTCGAACTCCTCTCCATATTTGCGCTCGCCGCTCTCGCTCTGGCAGCCGCCGGAATCTACGGCGTCATCTCCTACTCCGTGAATCAGCGGACGCATGAAATAGGTGTGCGCATGGCCATGGGAGCTCAGCGCACCCACGTATTTAAAATAGTCATCGGAGACGGCATCAAGCCGGTCGTCGTGGGATTGGCGCTGGGCATTCTCGGCGTGCTGGCGATCAGCAAGGCGCTCGCGAGCCTGGTCTTTGCCGTCAGCGCCTCCGACCCGGCCACCTTGGCGGGCGTCACGCTAATATTCATCTGCGTCTCGCTCGCCGCTTTGTACCTGCCGGCTCGCCGCGCCACCCGCATCGATCCGCTCATCGCGTTGCGTTATGAATGACGATTCACCGAGGTGCGCGCCATGAACTGGTTTTCCCGCAAAAAATGGGAGCAGGACGTAAGCGAAGAGCTCCACGACCACCTCGAGCGCCAGACCGCCGCCAACATCGCCGCTGGCATGTCCCCGCCGGAAGCGCGCCGCCAAGCCCTGCTCCAATTCGGCGCCGTCGAAAGCCTGAAAGAAAGCTGCCGCGAGCAGCGCCGCGGCTTCTGGCTCGAAACGCTCGCTGCCGACGCGCGCTGCGGCCTGCGCATGATGCTGCGCTCGCCCGCCTTCACGATTGTCGCCATCCTCACGCTGGCGCTCGGCATCGGCGCCAACACGGCCATCTTCTCCATCGTCAACGCGGTGCTGCTGAGCCCGCTTCCGTTTCCGCATCCCGAGCAGCTCGTCACGCTGCACGAGAGCAAACCCAATTTCCAGACCGGCTCGATTTCCTATCCCAATTTCCGCGATTGGCAGCGCAACAATTCCACATTTTCCGCCATCGCCGTTTCGCGCGCCCTGTCATTCAGCTTGACGGGCTCGGGCGAAGCCGAACAAGTCTTCGCCGAGTTCATCTCCTCCGACTTTTTTCCCCTGCTCGGCGTGAATCCCGTAATCGGCCGCCAGCTCGCGCCCGGCGAAGATGAAGTCGGCGCCGCCCCGGTCGTACTAATCAATGAACGCCTGTGGAAGCGCAAATTCGGCGGCTCGCCGGACGTGCTGGGCAAAACCATCACCCTCGACGCGAACGGCTTCACGGTTGTCGGCGTAATTCCCGCCAACCTCGATTTGACGCTTCGCGGTTTCCGCCAAAGTGAAGTCTATGTCCCCATCGGCCAGAACAAAAATCCCTTGCTCCTTAGCCGCGCCTCCGGTCTCGGCATCCACGGCATCGGCCGCCTCAAGCCGGGCGTCACCATCGACCAGGCCCGCGCCGACATGGCCAACGTCACGAGCGCTCTCGCCGCCACATACCCCGACGCGGACAAAGGCATCGGCGCATCCTTGATCCCCCTCCAGCAGGACATGGTTTCCGGCGTCCGCCCTTTCCTCCTCATCATGCTCGCGGCCGTTTGCTTCGTGCTCTTGATCGCCTGCGTCAATGTCGCCAATCTCCAGCTCGCGCGCTCCACGGCTCGCGCCCGCGAATTTGCGATTCGCTCGACGCTAGGAGCAACGCAAAGCCGCCTCATCCGCCAACTTCTCACCGAAAGCCTGCTCCTGAGCCTCGTTGGCGGCGCGCTGGGCCTTGCGCTGGCCGCCTGGGGCACCCGCGCGGCGCTCGCAAAATTGCCGTTTACGCTCCCGCGCGCGGCAGGCATCGGCGTTGATTGGCGCGTGCTCGCATTCACCATCGCCGTTTCGCTGCTTTCAGGAATCGTCTTCGGCCTCGCGCCGGCCCTGAAAACCCGCAAGCCCATCCTCCAGGGAACGCTGAAAGAGAGCGGCCGCGGGACGAGCGCCGCGCACCACCGCACCCAGAACATCTTCGTGGTTGTCGAAATGGCCCTGGCGCTCGTGCTCCTCGCCGGCGCGGGATTGATGCTCCGCACTCTGGCGCGCCTATGGGGCGTTGATCCCGGATTCAATCCGAAAAACGTCGTCACTTTCAATCTTTCGCTTCCGCCATCCCTGATGAACGCCCGCCCCGACGCCGTCCGCGCCGCCTACCGCGAAATCGACCGCCGCTTCGCATCCCTCCCCGGCGTTCAAGCCATCTCCATGATCTGGGGCGCCACTCCCATGGCCGGTGACGATGAAGCGCTCTTCTGGATCGAGGGCCACCCCAGGCCCGCCAGCATGAACGAAATGAACTGGACGGTGAACTATATCGTCGAGCCGGACTATCTCCAGGTGATGCAACTTCCCCTCAAGCGCGGCCGCTTCTTCACCCCGCAGGACAACGAGCACGCCCACGCCGTCGCAGTGATTGACGAAGTCCTCGCCCGCCAATTTTTCCCCGGCCAGGATCCCGTCGGCAAAATCATCCACGTCAGCAGCTTCGGCTCAGACGACGCCCCCGCCGAAATCGTCGGCGTGGTCGGCCACGTCATCCAGTGGAGCCTCGCCTCCGACGCGCAGCAAACTCTTCAGGCGCAGCTTTACCGGCCGTGCGCGCAAATGCGCGACGATTTCGTCGTGCTCACCTCCTACGGCACCAACATGATCGTCCGCTCCGCCGGCAACCAGCCGGGGCTCATGGACTCCATTCGCTCCGTCAGCAAACAAATCAGCGGCGACCAGGTCATCTACGGCGTCCAAACCATGAACGAAATCATCTCCGACACGATTCAAGACCAGCGCTTCTCGATGATCCTGCTCGGCGCATTCGCCGCGCTCGCGCTGCTCCTCGCCAGCGTCGGAATCTACGGGGTGGTGTCCTATCTCGTCGGCCAGCGCACCAACGAAATCGGCATCCGCATGGCGCTCGGAGCCCAGCAGCGCGACGTCCTGCGCCTGATCCTCTCCGGCGGCTTGCGCATGACGCTCGCCGGCGTCGCTCTCGGAATCGTCGCTGCGCTAGCGCTCACGCGCCTCATGGCCAACCTCCTGTACGGCGTGAGCGCGAGCGACCCCCTCACCTTCGCCGCCGTCGCAATGCTACTGACGCTCGTCGCTCTTGCCGCCTGCTACGTCCCCGCCCGCCGCGCCACCCGCGTAGATCCCATCGTCGCACTGCGTTACGAATAACCGCCCGTCGCCCTCCGCTACGAGTAACCACTGTAGGAGCGGGTCTCAGACCCGCCCGGCCTTTGGTAGTGCACGCGTCCCGCTCGCTGTTTTCTCCGCTCCGCATCACAACGACTAGGTACACGGCCGCCCATAAGACGGTCGATTCCAAAATTGCACTCGGCTGATTTTGAATGGGTTAACCGCTGTTCTCAATGGTTTTGAGAGTCGATTGAGATCGCGCTGACAAGCGGCTTGCGGCCTTCCTCCGCGATGATACTGGCGGACGCCCAGACCGCGCTTAAGCTGGCGGGCGAGCGAGTGAAAAGCGACCGCCAAACCCCGGCAAGCCCTCCGGCCCACTCTAAGCCCGGCGGCCGCTTCGAGCATGCTCGAGCGCCGCCGCGCGCGCTGGATGTCCTCCGCCAACACAAAGTCCTCCACGCTCACCATCGCAGGAGAAAACGCCGAGCGCAAGGGATCGGGCCTGTGGACTTTGGTGGCTTTCGTGGCGCCGGCGGCGCGGCGAGGCCAATTGTGGGAACTGCAGATTTGAGAACCCGGGCCACACACCTCGATTCAGCGGACATCAAAGGAATCGTCAATCACGGGAAAAAGAAAAGTCAAAAGCTCTCGCCTTTCGCAAACAGCGACGAAAGATGGGCACCGGCAAAATCCAATTCAAAGGCAAGAGCAAGGCAAACGCAAATCACCGCGGCGTTAACTGTCGCAGTGGTATCATCGCCGGTGTCGTGCCGTCAATCGTGGGGAATACCGATGCGAACGGGTGGGCCACCGCCTAGTCGTCGCCGCCAGAAATGTGGGCGAATGAGGTAGCGTTATGTCTGGTTGGGAATGGCTGTTTGCCTTATTGGGTCTCGCAATAGCAATCATTCCTTTGGCTCTGTCGAGACTGGGCGTCGAAATCCCGCGTTCCGCGGCTGTTGGCTGTTTGATTGTGGGGCTCTTATGTCTCATCGGCGCGTTTGCAATTCCTGCTTACCGTTATTTTTTCACGCCGTTGACTTACATATATCTATATCCGGGTAGGGGACTAGGAGAGCGGTCTGCATTAAATCCCCACGACTTCACAGCCCGTCGAGTTTTCGTCCTTGAGCAAGTAGGACCAGCCGTTTTAACGAACGTCGAAGTCATCCTCCACGATAATCGGGCACAGGGCCAAGCCACGTCGGATCATACCGAGCATTATCCCGAAGTCGACCCAGGTGAATCTGACTCGCAGACGGCGCAGCCTAAGCATTTTTGGCTCGCGCCCTCGACGCCGTGGGACGAGGATTACACCATTACATTCAGAGCAGGCGAAAAATCCTTTGTGGAGCGAATCATAGTGAGAGGCGTGTCGCCTCCGCCAACTCCCGGCGCGTCAATCAATCCTCCGCCGGCGCCAAAGGTAACACCTAGACAGGGTGATGGGCCACTCGAGCCGGAAATGGGAACCGTGGAATTTGCAATTCGCCTAACAACAGCCGACAGTAACAAGGCGATTTTTACATGTCAGGACAGACATTTGCAGCATCTACCCTCATGGTCGACTGACAGTCATGAGCCGTGTTCAAAGCATAGCCAGCAGATACCCAGTTTCGAGGCCAGACTAGACCCGAAGCCTTTTGTCCTTGTTTTTCCGAGCGGAATGATAGACATGACACCAAATATTAAAGAAGAACTCCCATCGCATCCCGAAACAGAACCGAGTGTCCGAAATCTTAGCGGTTGGCAAAAGTCTCGAATGATGGAGCAATTGGAGAAATTCCAAGGACAGAAGATCTTGATTCTCGTAGCGGGAGATTCAGAGACTTGGAAGTATGCCAAGGATTTCAGGAAGGTGTTTCAGGAAGCACACTGGAAGGTAAAAGGTCCGATGGCGGGACCGAAGACCAGCTGTACACCGATGGACGTTGACCTCTGGACGTGGAAGGACGATTTCAACAACGAACGCCCTCACACGCTTGCGGTACGAAAAGCGCTAGAAGCGGCAGGAGTAAAAGGTGGGCATGTTAACAAGTGTGTTCTTGCAAGTAAGGATGCGCTGGTGCTGTGGATAGGAGTAAAGAGCCCCATAGGCGTGAATGAAGATGTGCCTGCTTGCGCACCGGGGTTTTCCGCATCGGTCGATAAGCTTGTGTCCCAATTCTAGGGAGGGGCCGGGCGGTCGGGCCTTTCGCGTCCATTTCCCGAACAATGGCCTTCATGACGCCGGATGTTTTAGCACTGCGCCGCGCAATCCCGGCGGCGAATTCCTGGCGCTAGTTGACGACCACTTTCTCGGCGCTGTCCTTGGGCATGCGCAGCGTGATCTGCGTAGTTTTTTTCGAGCGGATGACCACGTGCTTATCCCACTCGGAAAATGCGCCGTTCGCGTGCGCGCGCACATCGTATTGCCCCGTTTCCCAGCGGTCGAATTCGAAGTGGCCGTTCGCATCTGTGTGCGTGGCGTGCGGGTGCAGGCCGTCCGAGGTTTGAATCGTCACGCTGGCATCGGCGATTGGCTTGCCGTTGGCGGTGAGAACGGTGCCTTCGAGAGTGCCGATGGGCACGCGTTGCGCCGCAAGCGCCAGCGGCAGAAACACAGCGAGAGACAGCGCCAGCGACGGAACGAAGAAGATTCCCCGGATCGCGCTCGTGAGTTTTCGCATTTCGTGCACCTCCGCTAAGTTGGTCTCGTCAGTTCGATTTCTTCAACGGGCTGGGCAATTGCAGCTTCACTTCGGTTTGTTTGCCAGTGTTGACTTCGACGTTGTGCTTCCAATCGGTCCACGCGCCGTCGTGGTAAGCGCGGACGTCGTAATAGCCGTGCACCAACTGCGCGAAGAAGAAGCGGCCTTGCGCGTTGGTGGTCGTGGTCTGAGGATGCGAGCCGTCCGCTCCTTGCGAAGTGACGCGCGCATCCGCCACGGGCTTTCCGGCGGGACTGAGCACCGTGCCGGCCAGCGTCCCCATTCCTTTTTCGTCTGCGGTTGCGGCGCAAGCCAGCGCCGCGGCCACCAGCAAGACAAGAACAGCTCGCTTCATCGCACACTCCCGGGAAGCATTGGGACAATTTTAGGCTCGCGGCCGCCGGGCGCGGGAAAGTCCGGCATGCGATGTTCTTGAAGAGAGACTGTTCGTCGGGACAGGCGAAAACTGCGCGCCATTTTCGGGAGGGCCGGGGTTCTCGTCCCCCCGACGACAGGGGTCAAGACCCCTGTATTCTGGCGCTTTTCGGCACGGCTGAAGCCGTGCCCTGACGAAAACATTTTTGAGGCTTCTAGTATTTGTAGTGGCGGGCGGCGGCGGCGTGGGCGGGTTGGTCCTGGCGGCCGGTGTCGGGATTCACGCCGCGCTCGAGCGCCATGAAATAGGTGAGCAATTGCAGCGGGACGAGATGAACGAAAGCGGACAGCCATTCATCCGCTTCGGGCACCACCAAAATTTGCTCGGCGGAAATTTCGCGGTTGGCGGACGGCACGGCGACGGCCGCGCGCAGCATCTTCAATTCGCCGCCGGCGCGCAGAATCTGGCGCGCGCGATCGTCCGAGGGCATACCGGTGAGCAGCGCGACGAGCGAGCCGCGCGAATCAACTTCCGAGAACGGGCCGTGAAGAATTTCCTCGGTCTCGAATCCTTCGGCGGCGATGTAGCAGCTCTCTTTGATTTTCAGCGCGGCCTCGCGCGCGGTGGGCCAGGCGGCGCCGGAGCCGAAAATATTCATGCG
>Ga0187819_10000191_pt1 | contig 29166 bp, 20 predicted proteins | sample NC_wetland_sal_i_15_FD_132411 | JGI IMG/M metagenome (GOLD analysis project Ga0187819, IMG submission 132411) | Wetland sediment microbial communities from Neuse River Estuary, North Carolina, USA - SO4_4 | ecosystem: Environmental > Aquatic > Freshwater > Wetlands > Sediment | place: USA... | reverse complement strand
GTCATGGAGTCATCTGATGCGGTTGTCGCTGACGTCGTCGCAACGTTCTGGTGCGGGTAGCTGGCGGGATCGGCGTGGGGGACGTCGAGGAGCTAGGACCTTCAGAAAACTGGTAGCGATACCGGGATTCGAACCCGGATTTTGGCCTTGAGAGGGCCACGTCCTAACCTTTAGACGATATCGCCGCTTGCCGGTGCTACCGGGACTCAGCAAATTGCCACAGCGATGGCGTTAAGCTGAGCTAACGGGAATGAACGAAATCGATTTTCGCATGGCCGGATAAGGGCTGCAAGTGGCTGGCCATCCGCGCCCACCTGAAAACGTGGTGCAAGATTTGCCTTCCGTGGCTGCTCGCGCAGAACCCGCGGCAAAGCGCCTCCATGCCCGACCCGGACTGCTTTCTCGACCTAAAACGCTAAAGCCGTTTCTCTTCCGCCACGGCTACCGGCGGCATCGCTAACGCCTTCCTGCTTCCTTTGCCGATCAGCTGAGGCTGCGAACTGGGAGCGAACAATTTTCGCGTGACATGCACCAGGATTTTTGGATAGAATCGAAACTCGATATCTAGCTTCGATAATGAATCTGACAGAAATCACGCGTGTACGAGACCAGGAACTGCTGACGGGCTTGATTCGAATACACATTTTGTACCACGCATGCAAAGAACCGATTTTCGGCTTGGGAATGATCGAGGAGTTGCAGCGGCACGGCTACAAGCTGAGCGCCGGAACGCTGTATCCGATGCTGCACGGCCTCGAAAGGAAAGGACTGCTGCGCTCGCGGAAAATTCGGCTGGGAAGACGGGGGCGCAGAGTGTATCGAGCGACGGCGTCTGGGCGGCGAGCGTTGGTGAAGGCGAGAGAGAAGGTAAAGCTGCTTCTCGGGGAGTTGCTCGAATAAGAGAGCAGGCCCCGGTGACCGCCCGAAACCCGAACATGGTCATGCGCCCGACTAGTTGAGAAGGAAGTGCAATCGTGAACAAACATCTTCGACGAACAAAGGCTGGGGTGCTCTGCTTCGCCTTGGGGCTTTTCGTTGCGGTGGCGTCTGCGCAGAACACTAGCCCGCCAAAAGCTGTGACGCTGCAAGACGCGCTGAATTACGCGCTGGATCATTACCCCGCTGTGCGTGCGGCGCTCGAACAAGTTTCGGCCGCGCATGCGGGCGTTTCCCTCGCGCTGACTCAGTATTTGCCGCAACTCAGCGGAGTCTATCAGGACAGTCGCGCGACGCAGAACCAAGTCGTGGGAATCTGGCTGCCGACGCCCATCACGCCCACGGTCGAAGGCCCGCTTGGCGGTTATTCGGGACAGAGTTACTGGGGCAGCCAGGCGGCCGCGCTGTTTTCGTGGGAGCCCGCGGATTTCGGCTTGCGGTCCGCGCGGGTGGGTCAGGCGCGAACGCGAGAAGACAAGTCGCAGGCGGATTTGGCGCTGACGCGTCTGCAGGTGGCCAGCGCGGCCGGAAATTATTTCCTGCTGGCGGTCGTGGATCATGAGGCGGCGATGACGGCGCAAGCCAACGTGAACCGCTGGCAAGTGTTCAACAAATCCGTGCATGTCTTGGTCGACAACGAACTGCGGCCGGGGGCCGAGGCTTCTCGCGCGGACGCAGAATTGGCGCGAGCAAAAACCCAGCTCTATCAGGCTCAACAGGCGGAACATACGGCGCTGGATACGCTTGCCGCTCTGTTGAGCGCGGCAGGCAGCACGATTCAAGTTGACGCCACCGGACTGCTCGGTCCACTGCCAAACGGGTCGCCTGCAGAGGCGCCAGCATCTGAGCATCCGATGGCCCGCGACCAAATGGCGACGCTGCAGGAGAGCCAGGCCGAAGAGAAAATTCTGCGACGAACGGATTTCCCGCGTTTGCTTGTGCAGGCGGAGGCGTTCGGGCGCGGCAGCGAAGTTCCCAACAACGGATCGATCGTTGGCAATGCGAATGGACTGGCACCGGCGCGCGGGAATTGGGTAGCTGGGTTCACGGTGCTTTTCCCGGATGTTTTTGGGCTGAAGGCACTGAGCGCCGAAAAGCAAATGGCCAAAGCCGACGAGCGATCCCAGAAGGCGCGCTACGACCAGACGATTCAAGACCTGACAGGACAAATCCAAGCGGCTCGCGATCAACTGAATGCGGCCCGGCTCGTCGCGCAGGAAACTCCGGTCGAACTGGCAGCGGCGCGGCAATCGGAGACGCAATCGCGAGCGCGCTATCAATCCGGCTTGGCAACGCTCGTGGAAGTGGCGGAAGCGGAAAATCTGCTTGCGCAAGCTGAAACGGACGATTCCATTGCGCGGCTCAACGTATGGCGGGGATTGTTTGGCGTCGCCTATGCCCAAGGAGACCTGCAGGAGTTTCTACGGATTCTAGGGAGCGCGGCTCCCAAGGAGCATTAACCATGTGGCTGATCCGCGCCGCACTCCGAAGGCCAATCAGCGTCACTGTCATCGTGTTTGCGCTGGCGCTTACATCTGTACTTGCGCTGCAGCGGACGCGCGTCGACATTCTTCCCGACTTGCACCTGCCGGTCATCTACGTGGCGCAGCCCTACGGAGGCATGAGTCCGCAGCAGATGGAAGGGTTTCTCGCTTACTACTACGAATATCACTTCCTGTACATCAACGGCATCGAGAACGTGGAGGCGAAATCGATTCAGGGAGCAGCATTGCTGCGGCTCACGTTCCATCCGGGAACGGATATGTCGCAGGCGCTTGCACAAACGATTTCATACGTGAACCGCGCGCGAGCTTTCATGCCGCCTGGCACAGTTTCACCATTTGTAATTCGCTATGACGCAGGAACGCTGCCGGTCGGGTACCTGGTTTTTTCAAGCCCGTCGCGAACACTCGGGGAGATTCAAGACTTGGCCTTGAACCGCGTTCGTCCCGTTTTTGCGACATTGCCGGGAGTATCTTCGCCGCCGCCGTTTGGCGGCAACCAGCGCACGATCGTGATCAATGTCGACCCGAACAAATTGCACGCGTACGGACTTGGACCACAGGAGGTTGTCCAGGCGGTGCTGGCCGGCAACAGCATTCAGCCCGCAGGGAACGCGAACATTGGCGATTACGCAGAACTAGTCACCACAGACTCGACTGTAACAGCCATCACGGATTTGCTCGACATCCCGCTGCACACCGGTTCGGGGCCGTCCGTCTATTTGCGCGATGTGGGAAGCGTGTCGGATTCTTCCGACATTCTGGCCGGCTACGCGTTGTTGAATGGCAAGCGCACGATCTATATCCCCGTCACGAAGCGGCCCGATTTCTCGACCATCAGCGTGGTGAACGAGGTTCGAGCCAGCTTGCCTCGGTTCCAGTCGCTAATTCCGGAAGATATCAAGATTACCTATGAGCTGGACCAGTCCGAATACGTCCGAAACGCGCTGAATTCGGTTTTACGTGAAGGATTATTGGGTGCACTGCTGACCGGCCTTACGCTTTTCCTCTTCCTGCGGGATTGGCGCAGTTCGCTGATCGTGGTGGTTACGATTCCGTTCGCGCTGCTGATGGCGGTTGTCGGGCTATGGGCAGCCGGGCAAACGATCAACATCATGACACTGGGCGGGCTGGCGCTTGCGGTGGGCGTGCTTGTGGATGAGGGCACGGTGCTGCTCGAAAACATTCACGTGCACCTGGCGAACGGTCAGCCAAAAGCGCGCGCGGTTTTGGAAGCGAGCCGCGAAGTGGCCATTCCGCGCCTGCTGGCGATGTTGGCTGTGCTTTCCGTCTTCCTGCCTTCCTTTTTTATGGTGGGACCTGCACAGGCGCTGTTTGTGCCGTTGTCGCTCGCGGTTGGATTCTCGATGGGAGCTTCCTATCTGCTCTCGAGTTCGCTGGTGCCCGTGCTCTCAAACTGGCTGCTCAAAGCCGAAAAGGTGCAAGAGGGCAAATTGGCGGAGGAAAAGTTCGACCGGTTTCGTGAGCGATTTTCCCTGTGGCTCGACCGGCTCATGCTGCGCCCTGTATTGCTGTTCGTAATTTATGGAAGCTTTGCCGTCGCCGTGTTGCTGCTGATTGGTCCGAGGCTTTCGCGAGAGATTTTTCCTTCATCGGCTTCGAACCAGTTCCGTTTGCGCTTCGATGCGCCAGACGGCACGCGCGTACCCATAACGGAGGACATGACGCGGCGAGTTCTCGATACGATTGACCGCGAAGCAGGTCCCGGAAATCTCGATATCACGCTGGGCTACGTGGGGACGCAAGGGTCAGCGTATCCGATCAACACAGTTTTTCTCTGGACCAACGGCCCGCAAGAAGCCGTCATGAACATCGCGTTGAAGCCCGGCGCATCCGTTTCTCTTCACGATCTCGAGGAGAAGCTGCGAACCGACCTGCCGCGACAATTTCCAGGCTCGCATTTCTCTTTCGATCCGGGCGATCTGATCAGCCAGATTCTGAATTTCGGAACGCCATCGGTGTTGGAGGTGGCGGTCAGCGGCCCGCAATACAACGATGTGCTCGCGCATGCGGGGCGCATTGAACAAGAGCTGGCGAAGATGAGCGATTTCCGGGACGTGGGATTCGAGGAGCCGCTGCATTACCCGACGGTGCAGGTGAATGTGAACCGGGTGCTGGCGGGGCAACTCGGCGTGACAGCGGATCAGGTGGGGCAAGCGGTGGTGTCGGCCACGGCATCGAGCCGGTTCGTGTCGCCTGATTTTTGGCGCGATCCGAAGTCTGGAGTTAGCTACCAGGTGCAGATCCAGTTCCCGCAGGCGGAAATGAATTCGATGAAAGCAATCGAGACAATCCCACTCGCCGGGGCGACGGGCGCGCACCCGCTGGTCAGCGAAGTGGCCTCGATTCGACCCGGCACCGTGCCGGGCGAACTGGACCGTCAAAACGGGCAGTGGATGATCGGCGTCTCGGCAAACCTGGCGAAAAACGATCTGGGGCGTGCCGAGCGCGAGATTAATGCCGCGATTGCGCGAGCGGGCAATCCTCCGCGAGGCGTCACTGTGCAAGTTCGTGGTCAAGTGAACGCCATGGGCCAAATCTTCGGCAACCTAAGCATTGGCCTGGGCGTGGCGATCCTGCTGATTTTGTTGCTGCTGGCCGCGAATTTCGAGTCGATTCGATTGTCCCTGATCGTGCTGAGTTCCGCGCCGGCGGTGCTCGCGGGAGTCATCCTTATGCTGTTGCTCACTGGAACGAGTCTGAACCTCGAAAGCTTCATGGGAGGAATCATGGCGATCGGAGTGGCCGTGGCGAACGCGATTCTGCTCGTCACGTTCGCGGAGCAGAACCGGAAAGCGGGCGCAGACTCAAGAAGTGCCGCGCGAAATGCGACTAAGGAACGCCTGCGGCCCGTGTTGATGACCAGCCTCGCCATGATCACGGGAATGATTCCGATGGCGCTGGCGATTGGACGCGGCAGCGAGGAAGTTGCGCCGCTTGGGCGGGCGGTGATCGGCGGATTGGTTGCTGCAACGACCGCGACTCTGTTTGTTCTTCCAAGTGTTTTTGCCGTCGTTCAGCGACGCGCATCTCTCGTCTCGCCGTCGCTTGATCCTGAGGATCCCAATAGCCCGTTCGCGCGAGCGCCGGAGGCTTCGCAATGAAATCGCTTGGCTTGGTGATGATCGGTAGTGTGTTGTTGGGCGGTTGCTCGAATGCGACATCGAAAGACGGTGCGCCTGCATCGATCGCCGCTGCCCAGGCCATCGCCGTTGTCGCCGTGGAATCGCAGCGGCTCGACACCACGCTTTCGCTTCCGGCACAAATCACTCCTTATGAAGTTGTGGATGTGTACCCGAAGGTGACCGGTTTCATCGAGACGATTGCGGTCGATCGGGGCTTTCACGTGCGGGCGGGCGAGCTGATCGCCAGGCTTTCCGCGCCTGAGTTGCTGGCCCAACGGTCGCACGCCGAAGCCGCGGTGCAAAGCGCTGAGGCGCAACTCAGCGCAGCACAGGCCAAGTTTGCAGCCGATCACGGGACCTTCTTGCATTTGCAGACCGCCTCGGAAACGCCCGGGGTCGTGGCGAAAAACGATTTGCTGGTGGCCGAGCAGACAGCGATGGCCGATCGCGCACAGGTAGACGCCGCGTCGAAAAACGTGCAAGCTGCGCGCGACTCGTTGCGCGGCGTGACGCAGCTCGAATCGTATCTGGATATTCGTGCGCCTTTCGATGGCTACGTCACCGTGCGCAATCTGCATCCCGGCGCCCTAGTTGGCCCCGCTTCGGGCGAACCGGGCGCGCAGCCCATCGTGCGCATCGAAACGACGAACCGGTTGCGCGTCGTCGTTCCCGTGCCGGAGGCGTATGCAGCGGGCGTTAAGCAAGGTCAGCAAGTGGACTTCACGGTGCCTGCGTACCCCGGCCGCAGATTCCAAGCGCCCATCGCGCGAATCGCGCACGACATCACCCAGACCACGCGCACCATGCAAGTCGAACTTGATTTTCGCAATGCCGACCTGCAAGTGACACCGGGCTCATACGCCGATGCCGAATGGCCGATCCGGCGGTCGTATGCGACCCTCTTTGTGCCTACTTCGGGCGTCACCACGGACCTGCAACGCACATTCGTGATTCGCGTTCGCGATGGAAAAGCGGAATGGGTCGACGTGAAAACAGGGGTGACCGCGAACGGAGAAATCGAAGTTTTCGGGCAATTGCAGGCGGGAGATCTCGTGGTTCGTAACGCCACTGACTCGATTCGAGATGGGTCTGCAGTTTCTATCCAGCACAAATGAAAATGCCCCGGATCGCCGTTGCCGAACGGCAATCCGGGGCAATGAGTCGTCGCGAACGTTGCTTACGGCAGGTAGTAGCGCAGAGACGTGAAGCCCATGTTCTCGACGCTGTGTGGTGTGGTGTCTCCCGTGCCAGGTCCAGTGGTTGGCGCCGAACCCGCCCAAGTGTTGCGCACGTAGTAAGAGTACTGCATTCCGTACTGAAGCGTGCCGCGCGGACCTTTGTAGAAGCGGTACCAGAATCCGAGCGTGCCTTCGATCATGTTGCGAGTGTCTGCCGTGCAGTTCGCCAGCCCGCCCGGAATGTATCCCGAGCCAGCAGCCGTGCCTGCCGGTGTTGAGGTCGTGGGGCTGACTTCCGTGTAGCAACCCGCATTGCTGAACAGAGGCGATCCATATCCTTCGCCCTTGGTTCCGTTGAGATACGCCGCCCGGGCGGAGAATTCACCGCCGCCGTTCAGGTAGATATCGAGTTTCGGATTCGGGTGAAGGACAATCGTGCCCAAGCTCTGGTAATTCCGCAGCAGCGCGATGGTACCGTCCGGCCGAATCGTGGCGTCTGGCAGACCGCCTGAGCCGTACCGGCCGATGCCGCTCCCGCCGAAGAAGTGAAAGCCGAAGTCCAGGTGACGAGCAAAAAGGTTCAGCATCATGTTCGCGCCGCCTCCGCCGCCGTTCCGCGAATCGTTGAAGGCGCCAACCGCTGATGGTGCGGTCGATCCATTGATCGGGCAAGGTGCGGTCGCCGAAACTCCGACCTCGCACGGGAAAACGCGATCCCGGAATCGCTCATATACGCCGAACACTTCGAGATGAGCCCAATTTGCCGGCTCGGCCACTGCCTTGAAAACGAGGTCAGGAGAAGGGTTGTATGAGTAGTTGGCCAAGGGGTTGAACAGACCGCCGCCTGCCCCTGAGGCCCCGAGCAGGAAGTTCGTGTAAACCGTGCTTGTGGCGCCCACGACCACCGTGCCGGCAGCACTGCATCCGTTCGTGCTCGGGGTGGGGCAGGAAACGGTGCTGCCGCCTGAGTTGACGGTGGTTGTGGGATTGCCGTGAACCGTGAAGGTGGTTTGCGGGCCCTCGACAGAGAAGCCGAGCCAGAACTTGTCACCGAAATCCTTGGTGAACCGCATACCGTACTGGCGGGCCCAGCTGAACCCGATGTGGTACTGAGCGTCGATGGTCATGGGCAGAACTTCGGTGCGGTTGTCCATTCCCTTCGAGGTCTGGGTAAGCAAGCTCCACTGCTGGCCGCCAGTGATCTTCCAACCACTATTGAAGGCCGCTTGGCCCCAGAACTGGCGCTGGCGAAAGACGTAGCTGTTGCTCTGGTTGTTGTTCGAAGGGCTGCCGGCGCCGAGAAAGTCAGCCTCGTAGTAGCCGCCGATCTTCACAGTGCTCAGCTTGCCTTCCATCAACATGCTGATGCGCGACTGCCGGCCGCTGGCGTTGAATTCAGAAACGTTGCCGTTCGAGGCGCCGGGCATGGGTGCCGAGTTGAATGGCGTGTTCACATCGGCGCTGAGCGCCTTGCTGCGGTAAACGGTTTCTGCCGCCGTGAACCCACCGGGGGTCAGGGTGATTCCCTTGTAGTGGAGCGCCACAGGCTCGTCGGGTTTCGGCTCCTGAGCAGACCCCGATGCACTCTTGGTTGTAGCGATGTTCGAAACACGACTTGCAGTGACATCGGGCGAGGCCGGGGGCGCTGAGTTCGACGAACTCTCTTCTGTTGCCGACGCGGCACTCGCCGCAGGCCGCGGATTCGCAGCATTGAGCTGCTCCTCGAGCAACTGCATTTTCTTCTGCTGCTGCTTGAGCTGTTCGTTCTGTTCCTGAAGCTGCTTGGCCTGCATTTCCAGCAAATCGCGCAACTGCTGCAGTTCAACCTCCATGCCCGCGGATTCCGCTTTTTCTGTCTTCGCAGGTGTGCTCGCCTTTGAATTGCTCGCAGGCGCTTCGCTGGTATTGCTCTTTGCAGCGGCCTTATCCGCGTCTGGTTTTGCTGCTGCCGAAGTGTGGTCACCTGAACTTGTTCCGGCCATGAGGGGCGGCGCGATGAGCCCCACAGCCAAAATCCATGCCGCAACTACTCGCATTCCTTCCTCCTTGAAATGGTCTGTTGATGATTTAGTGCCTGGCCCGATTTGATGCGCGGCTGGAAACGCCCAACAACCGTTCAATCGCTCGCTGGCTGCCGGAATGCTGAGCTGATTTCTAGGCTCCCGGTCCGTAAATCGTTGTTCCGCGAGAGGCGAGATACTCCGGCCCACCCAGGCCGCACCGGGCTGCATCGCGGAAGGGGGAACGTTATGCAGTCCTAATGAATCAGCCGTGACGGGAATGTTAATTCTGCGTTACGTCCGAACGGGGCGGCAGGAACGAGTTCGCGCGCGCAGCGCTGCAAAGCAGGCACGGCTATTTCAGACGATTCGGTTCTAGCTATATGGCGTTGCGAATGTTGGACGGGGCCGTCGAAGGCAGGACCCGGCGAAAGGGCCGCACGCTGAAGAATTTCAGCCGGCAGGGATCACAACGATAGGCGGGAAAATCGAGCCAGCGTTTGAGGGCGATGAAAGTTCCGGTATCGACCCGGTGCAGAGCGATGCGTCCCAAATCGAGGTTCCCGCACCGGGGACAATGCGCATAGTGTGCGAAGGCGAGAGCCACGCGCCCGGCATAAAATCGCTTGTCGCAAACATGGCAACGCCAGGGCCTGAGGGCGAAAATCGTGCAAAAGTAGTCGAAGACGTTAGTTCGATGGGAGCGGTGACACTCGTCGCTCCGGCATTGAGGGCAGATCATCGCAAGACAGCTCCCGCGGGGTGCGGGCAGAATACCGAATACGTTGTCTACAAGCAAGATATTCAATTTTACCAAGAGCGCGCGAGGACAGCGATAATGCGGGCGAGAGAGTCAACATCGCGCGTGTCGATCACTTCGGCCGGTGAATGCGAGTAGCGCAAGGGCCAGCCGAGCGCGACATCAACCGAGCCATAGCGTACGAACGTGGCGCCGTCGTTCCCGCCGCCCGTCACGCCGAATTGAACTGGAATTTGGTTTTCGCGTGCGAGCTTGATGACTTTGTCGACAAGATCCGGCCGCGCGACGTTGGAATTGTCAACCGCGCGGATCACGAAGCCTTTGCCAATAGGCGAATCCGCAAAACGCTTCGACTCAATCGGCGAATCCGAGCTGACGAAGGTGTCCACGGCGAAAACGTAGTCGGGCGTGTGGCCCTCAGCGGCCAGCCGTTTTGCGACGGCTGCAGCTCCATTCAAGCCGATTTCTTCCGCCGTCGAGAAAACGAAGGTGACGTTGCGATCCGCGAGAGGCCCGCGCAACGCCCAAGCCGCGGAAATCAGTGCCGTACAGCCCACGCGATCGTCGAAGCTGCGGCCATTCGCGCGCGTGCCGAGGAGCGGGCGGTAAGCCTTCGGAATGGTGACCGTGTCGCCAGCTTTGATGCCCAGCTTGGCGACCTCTTCGGGCGTCCGCGCGCCGACATCAACGCGAATCGCCGTTCCTGAGTCGCGGCCGCGCGGCCACTCGAATTTGGGCTCGTCCCAGCCATTCGGCAACTCGATGATGGCATCGTGATCGCCGTTGTCCGAATGAACCAGCGCGGGATGGCCAAGGAAGAAGCTCGGCTCTCCTCCGCCTACCGAGGTAACTTCAAGACGGCCATCCTTTGAGATGGATTTCACCTCGTAGCCAATTTCGTCCATGTGCGCGACGACGAGGATGCTCGGCGTCTTCGCGCTAGCAGGTGCGGTGCCGACGCGCAGAATCAAGTTGTCGGCATCATCCGTTTCCGGCTTCGCCCACGCAGGGAGGAGTCGCTTAACTCCGTCGCGCACGTGGGCCTCGTGATTGCTCACCCCGTACACCGCGACGAGGCCGGCGAGGATCTCTGTATCAGAAGGTCGCCTTGGCGCTCCTATGCCGCCATGATCGCCGCTGCCGACGCCGCCTCCGGACCCTCCGGGTCGACGAGCGCCGACATAAAGGCTCAGAAGATTCACCAGTCCGGTGAGATCGCCGGAATCGATCAGTTCAGCAGGCGTGTCGGGCCATGCAGTGGCGATTCCGATGTGCGCCCATTTGGGTGGGAAGGAAGGTACAGCGAGATAGCTGCTTGGCACGATGCCCGCGGAATAGTCGGTCGCAAAAGGAACCTTGTTCGTGTCGGCGAGTTGCTTCAGGTCAGCGACAAATCCTTCGACTTGTTCGCCAGTTTGCGCAAGACCGACGAGCACGCCGCTGCCTGGCTCACGCCGTGGCGCACGGCGGATGTTTTCGGCTCCGGGCACAGGGCCGCCGGGAAGCAAGCGGCCAACATAAATCATTTCATCGAACTGATTCGTGCTCAGGATGCGTTGGAGCCCCCGCGAGCCGGTCTGCTGTTGCACGACGAAAGCAACCGTCAGCGTACCGGTCAGCTTCGAAGGATCTATTTCGTGCAGCAGTTCAACGAGCGCCGCCGCTCCGAAACGGTCTCCGAGCGATGCTCCCGCGAATCCCGCATCCGCCAAATTAAACAATCGGCGATTGATGGCAATCGGGCTGAGATTATCGGCGCCCGCCCGCCGGACCTCCGCCGCGGAAGTTGCACCGATATCGACATAAAAGTTTTCGAGGTCAGTGAGCCTCGGCGGATTTTGGCGGCCAGGCTGAAGATGGACGGAAAGCCCGGCCACAACGCCATCGATCCATTTGCCGCCAGCCGTTTCGACCTTGACCGGCTGAGCGGAGTAGAGTTCATTGAAAATGGGCGGCAGGCCGCTTTGCGGCAGGCGCTGCACGCGGATGTAGCCATCCTCGGTAATGTCGCTAACCACGAATCCGGGCTCATCGATCGGCGTGACGATCAAGCGGCGTGGCGATCCACTTCCTATCGTGATCGTGATATCACCGAGGTTATCGACAGCGGGATGCAGCTTCGCGACCTTCGCGCGGATTTTCTCTCCCAGTTGGCTCTCGTAGCCCGAAACTCCGGGCGTGGCGACAAACTCCGCCAGATCTCCGCGCAAGCTGGCTTGCGAACTACTTGCTTTCGTCTGCGCGGAAGTTGGACGCGCGTTTGCGGCAAAGATGGGAAAGAGAAAAAAGAAAATGGCGAAGATGCGAAGGTTCATGTGTACCTCGATGAGATGTGATTGGATAAACCGCAAGCAGCGAACCGTCGTTTTTCGAGTCGCCAGACGGTTGTGTGTGCACCCGAAAACCCGAGAGTCAAAATCTACCGCAGGCGGTGCGTCAGCGCAATTCCAAAGCCGCCCTTCACGCCTGCGGACGAGATTGAGGCCCCCAGAACTCAGTGGGCCGTGAGTACAGGTACCGCTCCCGACACATACCCACAGCACGGAAATTGCTGCCGCGCCCACCTGAGAATACGCTGCAAGCAAGCCCAGCTAATTGAACGGCAATGCCGACGCAGTTAGCCGAAAGCATTTTCGGTCATGCGCGGCATTCGTCACTCACGACCACTGAGGAGCACCCATGAAAGCGAAGACATGTCTGAGGGCGTGCGCGACAGCAGCGTTTTTCCTAACCAGCGGTTTCGCACTTGCGCAAGGCCAGGGGCACGGCAACGGGAACGGCAACGGCCACGGCAAGGGAAACGAAAAACACGAAGATGCCGAGAAGCACGGAGATCACTTCTACCACGATCACGATCGGGAAGTAATGCGCGGCTGGTACCATGAGCATTATGAGAACTTGCCGCCGGGATTGGCCAAGCGCGACCGCCTGCCGCCCGGCCTCGAACGCCAACTCGTGGTCCGCGGGACGTTGCCGCCTGGGTTGCAGAGGAAGATCCAGCCGGCCCCAGTGGAACTCGTGCGCATGCTGCCTCCGCCGCCCCCGGATTGCGAACATGTCGTCATCGGGGGGCATCTGGTTCTGCTGAATCGCCGAAACTTCATGATCGTGGACGTTTTTCACTTCGAACTCGATTGAAAGCGCATACTCGCGCCAGCGAGGAAACGCATTTCGAAGAATGTGTGCTGTGCCCGCCCTCGCGAGCTGAAGCTAGAAGTTTGCCTGCTGCGTCGATAGAGGCTCAACCATATGCAAGTGCGCGGGGGCGATCACGAATTGATCTGCGACACTTCAGCCGGGGCAGCCGACTCTGCGTGGGATTCCGACACAAGCGCGGCGAAAGAACGTTCCTTACGGTGCCAAACATAAAGTAGCGTGCTCCCGATCAGGATCAGCGCGACGCAAAGCCCGGTCCACAGTCCCGCCGCGCCCCAGCCCATACGAAAGCAGAGATAGGCGCCCAGGGGCAGACCGATCGCCCAGTAATAAATCAGATGACAAATCAGCGGAGTGCGTGTGTCGCCGGCGCCCCGTAGCGCGCCTGTGGCAACCGCCTGCAAGCCGTCGAAGAGTTGGAAGAAGGCCCCCACGAAGAGCAGCGTGCTTGCCGCCCGGATCAAGGAAGGATCAGGCGTGTAAATGCGCACGATATATCTGGGCACCAGCCACAGCGCCAGCGCCATGCAGGTCATGAAACTCGCGCCCATCGTCAATGCAGTCCAGCCGGCGCGACTCGCCCCGTGCGCGTCACGCCTTCCCAGCGCGTGCCCAACGCGCACCGCCGCAGCGGAGCCAATGCCGAGGGGAACCATGTACGTGAGGCTGACCGTGTTCAGCGCGATCTGATGGCTGGCCAGCGGAAGCGCCCCCAGCTTGCCGATCAGCATGGCGGCGAGGGCAAAGACGGTGATTTCGACACCTATTTGACTCGCCGCCGGAAAGCCAAGGTTTAGCAGTTTCCAGACGCGCGGAAAGTGGGGCAAGCGCGACGCGTTGCGCAAGCCGGTCCTGTACCGAATGTCATAATAAAGCGCGTAGGCCATCAGCACGCCGGCCATGTAGCTCCGCGCCACGCAGGTCGACCATCCGGATCCCACGGTTCCCATCGCGCGGAAGCCCCAGTGACCGTAAATCAGCACCCAGTTCCCAATAAAGTTCACGATGTTCGCCGAAATCAGCGAAAACATCACCGGCTTGGCCAGATCGATGCCTTGCAAATAACGCCGGAATGCGAAGTACAACAGAAGCGGCAGAGTGCCCCAGTTCAGCGCTCGAAGATACGGCAGTGTGGCGCCAACCAGCGGTTGCTGCAGATGCATCATGCGCAGGACGGGCTCGCACAGCCCGATGATGCCCATCAGGACCGGCGCCATACCCAGGCTCAAGTACACTCCGTTTACCAGCGAGCGATGCGCATCCTCCATATCTCCCGCCCCATACGATTGCGACACCAACGTGTCGAGACCCAACATCAGCCCGGTCCCGAAAATCGCCACGGCGTGATACAGCACGCTCGCCAGGCTCACGGCGCCGATGGCCACGGCGCTATCCGACTGGTGCCCGACCATCACCGTATCGACGATGGCCATCGACATCCAGCCAAGCTCGGCAAGCACAAGCGGAATGGCGAGCCGGAGCATCGGCCTGACCTCGTCGGCAATGTAATGTGCGAAGAGCCGCTTCAACATGAACTGCATCCCGCTCGCCAGCGAAACAACAGAGCCACGCGCGATCTGCGACGCAACCTGTCGCAAATTAGATGCCTGGCGATCCTTTTGCTAAGTCTATCGGGAATCGCAAGCTCATAAAACGAGAATCGAATTCTGCTGCGCAACTTGCCGGTTCGCCTGCGGTGAAATTTCGGATTTCGAATTTGCGATTCGGTTCATGTATTCTTGTCCGCTTATGCTAGACCTCGGCTATGTCCGCGAACATCTTGACGTCATCGAGAAGATGACTCGCGACCGCGGCGTCGCGCTCGACCTCGCACCCTTTCGCCAGCTCGATAACGAACGCCGCCAGCTCATTACTTCCACCGAACGCCTGAAAGCGGAACGCAACAAGGCCAGCGATGAAATCGTGCGACTGAAGAAGTCAGGCCACGATGCGAGTCAGATCCTCGCGCGCATGAAGGAAGTTTCCGAGCAGATCAAGCGTGACGATGAACGCATTGCTGAACTCGACCGGCGATTGCAAGATTTCCTGCTGAACGTTCCCAATGTACCGCACCCTAGCGTTCCAGTTGGCAAAGGAACAGCGGACAATGTCGAAGTGCGCCGTCGGGGCGCGCCGCCAAACTTCGAGTTCACTCCGCGTCCGCACTGGGAAGTCGGCGAAGCGGCGGAAATCCTCGATTTCGAATCGGCGGTGAAGATTGCGGGGTCGCGGTTTGCGGTTTACAAAGGGCTCGGCTCGCGGCTGGAACGCGCGCTCGCGAATTTCTTTCTGGATGTGCACACGCGGGAGCACGGCTACACCGAAATTCTTCCGCCGTTTATCGTCAACACAGCCTCCCTAACCGGCGTCGGCCAATTGCCCAAATTCGCGGCAGACATGTTTCACTTGGAAGGCACCGATTTATGGCTTACGCCGACGTCTGAAGTTGAACTGACCAGCCTCCATCGCGAGGAAACACTCGACGCCGATTCCCTGCCGCTGAAGGTCTGCGCGTGGACGGCTTGCTTTCGCTCGGAAGCAGGCGCAGCGGGAAAAGACACGCGCGGCATCAAGCGCCAGCACCAGTTCCAAAAAGTTGAGCTGTTCAAATTCACGCGTCCGGAACAAAGCTACGACGAACTCGAATCGCTCGTGCGCGACGCTGAAGATATCCTGCAAAGACTCGGGCTGCACTATCGTGTTGTGCAGCTCTGCACCGGCGATATGGGCTTCGCGTCGGCGAAAACTTACGACATCGAGGTGTGGCTCCCGTCGAGCAATGAATTCATGGAAATTTCCTCGTGCTCGAATACGGAAGCCTTTCAAGCACGCCGGTCGGGCATTCGATTCAAGCCCAAGGGCGGCAAAAGCGAATTCGTGCACACGCTCAACGGATCCGGTCTCGCCGTGGGCCGCACTTGGATCGCCGTCGTTGAAAATTACCAGCAGCGCGACGGCTCCATCCTCATCCCCGACGCTCTGCGCCCCTACATGGGCGTAGACAGAATCACGACTTCCTCGGCAAAGCAATGAATGGGAGCGTAGGTCGCTCAAAAGCTATCTGGGAGTTGTCTGCTTCTCAGGGATGGACTATTGCCAAACCGAGGACTTGTTCGAATAGGTCGAAGTCTCGGTCGCGGTGCAACAACGAATGGCCGTGCAGCAGACAAAACGTGGCGATCAGACAATCGATCGTCTTGCGCACGCTGTGCCCGTGCTGGCGCAGGCGGCGGGAATTCCTCGACGCTTCAATAGCGATTCCTGCGCCTCCTGTCTCAAAAAGCTCGAATCGGCGAAGCTCCCGCAGGACTTGGGCGAAGGAATCCTCCTCGTCGGTCCCCTGAAGCAAGTCCGTGAGCCCAAACGGCTGTTGGCCCAACTGGTGGTCAAAGTATTCAGTCTGAACATTTTGCACACCGCGGAAATAGTCGATCCAGACGGTCGAGTCGACAATGATCACAGCTAATCCTCGCTGTCGTCAAACCGTCCAAGCCGAGACTTCTCAAGATCTCCGACCCAGCGAATTTTTCCTCGCAGCCGGCGGATTCGCGCCTGGGCTCGGGTTCTAACGAGCAATCGAAGACCCGCTACCACCGCAGCGCGTTTGGTTCGTGCCCCGCTGCTTCTCATGGCTTGCTTGATCAAGCCGTCGTCGATATCGATATTCGTCCGCATTCGCAGAACCTCGATGTGTATATTTGGCACGATTGTGTGTATGGGTTCAAGGCCCTGGCGCCGCGCGCGGCTTGATATTCTGATTCCATTCGCCGCTCGGTGATGAAACGCTCCGCCGCGTTGCCGAATCAAAGCAGGGGCTGACGATCGAAGCCTTGCTAACACGTTGAGCGTATGGGGCACTGATACAGGATGGGATACGTTGGCCAAGTTGGCGCAGGGGTTTTGGCCGACATTCACCGCTGGCAAAACACAAGTTCGTTCACTCTGAACAGCCTGCGGACTCCGTCCACTCAATCGTCGACAACTGAATTCCCGGGGCCGCGACAGGGTGCAGGCACGCGCCTACACCCTGAACCCGGCATCACGAAATCAAATTGCTGGCTGGTTACATCGAGGGCGAGCCGTTGGCAATACTGGCGACGTGCAGGTCGCCGGCGCTCGTCTTGCTTCCGGTTACCTTCACTTCCTGACCTAGATTCGCTTCGCTGACCGCGTCTTGGTTTTCGATCTTCATGACCTTCTTGGTCTTGGAGTCGACGAACACCCAAGAAGCGCCCTTTTCCTTCACGCACTTTTCGGCGCAGGCCTTGTGGCTGGCGCTCGCACCTTTTGCACCGCACGCGCTATCGCTGATCCAGCCCGTATAGGTCATGTCTTTTGCATGCGTTGCGGATCCCAGACTGAGAGTGGCAACAAGCGCGGCAAGCAACCCAAACGTGCTCAAAGCTTTCTTCATGTTGAATCCTTTCTCGAAGGAATTTTGGAAGATAACCCGGCTATCCCCCCGACCGGCTCCCCCAAATGCTAGGCACAACAACAGGAGTACGCGCTGGCTGGTGCTTCGGATTGTAAACCCGAGACGTTGTTTTTGGGTAGTGGGGCGATGATGGTCTGATGGTCCGGCGAGCCGGATCAGCTATGAGATAGCTCCGACCAGCACTTTTGGTCCTGTCGGGTGGGGCATGCCGCCTGCGGGTTCGATGGTTATGGCAAACGCCTTGGCAGTTACGCCCGCGGGCAAATGCATCATCCAGTGCTCCGTCTTGCCGGCCTGCGGATTGAAGACGCCCGCATTGATGGGATCGCCCTGCATGGGGACGAGCCAAAGCTGATAGCTCATGTGTGCTGGCGCCGGGCCGAGGTTGCCGTCATACATGAGCATCCCCATCTGTTGGTTGTAAGTAACGCGCGCCATGCTGTCCTTGGGCACCCCCGGCATCGGCATCAGAGGCACCACAACCGTATCGCGCGCGGCCAGCAAGTCCGCCGCGTGGCGTGTCTCCTCAAGGTTCTTCTGTTGTGCGGCAACCGTCTGACGCAGATTGGCGAGTTCACGGTCGAGGCGCTCGTTCTGATTCCAGAGGAAAATTGTGGCCACAGCCAAAGCGACCCCGATAGGCGCCAGTACCGCGGCCCACCAACGCCCAAAAACTCTTCCCGCAATAACCGGCGACTTCGTTTGGCGAGGCGCTGGTCCCGGCACGAAGGCTCCGGCTTCCGGGCGCACTCGCGCCAATAGTTCGGCCTTCACTCGTGGCGAGGGATCGACTCTTGGGGCAGCGAACGACATCACAGCGACACGCCCGCGGGCCGCGGCCAGTTTGGCAGCACATTCCGGGCAGACAGCAATATGCGTCTCGATCGCCTGCTTCTCGTCGCCTTCGAGCGCGCCGAGAGCGTAGAGGTCGAAATCTTCTTCGCGAGTCGGATGTCCGTTCATCGCAAATTTCGTCTCAAAGTTTCCAAAGCCGTTCGCAAACGCGTCTTCACTGTCCCCAGCGGATCGCCCGTGTGCCGCGCGATTTCACTGTGCGTCATGCCTTCGAAGTACGCCAGTTCGAGCACAGCGCGCTGTTCCCGTGGCAGCGCTTCAAGCGCGCCTTTCACCCGTGCCAACATCTCCCGCTGCGCCACAAGGTTCTCCAGATTCAACGGCAGCACAACCGAGTTCTCGCCGATTTCTTCACCGCCTGCCGGATTGTGTTTTCGTAAACGCGAAATCGCCCGGTTGCGCGCAATCACAACCAGCCAGCCGGGAAGCGATCCACGCGACGCGTCGAACCGTGCTGCCGTGCGCCACAACTGATAAAAGATGTCCTGCAAAATCTCTTCCGCGGCCTGCGTATCGCGCAGAATCCGGTTCAACACGGACGACAGCATTCCCGCGTAGCGGTCGTAGAGCGCTGCAAGGGCCGATTCGTCGCGCTGGACGATTCGGTCGATGAGCGCCGCGTCCGGCGCGTTCGACTGCCTCTCCGTTTGCGGATTCACAACTTTGCGAGGGCTCCACTCTTAGAATACGCGCACGATACAATGCCCGGATTGGCATTGGTCCTTGAGATAAGCCGTGCGTAGTTGCGCCAATGTCAAACCGGTCCCGGCAGCCTAACTTGAGGCCCGCGGGAGCGTCAACAGGGTTCTCGCCAAACTTGCGCGATCTCGGTCGTTGTACCTTTGGGGCAGTGGCTGCGGAACGTAACTTCTTACTGCACAGCGCATTACAAGCAGCTGGCCTCGGCTCGTATGGACTGGTGCGACACTTCGGCCATCCTCAACCAGTGGTTTCCATTGACATACTTCGTGGCTTGGCTAAACTTCGACAGGTCCGAGACTTAGGGTGCACGAATGGCAGGCGAAACCTCAACCGCGCGATCCAAGTCAGGAGGGAACCGAATGGCCACCTTAACCAAGCCCACTCCACAGCCCATTCCCCGGATTGCTCCGCGCGAGGATCTCAATCCGCACCGCATCGCGCAGATCCAGTTCGATATCGCGGCGGAATATTTGAAACTGGATCCGGGACTGCGCCAGGTTTTGCGCAGCCCGAAACGCATCCTCGAAGTATCTGTGCCCACCAAAATGGACAACGGGCAGGTGAAAGTTTTCACCGGTTTTCGCGTTCAGCACAATGTGGCCCGAGGACCGGCCAAGGGCGGAATCCGTTATCACCCGAATGTCACGCTGGACGAAGTGAAAGCGCTGGCCGCGTGGATGACCTGGAAAACCGCAACGGTGAACCTCCCCTACGGAGGCGCGAAGGGTGGCGTCATTTGCGATCCAAAGCGCATGAGCAAAGGCGAACTCGAACGCATGACGCGCCGCTTCGCGTTCGAAATTCTTCCTCTCATCGGCCCGGAGGAAGATATTCCGGCACCCGACGTTTACACCGATTCACAAACGATGGCCTGGATCATGGACACATATTCCATGACGAAAGGCTACTCGGCGCTCGGCGTTGTGACCGGCAAGCCCGTTTCCCTCGGCGGTTCCGAAGGACGCAACGAAGCGACTGCCCGCGGGTGTTTGGTCGTCTGCGAAGAGGCGTGCAAAATAAAGAAGATGAATCTGCGCGGCGCAAGTGTCGCCATTCAGGGATTTGGCAATGCGGGATCAGTCGCGGCCCGGCTGTTCACCGAGAAGAAAGCGCGGGTGATCGCCATCAGCGATTCGCGAGGCGGCGTGTTTAATTCGCGCGGCATCGATCCGCTCAAGGCCGTGCGTTACAAGGAACGCTCAGGCACGGTGGTTGGCATGCCGGGAACATCCCGCATCTCGAATGATGACTTGCTCACCATGAAGTGCGACATTCTGATTCCCGCTGCGCTCGAAAACGCCATCACTCTGAACAACGCCGACCAGATCAAGGCGAAAATCGTTGCCGAGGCGGCGAACGGCCCGACCACTCCGCATGCCGACGAAGTTCTGGCGCGCAGGGGAATCATGCTGCTGCCCGACATTCTCGCCAACGCCGGCGGCGTGACTGTCAGCTACTTCGAGTGGGTGCAGGACCTGCAAGGTTTCTTCTGGGCCGAGGGCGAAGTGAACGCCAAACTCGAATCCGTCATGCGCCGCGCGTTCCAGGAAGTGCACGACACGATGCGCAAGCACCGCACGCACATGCGCACCGGCGCGTACCTCCTTGCCGTTGGGCGCGTGGCCGAAGCCACCCTCGTCCGCGGCCTCTTCCCCTAGTTCGGTCACGCTGGGTTGCGCCGTGTTGCTGGAGTGCCCTCTTTGCGGCAAGTCTGTCGATACCAGCGATTTTGAACTGTAATCGTAGCCCGATTCGAATAGCTGTGCTGCCCCGCATTCGTTGAGTCCGAATCGGCACACATTGGTATCACTTCCCCTAACTTTTGGCCGCTCGCCCAGTGCCTTACGCTCCACGCTAATTCTCGGAGCCGAAAAATGTTGTTGCGTTGTTGACGACAACGCGCGTAAATTGCAATTTGCCGGCGTGCCCCAGTTGTGCGGGTCTCGCCGGCTTTTGTGCCTTGCGCGGAGGGCACGGACGAATTGAACAACCACGCTAGCCACACGCCGCCCGTTCTCCTGACCATCGCCGGGTTCGATCCGTCGTGCGGTGCAGGAGTTGCGGCGGACCTGAAAACGTTCGCGGCGCACAATTGCTACGGTGTCGCCGCCGTCACCGCCCTTACCGTGCAATCCACGCAGGGCGTGCGCAGCGTCCATCCCACCCCGTCGACAACTCTGCGCGCGCAACTGGACGCCCTCCTCGAAGATTGCAGCATTGCGGTTGTGAAAATCGGGATGCTGGCGAATCGCGCGAATGCTTCGGCGGTCGCGGATTTTCTCGACCAGCACAAATTCGCGCACGTCGTGCTCGATCCGGTCTCGCGCCCGACCGCAGGAACTGGCGAACTGCTCGACGCCGCAGGACTCACGTTCGTTCGCGACGAACTGCTGAAGCGCGTCACAGTAGTAACACCGAACATGCCGGAAGCCGGGTTCTTGACGGCCATGGAAGTCAAGGATCTGCACACCATGAAGGCCGCCGGGCAAAAGTTGATTGAAATGGGAGCGCGCGCGGTGATCGTAACGGGCGGGCACCTTGACAAGCCTGTCGACGTGCTTTGTGAAGGCACTGCGATCGAAACGTTTGGCGGGGATCACGTCAAGAGCCCTAACACGCACGGGTCAGGGTGCACATTCTCGTCCGCGATTGCCGCGCAACTTGCCTGCGGCCAGCAATTGCGCGAGGCGGTAATTCTGGCGAAGGCCTACGTCACCAAGGCCATCGAAAAGGCTTATCCTATCGGCAAGGGCGTCGGTCCGCTAAACCAGCTCTTCCGCTTCCACCAGGATCCGCCGCCGCGTGGCGTCCATGAAGTTCCGCAGCACGGCATGCACCCCGCCGCCGAGCCCGCCGCGCAATAGCATCGATCCGTCGCGCGCGTCAGGTTAAAACCGGCACTATAACGCCGCCATATGACCAGCGATTGCGTCGCTACTGTTGAATGGTCTGGCCGGGACGCGCGTGGGGCTCGACGTTAGCGCCAAAGCCAATTTCCATCGCAGTGTCTTTGGGGAAAACCACATCGCGCCCGCGTGACAGGAAGTGTGAGTAAACCGAGCGGCTCGCGCCATAGGCGCCCATAGCCATGCCCAGCGGCTGGTAGTGCGCAGCCACGCCAACCCCGAGACCGATCAGCCTGTAGCCGTTCGCTCCGCCTGCTGCATTGTTCGTGACGTCCGCATCGCCGTCGCCCGCCGACGAAAACGCCGCCAGCGCCAGCGAAAAGCTGGTCGAGAGATAGCGCGATTTCGGCGAGGTGGCTTGCGCTCCGCCCTCCGTATCGAGTTTCACGTGATCACCAGCGCCTGATTGAACGCCTTCGAAGCTGGCGGCCACTTCCTGCGGCATGCCGTCGGGAGGAACAAGCTGGTGGAATACGAGACGCAACTGGCCGTTGTGATGCAGGTGGCGCGCAGGCTGAACCTGAACCACCGCCCCTTCGAGGCGGCTGCCTTGCGGAAGCACAAGCCGGTCGCCATCGAAAAGAGGTTGCGAGAGGACGGCTTCGACTTGCGCCCCTTTTTTCGTCGTGCCGGAATCGAGCGGCGTGACCAGCAGGGCGTGGACGAGACTCCCCGGTGGCGGCGTCTGGCCAAGCTCCGTAACGTTCTTTGCGGTGAGTTGCTCGGCGCCGAAATTCAGCGGATCTTTCAGTTCCGCGAAATACAGTGTGCCGGAATCAATGAACTGCGGATGCACCGGAAGTTCTGCCAGCGCGTAGCGCTCCAGGCGATGCTTCTTGCCGGGCGCTTTGACCTGCTGCATGGCGCTGTCCCACTGCTGCTTCGCTTGCTGTTTGGCCTGCGCTATTTTTTGCGAAGCTTCGTCCTTCACCGTCTTCTTTTTCTCAGTTTCGCCCGCACTGACGAGTTGGATCACCTGGCCCGATCCCGGAGCGACGGCCGTATGGATCGGCACGTGTTTACCGTTCGCCAGCACAAGCTCGTCGAAGTCGACGTCTACTTTGCGAGCAGGGGTGAAGTTTGCATTCAACACGGAACGAACGCGATGTCCGCGTGAAACCGGCTCGATCTTCGAGATATGGCCTGTCGCTTCGGTGCCGACCGGAACCACGAGGCGGTCAAACGCGTACACAGGTTGCATCACGCGCCCGTGGATGGGCTGGCCTTCTTTCGTGACGCGGACTTCCTGATCGAGTGCGATTTGCAGCGGCGTTCCCTTGGGAATCGTGAGCGCGATCATGGAGGCTGGCTTCGCGTTAGCGTCCGTCGGAGCTGACTGCGAGACGGCCATTCTCGAAGCGGCGGGCGGATCGCTGCTCTGGGCATGCGCGCCTTGCTGGCACGCGAAAGAAAACAGCAGCAAAGGTAAGGCAAAGCGAAATGGGTTGGCGGCTGTCATGTTAATTTTCCCGGTGGTTGTTAACGGTCGCAGTCGCTGGCCGTCTGGTGGGAAGGATCTCCGTTTTCGAGAATGCCGCGCTTCGGGACCGTATCCTTAAACGATGCGGCCCACCACAGTGGTGGTTGTACCGCTCGCGCCCTTCTATTCTAACTCTGCTTTTTGAAGCTGAGATGATCTGATTTGTACCAGGGAGGGCGCTAAGAGTAGGCTTGGCGACACGTCTCGTGCTCGCGGCAGGTGGGTGGGTCGTTGGTCTTATCGATCAGGATGTAATTGTGGCAGGCGGCGCAGATGACGCCGTAAATCGTCTCGCTGAACTGTTCGTGTCCCGTTTGGGTAGTATGTTCTTTTCGGGCTTCTTCGCGGCTGATTGGCAACGGAGTCTCCGTCACGCCTTCCACTTTGGTGAAGATGCGAACTCGTACAGCGGGTACACTTGCGCGAAGATTTTCGCGGCTTCGCGTTCGAATCCATCGCGCGATGCGGCCGCCGGCGAGAACTTCCGGCGCACGACCCATGCTTGGAGCTTCTTCCAGTTTTCAGGCTTTGTAGGCCATCCGCGATGCTTTGTCCATTCCTTGTTTTCCGTCGAGTACCAGTAGCTCTCGAAATTCTTTGCGAGGCGGCTCTTTTGTCGAGCCAGCCATTTCGGATTATCGCGCCCTCTAACGCGCCCAAACTGCACAAGGGAAGCAGTACGCCTGGCGCCGTAGATGCGAAAGCCGCAGGTCACGACATCGGCGGCAACGCCAACGTAAAGCTGGCCACCGTCGTCGCCCGGCTCAGCAAAGAAAAGATACATTTGCGGACGGTAAGGCGATTTGTCGCGCGCAAAACGAATATCCCGATTGATGCGCGAGAAATTCACGCCGACGCGGCCGCTCGTCACGAATTGCGGATTCAATTTGCGCGCGGCGGGAGCAAGGCGGTCGAGAAGCGCGCGAAACGGCTCGACAACCTCCGCGCGATAGCGTTCGCGGTTCGCGTCCATCCACGGCTTGTTGTTGTTGTGAGTCAGCTCACGAAAAAACCGAGCTGTGCCCTTCGCAAAAGCTGAATTCGATTTCATAGTCCTGTACTATCTTTGATTCGCGCACTGGGCGATTCCGCAGTTCGCTTCGCGCGAAGCATCCCCCAAAATCAAATCGGTTTTGCGAACTGCAAAACCCGACCCATCATGAGGTGACCGGTGAAAAAGTATAGCGTATGTGCGGCTGTCATCGTACTCATCTGCGCCGCAACTCGAGCCGCGGAAAAGCATCCGTTCGGGCCGGACGATTGGATGCATCTTCGCTCGGCGGAGGCGATCGCCGTCGCGCCGGATGGTGCAACGATTCTTTATCGAGTCGATTTTGGCGCGGCGAAAGGGCCAACTCAGCACGACTGGAAACTGATTGGGGCGGAAGGCTCTAATCAGCGAACGCTAAAACTGTCGAAAGATTTCACTCCCTTCGGATTCACGCGCGATGGCTCGCGGCTTTATGGCTCGTTCGAGAAAGACAAGCACCGGCAACTCGCGACGATCGCGTTCGAGACACCCGACGCGAAGCCGGATGTCCTCACCTCGATTGCTTCGGGAATCTCTCGCGCGTTCATTTCACCGGATGGCTCAGCATTCGCCGTTCTTGCCGACCCGCGGCCGGTCGATCCGCTGGCAGAAGTTCACACCGTCATCGAGAATGAGCCGACGAGCCTGTACATCATCAATTCCGATGGGGGCAAGGGCGCGTGGTGGTGCCCCGGCCTGAAGGACATCGCCGGAACCGCCTGGTCGCCCGACGGCAAGTCGATCGCGGTCCTTTCGCAAACTCCGATGATCGGCTTCCACTTTATTCACAGCTCTATCGATGTTTGTTCATCTTCCGGCGCACGGCATGTGGCAGAAATCCCGAACGCATCCGCTTCCGAGGCGCCGGAAGGTCCCGCCGCCATTGCATGGACCCGCGACGGCGAGGAACTCGCATTCCTGAGCACCATTACGAATGTGCTAACCCCGGACCACGTCTGGACGGTGCCCGCGGCGGGCGGCAAACCCGTAGACCGTACCCCGAGCCTCGCCGGATCGGCGCTCGCGATCACGGGCGATGCACGAGGAAATGTTTGGGTGTTCGTGGCGCGCGGCGTGCGCGGAGAAGTCGATTCGTTTGCGGATGGCGACTTGAAACCTGCGTACGAATGGTCGAATGGAACCATCTTCGGATACCCGGTCGTCCCTGAAATCGCTTCGGGGCCCGAGAGGCTCGCGTTTTCCGTCGGCGATCCCGAACACGCGTCCAACGTCGCCATCGCCGATGGAAGCAAGCTCCGGAAGATTACCAACGAGGGCGATGACCAACTTGCGGCAACTGAACTTGCCTCCATGAAGATCGTTCACTGGACATCGAGAGAAGGGATTCATCTCGAAGGCATTGCCACATTTCCGCCCAGCTATGTCGAAAGCAAGAAATATCCGTTTCTCGTTTTCCCGCATGGCGGGCCGGAAGCAAACGACTTTTTCAGCTTTAGCTCAATCACACAGTTTCTTGGTGGCCTGGGATACGTCGTGCTGCAGCCCGAATACCGTGGGTCGACAGGCTACGGCTCGGATTTCCTCAATGCCATCTACCAGCACTTCGGCGATCGCGCTTATCAAGATGTGGACAGCGCCACCGATTTTGCCATCGCGCAACACTGGGCGGATTCAAATCGGCTGGCGATTTCTGGTTGGAGCGCGGGCGGTTTCATGACCTCCTGGACTATCACGCAGACGCAGCGCTATCGCGCCGCCATTGAAGGCGCAGGCATCACGGATTGGCTGAGTTTCATCTGGACCAGCGACGTTTCTCAGATCGACTACGACGCGCGCTGGCCTGACCAGGATCCCCAAGCCTTCCTGAAATTTTCGCCCGTCATGCACACCGCGACTGTCGATACGCCTCTGCTCATTCTTCATGGCGCAGCCGACAACCGCGTGCCCACGTACCAGGGGCGTGAGTTCTATCTCGCGCTGGCGGCGCGAGGTAAAACCGTGCGCATGGTCACCTATCCAGGCTCGCCGCATTTTCCGGTGAATTGGGAACAGCGAATCGACGTGATGCACGAGCTTAGTGCCTGGCTCGCCCGCTACAATCCTTAGTTCCATCACGTATGATATTGGCGCCGCAGATTCGGTCCGCAGCGTCCGAGTCCGCCTAAATTTTTCGCAGCCTCAGCGAAATGACTGTGCTACTGTCACCGCGCATTCGGGGCGTGGGAGGGAAGAAGAAATGATTCGACGATGGCAGCGCATCTTTTTTGCGGCGTTATTCGCAATTTTCGTGGCGGGCTCTGCACTCTCTGCAGATGACGTCAAGCCCGCCGAAACGGGCAAGAGGTCACCATGGAAAGCCGATGATGTCGTGTTCACGGAATCTGCCGGACAGTTCCGCATCTCGCCGGACGGGAAATGGGCTGTATGGGTGAAAAACACCGCCGACAAAGAGAAGGACGGTCGCATCAGCAACCTCTATCTTTCGAGCCTGACCGAAAAGAAAGAGATCCAGCTCACACGCGGAGAAGATAACGTTTCGAACCCGCGCTGGTCGCCTTCCGGCGAAATGATCGCTTTCCTCAGCAGCCGCGCGCTTCCCAAACCGAAACCGGACACGGCGCATATGCAACTGTGGCTGATGAATGTTGGCGGCGGCGAGCCGTGGCACGTCACCGAATCCGAGCGCGGCATTCAGCAATTCGAATGGCTCGGCAACGATACGATTTTGTTCAGCGCCGAAGAAGATCCTTCGCTTTACGAGCGCGACACAAAAGAGCGCAAGGACGACAGCGATATCGTGGATGACGCGGCGCACACCCCGCCCGTGCGCCTTTTTAGAATCTCGATCAAAGACAAGAAAGTCACCCGGCTCACCGACAACACCGATTGGATCCAGTTTTTCGAAGCCTCTTACGATGGGAAAAAGGCTGTCGCTGTTGCGCGCCGCGAACTGAGCTACATCTGGGACGAGAAAACGCCTCCGGCCACGTACCTCGTGGATCTCACTACTGGAGCGCGCACGCAAATCCTGCCCGGGCACAAGATTCTTCCTTACCGCGTCAAGTGGGCGCGCGACAACTCCGGTTTTTACGCGATCGCTCCTTTTTCCGATTCGCCCCGGTTTTACACCGCGACCATCGAGAAGCTCTACTTCTACGATCTCGCTTCGGGCACGCCGACGGAAGTCAACCTCGATTGGGATCGCGCTATGGGCTACAGCCTCGAGATCACCAAGGACGGCTTCATCGCGCTGCTGAAGGACGGCGTGTACACAAAGGCCGGCCGGTTCACGAAGAACGGATCGACCTGGTCCCGCGAATGGATTACCGGCGATACGCCTCGAAACTATTTCGATTTCGTTCTCGGCGATGACTCGCACACGCTGCTTTATGAATACTCGACCGCCAGTACGCCGCCGCAGTGGTTCCGCGCCCAACTGGATGGCACGAAAATCACTTCACCCGTCCAATTCACCGATCTCAATCCCCTCTACAAAAACCGCACCATCGCCAAAACCGAGGTCCTGCACTGGAATGGCGCCAACAACGATGAAGTCGAAGGCATCCTCTACTATCCCCACAATTACGAGCCGGGAAAGAAGTACCCGCTGGTTGTGGCGACGCACGGCGGGCCAGCCGGCGCTGATCACGATGCGTGGAGCGAAAGCTGGGCCTATTCGCAGAATCTTCTCAACCAGCGCGGCGCGTTCATACTGAAAACGAATTATCACGGCAGCTCGGATTACGGATTGAAGTGGGTCGAATCCATTTGCTGCGGAAAGTACTACGACCTCGAAATTCCCGACATCGAGAAGGGCGTCGATAACCTGATCGCGAAGGGGATCGTTGATCCGGACAAGATTGGCGCACTCGGCTGGTCGAATGGCTCGATCCTTTCGATTCAATTGACTGTAACGGATCCCGACCGCTACAAGGCCGCGTCCGTCGGCGCCGGCGACGTCGAATGGATCAGCGATTGGGCCAACGTCGACTTCGGCGAAGCGTTCGACAACTACTATTTCGGGAAATCGCCGATGGAAGATCCGCAGCTCTATATTCAGAAATCGCCCATCTTCAAGATGGATCGCGTCAAGACGCCAACTCTGATTTTCCACGGGACGATCGACCGCCAGGTTCCAACCGAGCAAAGCTGGACGTACTACCGCACTTTGTATTGGCTGAACAAGGTTCCCGTGAAGCTCGTTCTGTTCCCTGGCGAGGCACATGGCCCGCGGAAACTTTCGCATCAACTCCGCAAGGTGAACGATGAGATGGCCTGGTTCGACAAGTATCTGTTCCACGCCAACCCGCCTGAAAATGAAGCGTTCAAGAAAGGCTCGCCGCTCGATGTTGCGCTTCGCCGCAAGTCCATTCAAAAATCCGGCACGAATTACGGTGAAATGTCGGGCAAGGTGCTTGTGCCGGAAGTGGTGAAGCGCGGCGATTTGGAAATTGGCCGCTTTGAAGTCACGCGAGCGCAGTACGCCGCATTCGACAAGAGCTATAAAATCGACTCCGGCACGGATAATTATCCTGCCAACGGGATTTCGTTCGACAAAGCCAAAGCGTATTGCGATTGGCTGAGCACGCAGACTGGCAAAACCTACCGGCTGCCGAACGAGAACGAAGTCGAATCGCTTTACAAAGATCGCCCTAACGAAAACACCCTCGATTATTGGGCCGGCTATGCTCTGAATCCCGAAGACGCACAGCGCCTCGAAGAGAAGATCAAGCTGCTGCCCGGCAACGCGCCGCTCTTGCGAGAAGTGGGCCGCTTCAGCGGTCAAGGCGACGATGACGACGAGCTGATCTTCGACCTTGGCGGCAATGTGGCGGAGTGGGTGATCGCGGCCGACGGCACAGGCAAAACGCTCGGCGGCAGCGCCGACCGTGCGTCCGATTCCAAAGCTCGCTATCGCGCGGCTGATCTCGAGTACACGGGCCTGCGCGTCGCACGCGGCGCTGCGAAGCCGAAGCCATCGACAACCACGAGCAGCGCCGGGAACTAGCACCACCAGTAGGCGGGTGTTGGAGTGGTCTCGGCGGCGCAGTCCAGATTGGTACTTGCGGCAGTCGCCCTCCGACTCTAGGCTGGCGTCATGAGCACATTCACACCGACC
>Ga0187819_10000190_pt1 | contig 29247 bp, 31 predicted proteins | sample NC_wetland_sal_i_15_FD_132411 | JGI IMG/M metagenome (GOLD analysis project Ga0187819, IMG submission 132411) | Wetland sediment microbial communities from Neuse River Estuary, North Carolina, USA - SO4_4 | ecosystem: Environmental > Aquatic > Freshwater > Wetlands > Sediment | place: USA... | reverse complement strand
TGCCACGAACCGGGTGGGAGAGATCTCGCCCGGGCCCTCTCCGAGTGAGCGGTCGATGAGGACCGCCAGGATGTCCCGGACGTCCTTGTCCTCGGGTCCGATGACGAGCTCCTTTTTGCCGAAAGGGCCGAGGACACGACCGGGGACCTGGGCCCGGTGTTCTGCGGGAATGCTCTGGATGAACTGCAGCTTCGTGAGGAGGAGCGTGGAGAGGGCGAGGGTGTGCCCATCCTTCGGGGCCTGGGTGATGTCGGCCTTGAGGTCGAGGTTGTGGCAGAACCGGAACTCATCGGCCAGCACGTCGATCGTTCCCAGCACGCACCGGCCTTCTACGACCTGGTTGACGTTATGCAGCCGCATGCGCCGACCGCCCATCAGCGCGTTGAACATCCGGTCGGCGTGGGTCTCGACAACGGTCAACGCGCTGCCCTGACGTTGTCCGAGCGTAAGGAGCGCCGTGTGGAGCTTCTTCGCGTCGGGGTGGTGGCAGCAGAGGTCGATGTCGTGCAATGGTCGGCGGAGGCCGCCAGTGGTAGAGTTGCTGGAGGGCGACCGAAACCGGTAGGCGACCCCACCCAGAAGAGCAATCGCGTGACCGGGCAGCTCCATCGATAGGCCGTGAAGGAGGCCGACCGCTCGCCCCATGACCGGGTCGGTGGTATCGACATAGTCCGGGAGCCCCAACGCCTCCCGGGCCTTGGCCGGCTCCGTCCGGAACACGAGGGGCAGGCGAAGCGGGAGCTTCTCCTGGGTGAACGGGTCGACGATCACCTCTACGAGCTCGTCCACGGAGACCCCGGAGGAGAGCCGGAGCTCAAAAGCTCGCTCTCGTCCTGGTGAGCACCGTTACTCGGGCGGGAGCTCCTTGTTGATGAGGTCCATGGGAACGCCGCGCGAGATCTGGATCGCCCGGGAGATCCAGTAGATCACGACGCCGATCACGAACACGATCGGCAGGAAGAGAAGGTAGGCGTAGCTGTACGCCCCCGACGGCTCCACATATTGCGCCGTCGACGCGGCGTAACTGACGAACCACGCGGCGATCCAGCTCACGATCCCGACGATGGTGATCACCGGGACGCGTCCGACCCGGGCCTGTACGATCCGCGGGCTGCTGCGGAAGAGCTGGGGGCGCAGGAACGGGAACAGGGCCCCGCCGAGGCAGACCAAGCCGACAGCGAGCCAGAACCCGAAGTTGGAGTAGGAGAGGTAGGAGAGGAGTGTGGTGTAGACCCCGACCCAGAGCACGATGAACGATGCGACGGCGAGCAGGATCACTGCGACCCACGGCACGCCGTTCCGACTAACCTTTGCGAAGGCGGTCGGAAGAATGCGGTCGAACGACCAGGAGAAGATGTTCCGGGTAGGGACGATGAAGTAGACCAGGGCGAACCCGAAGAACGTCAGGATCAGACCGAACGAGAGGAAGGCGGACAACAGCGGATCTCCGTGAAGGATGTACGCGGCGAGGAACAGAGGGGACGGAATCGCGGCGAACGAGCCTCCCGTGACGTACGAAAGGCTGGCGCCGATCAGGAAATTCCGTCCGAACGTTGCATAGGTGGCGGCGTACAACACGGCGATCAGGACCGCGAAGATGAGCGGGGCGCCGAAGATGGCAAGTCCCTGAGTTCGCGTCGGGTTCCCTCGGATCTCGCCACCGTAGTAGGAGCTGTTCGCGTAGCCGATGAAGCTCAGCATCGTGTAGACGATGCCGAGGAAGGTGCCGGCGACCGTGATGCCCGTGGTGCCCGTGACACTGCTGGCGAGGGCCTGGTACGAGTACGCCCCGGTGTTCGCGGCGTTCCAATCGGCGGCGAAGGTCGTCTGAGACGTCGTGAGAAGGACGCCCAGCATCAGAATGTAGATGATGCCGGAGAGGACGAAGATCCCGACGATGGTGCGGAAGATCCATTTCGTTGGAAGCAGGCTGACGAGCACCACCAGGAGCAAGACGAAGAAGCCGATGAGGAACTGGTCGATATGCGAAGAAGCCAGGGTGGTCGCCATAGTCAAGGCTTGGGAGCCGCCGCCGGCCACACTGTACGCAGCAAGCGTCGTTGGAATTCCATAGATGGCGGTGTAGTATGCGAAGTACCCCGCCCAAGTCACGAAGACAACGGTGAACAGCAGGTTCGTGCCGAGTCCGATGCTCGGGTGAAAGATTCGTCCGAGAAAGACATAGTCTCCACCAGACCGCGGCATGGAGCTGGCCAGCATCCAGTAGACGTAGCCGACGCCGAGGTTGATCAGCACCCCAATTCCGACCGTTGTGACAAGGTTCGCGTTCGGGTAGCCGGCGGAGGCAAAAACAATCCAGAAATAGTTCACGATAATTCCCATTCCGACGAGGTTCGCGAACAGGGCTGTCCGCGGCCCCACCGTACGGACGAGGCCCGATGTCTGCCGGACGTACAGGCCCGGCTGCGTCGCGGTGGCGGCGGGTGTGTTCACCGTAAAGCCCGGCGTTTCGGCCTCCATCGCAGCGGTCAATTCCGTGTTCCCCCGCACCGCCTTCCGGCGGCGCGACGCGGTCTAGCACGAGCAGGAAGAGGAGGTCTAAATACGTTGGCAAACGACGCTCCCTACAATTTCGCACGCCGAAATGGCGTACTCCTGAGACCGGCCGAACGGTTCAAGAGAAGACCCGCTTTGGCGACCCTTGATGGAGTGGGACACTCGACTCATTCACGACGGACAGACCCCGGACCCGCTCACCGGCGCCGTGAACGTTCCCGTCTACCTCTCGACGACGTTCCGGCAATCTTCCCCTGGGGTGTCGCAAGGCTATGTCTACTCTCGCACGGGGAACCCGACGCGGGCGGCGCTCGAGCGCATCCTCGCGAGATTAGAGGGAGGCGCGGGCGCACTCGCCTTCGGGTCGGGGCTCGCCGCGATCTCCGCACTGTTCATGGGGTACCCGTCGGGTAGCCGGATCGTTGCGGGGGACGACCTGTATCACGGCGCCCAGCGTCTCCTCGAACTGGCACGAACCCATGGGGTGCGGGTGGACTTCGTCAACACAACGAACCTGGCGAAGGTCCGCCGCGCCTTTGCCGAGGGGCCCGCCGTCGATCTGCTCTACTTGGAGACTCCGACGAACCCACTTCTCAAGATAACGGACCTGAGGGGTGCCATTGCGATCGCTCGTCGTGGGCTAGCGAAGGTCGCGGTCGACAATACGTTCGCGAGCCCGGTCTTCCAGCGGCCCCTCGAGCTCGGGGCCGACATCGTGGTGCATTCGACCACGAAGTACATCGGGGGCCACAGTGACGTGCTCGGGGGAGCCCTGGTGGTTCGGTCCCGGCCTCTGCTCAAGAAGCTCTACTGGTTCCAGAACTCGGCCGGCGGCGTGCCGAGCCCCTTCGACTGTTACCTCATGATTCGCGGAGTCCGGACCCTCGGGGTGCGCGTTCGCCAGCACGCCGAGAATGCCCAGCGGGTCGCCGACTACCTAGAGGGGCATCCCAAGATTCTCCGAACGCTCTACCCGGGCCTCCCGCAGCACCCGGGCCACGCCATCGCGCGCCGGCAGATGGACGGGTTCGGCGGAATGGTTTCGGCCGAGGTGGAGGGGGGACAGGCCGCCGCGACGCGCGTTGCCCGACGGCTCAAGGTGTTCACGCTAGGGGAGAGTCTCGGCGGCGTGGAGTCCCTGGTCAATCACCCGGCGCTGATGACCCACCGGGCGATGCCGCCCGCCGAGCAGAAGGCGAAGGGCATCTCCGGCGGGCTCCTGCGGTTCTCGATCGGCATCGAGGACGCGGAGGACCTCATCGACGACCTCCGCCAGGCGCTTGGCTGAGCGCTACCAAGAATAGAACGAAATAGCCCGGGCCGGTCGCTTCCCGCATGCCGCTGTGGCACGATATCGAAAACGCGTGGCATGAGATACTTCCCGGAGTCCGTCGTCGCATCCTGGCTCACGCGCCGTCGGCCATGCTGGTTCTGTACCGGATCGAGCCCGGCCGGGTCTTCCCACGCCACACGCATCCTCATGCGCAGTTCGGCACGTTCCTCGAGGGAGGCGGAACCTTCCTGGTGGGCGACCGGTCCTGGAAGGTCCGCGCCGGCGACGCGTACTACGTTCCACCCGACGTGCCCCACGAGTTCCACACGGACCCGGCGGTTCCGTCGGTCATTCTGGACGTGTTCACCCCGCAGCGCGAGGATTTCCTGAATGAGACGGTGGCGCCCGACGAGCCGTAATCGCCCGCCGGGCCTCAGCCCACCGACCGCAGGATCCCGCCGTCGACGGGCAGCAGCGCGCCCGTCACGTACGACGACATCTCGCTCCCGAGGAACACGAAGGCGCGAGCCAACTCCTCGGGGCCCCCGATCCGGCCCAGCGGAATGTCGTGGACCAGGGCCGCCCGGACCTGCTCGGGGGTGCTGCCTTGCCGTCGGGCCGTGTCCGCGAACACGTGCTCGACCCGTTCGGTCGCGATGAACCCGGGCAGCACGCCGTTGACCCGGATGCCGCGGGGGCCCAGCTCTCGGGCCAACGTGCGAACCAGTCCCGCGATCGCGATCCGGCAGACGTTCGAGGTCGCGATGTTCGGTATCGGTTCCCGGATCGCGACGGACGCGGAGAAGACCATGCGGCCGCGCGTATGCGATGCCAGCATGAGCTCCGCGACCTTCTGGGCCAGGTAGGCCGGGCTCACGGTGAGAAGGTTCGCGGCGGCCTGCCACGTATCGAAGTCCTGCTCCATGAAGGTGCCCGGAGCGGGCGAGCCGGTGACGTAGACGAGCGTATCGATCCCACCCAGAGCGGTCCGCGTGCCCGTCACCAAGCGGTCCAGTCCGGCGTGTTCTGCGAGGTCGGCCAGGACGCCATGAACCTCCCCGAGGGGTCGGAGCGTCTCGACCGCCTTGTCGAGCCGGCCGGCATTGGAGCCGTTGATGACCACTCGAGCCCCTTCCTCGAGGAAAGCGCGGGCCGCGGCGAACCCGATTCCCTGACTCGCGGCCGTGACGAGGACACGCTGGCCCGAGAGCCCCGACGTGAGCGGCATCGGCTACCTTACGGCTCGATCGCGAAGACGCGGCTCATCGCCCCACTGGCCCCCTCGAGCTTGAGGGGAGCGGCGACGACGGTGTAGGGCGTCTCTTCCTTGAGGGTGTCGAGATGATCCAGCGCTTCGAGGATCCAGATATCGTGACCGAGCAGGACCTTGTGCGCCTCGAATTTGCTGTTCGCGTAGGGGTCGATGCCGAGGGTGTCGGTGCCGACGCCTTTGACCTTCTTGCTGACGATCCAGTCCGCCGTAGCGGGGATGATCCCCGGAAAGTCGTAGAGGTACTTCTTCGTCGCCGACCGGCTGTGGCTCCAGCCGGTCTCCAGGAGCACGATCTCGGGCTGGAAGGTCTTGGGCCAATGCCGTTCGACGGCGGCCGGGGGAATCACATCGTTGGTGATCTCCTTCCGAAGGTCCAGCACCGCGCCGATGCCCATCAGGTCGCCGGGCGCGATTTGGTCGACCGTTTTTCCCGACTCGATGAAATGGTAGGGCGCGTCGAGGTGCGTCCCGCTGTGCGTCATCGCGTTCAGTCGCTCGACCGAGTATCCATCCCGGGCGATCACCCCCATCGGCTCGACGATGGGTAACGCGATTGTCGGCCAGACGGGCATGTGCGTCCGGAAGGTAGCGGTCAGGTCGTGGACTCGGTGCGAAGCCGGCATCGGGCGCCCCGAGACTCTCCGGTACTAAAAGCGGTGCGGACGCTACTTCGCCGTCGCGTGCGAGAGGAAGTGCTGTAGCCGCCGCGCCCCTTCTTCCAGGGAGGCCATGGGAGCGGTGAACGAGATGCGGAAATGTCCCTCGCCCCGGGGCCCGAAGGAGACGCCGGGCACGAGGGCGAGCTGCTCCTCGTCGAGGACCCGGTTGCAGAACTCGACCGACGACATCGGCAGATGATACCGCGGGAACATGTAGAAGGCGCCGGCCGGGCGGGCGACGTCGAGGCCCGGAATCTGCCGGAGGAGGTCGAACAAGCCGTCCCGCCGCCGGCGGAACTCCTCCCGGAACCGTACGACGTCCGGTTCGGCCTTCTCGAGCCCCCAGAGGCAGGCGCGCTGGATGAAGGGAGGGACGCAGGTCAGGGTGTGTTCAACGACCTTGACGAGGCGAGTCCGGAGGGCCGGTGGAGCGACGGCATAGCCGGCTCGCCAGCCGGTCATCGCGAACATCTTGGAGAAGCTCCCGATCGTCACGACCCGTCCAGCGCCCTCGGGTAGGCTAGCCGGCGCGACGTGCGGCCCCTCGTAGACGAGGGACTCGTACGTTTCGTCGCTCAAGACGGTGAGGTCGTGGTCCTGGGCGATCCTCAGCGCATCACGGACCTCGTCCCGGGAAAGAAGACGACCGGTGGGGTTCGAAGGGGAGGTGAGGATCAGTACCCTGCTCCGCGGAGTGATCGCTTCCTCGAGCGCCTTCGGGTCGAAGGAAAAGTTCTCCCGCAGTGGAAAGTAGACCGGGCGCGCGCCGACGAGCTGCACCGGTTGCTCGAACAGGTACGTCGGGTCCGGAAGCAGGACCTCATCGCCCGGGTCGGTGGTGGAGAGGAGGCCCGCGTAGATCGCGAGCTTGCCCGGCATCACCACGACGTCGCTGGCGGTGGCAGGGATCGCATGCACCCGATGGAGTCTCGCGGCGATCGCCTCACGGAGGTCGAGCATTCCCTGGGCCGGTCCGTAGTGGGTCAGGCCCTCGTCCATCGCACGGGCGGCGGCGGCCCGGATCCCCGCGGGGGTGTCGAAGTCGGGCTCCCCGATGTGCAAACCGAGGATGGTGGCGCCGCGTTGGCGTTGCTCGAAAATGCGGTCGATCAGGGAGAGAATCGGAGACTCGCTGATCTCGTCGACGCGCATCCCGGCCCGCAGGCGCCGCGTGGTAAAAGCTGACTGCCCGCCGGCGCCCGCCCTTTCCTCAGGATGGGCGAGGCGGGACTGAGGGAGGTAGTTCGCCGACGGTAGGGGGCTCCAGTCCCCGTGCGACGCGTCGGTGCGCGTCGAGGAAGGCGACGGCGAAGAGCGCGTACGCGAGGAACATGTACGAGAGGTAGGTAGCGACCGGCTCGATCAGGGCAGCGAGCTTCGCTGGGCTCGATCGAACGGTCACCAGGTAGGTAGGGAGGCCGCCGGCGATGTGATAGCCCACGACTCCGACGACCGGAACCGCGGCGACGAGCGCCAGGAGGAGGATGACCCGGCCGGCCCCGCCGAGCAGATGGTAAACGATGATCGCGTACAGGACGAACGAGAAGAACAACGACGCCGCGACCGCCGCGCCGACTTCGTACGCGAGCCAGCTAGGGATGGCCAGCCCGGACATGTACGCGTAGTACGCGACGGGGCCGGCGGCCGCAACGGCGAGGAGGACGGTCACCAGAAAGGTCAGGTGGGCGTGGTGGACCCGCTGCCGATGAATCTCGTTCCATTCATGCCGGCCGAGCGTGAGGAAGAGCATTCCCATCAGGGTGGCGATGATCCCGATGACGAACAGCACCTCGCCGGTGGTGCCTTTGGAGGAACCGGTCAGAATATCGTACGCGTTGACCCCGGCTTCGATGAGGAACCCGATGGCGAAGATCGTCAGGCTGAGCCGCAGGTTGGGCGCCATGGACAGTGCCTCGTACGACCTGGCTCAAAAACCCCCCGCTGGAGCGGGGCGAGCGTTCGACAGCGCGGGAAAGGTTCAGGCTCGCTCGATCGTATCGCCGGTGCGGATCGTTCCTTCCTTCACTACGGAGGCGTACCAGCCGCGCCGGCCGAGCATCGTCTTGAGGAAGATGGGACCCTTCGCCGCGCCGACGTACGGGAGCAACTCGAGGTTCGTGCACGGCGTGCACGGTTTGGAGACCTCGAGGACGGCGTCGCCGACCCGGAACCGGTCGCCGGGGTGGAACTCCCCATAGGGGATCCCCTCCGTCGTGACGTTCTCGCCGATGTCTCCCTCGCGGATCGGCCAGCCCTCGTCATTGAGGCGCCGGATCATCTCGACCGGCATCAGCAGGACCGCCTGCGTCGGCTCGTCCTGCTGGTCCTCGTGGCGGTAGCGGTTGAAGTCCCCCTCGACGCCGCCCGGAACGATGCGTATCTCCGGGACAACGGGCTTCGGCAGACCATGCTCGGATCGAGTTTCCGGCTTCCGGTGGAGCGACCGGACCCGTCCGTGAACGGCGTGCGTGACGGGAGAGGGGGCCGTAGCGCTCATGGAACCTCGAGGAGGGGCACCCTCCTCTAGTTCAAGTTTGTTCCCCTCGGCGAGGCAAGATCACAAGGCGTCGGGCGTCCGGGAGAATCCCTTAAAGACGCCGACAAGTAGGTCTCGGTCGATGCCGGCAGAGTCCGCGCGCCGTGCAACTTCAGAGAGTTTCGCGCTCGCGGGAACGACCATCCGACGCACCATCGTAATCGGCTGGCGTTACCTCGCCATCGGGACGGGCCTGGCGCTCCTGCTCTCCCTCATCCTTCTCGTGGCAACCAAGCACGGCGGGACGGCGTTCTCGATGACGTTCCCGTTGGAGATTCCCCTGTTCGCCGTGCTCGGGTCGATGGGGGGCCTCATGACTTTTACAAGCGACCGGACCAAGGGCGTGTTCGAGTACCTGATCGCCTACGGGGTTCGTCCTCGGGGTCTCTTCACGAATGGCCTGCTCGCCACCGCCGCGATGTCAGCCATCATCCTCGGGCTGGCGCTGCTCGTGGGACTGGGCGCCGCCTCGGCCCGGGGTGTACCCTTGACCACGGACCTGCTGAAGGCGATTGCGCTCTACACCGTGCCGATGAGCTTTGCCGGGGCACTGTTCACGTCCACGGTGGGAATGATCTGGTCCTCGATCTCCACCCCACGGGCCGGAATCAACAGCCCGCTGGGCATTGCGCCCATGTTTGGCGTTGCGCCGACGATATTCGTCCTGATTGCGGCCGAGAGCGCTCCTACCGTGGACTACTACTACATCACCGTGGGCGCTTCCCTCGCGATCATCGCGGCAGTGGTGGCTCTCCTGGCAATGTCTGCGCGACTCATGGGGCGAGAACGCTTCCTGTCTCCGCTGTGAACTGAGGGCATCGATGTTGTCGAGCTCTGCTCCCCTGTCTCCCTCCGCCGAGCCTCCTGACCGACGCGGGGGTCATCGGATCGAGCTTCGCGGCGTGAGTTCGGGATATCACGGTCACAAGGTCCTCGAGGACGTCTCGTTCGTCGTCGAGGAGCCAGCGATCTACGTGGTGCTCGGGCCCAACGGGGCCGGCAAGACGACCCTGTTCCGAACCGTCGCCGGGATCCTCGAGCCGTACTCCGGGGCCGTGAAGATCGACGGGATCGACATCGCGCGCCACGAGGCGCGCACCCGGCTCCAGTACCTGTCTCACATCGACGGGATTCCCGATGGACTCCGGGTGGAGGAGGCCTTGCGGTTCTACGCCACGGTGGAAGGCGCGACGGATCCGGCGGTAGAGAAGGTCATCGGGCTGCTGGGAATCGGGGAGCTCCGGTCTCGGTTCTTTTCCGAGCTGAGTCAGGGCCAGAAGAAACGGGTCTCCATTGCCCGCGTGTTTCTGCAGGAACGGAGCATCTACCTGCTCGACGAACCGACGACCAACCTCGACCCGAAGCTGGCCCGGGAGATCCGGGATCTCGTGCTCGGATTGAGCAAGGACGACCTCGTGCTCTACTCCTCGCACAACCTGTTCGAAGCGAAGGAGATAGGGAAGTACGTGCTGGCGCTCCGGGATGGGAAGGTCGGATACTTCGGTCTCCTGAGCGACCTCCGACCGACGAAGTACATCATCGGGATCCGTGCGGAGGGGGCCGAGGGGGTGCTCTCCAGTTCCGACCGGAAGGGGGACTACTACCTGCAGGAGCTGGCCGGGCCCGAGGAGGTTCCGAAGCTCGTGGCGGAGCTCATGGCGAAGGGGGTCCGCATCCGCGAGGTCAAAGAGATGGAGAACCCTCTCGAAGAGCTGTTCGCCTAGGAGGAGTTCCGGCCACTCCCCCCTGAACCGCCCGGCGGTCCCGCCCGCGGCGAGGCTCCGGCGGCTTACTTCTTGACGACGACCTGGATCTCCGTATGGGCCCAGACCTTGGGTCCGGACCACGGATCGCCGGAGTACACTTCGCGGTAAGAGAGGGCCTTCTTGATCGCCTTCTCTTTCTTCTGCCATCGCAGCCAGTCGTTCAACCCGTGGTAGACCACCCGCGGAGAGACCACGTCGGGGTCGAAGATCACGCTCGCGACCGTCGAGGCGGGGACCGTCCGGAGGCGGATCCGTCCGCTTCCCTTCGCCTTGCCCCGGACCTCGACCCCGGCGATGAAGGTCCTCATGTCCGGCTCGAAGAACAGCCAGTGCCCCGTTCGGAGGTGATTCTTCCGGGCCCACTCCATGAGGGTCTTGAACTGTCCCCGGAGCTTCTTCTCGTCCCAGGCGCCCGTACGCGAGAGGGTGGCCACTCGGAAGGACGGCGCCCGCTTGTAACCAAAATCAACGGTCATGGGTAACCTCGAGGAGGGACAAACCCCCCCGCCCTTAAACGTTCGCCGAAACCCTGCGAGAACAGGGGGCGCGGCGTCAGTCCTCGCGCCAGCTGAAGACCGAGACCGCCGCGACGAAAAGGACGATAGCGACCCCCGCCACGATGATCAGGTCCCGTAGGGCTCCCGCGCCGTTGCTGAAGAGGATCCCGTCGTTGAGCCCATCGATCACGTAGTAGAGCGGGAGAACATGGGCCACCGTCTGCAAGTAGGGCGGGAAGCTGGAGACCGGGAAGAACGTTCCCGAGAGGAACATCATCGGGAAGAGAATCACGTTGCCGATCACCGCGGCGGTCTCCGGGGTCTTCGAGACGGACCCGGCGATCAGGCCCACCGACACGAAGAGGACCGGTCCGGCGATGAGGAAGGGGAACATCCACGGGACCACGGAGACGTGGGCGCCGAACACCGAGCGACCCACGAGGATCATCACAAAGGCCGCGATGATGGCGAGCAGAATGTACCAGATCATTGCCGCCGTTAGCCATTCGGACCGGGTGAGCGGGGTGAGGGAGAGCTGGCGGAACAGCTTGTCCCGCTTCCAGGTGGAGCTGATGTTGACCATCGAGAACATCGGACTGGTCAGGATCGAGAACCCGATGAGGCCCGGGATCAGGTAGTCGATGTACGTGAAGATCTGACTCCCCACATTCAGGTAGGAGGAGGAGATGACGACGGACCCCCCGGCCGCTTTCAGGTCGAACGCGCTCTCGACGCCGTTCAGCGCACCGATCACGATCCCCGTCTGGGACGCGGCGGCCGGGTTCGTGAACACGATCACCTTCACGAGCGTCTTGCTGACGAGCGCGGCTTGGAATCCGGCCGGGATGACGAGACCGGCCGTCTCGCTGTTACGCGCGAGATAGGCCGAGAGGTTGCCCGAGTCCGGCGGGATGACGTGGACCTGAATGGCCCCGGTACCGTTCAATGCGCCGAGGAAGGCCACGCTGGCGGGCGAATTGTGATCCAGATTTTCCACATACAGGGTGACGGCGGACGACCCGGTGTTGGCGAAGACGGCCCCGAAGATCAGGATCAGGATGATCGGGAAGACCAGCGTGAAAAAGAGCCCGATGGGGTTCCGGATATAGCCTTTCGCGAAGGCGATGAAATACGAACGAACCCGGCGCCCATTCATGCCGCGTCCCCCTCCGGCGCCAAGTCGAGCGCGGCGTGATCGGTGCCACCGACGAGTCGTATGAACACGTCCTCGAGGGTGTCTTGGGCGGTGCTGAAACTGCTGTACGAGTACCCGGAGGACTCTACCCAACTGAGGATTCGTAGCGCGTCGCCCTTGGCGTGCAGTTCGACGGAGATGGCACCATCCTGCACGTCGACGGGTAGGCCGACCTGCCGCCGGAGAGGGTCGGCAAGGGCCGGATCTCCGATGATGCGGAGGCGCTCGGGTCGACCGAATCGTCGGATGATATCGGAGGGGGTTCCCGTCGCGATGATGTGACCGAGGTGGATGATGGCGATCCGGTCCGCGAGGACCTGGGCTTCCTCGAGGTAGTGGGTCGTCAGAAACACGGTCCGACCGTTGGCCTTCAGTCCGCGGATCACCGCCCAAATGGCGCGCCGGGCCATCGGGTCCAACCCCGTCGTGGGCTCGTCTAGAAAGTAGAGCTGCGGGTCGTTGACCAACGCCAGCGCGAGGCCGAGCTTCTGCTTCTGGCCTCCCGAGAGGTTTTCGAACAGGGCGTCGGCCTTGTCGGAGAGCTCGACGCGCTCAAGGAGCTCGCTCGCGTGCGAAGGGACCCCGAAGAGATTCGAATAGAGGTCGATCGCCTCCCGGGGGTTGAGCTTGGGAAAGAAATGGAAGTCCTGCGGGATCACGCCGATCCTCTGCTGCAGCTCGCGACCGTGTTTCCAAGGGTCTTTCCCGAGCACGAGGACCTGACCCGATGTGGTCGGTCGGATCCCCTCAAGGATCTCGACCGTAGTGGTCTTGCCCGCTCCGTTCGGCCCGAGGAAAGCGAATACTTCCCCGGTCTGGATCGTGAAGTCGATCCCGTCGACGGCCCGGACGGCGCCGTAGTTCTTGATCAGCTTCTCGACTTCGACGGCAGCGGTCACAAGGAATGAGCCTCCGGGAGTCGCCTCGCGGCGCAGAGGAAGGTGGTACCCACCGCCCTACTTGGCTCTAACCTGCCTCGCTGGAGAGAGAGTTCACCCCGAGGCGGGGCTCCTCGCCCGGCGGGGGCCGGCGGAGTGAAGCGGCAAGGGCCGCTCGGACTTCCTCGGCCGCTCGATACCCGGTCTCGATGGCGCCGTGGATCGTCGCCGATTCACCTTGCCAGTTCGTCGCCTCTCCGGCGAAGAACAGCAAGTTATCGATCGGTTCCGCAAGGGTCTGTCGCTCGGCCGGTTCGACGTCGGGGGGAAGGAACGAATAGGCCCCGCGAGCGAACGGATCCTCGGGCCATAGTTGTACGGAGGCCTGAGCTACGTCCCCGACCCGAGCCTGCTCCGGGAGGGCCGAGGAGAATTCCTCCAGGGTCGCGTCGATGCGCTCTTGAGGGCTCGTCGCCGCTCGCCGCGCCGCCTCTTTACCGACGGTGAAGGCGGTGACCACCTGCGGAGCGGAGCGGCGTAGAACACCGGGGCGGTGGAAGGTCGTGGCGCCACCGGCCCAGACGAGTGAAAAGTCTCCGAAGCGATCCGTAAGGTTCCCGCCCGTCATCCGGAGCTGCAGCGCGTAGCCCATCCCAAAGGCGATGCGTTGGATCGCGCGGCGTTTGGATGGAGGGAGCGGCGGGTCGAAGGCGATGGCCTCGGACTTCAGAACGCCCAGTGGGAACGTGACGACGGCGACGCGTCCATCGAAGACGATCGGTCCGCTGTGCTCGTCTTGCTGCGTTTCAACCTTCACGCCGTTGTCCGAGTAACGAACCGCCATGATACGGACACCCGTTCTGATACGGTCGCGGAACGGAGCCGACCGACGCTGGAACAGCTCGGTGTAGCCCTCGTTGAGCCGGAAGTTCCGATAGCCAAACTCCTCGCCCGCCCTCCGCTCCTCCTCGGCCGGCCCAAGAACCCCGATCTCGTCCGGATCCGCGGCGTACACGTGCGCATGTAGGAGCTCGACGAGGCGCCGCGCGGCCAGGGCGGGGGCCTGCTGCTCGAGAAACGCCGCAAGGGAGCTGTCGGGCGGGGGCATCGCGCGCAGTTTCTGGGGAAGGGCGCGCGAGCCCTGGTAGAACGCACGGAGCCCGAAACCCGGGTACCCGGGGAGGGCCAGCCAAGGAAATCGACACAGTCGACGATTCACCGAAAAGAGCGCGCGTTGCGAGACGGGCCAGCTGCGGGTTGTGAGGCCGAGCTCGTGCGCCCACTGATGCGTAACGACGTGCCGTCCATGCACCATCTGAGCGCCGAGCTCGACCGGTAAACCGGGCGCGAGGGAGTAGTCGGTGAGAGCCCGTCCTCCGATCCGATCGCGGGCCTCCAGGATAGTGAATGGAACCCCGAGCCGGTGCAGCCGCTCCCCGCACGCCAGTCCGGCCGCGCCCGCGCCGAGGATCAGAACCTCGTTCGAAGATTCGTGCACGCCTCCCGCTCACGCCGGGAGGGACAAGAGGGTTACCCCGGCGAGGGCGGGGTCGCCCGCTGCGCCAGGATGAACTCGTCGATGCGATGCAGAAGCAGGTCGGGGTCGGCAGTGGCTCCGACAACGGTGACCAACAGCGATCCCGAGTCAAAGCGTGCGAGGATCATGATGAAGTCGTTCCCGCGGATGATGATGTGATCCGGGGGCGTTTGCTTGAGGTCGCTGCTGACCGTTGCGGCGGCGCCGACGATCGTCGCGGACATGACCGCGAACGACTCATCGGATACCCCCGACGGCAGCGCACTCTGCAGCATCCGCCCGTCGTCGGACACTATCGCGACCGCGACCGCTGCGACGGAGGTCTTGAACTCCTGAATCGGGGCGAGTGCTGGAGCCGACAAGGCTACAAACGTCAATTTTCCCCCACGAGGGCGCGCGCAGAAAGGGAGCCGCCGCGCTCCTCACCCCGATGATATGCTCCGTCGCACTATATCAACGCTCTTTCCGGGGGACTACAGGATGCGTAGCCGTGCGCATTGTGGGCCTTTCCTCGGACGTTCCTCCGCTCTCTTGAAGCCCCGGAGGAGATTTCGGAGCGGTGGGGGCATGGCAACGAGGTTCGTTGGTCTTCTGGGCCTGCGTCCGGGACCGAGGCATCTAAATCAGACGATTCGTTCCCCTCGATGATGACGGGCCCGTACCCCCCCGTCGGAGCGCCAACGTGGAGCCCGCAGAGGGGATGGGGCCCGCAGGGCGGCCCGGTCCGGGATGCTCGCGAGGCCGACCTCGCGGCGCTCTCGAAAGTGTGGACCGGGGCGCTAATCTCGGTTGTGGGCTCGGCCCTCGGCGTGGCCGTTCCCCTCGCGCTTTCGTCTTCCGGGCACTTCACCATCTCCATTCCGGCGTCCGGTTCGACCTTGCCGTTCACCGCCACCGCGCTCTATCTCGTCCTCGGAGTCGCCCTGATCGGTCTCGCACTGTCGATGGTCTCGTTTTGGTTCTATCGGGATGGTTTCATCGCGCTCCGCGGAATAGACGCGAGGTTCTCTTCGTCCCCAACGTGGGCACTTCTGGTCATCATCGGCCTCGTTATGGTGTGGCTGGCGTTAGTCGCCGTTCTGGTCGGTCTCCTCCAGCTGCTGTCCTGCGTCGGTGCCGGGACCACCATTCCGACATCCTGCGTCTCCCTCGGAGTCTTGCTGGGGGGACTGGCCCTCCTCTTCGTCGGCCTGGTTGTGCTCCTGATCGGCTACATCGGCACGTTGGTCGCGATCTGGCGCCTCGGGGATCGGTATGGGAACTCTCTGTTCAAAATCGGAGCCGTCATGCTCATCATTCCCTTCCTGAGCATCGTCGGGCAGATCCTGATCCTGGTCGGGGCGTCCAGCGCCCAGTCCCAGGTGCGCCAGAGGCCCGCGTTCGCGATGGCGCCGTCGATGGCCAGCCCGCCGTCCGCGCCGCCCCCGCCGCCCCCCCCGCTGTACTGAGGCGAGAGCCCTTCCGACCCCCGAAAGAAGGTCGTGCCGGCCTCGCCGTTCTGTTCAGCGGCGCAGGGCGAGACGCATCTCCCAGGTCCGCTCGAATCCTGCCCTTCGGTACAGACGGCGCCCTGGCGGGGCGGCGTGCAGGACGACCCGACCGTACCCCTGGGCACGGCAGATCCGCACCGCCTCGCGGACGATGCGCCCGGCGAGACCTTGACCCCTGAACTCGGGCTCGGTGTACATGGAAAGAAGGTACGGGATGTCGAGCTGCGCCGCCTCCGGTCGAGGCTGCTCCGGCCGGAACCAGATGCCCCCACTCGCCACGACCCCGGTGCCCGGCGCCTCGATGAGGAGTTCGACCAGTTCGCCCGAATTGAGGCGCGGCAGCATCCAGCGCTTGTACAGTCCGTCGTGGACGGCCAGCTGGCGAGGAGTTCGTCCTCCGAGTTCGGCGAACATCCGGTGACGATGGTCCACGAGGACTTTCCAGTCGGAGCCGGAAGCCCGCCGGAGCCTCCAGCGTCGCCGGCCGCCCGGAGCGCCGACGGAGGGCGGGCGGGGCCGTCGGGCCGTCATGGCTGCGGCGGACTCGACCGAGGTCATTGCCTTTGCCGGGTGGGGCGACAACGCCTCGTCGTGGACCGGGGGCGAAGCCCGACCGCTGGGGTCTGACGACGACTCGAACTGTTAGTACGGGACAGATAAGGCACCGAATGTAGTCGGCCGCGGCAGATGGACCCCGTCCGGACTCTCATCCTGATCTCCCTCGGAGTGTTGGGCCTCCTCGCGGCGCTCCTCGGGGTGGTGGAGTGGCGCCGATTCCGTGCGCAGGGGGCCCGGGCCCACCTCTACTGGTCGATCGGGCTGTTCCTCGTGTTCTTTACCCTCATTGAGGAGGTCGTGTTCTACGCGGGCTATTGGACGAGCGCGCTGCTGGGCTCATACTTCTTCCTCGTGGCATTGCTGGTGGGGCTTCTTTCGTTTGGGTCGGCGGAGAACGGACTCCCGGCCAAGTGGCGGCGAGTCTACATGGCCTATGTCGGGGTGGCCACCGCAGTGGTGGGGTACTTCTGCCTCGTCGACCCGGTTAGCGGCTCGGTCCTGAGCCAGGGAGTGGTCACGGGAAACCCGTCGCTGGGGATCGTCCTGAGTTCCACGGCCCTGACGGTGCCGGCGGCGACCCTGATGGCGGGGCTCGCCCTCCTCGGCGTCTACCGCAAGCGGGTATGGCGGCTGGCCTTCATCGCGGCCGGCATCCTGGTCATCAGCGCCGCGGGGGGTCTATACATCGTTTCGATCCCTGTGACCTTGTACTACGCCGAATTCATCGGTGTGTTCCTGCTGTACATTGGGTTCGGAGGCGTACGGCCCTCGACGCTTCGGCGGCCCACCCCCGCTGCCGCCGGCGGCAACTAAACGCATATCTTCCTCCAGCCGTCGCCCTCCGGCCGGAGACTGACATTCTTACGGAGCCGAGGGCGTAGAATCGATGATCCCTTGGGAAACGGTCGTCCTCGGAATCCACGTCCTTGGCGCCTGCATTTGGGTGGGAGGCACCTTCGCGCTGGGCATCGTGGTGGCCGCGCTGGCGCGCACGGCACCGCCCGGCGACGCCCGCGTCGCGGAACAGACCGGCGCGATCGCGCGCGCGCTCAGCTGGATCATGTGGCCTGCGCTCGCGATCACGATTCTTACCGGCGGGCTCAACCTGACCTGGTACCTCCCGCCCGGCGACTGGATGGCGACGCCGCAGGGTCAGTGGCTCATGGCCAAATTCCTCGCAGTCGCGGTCGTTCTTCTGACGGCCGGAAGTCACAGCTTCGTGGTCGGGCCCCGGATCCGCCGGTTGCGGAAGGCCGGGGCGACCGAGGACCAGCTCCAGGGGCTCCGCCGCTGGAACGCCGCGTTAGGCGCCGCTTCCGCCGTGGCGAGCGCGGCCGTGATCTTCCTGGCCGTGGTCGTCGGAACGTACTAGGGCCATCGTACCGGACCGGGCAGGGCCGGGGAGCCTACGGCTTCGCCTGCATGCCTTGGAGGTACTTGTCGACGGCCTTCTCGGTGTGGGGGCCCGGTCGTATCGACTCTACGACGTCCGACACCTTTCCGTTTGGGTCGATGTAGAAGGTGACCCGCTTGGCCAGTCCGAAGGTCCCGAGTACGCCGTAACTCTTGGCGATCTCCTTGTCATGGTCGGCCACGAGGGGAAAGTTGGCCTCGCAGTCGGTGGCGAAGGCGGTCTGTTTCGCTACGTCATCGACGCTCACGCCGACGACCTCCACACCCTTGGCCGAGAGCTTGGGGTAAAGCTGGCCGAAGGTCCGGGTTTCCATGGCGCATCCCGACGTGAAGGCTTTGGGATAAAAGAAGAGAATCACGGGTTTGCCCCGCAGGGACGCGAGGCTGAGGTTCTGACCCTTCGATGTGGGCGCGTCGAAATCAGGGGCTTGGGTTCCGGGTTCGATCATGGTGGCCGGAGAGAGCGGAGCGGGTATGAAACGGCAGTGGAAGGGTCTCCCCCACGTGGCCTGGGTGCCATTCCGTTCCGCTGAGGCGGGGCGAGCGGCCTCGACCCCCCCGAATCTCTTGTAGTCGTGAACCGGTGGGGGGCTACCATGCCTCGATTCCGGACGCAATCGCCGACGGAGTCTCCGTCTTCCCCCGTCGAGTTCGACCTGTGCGCCCGATGCACGGCCGATGGGGACATCGTGAGGACGATCGTGAGTGGCAAGCTCGGGATCCCGATCGCGGAGGGCGAGGCGCCGCCGGTCGAGCGGGTCCCCCACCGCTCGTACGATTTTCAACCGCGGCCGACGCCGTGCATTTCGTGCGCCCGAATCCTCGGCTCTGAGGACGATTAGCCGCCACGCGACCCAGGCGAACCCGTAATAGGGTCGACCGGCTGGCGCGCGAGGAGCCGGCATGACCACGGAACCCCTCGTGCTGATTGAAGAGCTGCCGATGGGGGTCGAAGACCTGTGGGCGCTCTGGACCGAGTCCGCCAAGGTGGCGAACTGGCTGGCCGGAGGCGCTACGATCGACCTGCGCCTGGGGGGCACCTACCAACTATCCGGTCACCTCGCAGATCGCCCGCTCCGTGAACCCGTCGGCGGACCGATCGTAGGGCTCGAGGAAGAGTACGTTCTCAAGGTCGGCTGGCGGCTCCCCTCGGAGCTCGGTCCGGCCGTGAGCGGAGCCACCCCTGCCACAACCTTCGGGGTGTGGTTCCAGCCTTTGGGTCCCAACCGGACCCGGCTACGACTCGAGCATGACGGGTGGCGCGAAGGCGAGGACTGGGCCGCGGCGCGTCGCTGGCAGACCGAAGCCTGGACCGCGGTTCTGGAGCGACTGACGAAGGGAAACCTGCCGACCTGAAGCCCCGAGCTGAATTCCGCGCCGCGTCCATTGGCACCGTCCCCGGATCGGGGGTCGCCGGGAGCGGCGGGGTCGAGGGAACGGCTGCGGAGGGCATCGGATGACGTCGGACGTACGCCCGCTCCACCGACCCGACCAGCAGCGCGATGGCCCAGACCCAGAAGCGAAGAGGGATTCCCGCCGGAGCGATCCGCCAGAAGTAGCCGTCCGCCGAGACGAGGAACAGCGCCGCGGCCACGATCTGGGCGTTCGCCGAGAACTGGAAATTCCGGACGAGCTCGGGGACGTGCTGGGTCTTCTCTTCCTGAGCGAGAAGATAGGTCATCAAGCCGAGGACCGCGAACAGACCGGCCAGGTCAAGGGCGTAGATCGCTGTCGTGAAGTCGGGGCTCAGCAAGTTAGTGGGGTGCTTGCCCAGTGACCCGAACAGGAGATAGAAGAGGTAGGGTTCGATGGAGACCAGGAACAGGAGGAGCAGGTTGAGATTGTGTGTAAAGGAGGTGTCAAAGGGCAGCTCCCCCATGATCTTGGTGTACCGCGTCCACACCCGGATCAGTACCACGAAGGCGAACCCGAACTCGATGAGGCTCGAGATCACCTCGGAACTGTCTTTGGGAGCGGTCTGCGTCACGAGGACGATGGCGCCGATCGAGAGTGCGAGCCCGAACACTAGGTCGGAGAGCGCCTCGATGCGGTCGTGGGGTAACGCGTCGGAGGGAGCCTTCTTTTCCATGCCGATCCGTGGGCGGGGCCGACCGCGCTCCGGGGCATAAACATCGGGTCCCGGACGCAGAATGTGCCTATCCCGCGAGGCGGGAGCGGCGGGGGCGGGTTTTTGAAGAGGGCGACGCTACGCCTCGCCTCAAGGCGAAGCTGCGTGAAAGCCGAGGAATACAAGCTCTCGATCGACGTCGATTTCCCGAACCTCACCTTCCGCGGGAAGGTCCGTCTGAGCGGGGAGTTAGACAGCCCGACGCTCCGCCTCAATGCCGTAGGTCTCGAGATCGTCCGTGCGGTGTCGGGCTCCCTCTCGTTGTCCGTCCAGGCGCTCGAAGCCAGCGAACAGGTTCAACTGGACGGGATCCCGAACGGGGCCCGGGAGGTCGAGCTGGACTTTTCCGGCAAGATCTTGGATCGGACGTTGCTCGGGCTCTATCGCTCCCAGCAGCCGCCCGGTTACGTGGTCGCGACCCAGTTCGAGTCCACGGGGGCGCGGCGTGTTTTTCCGTGCCTGGACCGGCCGGACCAGAAGGCCGTTTTCGATGTCGAGCTGACGGTGGACCCTTACCTCGAGGTCATCTTCAACACGTCGGCTTCCGAGACGAGCATCGTCAACGGACGAAAACGGGTCCACTTCGCGAAGACCCCCCGGATGTCGACCTATCTCGTGTTCTTCGCAGTAGGAAAGTTCGACGCCCTCCACGGGGAGGGGCCGGGCACTCACGTCGCGGTGTGGACTCCGCCCGGGGAGGCGGAGAAGGGCCGGTTTGCGTTGGAGGTCACCCGCCCCGTGCTCCGGGAATTCGAGACCTACTACGGCGTGCCCTACCCGTTGCCCAAACTGGACCTGATCTCCCTGCGCGAGTTCGGCGCCGGGGCGATGGAGAACTGGGGAGCGATCTCCAGCCGGGAGCTGTACCTGCTTGTCGACGAGCGCACCACGTCCGGCCTCCGGCGAGCCATCTCTATCGTCACCGCGCACGAGATCGCGCACCAGTGGTTCGGGGATCTCGTGACGATGCAGTGGTGGGACGAGATCTGGCTGAATGAAAGCTTCGCTTCGTTCATGTCGTACAAGGTGCTGTATCAGCTGGGAAACCATCCGGACATCTGGAGCGATTTTCTCCTGTCGGAGATGTCAGGGGCGTTCCTCGGCGATTCCCTCGCGTCGACGCATCCCATCCGACAGCCCGTGGACTCCCCCGAGGAGATTGACCAGATCTTCGACGAGATCAGCTATGGCAAGGGGGCGAGCGTCCTCCGGATGCTCGAGGGTTTCCTCGGCCATGAGGCGTTCCGTCAGGGGGTCCACGACTACCTGGTGAAGTTTCAGTACGGCAACGCTCGCAGCGAGGACCTCTGGGCGGCGCTCGAAGCCGCCGCCCACCAGCCGATCTCCGACCTGATGCAACGGTGGGTCGAGCGACCCGGCCACCCGGTGCTGATCGTCCACCGAGGCGCCGACGGGCTGCACCTCGAGCAACGCAGGTTTTCCATCAGCGGCGATCACCCTCGGCAATTCTGGCCGCTGCCCTTGGTCGCCCGGACCGACGGGAAGGCGGTGCGCGTTCTGATGACGGGCCCCGAGGTCACCTTGAACGTCCCCGCGGGCACGGACATTTTCCTGAACGAGGGCGCCCTCGGGTTCTATCGGGTGCTCTACGACGGGCCCAGCTACGACCGGATCCTGCGCCAGTTCGGGCACCTGCCCCCCGCCGAGCGCTGGCTGATCACTGAGGATCTGTTCACGTTCCTTCTCTCGGGCGACGCGACGTTCGATCTCTGGAGGTCGTTCGTGGAGACCACCATCGGCGAGAGTGATCCTCTCGTGGTGCACGGTGTGCTGAGCCAACTCTCCCAGCTCGTGCTTCCGCTCTACGACGATCCCGCTTTCGTCGACCTGTATCGTCGATTCCATACTGCGCAGACGCGTCGCCTCGGCCTCGAGTCCAAGCCGGGTGAAAGCGACATGGACCGGCGGCTTCGGGATTTCGTCCTCCGGAACCGGATCCTGCTCGACCCGGAATTCGCCACAGAACTCGCCCCGAAGTTCCGCCAGTTCGACCAGCTGAACCCCGACATCCGCCAAGCAGTGGCCATCTCCTACGCCCGAGTCGAGGGCGTCCGCGTCGCGGACGAGCTGTGGAAAAGGCTTCGCGAGGGGGACGACGCCGCCCAGGCCCAGATGGCCCGGGCGCTGGCGTCCTTCGACGACCCGGCGGCCGTAGCCGCGACGCTCGACCGAGCGAGTCGCGGCGAGATGGTGGTCTCCCATATTCCGTGGGCGCTCTTCGAGGCGCTCCGCCACCCCCGGTCGAGACCCGTGGTCTGGCAATGGTTCCTTGCGAACGGGGAACAACTCACGAAGGGCTTTGCCGGGACCTCGACCCTCCCTTCCCTGTATGAGGAGCTCGTCGCGTGCGAGGGGACCGACCACACGAAGGAGATCCGTGACTACTTCACCGAGCACCCCGCCGTGGGCGCGGAACGGGGGATCCAGAAAGGGCTCGAGTACGCCGACCTGTTCGCCCGGCTGCGCGACCGACGCAAGGCCGAGGGGCCGAAGGAGCCGGCGCACTAGCGCCGGGACGCCCCACCCGATGGGGCGGCGCGGTCTCTACAGGAACCCGCTGAGCAGGTCGTGCCGGGATACGATCCCGACGAGGGTACCGTTCTCCACTACCGGGAGGCGGTTGATCTTGTGTTCCATGAGGAGCCGAATGGCCTCATCCAGAGAAGCGTTCGCGTTCACGGTGATGGGCCGGCTCGACATCGCGACCCGGACCCGGGTGTTCTCCAGGATCGTCCGGCACTCCTGTGGCAGGTCGCTGCGGCGCGCCTTCGTGGAATCGAGGATGAGGTCGAAGATGCCCCCAGGGAGGGAGAGCCCCGCGCGCTCGTGCAGGACGCGAACGATGTCCTTCTGGCTCAGCACCCCTACCAGCCGGGGGCGCCGGTCCACGACGGGAAGGCCCGAGACCCCGTGCGTGCTCATCAGGGAGGCCGCGACCTCGAGCGAGGCTTCGGGCCGGACTGTGATCACGGGTCGAGACATCACGTCGCGAACGACGTAACCGTAGAAACCAAGGCCCCGACGCGCGGGCCCCGCGTCGGCCGTCCGTGCGCGCGCGGCAGTGGGTCGTCGTGACCGGCCCCGGGGGCTCGTTGGAGTCATATCTCTACTCCGGACCGACAGGGGTCGGCACAACAAGCGAGGGAAGTCCGTCCCACCGAGCCGGCAGGCCCCCCAACGCTTGGACCCGTTGGGACCAAGCGTGTGTGCAGGGGAAGCGCCGCGGAATCTCCTCGCCGATGGTGAGCAACGGAGAGAGGCCGCCGTAGACCCCGAAATCCGCCAGGCTAGGACCTTCGAGGATCCAGTCTCGGCCTTGGAGCATCTCCTCGACGAGCTGAATGTGCTTCTCCATGTCGACCCGGAACTCCTCCCGCCGTTCCTCGAGGACGGACCACGGTCCGCGGACGCGAGTCTGGAGTTCCTCAAACACCCATCGCTCCACCTCGTCCCTCAGTAGCGGGGGCACGCGGGTGACGACGTACCGCCACACCCGTTCCTCGAGAACCTGGTGACCCCAGTTCTCGAGCGTCTTCGCGAGGCCTCGGGTCCTGCCGGGATACAGGGTGGGCTCCGGCTGCCGGTTCTCTAGGAAGTCCGGGATCTCCTCCCACGTGACGACCTTCCCGTCCCAGGTCAGTGCAGGAACGTAGTCCTGGCCAGTGGCCCGGATCAGCTCCCGTTTGTCATAGTACGACACGTAGACCGGGTCGAACTTGATTCGCTTGAACGCCAGCATCCGCTCCGCGGAGACGCAGTAGTGACTGATCGGGTAGCCGTAGAGCGTCGGCCGGCTTCGCATGTCGCGCGCAGTCCCCGTTCGGGGATTAGGCCTTCGGGCGATGCAGGATCGCGAGCTGGGGCTCCGCAAAATCCGGAGAGACCGGCGCCCGAGAACCCGTTCGACGGTTCACCGAAGGGTCAAAATACCCCTCCCTTCGTGGCCTCGGCGTGTACGGCACACCCGGCGCACCGAGTTACGTCCCGCCCTCAGGGTCGACCGCCAAGACGCTCATCTTAGTGGGATTGATCTTCCAGCTGATCTTCGCGCTGTTGTTCCTTTTTGTATTTGGGGTGGTAGCGATCCTTGCGGCGACGAGCGTCGGCTTGGTCTTTCCCCTCTTCGATGCCGTTTGGATCGGTTTCGGCGCGCTTGGGTTCATTTTCCTGATCCTGATTTGGATGTTCTCGTACAAACCGGTGAGCGCAGGGCAGTACGAGCAGGCGAGGACACCGACCCTGATCTTCGCGATCCTGTCCCTCATCACCGTGAACCTGATCGCGGGGATCCTGTACCTCATCGCCTACATCAAGCTCGGAGACGCCGTGCGCGAGCAGCAGATGCCTCCCCAGGGCTACCCTGGTGCAGCACCGATGATGACCCCTGGAATGCCGTACGGCGGCCAGCCGATGCAGCAGCCGATGCAGCAGCCGATGCAGCAGCCCATGCAGCCCATGGCCGCAGCGCCCCCCGCCCCCGCTATGGGGGCTCCCGCGCCGGTCATCTGCCCCAGGTGTGGAAAGCCTGCGACCTTCGTGCCCCAATACAACCGGTACTACTGCTACACCGACCAGCAGTACGTCTGAGCTAGCGTGGGCAACCAAATCGCCGGGTCCGATGCCCCGGCCCAGGCGCTAGGACGACGAGCGTGGAGCGCGCGGAAAGCCTGGCCGAGAGCCTAGAGCGCCGCCGCGGGCGAAAGCGGAAGTACCGTCCTCGCTATCGGCACGTCCGGCCCCCGAAGAAGCCTGCCCGAAGCGCAGTCCGTGGCCGATCCTAGGAGGCACCGCTCCGATGCCGTGTCCCAAATGTCCTCATCCGGATTCGGACCACATTCAACGTCCACCCCCCACGGTGCCCTTCTGTGTGAGGTGCCAAACCTGGTGCCTCGACCCACGACCCAAGGCGGTCTGGCGCGGCGTGAAGACCTAGGTGCGTCCCTCCGTCAGCCGGTCCGGCTCCGGAGCCGCCCGATCACGGAGCGCGATGTACGGCGCGCCATCGACATGATCGTGATCATCGGGTTCACTCCGGGGGCCGTGGGGAAGACGGACGCATCGGCCACGAACAGGTTCTCGGCGGTCCACAGCTCGCCTGTCGGTCGAACGGCGCTCCCCCGGGAATCCGCTCCCATGGGGCAGGAACCCATGAGATGGGCACTGAACATCATGCACCGGTTAGGGGCCAAGCTCCGGTCGGCGACGCCGTCGAGGTATTGCTGAACCTCTCCTTCGGACAGCCGATCGCCAGCGGCGCGCACCTCGACCGGCCGACTGTGGAGCGTCACGAGGCTCTTCGCGCCCGCCGCTGCGAGAACGCGCCCGGTCTCCTGGATTCCCCGCTGGAGCTCTTGGCGGTCCTCGGGCGTTAACGCGTACTCGATGCGTGGACCCCCTCGGGAGTCGATGCCGACGCGGCCCCGGCTACGTTCTCTCAGAAGAACGATCGTTCCCGTCGACCGCCGGTACCGTTGCAGCATCCAGTCCTTGTGGGAGCGTCCGTCCTGCCAGGGCGTCGCCAGCGCGAAGAGTCCCGGGTGCGCCGGCGACGCTTCCATCCAGAAACCATGTCGGCTTCCCTCCCAGTCGAGGAACTTGGTCACCGCCACGGTCTGCGGCGGGCCGGCCCAGCACCGAACCTCGTCGGCAAACTCTCCGGCCACGGCGGTCGTCGGGTGAAGACGCAGGCCCCGGCCGATGGGTGCCGCCCGGAGCCCGGAACGTTGCAGGAGCGTCGGGGTGTGGATCGCACCTCCCGCGACGACCGCCACGCGACATTTGACCCGCACGTTCCACCTCGCGCCGTCGGGTCCCGTGTAACGGCCCCGGACGGCGTCGACGCGTCCGCCCGACAGCTCGATGATATCGGCCCCGGTACGGAACAGGAACCGAGCGCCGGCACGGTAGGCGCTCGGCAGATAGTTGAGCACCGTCGAGCGTTTGCACGCGTACGAGCAACCGTACCCGCAGAAATCACACCGCTGCCGGCACCCGACGGCGTTCCGGAATATCGTTTGGTAGTCGACTCCTTCCCGATACCCCAGTGCCCGTGCGCCCCGCCACAGCGCGTCGTTGTTAGGGTTCCGCTGGCTCTCGAGGTCGTTGACCTCCAAGGTCCGCCAGACCTGCTCGACGTCTTGGGCGAATTCGGGGCCGGTCAACCCATCGATCCCGAACCCGGATTCCCACTCCCGAAGGACGGGCGCGGGGGGCCGCAGACAAGTCATCCAGTTCACGAACGTGCCGCCGCCTCCGCCGTGACCGGCGAGGAGCTGGAAGGCCACGTCGTCCGTGGCGAGCGTTCCGGCGCCTTCGTACGTCCTTCCGGTCATGGCGAATTCGCTTGCGTCCACGGTGTCGGAGGTAAGCAGCTCGCCCGCCTCCAGCACGACGACGGAGAAGCCGGCCCGTTGGATCTCCTCGGCCGCGACGCTGCCTCCGGCCCCCGACCCGATCACACAGGCGTCCGCCGTGAGCTCGAGATCCGAGGTCGGCACGACGGGATCGATCCGGGTCTCGGAAGGCTGAGCGACGGGCGGTTCCGGTAAGGTCCCTGGGTACCCGATGTCGGCCCAGTTGGGGTTGGGTCCGGTCGGTCCGGGCACTGCGTAGTACAGGAAGCAAGCGAGGCGCTTCAGCGTCTGAAACCCGCTTCGCTTCAGGCCAAGACGGCTGTCGCGCCATCGGCCGAGGTATGCGGTCCGCGCGTCGGGACTCAACCGACTGAACCGGGCCGGGCGTCCGTCAAGGAGCAGATTGAGGGCGGGGCTCTCGAAGGAACGCAGGAGCTGGTGGATCTGGCCGGTCTGCCGCGGCCCAAGCTGCTGTCGGATCACATCCAGGATCTGCTTGTCGACCCCGATATCGGAGGCCTTGCGCGAGTAGAACGCCCGCGAGTTTCCTGAGGATGCGATTGAAGGGACAATCGTATCACAAACATCCCGGAGAGTCTCGAGCTCTCGCGGCGTGAAATCGGGCGTATCGTGAACCTCCGGCGCCGGCAAGCCAGGCCGCACGATATAACGTCCGGCATACCGTGACCCACGCAGCGGAGCGCCTATGGGTCAGGACTGTTCCTTGAGCGTCTTCTGGGATCCCAAGTTCCTTCAGTACGATTTCGGCTTCGATCACCCGTTCACAGAACGGAGCCGGTGGATGGCGGTCCGGCTCCTGGACGACACCGGATTTTTCGGGGGGGTGCCCGAAGCCGGGGCACCCGAGTGGGTGGAGAACGTCTCCGCGGCCAACCGGGAGGAACTCGGGCGCTTTCATTCGCCGGAGTACCTTGATCTCGTTGATCGGCTCGCACGCAGCCACTCCTCGCATCCGTTGGATGCCGGGGACACGCCCTCGTTCCCCGGATGCTTCGAAGCGGCCGCGGCGCTGGCCGGAGGAACGCTGACCGGCGCCCGCCAGGTCCGGGACTTCCCGGCCCGTCACGCGCTGAATCCCGGCGGGGGGCTGCACCATGCCCATCCGGGCCGGGCCAGCGGGTTCTGCATCTTCAACGACCTTGCCGTCGCGATACGGGCGCTCCAAGACGAATCCCCGACCCTGGGTCGGATCGCGTACATCGACATCGACGTCCACCATGGGGACGGGGTGATGTACGGCTTCTATGGCGATGGCCGCCTCCTCGACATCGACTTCCATCAGGACGGCCGCACAATCTTTCCGGGCACAGGGTTCCCCTCCGAGACCGGCCGTGGCGATGGCGCTGGCCTCAAGGTGAACGTCCCTCTGCCTCCGGAGACCGGCGACGAGGCGTTCATCCCTCTGTTCGAGCAGATTGTTCCTACCATGGTCCGGAACTACCGACCGGAGCTGATCGTCGTCCAGTGCGGGATGGATGCCCACGTTGGCGACCGGCTCGGAAGTTTGCAGTACACCCCGGCCGCTTACGAACGGGCGGTCGACCTCGTCCACTCACTCTCCCATGAAGTGTGCGGTGGCCGGCTCCTGCTCACCGGCGGCGGTGGGTACGCGCCCGAGAACGTGTCCCGCGGACTTGCCCGTGTTGCGGCGCGACTGGCCCCGACGTGGGGGACCCGGGTCCTAGGCCAGCCGCTGCCTTCGGGGTGGCGGGAAGAGTTCGAACGGGACTTCCATCACCCGGCCCCGCGAGGCTGGGACGAGGGGATTTCACCGGAGCCATCCCCGTGGACCGCGGACCGCTCCGAGAAACTCCTCACCTCGTTAGGCGAACGGCTCGGGGTCCGTTGGGACCGGTCCGAGGTCACGCGGGGCGGCGAACCGGGGGCCCCAGGCTGAGATACAAGCGCTTGTTCCTAGCCCCCTTGTTCTCGATCTTCTGAAGCGCCACGGCGCCGACCTCCGCCGTCGAACGGACGTGCGTCCCCCCGTCCGCCTGTGCGTCAAACCCTTGGATGTCGATGACCCGCAGCTCCTCAACCTCCGGAACCAGCTGGGCGTCGACCCGCACTAGTCCGGGGTTCCTCGCCAGCTCATCGCGTGGAACGAAGCGGACCGCTATCGGAAAATCCTGGTCGACGACCCGGTTGACCTCGCCCACGACCTGTTCGGCCACGTTCCGGTCGAAGTCGGGGATGGAGAGGTCCATCCGGGCCCGGTCGAGGTAGATCTGGCCGCCGGTGATATCGGACCCGAACCGGTGATACACCACTCCGCTCAGGATGTGCAGGCACGTGTGATACCGCATGTGGGCGTACCGCCGGTCCCAATCGATCTCACCGTGGACCGCCTGGCCTACGGAGGGCAGGGTGCCGTCGACTCGGTGGCGTATCCCTTCCTTCGACTTGGCCACGCTGGTGACCGTCCATGATCGGTCGGGACCGGCCGTCAACCGACCGACGTCCGCGGGCTGGCCCCCGCCCTCCGGATAGAACGTTGTACGGTCGAGAACGACCTCGTCGGTCGACGCCGCCACGACTCGAGCATCGAACTCGCGAAGGTACGCATCGACGAGATACAGTCCGTCGGTCATCCTCGGGCTGAGGAATTGATCGGTCTATTAACTCTGAAGTTGTGACGCAAGCTCGATTGGTCCGGTCGTATAACACCGTCAATTGCCGGTGCCAGAAGACGTAAATACGCATCCATACACATTTCTGATCGCTCCTCGGGGCACGGAGAGACAGCCGGCATGACGCGACGCCAGCGAACTGTATACCTTGTGACGATCGCCGCTATGATTGCCATGATAGGTGGGTACGCGTTGGCCGCCACCACGCTGAGTGGATTGCCCACTCAGACGTCGAATGTTACCTCGGGAAATCCGGGCGGATTCACTCTCGCGACGGTGACAACCGAGCAACTAGTCGTCCTCTCAGCCGCGATGTCGACCGCCCAGGTGGCGGGCACCCAGGGTGGCGGAGTGGGCCTTTCCGGGACTCCGTTCCTGCTGGCCACGTGCGCACTGCCCTGCGCGACTCAGAACTTCAGGGCGGCCACTCCCGCCGCGACGGCAGGCGACTATGGCGAGCAGCTCACGCTGAACGCTTTCCAGTCGACGGCGAACTCAGGCC
>Ga0187819_10000189_pt1 | contig 29280 bp, 35 predicted proteins | sample NC_wetland_sal_i_15_FD_132411 | JGI IMG/M metagenome (GOLD analysis project Ga0187819, IMG submission 132411) | Wetland sediment microbial communities from Neuse River Estuary, North Carolina, USA - SO4_4 | ecosystem: Environmental > Aquatic > Freshwater > Wetlands > Sediment | place: USA... | reverse complement strand
TTCTGCAAGATATTCCAAGATCGCCAGCGATTCCCACACGCGTACGTCGCCGTCGCTGAGCACCGGGACACGTCCGCAACCGCCCAACTCCGTTACCCGCGTTTTGAAATCGGCAGCGTCAAGCGAGATCACTGTCTCGTCGAAAGTGATGCCTGCGACCTTCATCGCCAGCCATGGTCGAAACGACCATGACGAGTAATTCTTATTGCCGATGACCAGACGCAGCGACATCACGTCTCGCAGGACGGATTGTAAGCGGTCCAAGGCGCTGCCAAACAATATTTCATTAAAGCCGATGACGATGCAACAGGATCAAAAATCGGGTCAGACCAAGCCGGTGACCACGGCGAGAAAAGATACAAATAGCACGGCGGCCAAGGTGAACATCACAGTCAGCGCCATCTCACCCCATTGCGCAATCGGTGAGGCGGCCTCTGCCGTGGTTTCGACGGGCTCGGCAGACAAAACGGCAGACGTATCGCTCAACATTCACGGACCCTTCCGGATGACGCAACAATCCGGAATATTCAGCGGCAGCGATGAAGGATTGGTAAAGGTAGGGACTTGCGCCAAATGCCCGGCGTCGCCGCGACGCGGTTTGTGAATGAAAGAGCCCGGCGCAGAGACGACCGATCCCCCTCCTAGGACGCGGGAAACAGTTCTGAGGTTCTGCCGGTCAACCAGTATGCGGCAAGCCCAAACCATTCATGCATGGCGTAATCGGTCATCGCCAGACCTCCGGCGAATGATGCAAAAAGCTCCGCTGCATCGCGTTGTCCTCGCGTGTGCCAATTGACCGGATAAGCCTCCACCGGAAAACCGGCGGCACGAAAGGCGGCGATCGCACGCGGCATGTGGGAGGCCGAGGTCACCAACAGCCACCGCTCCCCGGGCTTGGGATCGGCGAGCAGGCGCGAGAACACGGCGTTTTCAATCGTGTTGCGCGACTGTTCCTCCGCGGTGATGCGGTCATGGGCGACGCCAAGCGCCTCGAATTCTTTCACCGCGAGCGGCGCTTCGAGCGGCTGCGTCGGATCGAGTGAGGCTGTCCCGCCGGTAAAGATAATGCGGGCATTCGGGTAGCGGCGCGCCAGCTCCGCCGTAACCGTAAGGCGCTCAGCCGCGCCATTGAGCGCGACGACGCCGCGCGCCACCGAGATATCGGGTGAAATCGCTCCACCGAGGACCACAATGCCATCTGGAGCCCCGCGGGAGGCATCCCAGGGTGGGAAGCGTTCTTCCAGCGGAAGCAACAGTATGCGTCCTAGCGGCGAATAGCCGACCAAGGCAATGAGCACGAGACTGGTGACGATGAGCCAACTGGCGAGCCGCCGAAACCGCGTGAACAACAGAACAAGGCCGATCAACCCGATTGCCATCAGCAGATTTGATGGCATCACGAGGTAACCAAGCGTCTTTGAAAGAACGAAGAACACTCACCTCTCCGATTATACACCGTCTCTAATCACGATGCTTCCCGCATCATGGCGCGCGCTCGATTCTTAAGGATAGCCGATCGGCCGTTTGGCTGGGTCTTTGCTGCCGGTGAATTCGCGCGTGGGGCGGACCTCAGTCGCTTGCGTTCATTCCCGTGCCTTGCGCCAGGCTGCATAGCGGGCTTTGGCCTCGTCATTGGGCGGATAAAGACCGGGCAGCTTCACGCCTTTCTCGACCTCGCCAAAGACCCAACTTTCATACAGCTCGTGTTCGGCGCCTTCGTGAGCGACGAAGTCGACCAAATTCTGAGGAATGACCACCGCACCATCGTCATCCACGACAATCACGTCGCCGGGAAATACCGCGCAGCCACCGCAGCCGATCGGTTGCTGCCAGCCGACAAATGTGAGGCCATTGACGGATGCCGGCGCGGCAACACCGGCACACCACACTGGAAGCGCGCTCGCCAATACACCGGCGCGGTCACGCATGACGCCATCCGTGACCAGCGCCGCGACGTTGCGCTTCTTCATCCGCGCGCACAGGATATCGCCAAAGATTCCGGCGCTCGGCACGCCCATTGCGTCCGCGACTACGACCACCCCTTCCGGCATGTCCTCGATTGCGGCGCGCGTCGAGATCGGGCTGGCCCAGCTCTCCGGCGTCGCCAAGTCCTCGCGCACCGGCACAAACCGCAGTGTGAATGCCGGCCCAACGATCCGCTCGCCACCGAGGACAAGCGGCTTTGGACCATTCATCCAGCAGCGCCGGATCCCCTTCTTTAACAACATCGTGGTGACGGTAGCGGTCGTCACCTTGCGCAGAATGTCGAACGAAGCGGCGCTCATATTGGCTCCCTTGGCAGATCAAGCCGGCATGATACCAAGCCGTTCGTCGCGCCGGCGTAGCCACGCCACGAGCGGGATCGACAGCAGCACCATCCAGGCCTTACCCACGACTTGCCCGGCTAGGAAATCGAGCGAGCCGAAAGCGAGCCATAGGAATGCAATCGAATCGACGACCAGACCGGCACAGCTCGACGCAATGACGGCCGTTACCAGCCGACGGCGCGCCAACGGGGTGTAAACCGCGAGATCGGCAAACTCGGAGAGAAAAAAAGCGGTCGCCGAAGCCACCACCAGCGAGGTCGGTGCGTACAAGGCCGAAAGACCGCTGCCGACGAGAACCGCCAGCGCCGATATCGCGGTACCGAGTCGCCGTTGCACCAAATCGCGCAAAACCAGCGCTATGCCGACCATGGTGACGCCTGAAGGAGCCATCAAACCGGGAGCGACCGGCACGAGACATGGCCCGTTCGGCACGCAAGTGGTTCCCACATGGCCGATCAGCCAGTTGGCGGCGGGAATCGTGAGTGCAAAAAAAACTAAGAACAATATTCCTTCTCGTGTGCGTTGCCGCTCCGCATTCATGATCCCGCCTTCCATTTCGCATAACCGGCCGCGCGCAAACGGCACGCCGGACATTCGCCGCAGCCCAAACCCCAATCGTGACGATGTTCGCGGTCACCGAGATAGCAGGTGTGCGTCTCGGCGAGAAGGATATCGATCAAAACGGTGCCGCCGATCTCGTGCGCGAGCGCAAAGGTCGCCGCCTTGTCGATCCACATCAGCGGCGTATGAATGACAAAACGGCGGTCGGTGCCGAGCGTCAAAGCAAGTTGCATCGCTTTGACGGTGTCGTCGCGGCAATCCGGATAGCCGGAGAAATCGGTTTCGCACATGCCGGCAACGAGGTGGCCGATATCGCGCCGGTAGGCGACCGCACCGGCAAAAGCGAAAAACACCAGATTTCGTCCCGGTACGAAAGTCGTTGGCAGACCGGATTGAGCGATCCCGATCTCCGCCTCACGGGTAAGCGCTGTTTCTGAAATCTCGGCAAGCGCATCAATGCGCACGACGTGGTCTTCGCCGAGCCGCTCGCGCCAATTTTGTGAGTATGCCGCCAGTGCCGAACGAATGCGCGGACGCACTTCGAGTTCAATGGCGTGACGCTGGCCGTAAGCAAACCCGATCGTCTCCACCCGGGCAAAGCGTTCGAGCGCCCAGGCAAGACAGACAGTTGAATCCTGCCCTCCCGAGAACAGGACAAGCGCGCTGTTCAAGGAGCCCACTGCGCTTAACCCTTGAGCCAGGTGCCGATCCTTTTGACGGCTTCGCGCATGTCTTCATGCGAACCGGCGTAGCATAGGCGCAGGAAACTTCGGCCGTGGATCGGATCGAAATCGACGCCGGGAGTTGCCGCCACGCCAGCCTGTTCGAGCATGCGTTTGGCGAAGTCAAAACTGTCGTTCGAGAAGCGCGACGTGTCGACATACAGATAAAATGCGCCATCGACCGGCAAGAATGAGTCGAGGCCCGCCGGCGGCAGTCCGTCCAGCAGGATGCGGCGATTCTCCTCATAACCATGTTTTATGTTTTCAAGCTCATCGCGGCCGTCAAAGGCCGCCTGGGCTGCGATCTGCGAAAGGGTGGGAACGGATATGGCCAAGTTCTGCTGCAGGCGCTCCACCGCGCGAAGCAGTGACGGCGGCACGACCATCCAGCCGACGCGCCAACCCGTCATGCAAAAATATTTAGAGAAGGAATTGACGACGATCGTATTCGCAGACAGCGCGGCTGCGCTGTGAGCCCGGAAAGTATAATCGAGCCCGTGATAGATTTCGTCGGAGATCACAGCGATCCCGGCGTCCTCGGCAGATTGGATAAGTTCGCCGAGCGCCGCTGCGCTCATCATCGTTCCAGTCGGATTGGCCGGAGAGCCGACCACCACGCCTTTGAGGGGACGGGCGCGATGTTGCGCAAGCAGCAGATCGCCGGTGAGCGCCCAGCGCGTGGCCGCGTTGGTTTCGATCAACACGGGCTCGCAACCCAGCGCGCTGAGAATGTGCCGGTACGGTGGGTAACCGGGAACGGGCACTGCGATGCGATCGCCGGCCTCGAACAGGGCGAGAAAGGCCAGCATAAATGCCGCTGAGGATCCCGTGGTGACGACAACACGCTCGGGATCGACTTCGACGCCATGCCATTGCGCATAGGATTGCGCGATGCGATGGCGCAGCGGTGCGATTCCCAGTGCCGCGGTATAGCCATGGGGGCCGTCGCCGAGCGTAGCCCGCACCGCGGCGATTGCACTCGCCGGCGCACCGGCGGCCGGCTGGCCGACCTCCATGTGCACAATGGTGCGGCCTTGCGCCTCCAGCCGCGCCGCCGCGGCCATGACGTCCATGACCATAAACGGCGGGACGCCGCTGCGGGCCGAAGGTTGCAGCAAAGCTTTTGCCCTTTCCAACATGAGGCGCGTTCAATTCCTTATTTGCTTGATCGGGTTACGCCCCGCTGATGCCGTATTCGGCGGGTCTGGTGCATATTCGCGATGATCGCCAGCGCGTGTGTTGACCCTAACCTCTTCGGTCCATAGGTTGCCGCCGGAACAACCCGATTCAGCGTCACATGATAGTTGCTCGATCTCCTAGCAAGACGCGGCCGCCGAGACCAGCTATGCGAGCCATCGCGGCGCTGACCGCCGCGGCCGTCGGGCTTGCGAGTTTTCCGGCCCGGCCGCAGACCGGCGCGAGCGCCGGAATTCCGATGATTCGCGACGCCGAAATCGAACAGCTACTGCGCGACTACACGGCGCCGATTTTTCGCGTTGCTGGTCTGGCCGATCAAAATATTCACGTCGTCATCATCGACGATAAAAGCTTCAACGCCTTTGTAATGGATGCGCACCGCATTTTCATCAATGTGGGTGCCTTGACGCAGGCGACCGTGCCCAATCAGGTCATCGGCGTGCTGGCGCACGAAACCGGCCACATCGTTGGCGGGCATCTTTCCAAGATTCGACAAGAACTGGCGAACGTACAGACGGCCGCCCTGATCGGGTTGCTACTTGGTGTCGGCGCCATAGTCGCCGGCGCGCATTCCGGCAGCGCCGATACTGGCAATGTCGGCTTGGCGGCGATCACAGCGCCGCAGGCGCTTGGATTGAACAGACTGTTGGCCTATCAGCGCGCCCAGGAAGAATCGGCCGATCGCGCCGGCGTGCGCTTCCTGACGATGACAGGCCAATCGGCAAAAGGCATGTATGACACGTTCAAACGCTTTGCCGACGAGTCGCTGTTTTCGGCGCAAGGCATAAATCCTTATTTCCAGAACCATCCCATGCCGCAAGAGCGCATGGCGGCGCTGACTGAATTGGTGAAAACGCCGTACTGGGCGAAGAAAGATCCGCCGGATCTCCAATTTCGGCATGACATGATGCGAGCCAAACTTTTTGGCTTCACCGAACGGCCGGCAACCGTTCTGGCGCATTATCCCTCGACCGATACCAGCCTGCCGGCGCGCTATGCCCGCGCTATTTCCGCTTATCGGTTCGGCGATCCGCGCAACGCGATCGCCCAAATCGATAGCTTGCTTCAGGCAATGCCAAACTACCCTTATTTTTACGAACTGAAGGGGCAAGCACTGCTGGAGGGCGGCCATCCGGCGGATGCGATCGCACCATTGCGCCATGCCGTGCAACTGGTGCCGAACTCCGCGCTTATTCAGATTCTTCTTGCCCAGGCCATCGTCGCAACAAATGATGCGAAATCGGCGGACGAGGCGATTTCACTTCTGCACGCAGCCATCATCAAGGAACCCGAAGTGGCCGACGCCTACACGACGCTAGCGATGGCCTATGCGCGCAAGAATAACCTCGCCGATGCGGACCTTGCCTCGGCCCAGGCCGCCTTCGCGCGCGGCGACAACAAGACCGCGCGCGAACTCGCCGAACGCGCCAAGCAGCGTTTTCCGATCGGATCACCGGGCTGGGTTCGGGCGGACGATATCGTTGCCTTCAACAAAAATCAGAAGCAGAACCCGCTTCGCCCCGGTCAATAAAGAAAAGGACGATTGAAATGGCTTGGAGCCTCCGCACGGCATTTGCGATCTTAATCATCATGCTGTTGGCGCCGCTTGCCGTCGCGCAAGATCGCACGCCTCAAGCAAGTCCGGCAACGGCTCCCGCCCCGGCAATAGGCGGATCAGAGGCATTTTCGGCGGCCCAAGCCCGCGAAATAGAGAGCATTGTCAAAAATTACCTCGTGCAACATCCCGAGGTGCTGCAAGAGGCCATGGAGGCGTTGGATCGCCGGCAGAAGGAAGCCGACGCGGAGAAAGCCCGCGGCACGATCAAAGACAACAACGCCACCATATTTAATTCGACCCACCAGGTCGTGCTCGGCAATCCGCAGGGCAAGGTGACCATGGTGGAATTTTTCGACTACAACTGCGCCTTCTGTAAGCGTGCGCTGGCCGACATGCTCGATTTGTTGAAGACAGATTCCGATCTCAAATTTGTTCTTAAAGAATTTCCAGTTTTGGGTCCTGGCTCCCTCGATGCCGCGCATGTCGCCGTTGCCGCGCGCATGCAAGATCCTTCAGGAAAGAAATACATGGAATTCCATCAGAAGCTGCTCGGCGGTCGCGGCCCTGCCGACAAAATGCGCGCGCTGGCGGTAGCCAAAGATGTCGGTTTCGACATGGCACGGCTGGAAAAGGACATGAATAGCGATGAGGTGAAGGCCACCATTGAAGAGAATATGAAACTGGCCGATGCCCTCGGCGTCAGCGGAACGCCGACCTACGTCGTCGGCGACGAGGTCGTGGTCGGAGCCGTCGGTCTGGACGAGCTGCGCGCCAAAATCAAAAGCGAACGGAAATAATCGTCCGGTCCGCCGCCATCGCGCGGCCGTTAAGGATTGGCGGCGCGCCTGCCGAACTCGGCCTGATCCCGCTTCCACTTTGCGGGGGCCTTCCTTATAACGAGTTCACGCGGGATGGCCCGCGGCAATAGAGCCGGCTCAGCGCGCATGGCCAAAACTATTTACGTCCTTAACGGACCCAACCTCAATTTGCTCGGCACGCGCGAGCCGCACATCTATGGCCGCTCGACGCTCGCCGATGTCGAAAAGCTCTGCCGCACCGCGGCCGAGCGACACGGATTTGCGCTTGTCTTCCGCCAATCCAATCACGAAGGCCAGATCATCGATTGGATCAATGAGGCGCGGGCAGAAAAAGCGGCCGGGCTTATTATAAATCCTGCGGGCCACACGACGACATCGGTCGCAATTCTGGATGCGCTGCTCGCGATGGAGTCGCCGGTCGTTGAGGTGCATATCACCAATATCCATGCCCGCGAGGAGTTTCGCCGGCACTCTTATGTCTCTCGTGCCGCACGAGCGGTAGTCTGCGGCTTCGGCATTAACGGCTATGCGCTCGCCATAGCCGGTCTTGCCAGCCTGCTCGGCGCCAAGGAGTGATCGTGGCGCGCAAGTCCAATAGTCCGAGGACGCCCGCAATCGATCACGAAGCCATTCGCGAGCTGGCGAAGCTGCTGGACGAAACCGGTCTCACCGAAATTGCTGTCGAGCGCGACGGCGTGTCGATCCGCGTCGCCCGACATTCCGGCGGCGGCCTCGGGCGGGCGTGCACCGCCGAATCCGCGGCGCCAACACCGGTTGCCTCCACACCGCTGCCGGTCGATCCGGCGCAGCATCCCGGAGTAGTCGCCTCGCCGATGGTCGGAACGGCCTATCTTGCGCCCGAACCCGGTGCGCGTCCCTTTGTGGAAGTCGGCACGTTGGTAAAAACCGGCGAGCCGCTGATGATTATCGAAGCGATGAAGACGATGAACCAGATCCCAGCGCCGCGGCCCGGAACAGTGATCCAGATTCTCGTCGACGACGGCCAGCCGGTAGAATACGGCCAGCCGCTCATGATCATCGAATGAAGCGAAGCCTGAGCCGGCGCAGAACATAAGCGGCGAGGATGTTCGACAAGATCCTCATTGCCAATCGCGGAGAAATCGCGCTGCGGGTGCTGCGCGCCTGCAAGGAGCTGGGCATTGCCACGGTCGCGGTACACTCCACCGCGGACGAAGACGCGATGCATGTACGTTTGGCGGATGAAAGCGTCTGCATCGGGCCTCCTGCCGCCAAAGACAGTTACCTCAACATCCCTGCTCTGCTCGCGGCCTGCGAGATCACCGGCGCGGACGCCGTGCATCCCGGCTATGGTTTTCTCTCCGAGAACGCCCGGTTTGCCGAAATACTCGCCGAGCACAACGTGCATTTCATCGGTCCCCGCCCCGAGCACATTCGCCTGATGGGCGACAAGATCGCGGCCAAACGCGCCGCAAAAGAGCTCGGTATTCCTGTCGTTCCAGGCTCCGGCGGCGATGTCGGTAGCGAGGCTCACGCGCAGCGCCTGGGCAGCGAGATCGGCTATCCGCTGATGCTCAAAGCGGCCGCGGGCGGCGGCGGCCGCGGCATGCGTGTGGTGACCGAGGAATCAGAATTGGCTTCAGCGTTGGCATCGGCGCGCGCCGAAGCGAAGGCGGCTTTCGGCGATGACACGCTCTATGTCGAAAAGTACCTCACCCGACCGCGTCATATTGAGATCCAGGTGCTCGGCGACGGCAAGGGCGGCGCAATCCATCTCGGCGAGCGCGACTGCTCATTGCAGCGCCGCCACCAGAAGGTCTGGGAAGAAGGTCCCTCCCCGGCGCTTAACAGCAACACGCGCGACGAGATCGGCGAGACCGTTGCCAAGGCCATGCGTGCCATCAAATATCTCGGTGTGGGCACGGTCGAATTTTTGTACGAGAACGGTAAATTCTATTTCATCGAAATGAATACGCGGATTCAGGTGGAGCATCCGGTGACCGAGATGATCACCGATATCGATCTCATCCTGGAGCAGGTCCGTGTTGCGGCTGGCGGTGGCCTGCAAGTGACGCAGGACGAACTCAAGTTTCACGGCCACGCCATCGAGTGCAGGATCAATGCCGAAAATCCCGTCTCGTTTCGACCCTCGCCCGGAAAGATCGTGCATTATCATCCGCCCGGCGGCTTGGGGGTGCGCGTCGATTCCGCCGTCTATCACGGCTATACGATTCCGCCGTACTACGATTCGCTGGTTGGCAAGCTTATCGTCCACGGCAAGACGCGGAGCGAATGCCTGATGCGATTAAAGCGCGCGTTGGACGAATTCATCGTCGATGGCGTCGAGACCACGCTGCCGTTGTTTCGCGCGCTGGCGCGGGAAAAGGACGTCATCGACGGCCAATACCACATCCATTGGCTCGAGGAGTTTCTGGCGCGCAGCGGCTTGCCGGAGTAAACGCCAATCAGGCTGGCACCGCGACTGGCGTTACGCGCACCGCGGCGGCGAGTAGTCGTCCGAGGACGGCAGGCTCGTAAGGCTTCGGCAGCAACACTGACCCAGGTACGCGTGCCTCTTGCTTGAGCGTTGCCGCGCGAGCGGAAGCGTAGATGACCGTCAAATTCGGCTGCAATTCACGGGCGCATCGCGCCAGCGCCGTCCCGTCCATTCCGCCCGGCAGATTGATATCCGTCAGCAGAACGTCGATCGGCGCGCGCGCGATGTGCAAGAGAGCATCGGCCGCGTTGGTCACGCTGTCGACCGCAAAGCCCTGCTCCGAGAGTGATTGCGCGATCCACTCACGGATGAAGAATTCATCTTCGACGAATAAGACGCGAATCCGCTCAGCGTCCGTTGTATTTACGCTTGTGTGTACGCCCATTGGCAGTCGCTCACCCGGTCCATAACCGCCTAATGCGTTGCGCTAAAAAGCGTTCAAATTGGCAAAAACTGTAGCCAATTATGCTTTGCAAGCGGTTAACAATTGCGGGAAGCGCTTGGGACGTATTTCCCGGCGGGTAGCGATCGGCGCTCGGTCTGGCCCGCCTCTTGAAGGCAAAGGCATCGGCCGGTTAAACGAATCCATGGCAAGCCGCGAGTCCGCGTTCATCGATATAACGCCCGAGGTGCTGCTGAAGGCTTACTCCTGCGGCATATTTCCCATGGCGGAGAGCGCCGATGATCCGGCGCTCTATTGGATCGAGCCCGAGCGTCGCGGAATCATTCCTTTGGATCGGTTTCACCTTGCCGGCCGATTGGCGCGCACGGTCCGTTCCACTCCCTTCACGGTGGTCGTTGACCGGGACTTCGACGCGGTGATCGAAGGCTGCGCGCAGCCGCAACCGGGGCGGAGCCGCACCTGGATCAACAGCCGCATCCGCACTCTCTATCGCAAGCTCTACGAACGCGGCGATTGCCATACCGTCGAGGTTTACGAGGGCGAGAGCTTGATCGGCGGTCTTTACGGGGTCAGCCTCGGCCGCGCATTTTTCGGCGAAAGCATGTTTCACCGCGCGCGCGATGCTTCAAAAATCGCTCTGGTGCATCTGGTCGCCCGGCTCAAAGCGGGCGGCTATCGTTTGCTGGATACTCAGTTCGTTACCGAGCATCTGCGAAGCTTCGGCGCCACTGAAGTGTCACGGCCGGTTTATCACAAATTGCTCGATGCCGCGCTCGTCGGTGAAGCCGACTTCACTGCGCTCCCGGTCGACCATCCGATCTCGGGCGAGACCATTCTGGCACGGCTTGCACGGAGTTGATCGAACCAGGGTCAAAACTCATTATTTCCGCGAGCCGCGTTGCAGCCAAAATCGCTCCGCCAGGCAGGAGAAGGGCGAAGAGCGTATCGGCAATACGGTCGAGCCCTTCGACGAACCCGGCGGCGATTTTCACTGCAACCCGAAGGGACGCGGGCCTTTCGGCCGCCGGCGTCGCGGCCGCGCAAATAATGAGTTTTGACCCTAGTCGTCAGTCGCCGGAGCCGGTGCGCGCGCAGGCGGGATAGCGGGAACGCGCGGCGTTGCAGCCTTGCGTCCCGAACCGGCCGGCGCTGTGGCGGAGGGTGGCGCAGGCGCCTGAGCCACCGCGCCGCCGGCCGGCTGCGCGCAATCGGTTAACCAGATATCGTAGATCGGATGCTCGACGGCGTGCAGGCCCGGGCTCGAGGCAAACATCCAGCCGGTGAAAATTCGTTTTATCTCGCCTTGGAGCGTCACCTCGTCGACCTCCACGAAAGCGTCGGTATTCGTCGCCTCGGTCGGCGGCCGCGTGTAACAGGCGCGCGCGGTGACCTGTAGCGCGCCGAATTGCACCGTTTCTCCAATCGCCGCATCAAACGAGATTGTTCGCCCGGTGATCTTGTCGAGTCCGGCGAAAACCGCGCGGGCATTTTCTATCTTCTGCGTTGGCGTTTCCGTCACCACCGTGTCGTCAGGCCGCGGTGAGGTATCGGCCGGCTGCGGCGGCGCCGGCACTGCAGGAGTGGGTGCGGCGCGGTTCTGCGGGGCGGGTGCGACAGACGCGCCTGCGGGTGGCGGCAACGGTTGAGACTGGATTCCGGTCGCGCCCCGCGTCGTACTCGGCGGCGGCGGATTCTGCTGTGGGCGCGGGTTTTGCTGGGCGGGATATTGCGGTTGCGCCGGGTACTGCCCGGGATATTGGACCGGCGGCGGCTGCGGCGGAAACGGTCCGCCTGGCACATCAGCTGGTGGCCGTGGCGGCGAATCGCCGTAAGTGCCGCCAAATTGGGCCGCAACCGGCCCAGCCGCGAGCGTGGCGCCGATCACGACTAAGAGTGCGGCGATTCGAGCCATCACGGACTTGTTAGTGCAGGTTTTTGCTTTTGTGCAGTGGCCACGTTTTTGCGCAACGCCGGTTAACATGTGGAATGCGGCGAAAACGGGGGCGCCGGATGTACGCACCGAGGCGATTGATCGGCGACCATCCACGCGCCGAAGCCTGATCACTGATCGCCTGGATTCCAGGCCTTGTAATCTCCGGTCGCTTTTGGCCTGCGGCCTTGGGCCAGCATCGAACCGCTCGGGCGGCGTGCGGCCGGCGTTCCGGTCAGATTGGGCTCGTGCGGTTTTTCCCATCGATAAGTTTTTGCCGCTTCCAGTGTCGGCGGCGTATCCACGATATGGTGCAGCCAGCCGTGCCAACTTGGCGGAATCAAAGAGGCCTCGGCGAGCCCCTTATAGATCACCCAGCGGCGATCGAAACCAAGCGCGGGATCGATCTTGCCGTTCTTGGTCCGGTAATAGCGACTGCCAAATTCGTCTTCGCCGACGAACTCGCCGTACAGCCAGGTCCACAATTGCGTTCCGAAGGTCTGACTGTTCCACCAAGTGAACAAACGCAGCAGGAAAGTTTTCATTGATGGAGGCCTGACACCAAGTTCTTCAATAAGCCGCGCTGAATATCCGCCCGCACGAAGCTCGTATCGCGATTGGGAAGATGAGGCGTTAAAATAGTCATTGCCAGTTGATCGCGCGGCTGTCCAGAGCGGAACTCAAGGGCGATTGCAGCCGGCATTCCGCACGGTGGAATCGCGTTCAGACGTTCGCGACCGTTTGATATTCCTCGGTCTGACGCCGCAGACCAGCCCGCCACCGGAGACTTTGCAAGGCTTTATCGACAGCGAATTGTTACGCTGGGGCAAGGTGGTCAAATCGGCCGGCCTAGCGGGTACCGAATGATCGAGTGTCTAGCGGCGGTGTCCGAGCAGCGCCGCGACGATTTCATCCCACTCCGAGGATAATTCGTGCGTCGCCGGTTTGCGGCGCGCCTGTCGATACCAATAACGGGCATTGTCGAGATCGCCTTCAACGCGATGCAGATAGGCGTGCACCCAAGCGCAATCCTGATCGTGTCCATTCATAACGATGCGATGCGCTCTGTCCCAATTCTCGTTCGCCGCCCACCACATGGCTTGCAGCGCCGCAGAGGTGGCTGCAGGAGGCGTTTTCCCCTTAAGCGACTGCCTGAAGACGGCCGGGGTCATGCCGGAGAAACTCCTGTTACCACCATTTTTCCGGCGTGAACGATCCGGCGGCGCTCTCAATGATCGCGCCGAGCGCAAACAGCGCTTCCTCGGCAAACGGACGGCCAATAAGTTGCAGTCCAAGCGGCAAGCCCTGGCTGTCCAGCCCGGCCGGAGCGGAAATAGCCGGCAAGCCGGCCATATTCACCGTCACCGTGAACACGTCGTTGAGATACATCTCAATCGGGTCGGCCAGCCCTTTTTCGCCGATCGCAAAGGCCGCCGACGGCGTCGTCGGCGTCAGGATTGCCTCGACGCCTGCGGCGAAGCACGTCTCGAAATCCCGCTTGATTAGGGTGCGCACTTTTTGCGCCCGCAGATAATACGCATCGTAATAACCGGCGGAGAGCACGTAGGTGCCGATCATGATGCGCCGGCGCACTTCCTTGCCAAAACCGGCGGCGCGCGTTTGCTCGTACATTTCGATGATATCGCGCCCAGCAATTCGCAAGCCGTAGCGTACGCCATCGTAACGCGCGAGATTGGACGAAGCCTCCGCCGGGGCAACGATGTAATAGGTCGGCAGCGCATATTTGGTCATGGGCAGCGAAATCTCGACCAGTTCCGCGCCAGCCTCTTTGAGCCAGTCGGCGCCTTTTTGCCAAAGCGCTTCAATCTCGGCCGGCATGCCGGGCACGCGATATTCTTTGGGAATGCCGATGCGCATGCCTTTGACCGAACGGCCGATCGCCGCTTCGTAGTCAGGCACAGTAATATCGGCAGAGGTCGTGTCCTTGGGGTCATGGCCCGCCATTGCGCGCAACAGGATCGCGCAATCGCGCACTGTGCGGCCGAACGGTCCCGCTTGGTCGAGCGAAGAAGCAAATGCAACGATCCCCCAGCGCGAGCAACGGCCATAAGTCGGCTTTAGCCCGACAATGCCGCACAAAGCTGCCGGCTGGCGGATCGAGCCGCCGGTGTCGGTCCCGATTGCCCCGACACAGACACGAGCCGCCACCGCAGCAGCCGAGCCGCCCGATGAGCCGCCCGGAACCAGCTTGGTCTGCGCGCCGCGGCGCCGCCACGGCGACACGACCGGGCCGTAGCAGGACGTCTCATTCGACGAGCCCATGGCAAATTCGTCGGCGTTGGTTTTGCTGATGAGCACAGCTCCGTTGCGCCACAGGTTTGCAGTGACGGTGGATTCATAAGGCGGGACGAAATTATCGAGGATATGCGAGCAAGCGGTGGTGCGGACGCCTTCGGTACAGAATAAGTCCTTGATTGCCAGCGGCAGTCCCTCAAGCGGACCGCCCTCCCCTTTCGCGAGCCGCTCGTCCGACGCGCGCGCCATGGCGCGGGCACGCTCCGGCACTTCCATAACGAAAGCATTCAGCGCTCGCGCCTGTTCCACGGCGGCAAGATGAGCTTCAGCCAGTTCTGTCGCGGAAAACTCTTTCTTACGCAGCGCCTCGCGTGCTTGCGCTAGCGTGAGCGAGGTGAGATCGGTCATCCAGTTTTTGGATCGTCACAAAAGAACGGGTTTTGCTCGGTCGCCGAACTGCCCGTCGAAGAAGCTGACCGTTCTTTCACGCCGGCTTCCGATCGTAGCGGCAGCGGCTGCACCGGAAAGCCGGCAAACAACGCGTCAACGGCCGCCGGGTCGTCCGGCTGCAGCAGGCCCTGACTTTCCAGATAGGCGAGCCAGATCGCGTCTTGTTCGCATGCCAAGCACATCGTTTATTCCACCACTTTGGGAACAAGGAAAAAGTGATGTTCGTGCGCCGGCGCATTGGCGATTATTGCGTCGGGAATGCCGCCGTCGGTGATTTGGTCTTTCCTCATCTGCATCGTCATTGCCGTGACCGAGGTCATCGGCTCAATACCTTCAATCTCAACTTCCGCCAGCTGCTCGACGAAGGCGAGAATCGTGTTGAGTTCGCCGCGAAGGTTTTCAACTTCGCCCTCGGCGACCGCGATTCGGGCAAGATGGGCGACACGGCGGACGGTGTCGCTATCGACTGACATGAGCCGCTGCCTTACAGAGGTGCACGCGCGGTCCTATAGCAGAGGGCCTATCGCCCGCCAACAGCGCCGATCGAATTACCGGGCTCGACCGGAAGGGGCGGCCGCCAGCGCGGCATTTTCCGCGGGAATGCGGATCGCAAGAACTGCGGCATTGAGAATGGAGAAAACGAGCGCATAAAGCGGCAGTCCGAGCGCCAGCGGCACCGCCGCGATCTCGCCAGTCACCACCGTATAGTTTGGATGACGCAGCCATCGGTAAGGACCTCGCGCCACCAGCTTTTCCCCGGGAACGACAATAATGCGAATGGTCCAGCGACGTCCCAGCGTCACCAACACCCAAAACCGCCCGATTTGCAATATCACCACGATTGCGAAGAACAGCGGTTCGATCGGACGATCGTAGGCCAAGGCCCACATTCCGATCAGCCAAGCGGCGTGAACAAGCACAATCAGCAGAAGGTGAGATCGGCCGTATTCCACGCCGCCGGCGGCGAACAATCTGCGTTCGTTCTGTCTCGCCCACCACAACTCGGCGATACGCTGGAGCGTGAGAAAACCGAGAAGCGCCGCGCCCCAGCCGAATTCGATCACAGCTCCACCGCAGCGAAGTATGCGGAAAAACCCGGACCGAACGCCGCCAGCAAATGCGGGCCGCATGCTCCGCTCTGGATTGCGTGTTCCAGAACAAACAACACAGTCGCCGAGGACATATTCCCGTAACGGCGCAGCACCTCCCAGGAATGGCTGAGCTGGTCGCGCGTAAGCCCTAGCACCTCCTCCATCGTCTCGAGCAATTTGCGGCCGCCGGGGTGAAACAAAAAGCCGTTGAAATCGCCAGGCACAAGTCCGTTGCGTTCGAGAAAATCATTAAGCGCCGGCGCCAGCGCTTTTTTCATGAGCGACGGCAATTCCGGGCTGAGCACAATGCCGAAGCCGTCTTCCTTTATGTCCCATCCCATGATGTGCTCGGTATTTCCCCAGCACCATTCTCCGCTGGCCAGAATGCGCGGCCCTGCCCGCGAGCCATTTCTGGTATTGTGCAGCAACAGACCCGCAGCACCGTCGCCGAACAAGGCGGTGGAGACGAACATCGCGGGGCTCGGATCGTTGACGCGCAGACACAAGCTGCAGAGATCCACTGTCAGAAACAAGACCAGCGCGCCATCCTTGGCGTGAGCCAGACGCGCGGCGCGGGCAAGGCCCGCCACTCCGGCGCCGCAACCGAGCCCGAACATCGGCAATCGCTCAATCGTGGGCGCCAGTTTGAGCCTGTTAAGCAGCAGGGCGTCGAGGCTTGGAATGGCAAGTCCGGTGACCGTATTGGTCACGATCATATCGACGTCGTTGAGCGCAACTCCGGCCGCCTCCGTCGTTTTGACGGTTATTTCCTCAAGTAGGTCGAGCGCATGCCGGCGGAACGACTCGGTGCGCTCTTCCCAGCTATGCGGCCTTAAATACCACTCGATCGGTTCGCAGTTGTACCGGCACTCGATCCCAGTGTTGTCGTAGAGCTGCCACAGTTTGCTGAGCTGCGGAAAAAGTTGCTTTGCGTAGGCAGCGGCTTCCGATTGCGGCAAACGGAATGGCGGATTGGCCGTCGCAAGCGACAAGATTTCAACGTCAAACGCTGCCGCCAAGGCCCGCTGGCGTGCCGCGGACCTTACTACATCGAGCATGCAGGAGTTCCTTGGCGCTCACTACTGAGATGACTAACACCGAATTTCGCCGGATCGTCTGTATTCTCGTATAACGGCGTGGGCTCTGATTTATTCCCGTCAGGTTGTCGTCAAGCGGCGAGCGGCCTAGTTTACCGAAATGACAAAAAGGATGAGCCCGGTTCACATAATCGGGGGCGGGCTTTCCGGCTGCGAGGCCGCTTGGCAGTTGGCGCGCCGGGATGTTCCCGTCATCCTGCATGAAATGCGTCCCGCTCGCGGCACCGCGGTCCACAAGACCGCGCAATTAGCCGAGCTAGTTTGTTCGAACTCGTTCCGATCGGACGACGCGCAGGGCAGCGCCATTGGCCTCCTCCATGCCGAGATGCGTCGGCTTGAATCCCTGATTATGCACGCCGCCGACGGAAATAAGCTGCCCGCGGGCAGCGCGCTTGCGGTCGATCGCGATGGCTTTGCCGGGGCCATCACCGCGGCGCTCGATGCCGAGCCGCTGATCGAGATCCGCCGCGAAGAAATCGAGATGCCTCCCGACGATTGGGACAGCGTCATCGTCGCCACTGGTCCGCTGACCTCGCCGGCGCTCAGCGATGCGATCCGATCGCTGACCGGCGAAGACGCGCTTGCCTTTTTCGATGCTATTGCGCCGATCGTTTATCGCGACGCGATCGATATGGAGGTTGCATGGTTCCAATCGCGCTATGACAAGAGCGGTCCGGCCGGTTCGGGAGCCGATTACATCAATTGTCCGCTGGCACGCTCCGATTACGACAATTTCGTCGACGCACTGCTCGCCGCCGAGAAATCGTCATTTCGCGACTTCGAAACGGCGACGCCATATTTCGACGGCTGTCTGCCGATTGAGGTGATGGCCGAGCGCGGGCGCGAAACGTTACGGCACGGACCGATGAAACCGTTCGGGCTGACAAACCCGCATTGTCCAGTGGTCAAACCTTACGCCGTCGTGCAACTCCGCCAGGACAACCGCCTCGGCACGCTCTTCAACATGGTGGGTTTTCAGACCAAGCTGAAACATGGCGAGCAACTGCGCATCTTTCGGACTATTCCGGCTCTGGCCAAGGCCGAGTTTGCACGGCTCGGCGGCTTGCATCGCAATACGTTCATTAATTCTCCGAAATCATTGGATGGAACGCTACGGCTGCGATCAGAACCGCGGCTTCGCTTCGCCGGACAGATCACCGGCTGTGAGGGCTATATCGAGTCTGCGGCGATCGGGCTCCTGGCCGGCCGCTTCGCGGCCGCAGAGCGTCTTGGCGAAAATATAATTCCGCCACCGCACACCACCGCCCATGGTGCGCTGCTTGCCCACATCACCGGTGGCCATATCGAGACCATTGATGCGGGTCCGCGCTCGTTCCAGCCCATGAATGTCAATTTCGGCTTGTTTCCGCCGCTGCCACGGAGGCCGGCCAGAGATGCCGGCAGTGGCCGCGTACGCGGCGCGGACAAAAACGCCGCAAAGAAGCGGGCGCTTTGCACGCGCGCCCTCCATGATCTTGAAAACTGGCTGTCGGGTCGCCTTCCGGTTGCGGCGGAATGAGCATTCTTATGTTTATAAACATGTTATACCGTTGGCATGACGGGACCCCGCGAGGAACTCCCGAGCCACTGGCGAAGCACCGCCGTGCTCAAGCGCGACCTGTTTTCAACAATCGAGCGCGGGCGATTCCGCACTGAGCACGGCGAGGTCGATGCGGTACTCCGGCACCTTGATGAGGTGCCGTGGTGGGCCCGCCTGTTGGCGAATGAACTGTTCCGGCGTGAATGCCGTGCGCTTGCCGTCACCGGACCGCTTTCGATTGCGCCTCCGCTGTTGCTTGTCGGAGACAGATTTCTCGTGCGTGGCTGGATCGATGGCGTGCCGCTGCATATAGCCAAGCCTTACGGCGATGCCGGCTTTTTCCGCTCGGCAAAGACCGCGTTGCGGCTCCTGCATCGCGCCGGCATCACGCATAACGATCTGGCCAAAGAACAGAACTGGATCTACGCGCATGGCCGCGCCTATCTTACCGACTTTCAGCTTGCGGAATTCTTTTCGCGACGCAGCTTGTTGTTCCGGTTAGCGCGCTACGAGGACCTGCGCCATCTTCTCAAACATAAACGACGCTACGCGCCGGCTGCGCTGACGGCCGCGGAACGCCGTGTCTTGGGGCGTAAGACGCTTCTTACGCGGGTATGGATGGCCAGTGGCAAGAAGCTTTATTACGCGATCACGCGAGGATTGAATTTCACTGACCGCGAGGGTCGCGGCGTCCGCTTCACCCGGCAAGCCCCGGCGATCGCGGCGCGGTTGCGCGCGCATCCGCGCGTTGGCGACGTTGCGATCGTAGCTTTTCCCGATCGCCGCACCGGCACCGGACTTTACGCGTTTGTCGAGGCCAACGCCGCCGAAAACGAATTGCTCGAATTTCTGGGCAATGCCAAGCCCGAGCATTTGCAGGTGGTGCAAAATCTGCCGCGCGACAAGCAAGGCGAAATCCGCAGCGAAATTCTTGAGCTGGTAGCCATGAACCAACTTGATTTGATTGATACGCTGATCGGAACCGAGGCCGAACGCGCCATCGTCTCCCATATCGTCTCTGGCAGACGTAATTTGCGTGACCGTTTCGCCTTTTGACTTTCGGATGAATTTGGCTCAACCGGCTGCGGCCTGCTGAGCGAGTGCCCCGGCAAAGATTTTTCTCAAATTTTGCCGCCGCGGGAACGGAGGAAGGCCTGCGGGCGTTCTTTGCGCGAACGCGGGGTAAAATTTCGGCATTGCGTTTGCCATCCAATCCACCTCGCGTTCGCACCATTCCGGTGTTGAGGCCACCGTAAGGGGTGTCGCTGCCAATTCACGCACTTGGATTCACGCACTTGGAGATGCCCGAAAACTATTGGGAGCGTGTCATGCCTACTACGCAATCCAGATCCGACAGTTCTCTTTCCGGCAACTTTATCCAGCAGTTCGAGCAAGCCCAGGAACAAGCCAAATCGGTGTTCGCAGCTCAAAAAGAACTTCTTGAGGCTCTTGAGCAGATCAACGAGCACTGGTTCGCGCGCGCTAAATCAGAAGCTGAGTTTGCCACCGCCATGGCCAATAAGCTCGCAGCTGTACGGTCCATGCCCGATATGACCTCCGTCTATCAGGACTGGTTCGGTCAGCGCATGCAACGATGTGTCGAGGATAGCAATCACGTATTAGCCGATGTCCAGAAACTCATCCGGACTGGAAGCCGCCTAGCTCAAAACGGCAACGGCCGCGGCTGAGCAATCAGCCCGTCAACCGATTTGGATTGCGTGCGGCGCGCCAAATCAACCACTGGCGCCCCCACGGCGAGAGCGCTTTTGGCGAGAAAATGTCGTAACGTTCCAAGCGATCGAGTGATCTGCGCACCGGTGCCATCGGAAGAAATGCAGGCAGCGCCTGCTGAGGCAGCACGCGCAAGTTATTCGTGGCGATGGCGAGATGTTCCCGCGCCAAATTGCGCAAATCGGCCGCGGCTTGGTTGAGTGCCGGCGACGAGCGACGAGCAAACACATCTGCGGCATCCGCCCCGTGGCGATCAAGCAGCTCGACCGGCAGATAGAGTTGCCGGCGCGCCGCATGTCCTGGCAACGCCACCAACAGTTGCGTCAGGGTGTACGCTATCCCCGCTGGCCGAGCGGCTTCCGCAGCGTCGACGCCAAGAATCTGCGCCGCCATTGCGATCAAAGCCGATGCGGTTTTGAGCGCGTAGTCTTCGAGTTCAGCGATGGTTCGCATCGGTTCGTCATAAAGATCGAAACGGCGCGCCTCGAGTAGCGCCAACATTGCATTCACCGGCAACCGATAGTGCTCAATCGCATTCAGGAGCGATGCGGCCACCGGGCTCGCCATCGCCTCACCGTGGCGTTCGCCCTGAAGAACTTCGCGCCACCACTGCAGCCGGATTTCTCCCAGCGCCGCTTCACGCGCGCGACTCCGCACATGCGCGGCTTCGACGCTAAAGGCATATAACGCATAAAGCGCATCGCGATCATATGCGGGCGCGAATAGGGTCGCGATAAACCGATCGCGATCAGCGTTGCGCACAAGCTCGGCGCAAAATGAAACTGCATCTTGCATGATGCGACCGTAAGATCATGCGATGGCGATAAGCCCCGCGCCAACTCGGCGGCCTTCCATCAACATCACGTTATAGGTACGCACCGCGGGTCCGGTTGTCATCGCGTCGAGTGAGACGTGGACTTCGCGAAATCGCGCGTGTAACTCATCTGGCGGCCGCCATTGCGCGGTGCCGCTGCCGATAATGAAAAAGTCCAAATCGGTAGTCGTGGCGAAGACGCGCGACAACGTCTCGTTTGTAACGTCGCCAGGATGAACGACCGGCCAGGCCCAAATGCCCTGCGGCAAACAAAGCACCGAGCCGCGATGCGACATCCCCCCGAAGCGAAAGCCACCCGCGCCATGCGCGTCGATCGGGACCTGGCGTGGTAGATGGGGCTCGTCCACTAGGGCATGATCCGGAAAAGTGGAGACCGGTTTTCCGCCTGCGCGAAGCCGTCGTAACGGCTCATCTTTTCGCGAGATGCCTGGTGGGCGAAGGCAGGTCCGAACAGATCATGCTCCACCAAAAACCCGGAACAACAACTGAGTTACCCGAAGCAATCACGCTCTAGCGCCGTGCTTTGGCGCGCTGCGGCGAAGCCGTCGCGGACGAAAGCGGCGCTGCCACGGGTGCCGTCGGCGGCGATTCCGGTTCTTCGGCTCCGCCGGCACGGCCGCGGCCTACGCCGAGATAAATCAAAATCGGCGAAGCAATGAACACCGACGTATAGGTACCGACAAGCACCACACCGAACATCATTGTAGCGGTGAAGCTGTGAATTGCTTGACCGCCGAACAAAAATAACGCCAGAAGCGACATGGCCACCGTGACGTGAGTGACGATCGAGCGCGATAGCGTGGCATTGACCGACGCATTCAGCAGGTCCGGCATCGGCATGCGCTTGTAGCGGCGAAGCATTTCACGGATACGATCGTAGATTACGACGGTGTCGTTAAGCGAATAGCCTAAGATCGTGAGCAAGGCCGCGATGCTGGTGAGATCAAAATCGATCCGCGTGAGCGACATGAAACCGACGGTGAGCACAATGTCGTGCACGTTGGCGATCATGGCGCCGAGCGCAAACTGCCATTCGAAACGGAACCAGAGATAGATCAGGATCGCCATGATCGCCAAAACCAGACCGATCGTGCCGTAGGCCAGAAGCTCGGTGGAAACGCTGGGCCCCACGACCTCGACCCGCCGGTAGTCCACGTCATTGCCCAGCGCGTTGCGAACCTTCTGCACCGCGGCCTGCTGCGCTTCATCGCCGCCTGGCTGTTCGGAGATGCGGATCAGCACGTCGTCTGGTGCGCCGAATTGCTGCAGCTGAAATTCACCAAGTTGCAGCGACCCGATTGTCGCGCGCATCTTGGCGAGATCGGCCGGTCCGGCTTTGGTCTGCACCTCCATCAGCGTACCGCCGATAAAATCGATGCCGAAATTCAGCCCGTGGAAGAAGTACAGCAGAATCGCCGCGATCGACAGCATCGCCGATACGGGAAAGCTGATGCGCCGAAAGCGCATGAAATCGAATTTGGTATCGTCGGGAACGATGCGTAGGAGGCGCACGGTCAGGCTTTCAGGTAGGAATTATTACTGTGAGGCATGAACTGTTCCGATAAACACTCCGCACGGCGCGATCATGCTCATATCGGCACAACGCGGGGACGCCACAGGCGCACCCAATAGGCGACGATCAGCCGGGTCAAGGTAAAGGCCGTGAACAAAGTGGTGATAATGCCGATGCCAAGCGTCACCGCAAATCCACGCACCGGCCCGGTGCCGATATAGAACAAAACCGCCGCCGCAATGAAGGTGGTGATGTTCGAATCCAGAATAGTGGCAAGAGCACGCGAAAAGCCGGCGTCGATCGCATTGATTGCACTGCGGCCGGCCCGCACCTCCTCGCGGATGCGCTCGTAGATCAGCACGTTCGAATCCACCGCAATACCGACCGTCAGCACGATGCCGGCGATGCCCGGAAGCGTCAACGTGGCGCTCAGCAGCGACAGTACTCCGAAAATCATCGCGACGTTCACTGCGACCGCGATATTGGCGAACAGCCCGAACAATCCGTAGGTCGCGAGCATGAAAATGACTACCAGCGCGGCGCCGACATAGGCGGCGTGCTCGCCGGCATTGATCGAGTCCTGGCCGAGGCCGGGCCCCACGGTGCGTTCTTCGATGATCGTCAGTGGTGCCGGCAGCGCGCCCGCGCGCAACAGAATGGCGAGGTCGTTTGCGGACTGAACTGTGAAATTGCCGGAAATCTGTCCGGAGCCGCCCAAGATCGGCTCGCGGATGACCGGCGCCGAGATCACCTTGTTGTCGAGCACGATGGCGAACGGCTTACCCACATTGGCCTGCGTCACCTCAGCGAATTTGCGCGCGCCTGCAGAATTGAAGCGGAAATTCACGACCGGTTCATTGGTGCGCTGGTCGAACCCGGGTTGCGCGTCGGTGAGATCGGCGCCCGAAACCAGCACGCGCTTCTCAATTAAATATTTCTGGCCAGGCGTTTCGCCGGGCAGGATCTCGGAATCGGCCGGATGGGCCTGCTCCGCCTGATCGGGCGGCATCGACACGTCGACCATCCGGAAGTCGAGCTTCGCCGTCTTGCCGAGGATTTCCTTCAGCCGGGAAGGATCCTGCAGGCCCGGCACCTGAACGAGTATGCGATCGGTGCCTTCCCGCTGGATCGTCGGCTCGACCAGGCCGAGTTCATTGACGCGGCGCTCGACGATCTGGATCGATTGATCGACGGCCTGGCGCACCCGCTCGGTGATGGCGGGCTCGGTGGGGCTCAGCGTGATGGTGCTGCCGTTCGCGCTCACCGTAATGGTGCGCTGCCCAGTGCTGCCGGCAAAGCCGGAGAGCGGCTGCGACAGCTCCCGCAGCTTGGCGAGCGCCGTATCGATGTCGGTATCGCGCGTGATGTGCACTTCGACGCTATTGCCGCGGATGGCGCGGCCGGTGAATGGAATGCGCGCCTGCCGTAGCACACGCAGCACATCGTCGTTGATCGACTGCAATTGCTCCTTGCGCACCGCCGCCGAATCGACCTCCAGCAACAGATGCGAGCCGCCTTGCAGGTCGAGCCCGAGCACGACGTGGCGCTGCGCCCAGCCCGGCCAGTGCCGGATCACGTTCTCCGAAAAGAAATTGGGCAAGGCGCAAAGGCATACGGCGAGAGCTATGAGCAGAATTGCCGCTGCCTTCCAGCGCGTGAAAAATAACATGGATTAGGTTTTCCTTACTTTGCAGCGCCGTTCAGTTCGCGCGTCCTTTCCTCCTCCGCGATTCAATCACCGGACAGGTCAAGCTGCCTTGTCGTCCTTTACCGGCTCGCCTTTCGCGCGCACGTCGCTGACCATGGCGCGCACGTGTCGCACCCGCACGCCATCGGCAATTTCAATTTCGATATGATCGTCATCGATGACCTTTGTGACCTTGGCAACCAGACCACCATTGGTCACGACGGTGTCGCCGCGTCGCAAGGCTTTGATCATCGACTGATGCTGTTTCGCCTTTTGCTGCTGCGGCCGCAGGATCAAGAAATACATGATTACGATGATCAGGATCAGCGGCATGAATGACGTGATCATGCCGGTTGAATCGCCGCCAAACAGGCCGCTTTGCGCGAATGCGGGCGTAATGAACATTGTTCCTCCAAAAGCCGCGTGAAAAGGGGGCCGCAAGAAAAGGCGCGCCGCTTGGCACGATGGGCCGATTTCGCGCGCAAAATTGGCGCGGACTATAGCCGCCGTTGGCTCAATTGCAACGTGGCGGAAGCCCGCTTTAGCCCCTCATCCTCCTCGGCTTGCCGCCGCTTGCCCGCCCGGCTAAGGGAAGGCCGCAAGTCGGTGCAAAGATGGCCAAATCTCCGGCGCGACCAAGCAAGACATCGCCCAACAAGGCCGCTCGCGCGGGCACCGACAAAGCCCAAGCGCGCGGCGGCGACGCCGCGCTTCTCGCCCGCATCGCCGGTGCGCTTGAGCGCTTGGCGCCGACTACGTCGGCGGCGACCGACTTTGCCGCTGCCGAAGCCTTCGTGTGGCACCCCGAGGGCCGAAGGCTGACGCCGGTCCGACGCGTCAATCGCGTCGAGATGACCCTTCTCAAAGGGATCGACCGCGTCCGCGATCTATTGGTCGAGAACACCGAACGCTTTGCCCGCGGGCTGCCGGCCAACAACGCGCTTTTGTGGGGCGCACGCGGGATGGGGAAGTCGTCGCTGGTGAAAGCCGCCCACGCCGCGATTGGCCAAGCCAATCCCGCCGCCGGATTGAAACTCATTGAAATCCATCGTGAAGACATCGAGTCGCTGCCGGAACTCATGAGTCTTTTACGCAAAACGCCGCAGCGGTTCATCGTTTTTTGCGACGACCTGTCCTTCGACGCCGAGGATACCTCCTATAAATCGCTGAAAACGATGCTCGAAGGCGGAATCGAGGGACGCCCTGAGAATGTGATTTTTTACGCGACCTCAAATCGGCGGCACCTGATGGCGCGCGATATGATGGAAAACGAGCGCACTACCGCGATCAATCCCGGCGAGGCGGTCGAAGAAAAAGTATCACTGTCAGATCGCTTCGGGCTCTGGCTCGGTTTCCATCGCTGCAGCCAGGACGAATATCTCGCCATGGTCGAAGGCTACGTCGCCCATTATCGGGTGCCGTTCGACGGCGCCGAACTACGCCGCGAAGCTCTGGAATGGGCGACGACGCGCGGCGCGCGCTCCGGCCGCGTGGCGTGGCAATACGTTCAGGATCTGGCCGGTCGGATGGGCGTGCGCATCACAGAGGACAGATGACGGAGGTCAGATGTCGGATAAAAATTTTCCGACATCTGTCATCCGACATCCGTCAACTGAATCACGCCCCACTCAAATATTGCGACGGATCAACCGGCGTCGCGCCCTTGCGGATTTCGAAATGCAATTGTGGCGAGGTGACACTGCCGGTCTGACCGGCATGCGCGATCACTTGGCCGCGTTTCACGGTCTCGCCGCGCTTGACCAGGATGTCGCTGGCATGCGCGTAGGCAGTGACGAAGCCATTGGGGTGGCGAACCAGAACCAGATTGCCATAGCCCTTCAGCTCGCTGCCGGCATAGGCCACGACGCCGTCTTCCGCGGCCTTGATCGGCGTGCCCTCCGGCACCGCAAGATTGATGCCGTCATTCTGCACGCCGTTCGGCTTGGGTCCGAACGCCGCGATGACGCGGCCACGCACCGGCCAGCGGAATCCAGGCAGGCTGCCGGCGGGCTCCGCGCTTTTCACGGCATCCTGACTGGACATTGCCGGTGCGGGTTCCACCACGCGCGCGGTTTGCGCCGAATCCGCCATGGCGACATTGCCGGTCGGTGGGGAGGCCGATGCTTCGACGCGCCCCTGGGTCGCCTGTGACGCCTCCTTGATATCTGGAATTGTAATGCGGTCGCCGGCCTTGAGCTTGGCATCGACGGCAAGGTCGTTGGCCCTGGCGATCACCGTGACCGGCTTGTGGTAAATGCTCGCGATGCTGTGGAGGGTTTGACCAGCCCTCACGACGTGGACCACCGCGGGAGCAACGAGCGCGCTGCGCCGCGTCGAGGCCGCTGGCTGGACCGATGCGGTCCGGGCCGGCGCGGCCGCCACCGCTGGCGAGCGATACGAGGGCGGCGCGGCGGTACGTGCCGCTCCATTCGCATCCGGCTGATACCCCCCCGCGCTTCGACCATAAGCGGACGCGCCATCATCGGCATTGGCCAAATGCGGCAGCGGTGTTGCTTCGATATGGCTCGCCAATGCGCTCTGGGCGCCGGGGCCGGACGCGTCGCTGCGCGAAGGGATTGAGTTCGTCGAACCGAATAAGTCGCCGAAGCGCGTGGAATCGGCGCAGCCTGCGACCCCTAATCCGATTAACGAAATGGCAACCAGTTGCGGCCAGATGGCCGTCCGAGGCGATACGCGCATGGTTACTCACTCGCACGCAATACAAGGACGAGCGAATAAACAACCTTGCGGTAAACAGGGTTTTAAGCGCCGGAAGATATTTCGAAATAATTGATTGTGTGTCTTTGCCGCTACAATTCCCGCGCCTGGCCCGATAATAGCGGCACAAATCGCACCGCAATAAGCTCTTCGCGGGTTAATCCGCCGCCCGGACGTTTGGTGAGTTTGACCAAGTACTGCGCGTCATGGCGCGGTCCGACGGGCAGCACCATCTTGCCCTCCTCGGCAAGCTGCGCCACCAGCGCCTCCGGAACCTCTTCGGCCGCAGCCGTAACCATGATGCGATCGAAGGGCGCCAAATCCGGCGCGCCCGCCATGCCGTCGCCGACACGGACCGTGACGTTGGCACAACCAAGCGCCTTAAGTCGCTCGCTCGCGGTGTCGGCAAGGGTGCGGTAGCGCTCGATGGTCACCACTTCGCGCGCCAGGCGCGACAGAACGGCGGCCTGATAGCCGGAGCCTGTTCCGATTTCGAGGACGCGATGCTGCGGACCGACCTCGAGCTGTTCGGTCATATAGGCCACGACGAAGGGCTGGCTGATCGTTTGCCCACACTCGATCGGCAGGGCCTGGTCGGCATAGGCGTTCTCGACGAAACCGGCGGCGACAAAGTTCTCCCGTGGTACTTCCTCCATGGCGCGAAGCACGGCTTGATCGCTGATCCCGCGTCGGCGCAGCGCAAGTTGGAATTCCATGCGCTCAACGTCGTCAGCGGCTGGCTTTGCGGCCACGGTCGCCTCGCTTGGTCTCTTACTGCCGTCGCTTTTTAGCACTCCGCCAGCTCTGTTACACTCTGCCGTATATCGTGAACCCCGCTGCCGATCAGCTCGTGGCAATTATGTTTCCTCGGCCGGAGGCGGAACCAAGGGCCGTCTCGGGCGTTGGGGCGCAAGTACGGGGTCCCGGGTAATGACTCAGGGGAAGGTTGCTGCGAGTAAGCGCGTTCTCATCGTCGAGGATGAGCTGATGATCCGCATGCTGCTTGAAGGCATGCTCACGGATCTCGGTCACAGTGTCGCAGCGGAGGCAGGCGGCCTCGATGAGGCAATTTCGCTGGCGAAGCAGGGGGAATTCGATCTCGCGGTGCTTGATGTCAATTTAAATGGCACGCCGGTGACGCCGGTCGTTGAGATTCTCGTCGCGCGCGGCGTGCCGTTTATTTTCGCGAGTGGATATGGTCAGCGCGGCCTGCCCGAAGCCTATCGGACGGCGCCAATCCTGCAGAAGCCGTTTCAGGCCGACGCGCTTGAGAAAGCGATCCGAGCCGTTGCCGACGCGGCCTAAATCTTTTTGGCGAAAAGTTCAGCGAGCTTGGTCATGGTCGGCTCGTCGGTGATGTCGATCCGCAGCGGCGTGAGCGCGATGCAGCGCTCATCAAGCACCGCAATGTCCGTTCCATGCTCCGCCTGAAATGGGCTTAAGCGTGAATAGGCGATCCAGTAATAGGGATTGCCGCGGCCGTCGACGCGCTTGTCGATGTGCAAGCGTTCCTGACGGCGCCGGCCGAGCGGCGTGACCACGACGCCTTTGACCTCTTCCGGGCGGCAATCGGGAAAGTTGACATTGATCAGCACGCCCTCGCGCACGCCGCCGGCCAGCACACGCCGAATAATCTCGGGCGCAAAGTGCACTCCCGTTTCCCAGAACGGCGGCTGCTCGCTGCGCGATTTGTACGATTGCGACAGAGCGATCGAGGGAATGCCGAGCACGGCGCCTTCCATGGCGCCAGCGACTGTGCCTGAGTAAATCACGTCCTCGCCGACATTGCGCCCGCGATTGACGCCGGACAGCAGCAGATCGATTTGCTTTCCTTGGAGCACGTGGCGCACGCCCATGATCACGCAATCGGTGGGCGTGCCGCGCACCGCGAACTTGCGCTCATCCACCTGGCGCAGCCGCAGCGGATCGTTGAGCGAGAGCGAATGGGCGACACCCGATTGATCGTGCTCCGGCGCCACCACCCAAACATCGTTTGACAGCGCGCGGGCGATCTCCTCGCAGGTGTCGAGGCCCGTCGAATGAATGCCGTCGTCATTGGTGACCAGGATGCGCAATGGAATTCCTCTCAAAGAGCGAGTAGTGAATGGCGAATAGGGTTTCTCGCTACTCGCTACTCGCTACTCGCCTTTCGCAATCTTCTTCATTCCGCCCATATAGGTCTGCAACACGTCGGGAACGGCAATCGATCCATCGCCGTCTTGATAGGTCTCCATCACCGCGATCAACGCGCGGCCCACGGCGACGCCCGAGCCATTGAGCGTGTGGATGTTTTGGACATTGCGGTCCTTGCCGCGATAGCGCGCATTCATGCGCACCGCCTGGAATTCGGCGGCAGCTCAAATCGATGGC
>Ga0187819_10000188_pt1 | contig 29312 bp, 23 predicted proteins | sample NC_wetland_sal_i_15_FD_132411 | JGI IMG/M metagenome (GOLD analysis project Ga0187819, IMG submission 132411) | Wetland sediment microbial communities from Neuse River Estuary, North Carolina, USA - SO4_4 | ecosystem: Environmental > Aquatic > Freshwater > Wetlands > Sediment | place: USA... | reverse complement strand
GGAATGAAAACGGCGAGCATCAACAAGTACGCCGTCATTCCAATGTTGAGATCGACCGGGCTTACGTGAAAGGACTTTCCCATGTCAGGGAGCGCCGTGGCGATGACGGTGCCGTCCAGGTTCTCCATGAAAAACGCCGTGGCAACCAGAATGGAGATCGTTTTTGAGTTTTGAGTGAGAAACGGCATTATTTTGGTTGGCCCGAGCAAATTTCCACAAAAATTTGATCGCAAATGCGCGAGCATGGATTTCCGCAACCGCGCCGCGCAGTCCTATTTGGATGCGCCCTACTTTGCATTGGCAACATCTGGGAGGGGAATCGCCTCAACCGGAAATGACATGGGGTATGGCTGGTAGGGATAAACTTTGTCTTTTTTCGCTTTCAGGTCCATCAAAATGCGGTCTTCGCAGGCGACGTCTTCCTTCAGCGACCAATCCGGGCGGAGCTTGTAGATGATGGTCGACGTCCACTGTCGGGTATACGTTTTCGGATCGTCAAAAGTGAGAGTGTTCTCAAGCGTGTCATGATCCACGCGGCGAATGCGCTCGACGACGTGGAGCGCGTCGCTGTGCGGATGTCCCGCAGTGTCCAGCCAGCTCTTGTCTGTCAATCCGACGATGTCCACGATCAGCGTGTCACCCTCCCAGTGGCCGATGGAATGCCCCATCCAGGAGGGATCAAGGTCCTCCGGGTGGCCTCGCCCGTCTATCCAAATTTGCTGGATGGCGTTGCCGGTTTCAAAGAGCACGAGCACGCGGGCCTTGTTTTGCAAAATTTCGAAGGGGCCCACATGGTTCATGAGGCGCGGAACTCCGTACGGCGCGCAACTCGTCAGATATGGATCCATATTGTCGTCATTGGCGCGCCCGAGCGGCCCCGTCCCGCAGCCCACCAGTTCGCACCGCTTTGCCGCCCACGGCTGCATCGGGGGAGGCGCCTCGGGAGAGAAGTTGTACGGCAGGAAGCCCTTGGGAGTTCTCGGCGGGGACCAGATTCCGGTCAGGTCGGGCGTCGAGGCGGAAGTCTGTGGAGGAGCGGCGCGAAGTGCGGTTGCGATCTGTGGCAACCATCCAAACGGCAACGCAAACGCTGCCGCAGCGGCCAAGATCGAACGCAAGACCCACCGTTTCATTTATAAGACTCCGTTCCTAAGAGTTCACACGCTAGCAAAAAATTATCGTTGCGCGACTATTCGTGTCGACCCTTGGCGGTTCCGCGCACGGATGAAGAAAAACAGCAAGCGGTCAGTAACCGGGAGGATCGACTGTGACAACCTGGCCGCGGGGCATGGTTACTTTCACTGGCCTCAGGCTTTTCATTCCGTTGACGATGGGAACACTCTTCTTCTCGGGATGCCCGTAAATCGTGACCTGGTCCCCTGGTTTGAACGTGCTGTGGCTCCATCCGACGCCGCGGCTCATGACATTCGGCGGGTGGAATTCCACAGCCCAGGTTTCGACTTCGCCCTTGTCATTTTTCACGTCGAGAAGCAGTAGCGGATGTGGGTTCTGCCAGTCGAATTCCTTCACCGTCCCCGTGATGGTTCCCCATGCATCGACGTCCCACCGCGAGGCGCCGTGATGCGCGAAAACGCCAGAGGAAAGGAAGCCGTAGCCGAAAAGCATCAAGAAAATGGCTAACGTTTTGTACTTCATGCCGCCACCCCCGCACGTCTCGTCGATGGACAAACTTTACGTGTCCCGCACATTTTTGTAAAGAGATCGGAGGATAAGCTGGGGGTGAGTTCGATTCTGGAAGGAGGGAAAATCTGCCCCCCTAAAAGCGGGCAGCCTCTACAAGACCTGCGGCCCAAAACGGTTTTTGTAGCGGCCGTTCCGTCCCGCGAATTTCGAGGCGGAACGGGCAGATTCAATTTCAATTTGGATCAGGCCGTGTGTGCGTGGCAGAAGGTCTTGTCTACTTCGTCTCCACCATCTGGCTGGGAGCCGATACCAGGCTGGCCATATGAATGATCAGACGTCGTTTCGATATACTGGAGAGGTTCGTGAATTCAATTCCCATGCCTTCATCGACAGTCGAGTGGCGAACAACTCCCTCCAACGCGATGTCCGTGTGCCCGGCGCGCAGAGTGAAAGTAAGTTCCGATCCAACTGGAAGAGGGTCCGGGTCCACGACAAAGACTCCCTCCAGGGTCAGGTCCCGAATGGGCGCACAACGGTCGCCATAGGTGACTTGATTTTGCGGCTTGCCTTGAAATCGCGTTGAAGCGCGTCTGTCCTTTGCCGTCATTGTCTTAGTTTTCCTCTGGTATCAGTTGAATAATAATCGCAGATTTGTCAGCTCAAAGCCTCCCATTTCATTTCCTCGTGTGACGAGAATCTCACTCCGGACATCTGGCAGAAGTCGAAGCCATTCAGAGACTTACGCTTCTTGGCGGGACTCGCACACGAAGGAGGTCGATTTACGGTTGAATGCTATTTTGGGTTTTGGCCGGATCGTGGCTGCGGGCGTTCGGCGTCAATTTCCGGATGACAAATTCCTGAAGGAGATTGGCGGCGGCGGACGCGCCAATCTCGAAGGCCGCGTTTTCAAACGTCAACGCCGCACCTTCGCGATCTTGCGGCGGATAGTACAGGTTGGAAATCCCGCCCGCGGCGAGGCTTCCGAGGATGTTGGAATAGTTGGCCTGCCAGCGTCCGTTGTCGCCCTTGCAGATCACGGAATTGGCGATGGCATAGAGAATGCGCGATCGCGCGCTTCCGGTTCCCTTGTAGAAATAACGGGGATCCTGTTTCAAGAGCGAAGGCAGGATGGCGCTTCCAATGAACGTGCTGGTCACGACGTCGGCGTAATCGGCGCCGTAGCGCTTCCCGTAACCTTGCGCGCCCTGCCCGTATCCGCTGAATGTATTGTTCGCCTGTTGCGCTCCCGCAATAGCCCCGGTCAGAAGGAAAGTGACCGGATCCACCGTGGACTTCCAGGCCAGCTCAAATTTTTGCTTCGAGTTGAGCGGAGCGGCATTCGGCTCGTAGCTGACGTAGAAATTCGGAATGAATCCGAGCACGCGCTGCTTCTCCTCCTCCTTGATCTGCTCCTCCGCTACTTCCACGCGCGGGACGACGACGCTCACCTCCGTCCTTTCCGTCGCGAGCGTCATCTCGATCCGAGAGGCGAAATAGTTCTCTCCCTCTTGCAGCGTTCCAGACAACGCCTGCGCCGCGAAGCCCTCGGCCGTAATGGTCAGCCGAAAAGGCCCTGGAGTGATATTCGCAAAGGTGAATTGCCCGTCGTCGCCGGACAGTGCGTCTTGCTTTGCGGGGCGATCTTCACGTGTAAGTTCCACGCGCGCTCCGGCCACGGCTGCGCCGCTGGGATCAACCACCGTTCCGCTGATGCTTCCAGCCGCTCGTGGAACAGAGAGCTCCTGTCTGGTTGCAGATCCTGCCTCGGGAGAAATCTGCTGAGACTGCGCGAGTGCCACAGATCCGCAAACGAGCGCACACAGGACCAGCCATAGGAGGCTCATGCCGCGAATGACCGGGCTCCGGACGTTCAGGCCCGAAGATTCCTTGAACGAGTCCATTTGCGCAGAACTCACGGTTATGACTTATAGCCTTCCTTCCCTGTTCCCTCAATCTTTGAGTGCACGCAGGTGGTTAAGGTTGTGCAACCCTTTTGATCTCAATCTGCCGCCCTAAGCCCCGGTTGATTCGTTTTCGGCATTTTGCGCTTCGGCGCCCGGCTGCTGCTGGTCCGTCGTTGTTCCTTAATTTGTTTAGCGGCGATAATCCCGATCAGAAAACAATTCAGTTTGGCGGAAGTTTATGTCCTCGTGATCTGCCGCAGGTGTGATCCTATTCCTGATGGGCCTTTTTCTTAAGATTGGAGCGGCAATTGCCGGCGTGCCACTTCAACAAGCCTGCGGCCACAGCGCCACTTGACCATCCCGCACGCTTGGCCGATCATTCTTCCATGTCCCCATCCACCGAAGACGATTTGCGCCATTTGCGCCGCTGCATCGCCCTGGCCAGCCAGGCTCGCAATGCCGGACAGCATCCTTTCGCCGCCCTGGTGGTGGACGAGAATGGCGAAGTACTGATGGAAGCGCAAAATCAGTCGCGGCCTCCTGATGGAGATCCCACGCAGCACGCCGAATTGCTTGCAGCCAGCAGGGTGGCCAAAATATTTCCGCCCGAGCGCCTGGCCAAAGCGACTCTCTACACCAGCGCGGAACCCTGTTGCATGTGCGCCGGAGCGATTTATTGGGCCAACATTGGCCGCGTGGTTTATGCGCTATCCGAGCACAGGTTGCTCATGCTTACTGGCGCCAACGCGGAGAATCCCACATTTTCCTTACCTTGCCGCGAGGTCTTCGCCCGCGGCCAGCGGCGCGTGGAAATCGTCGGGCCCTTGCTGGAAGATGAAGCCGCGAAGCCGCAAGAAGGATTTTGGACCTGATTGTCTTAAATCTCGCCACCCAACTTGCCATAGAGCCAAATCCCCGCGCGAAAATATCAACCGCTTACCAGTGGAATACGTTCCACATGTCGTCGATGAAGGAAGGGTCTGATACTTCGCCGTCGAGCCAGTCGACCGTCTGTTTCTGGCGTTCCCAGGACGCGCTGTAGTCGAAACCGGACTGCGCCTTAATTTCGGCGACCGCCTGCGTGTCGTCTTCCGTCATCCAGCGATCCACGTAGTCGAAAAACGCGGGATAATTCCAAACGCCCTCACCGCTCAGCAGATGAACCGCGAGGGCTTCGCCGACCCAGGAAACGGATGTGCAGCATCGGCGATAGGCTTCTCCCAATTGTTCGCCGGGCGGAGTGAGAATCTGCCAGGTGGATGGCTGCGATTGCTCGTATGGGCCGTACAATCCCGGGCTCACCGGCGTTCCATCCGTATGCACGCCGTAGTGCCCGCCATAAATCACAGTCGCGCCCTGCCACGCCTGCTGGTAAGTTCCAGCGGGCGGCAGATTTTTAATGTAGAGGGTCTGCATGTCCTCGCCGAATTTATCAGGGTACGTCGCTGACACGTTCTTCATTCCCGAATCATTCAACAGAATACCCGCAAAGATGATTGGCAATTTTCTGCCGCTGCGGTGTCCTCCAAACGCCGGCCAGCCGTAGCCCGCCTGCACGCAGCCGTAGAGATCTATGCCGTACTGCACGAAATAATTCGTGAGATTGGCTTTCTGGTCGGCGGGAAAATTCAGCGTCAGCAAGAGCGAAGCGTAGGAATCGGCGAACGCGACGTGCTGCCCGTAACTTGGCATGTATTCCGCCGGCGCATCGAAGAGAAATGCGTTGGTGTCGATCCACGGCCTCCGAAACAAGGCTTCATATTGGGCGAGTGTCGGCGTACTAGACGGATTTGGAGGAACAAGGGAGGGCAGAAGATTTCTTTGCAAGGCACCCGCGTGATAAATCGTCTGCGTCCGGTCGCAATACGATGGGCGAAACGCATCGGCAGAAGGCGCTGACGCAAGAACGGTGAGAACGGACGCGGATGCCACAGGGCTGGCGCTCATGTCCGAAGCGCGCATGACCTCCGGGGCGGAATGGATCGTCGCCAGGCTGATGGTCGAGACCAACGAATCTCCGGGATTCAGGGTAATCGGCGGGTAGGAACGCAGGGTCCCGTCAAACCACCAGGATTCGTCGGTGCCGTCATTCAACCGGGAATCGAATCCGCTTTTCCCGTTGCTCGTTGGCAGATTTTTGACCGAGCCGTTTAAGTAGGGCGAAGAAGTCGTCGGCTGCGGACTGATCGCCGTAATTGTGACCGGCCCTACGACGTAGTAATCCCCGTTCACGAATTGGCCGACAGGAACCGCGCTGCTGAAGGTCCAGGTGATTCCGTCCTTGGTGATGGAGGAAGCGCTGCCCGAGACCGGTCCTGGCGCGGTGATTGCGACCGATGCCGAGGCGGACATGCTGGCGTCGGCGGCGCTGGTGGCAGTGACCGTGAAATTTCCCGCACTATTTCCCGCGACGAACAAACCTGTTGCAGAAATCGTGCCACCGGTAGCGGTCCAGTTTACGGCGGTGTTCGATGTGCCGGTTACAGTTGCGGAAAATTGCTGGGACGCCCCTTCCAGTAGAGGAGCGGATGTCGGAGAAATGGCGACGCTTACCGAGGGAGGTGGGGGATTCTTTTGCGGCGTCCCTCCGGAACTTGTCGCCCCTGTACACCCCGATAGAACAGAAAACGATAACAACAAAATGCTGAATCCCGCGAGGTGGATGGAGAAATTTCGCGCGGCGGCGTCCGAGCGGTTTCCTTCGCAAGTTGAGATGGCAATATTCGGACGCGGCATGACGTACAACCCCACTTACATGCTACCGGGTGGCAGCGCAAATCCGAATTGGCCGTTGGTACAGATTTGGGCCAGCGTGGACCAGACCATGAATTTGCGCGAGGACTTCCGGAGGTGTTGGATCGTCGCTGGAATTATTGTGAAGGAGTGCGCGGCGAGTTGATTTCGCCTCGCCGCGCGCGCATTTCGAGAAGCTAAGCGGTTGAGTTACGTCCGGCCCTTGCGTATTTGCTTACTTCGCGGGTACGAATTTCTGCACCCGCTCGCCGCCGAACACTTCTCCCGTGTAAATGATGCCTTTAGAGTCGGTGGCGATCATGTGTAGGCCGTAGAATTGGCCCGCGTTCTGGCCCATGCTGCCGATCTGACCCACTACCTTGCCATCCTCGCGGTTCAGGAACCAGATGTGGTTGTTGGTGAGATCGGAAATATACAGGAATAGCTGCTGCTTGTCGGGCGAGAACATCACGCCCCCTGTCGACCCGCCCACTCCCGTCCACGGTGCCATGACAAATTCCTTCACGAATTTTCCGTCCTTCGTCGTGACGTCGATGCGGTTTGCCATGCGGTCGGCGGCGTAGACCATCCCGTCATTGGATACGTTCAACGTGAGGTGGCCTCGGAATTCCTTGGGCTCCGGGCCATTGGGGACATATGCGCGGTCTTTATCATCCGTGGTAATTTCGGACAGCTTGTGCCCATAGGCGCCCCATCCCCGCTTGAATTGGAAGGTGTCCAGATCAAACACCATCACGCGCCCGCCCAGGTAATTGTCGGCGGCATAAAGCTCGTGCGCAGGTTCGTCGAGGCGAACTTCCTCGATTCCTCCCACGATCATGGGCGTCGTCGGGGGATACTTTGCGCGGAAAGCCGCTGTAGCCGCATCGCGCGCCGCGCGTTGCTCGGGAGTGATTTTAGGGCGCCCGGCCGGCAAGAATCCGAACACCGGTCCATTGCTGCCGTGGCCCGGTTGGCGCGGATTGTCTGGAGCGGCATCGCCTCCGCCGCCCCCGGGCGGCATCTCGGGCGTGCGAGGCAATTCGGCGATCAGCGCGCCGGTTTTCGGATCGTATTTGCGGACGTTGCCCATCCCGTTGACGACGTTACCTAGGTAGAGGAATCCTTTGCTGTCAACGGCCATGCCATGCCCCTGCGGCGGATCGACGGAGCCGATGACTTCTCCCGCCTTGTTGATGTGGATCATGGACGGAGGCCGCACGCAGCAATCGGCGATCGGGGGAGTCAGCTCGGCTTCGAGCTCGATATCGGTCAGATCGTTCGGACGGTCGTACACCCAAACATTGTCATCCTTGTCCACGGCCAAGCCGGTGACGCCGCCCATCTTCCATTTGTTTGGCAGCGGCTTCGGCCAGTCCGCATCGACCTTGTACTTCGGCGCGCTCTGCGTCTGCGCGACACGAGCACCCAACAAAACCAGCAAGCACAGGCCTGCCACCAGGCCAAGTGCCATTGCGCTCCTAACTTTACTCATGGGCCTCCCCCTTACAAACCGTTGGAAATTATGTATTGACCATCCCGGTGGGCATCCTTATACACCTGAATGAATCAGGAAGCCAGTGCTTGCGAAAATCGGCGATGGCTCGACTTGGTTTTGGAGGGAGCAAGCGGATGTTTCGTTCATGGCGAACGGCTATGGTGAACCATCCCGCGAGATTCCGGACGGAACGGGCATCTCCAAGGTTAAACCGGAAAACCACTCGTACTGAACATTGACACGGCATGGCAGAGGGTGTACGGTCCTGCGCAAGGGCAGGTTGGATTCCGAAAACGAGCATCCTTGCGTGAGGTGAACGATGGCCACTCTCTCAGCCGGTGGGCGGGACTCCGCCAAGTTTCCTGCTGTCTCCGAATCCAGAAACAAAAATAAGACCGAGCGCAGCGGGAACACGCATTGGCGATGTGCTTTTCTAGCCGTCACGATTTTATTTGCGTCTCTTGCCGTTGCGCAGAACGCGCCGCAGGTAACGGGTGTCGATCCGGCATCGGGCAAGGTGAACGACACCGTGACCGTGTCAGGAACCAATTTGGGCAAGACGTCGGTTTCTTCGGTGTTTTTGTCCGACGACAAGAATGATTACAAGGCCGCCATCACTGACCAGAGCGACGATAAGATTACGATGAAGGTGCCTCAGGTAAAGCCCGGCGATTACAACATCTCCGTCCAGGTGGGCGACAAACTCTTCATAAAGCCCGTGAAATTCAAGGTGGAGCAGTAAGAGCAAAGTAGCACAGGCTTCAGCCTGTGTGGTTTTCGTCCCTAACGAGCCGAAACGCACAGAATGATTGCCTCGTCGAAACCCTCAAATTTTGTCATTCCGAGCGGAGCGAGGAGTCTCTCTTTGGTTTAAATCCAAGATAAGGAGAGATTCCTCGCTCGCTCGCTCGGAATGACAAAATAATTTGACTTTTAGGATAGGCCAAGGGTTGTTCCGCTTGCTTGCTAGATCCGGGGTTCAAACCTGCAACGGAATCGAAAGCGCCTTGCGCGCCTCTTCAAATGTAGACTCGTGAATCTGCCCGTTGGCGTCCACTTTCATGTGCTTGGTCTGCATGGGCTTGCCGTCCAGGCGATCTTTCAGCCAGTCCGCGAAATACGTCGTCTGGCTCGGGCCGAGAGCCGCGGCGCTTGATCCAACGAGGCCGTGTTCCGCGCCTTCGTAGACCAGCAACTGTTTGGGTGCCGAAATCGTCTCGAATAAATCGTAGGTGTACTCGATCGGACTGAGCTGGTCGTCCTCGCCGGCCATGACCAGATAAGGAATTTTGATTTTTTCGCCGACTCCCTTCAGCGAAAGCGTCTGCGCGAATTTGTCGAATTCCGCTTCGTCGGTGAATCCCGCCATGTACATGAACCTAAGTTTGAACGTGGGCGAGGCCACGTTGAAGAGTGTGTTCAAGCCGGGCTCGTGGCAGACGGAGCGCAACACGCAGCCCTTCAGCCGGTCATCCACGGAGGCTACCTGCGTGCCCCAAAAAGAACCCATGCTCACGCCCGAAAGAGCGATGCGGTCGGGATCGATCTCGCTCTGCGAACGAAGCCACGACAGGACTAGTGGGCCGGCCTGCATCCAGTTCGTCGCCGTCGGATGGATCTCGCGCACGCAGCATTCACCCTGGCCTGGCCCTTCGAGCGCAAGCACGGCGATGCCGCGCTCGAGGAGTTTGTCTCCATAGAGCGCGACGCCGACTTCCTTGATGCTATCCATGCCGCCGATTGACCACACCGCGGGTATGCGGCCCGCGGTGCGCTTCACCGGAAAATGCAGATAGCCGGGCAGGGATTTGCCGCTCGCGCCAAACGGAATTTCCACTTTCCGGATTTCATGATCGGCGAGCTCGATGTACTTCGCATAAGCGGCGGCCTTTTTCTCGTTGAGCGCGAGATTTTCGCGCGTCACCTCGAAGATCGGCCATTGCGCGCTTCCATATAGCAGCGCCGCGATGAAATAGCTTTCACGGGCGGCGACCGTATGGCCGTCCGCTTCAAATTGGCGCGCCATTTTTTCTCGGCGGACTGCAGCGCGCGTGTATTCCCGCGCAATGTCGTTGTACTTGCGCACGCGCGAACGGATGCCGATGAAATCGCCCGTCGCGTCCGGGCCGCAGGGCCCCAGCGTGTACGCGATGCGCGCCTGATCCCATTCCAGGCCCACAGTTTGCACGACCGCGTCGAGCAGCCAGCGCTGTTCCTGCCAGCGCTTCATTTTGCGCTCCGTCGCCGCGTTCATTTCGGGCGCAGGCGCCGGATCGGGCGGTGTCGCGGCCAGCATGGCCGGCCAGTTCGAGCGAGCCCCGCCTCCCATGAAGGACGCGCCGGCCATCGTCGCCGCGCCGCCCAGAAACTCACGGCGCTCGACCAGTTTCTTCACAGGTTCCGATTTATTTGATTTAGACATTTCCGCCTCCGTCCAATCCAAGCAGACAACGAAGATTTGCGGCGCTTTCGCTGCAGCTCATCACCAAGCTTTCACTGAATAATGGTCTTGAATAACACGGCCCAATTGCGATGTAAAGGAAGCTTGTCGCACGGCATGAAAAACAATTCGGTTCAGTCGGAAGGGCCTACGGTGTATAAGGGTGCCCATTCATGATGTGAAAACAAGAATCCGTCTCTTCATGTCGTCCAGTTGATTTTCTGAAAGTGAGGAAAGCGTATGGCGCGCAGATTGTGCATTCTCGTTGGATGGTTCGTGCTTTTCGCGGGAACCGCCTCCGCTCAGTCCGTGGACGCCCGAAAAGCCCTGGAGGCATCCGTCAAGGCGATGGGCGCCACCAACTTGAAGACGATTCAATACTCCGCTAGCGGCTGGTTTTCGCAAATCGGCCAGACGTACGGACTGGCGGAAGACTGGCCGCACTACGAGGTGACGGACTACACGCGCGTCATCGACTACGACGCGAAGTGGTCGCGCGAGGATTACACCCGCAGGCAGGGCAAGTATCCGACTCTCGGCAGGACACCCATGCCGGAGCAACACGTCACGTCCATTCTGAGCGGCAACTACGCCTGGGACATGCAGGGAGACGTGCCTGTGCCGCTCGCGCGGATGTATTTGGACGGCGTGCCCTATTCCGATCTGCGGCAGCTGGAGCTGGTGCTGACTCCCGACGGATTCCTTAAGGCGGCGCTGGCGGCGACCGATGCGACAGCCATCTCGTTGAACATTATCGGGCCGTCGGACATCGGCCTCTCCCAGTTCGGCAGGAAAGTGACGATCGTCACCTTCACCATGGGGAAATATAAATTCAATGGAACGATCAACGACCAGAATTTGGTCGAACTGGTCGATACCTGGTTTCCGAATCCCATGTACGGCGACATGGACTACGAGATGCGCTACACGAAATACAGGGATTTCGGCGGGATTATGTATCCCGGTCAAATCCACGTGCATCAAGGCGACCCGAGGCTGAACCCCGCGCACAACTACTACGAAATTAATGTGACCGACGTGAAAGCCAACGTGCCGGTGACGCCTATCCCTGTCCCCGATGCCGTGCGGACGGCGACGGCGGCGCCTGTGAAGGTGGAGAGCCAGAAGCTCGCGGATGGCGTGTGGTTATTGGGCGGAGGAACGCACAACAGCGTGCTCGTGGAATTCAATGACTTCGTCGCGGTGGTCGAAGCGCCGCAGAACGAGGTGCGTTCGCTTGCGGTGATCGCCGAAGCCAGCCGGCTCGTTCCGAACAAACTCATTCGGTACGTCGTCAATACGCACCACCACATGGACCACGCCGGCGGCCTGCGCACGTATCTTTCGCAGGGCACTACGATCGTGACGCACGAATCGAACAAGCAGTATTACCTGGACATCATGTTCTACCCCGCGCCGCGGACACTCGACCCGGATCGCCTCGCGATTTTCAGCCCGATGTACATGATCAGCAGGCGCCCCGCTCCGATTGACACTGTGGGCGGCGACACGCGTGGCGAAGGAAAATACGTCGTGACCGACGGCGCGCGCATGATGGAAATTTTTCACGTGCAGGACCTGGCGTACGAGTTGGGGGATCCATCGTTAAGCCAGGGCAATCACAGCGCAGACATGTTGATGGCCTATCTGCCGAAAGAAAAAATCTTGATCAACGCGGATCTCTACTCGCCGCCGCAACCCGGTGCGAACCCTCCTGCGCCAACCGCCGCCATGCGCACGCTGTATCAGAATATGGTGAAGCTGAAACTCGATGTCGCGCAGCACGTACCGATCCATGGGCGCGTGGGGACGAACGATGAATTTGTGAAGATTGTGGGTCAAACGAAATAGCGGCAAATGATAAATCACGACCGATCGGCGAATAAGGTGGGCTTTTCGTGGCGCCGGCGCCACAACACCTGGGTTTGACACGCGATAACACCGAGCATATAGTTTTCCGCAAAGAAAAAGTTGAAACACGAATTTGGCTGCACATGTGTCCAGCGCGTCCGGCCGCGGGATGAGCTTGAACGTTCAGGAGGCGCGAAAACGGAATGAGTGACTCCACCAAGGCTGTCGAAGTCAAATCGCCAGAGATCCTCAAGTTGATCGATCAGGACGCGGCCGTCGAAAAACTGTGCACGGGCTTCTGGTTTACGGAAGGCCCTATCTGGAACGCAAAGGAACAGTGCCTATATTTCAGTGACATGCCCGGTGACGTGCGCCGCCGCTGGAGCGCCAAGGATGGCGTCAAAGAGGTCCGCAAACCCAGCAACAAATGCAACGGCATGACCTATGACGCCGAGGGGAACCTGTATGTTTGCGAGCACGTCACCAGCTCGCTTGTCATGGAGACTCCATCGGGTGTGCGCAAGGTCCTCGCCTCTCACTGGCAGGGCAAGGAACTCAACAGCCCGAACGATGTGGTGCTTCGCTCCGACAAGACCATTTATTTTAGCGATCCCTCGTATGGCCGCATGCCGGTCTTTGGCCTCGAACGCAAACAGGACCTGAATTTTCAAGGCCTCTTCCGGATTTCTCCTGATGGAACGCTGCATCTGGAAGCAAATGATTTCGGCCAGACCAACGGCCTGTGTTTCTCGCCAAATGAAAAAATCCTTTACGTGAACGATTCCCCGCGCGCGCACATTCGCGCGTTCGATGTCGCGCCTGACGGCTCGCTCAGCAACAGCCGCATTTTCGCGGAGAAGATCGGCGACGGCGTCCTCGAAAACGGCATCGTCGACGGAATGAAGGCCGATGAGAAGGGGAACATTTACGTTACCGGCCCGCGCGGCATCTGGGTTCTCAGCTCCAGCGCGGAGCACCTGGGCGTGATCCGCATGCCCGAGCACGCCGGAAACCTGAACTGGGGCGGGCGGAACTGGGACGAGTTGTATTGCGCCTGCTCGACTTCGATTTATCGCGTGAAGATGAAGGTGCGAGGAAATCCTGTCGCATACATGAGTATGCGCTAAGAGGGAACATGGCCGACCGGAAGCTGAACGCACGAAAGACGGCGCTGATCATTCAGGATTTGCAAAACGATGTGATTACCGAGGGTGGCGCGTTCGCTTCTTCCGGCGCTCCGGCCCATGCGAAGAAGCAGAACATCGTCGAAAATGTAAAAAAATTGGCCGCGGCGATGCGCAAGGCCGGCGGGATCGTGATTCACGTCCACTACATCGTCGAGCCCGGCGCGCCCGGACTCAAGTTGAATGCTCCACTCTTTCGCGGCCTGGCGGAAAGCAAAGCGGTGGTGCGCGGAACGTGGGGTGCGGCGCCCGTCGAAGGGCTCGAGCCACAAAAGGGCGACGTAGTCGTCGAAAAGATGCGCATGAACGGGTTTCACGGCACGAAACTCGAAACGATCCTGCAGGGTTACGGGATCGACTCCCTGGTGATTACCGGCGCCTGGACCAACTTTTCCATCGAGCACACGGCGCGGCACGGGGCCGATTCGGGCTACGAAGTTGTCGTGGCGACCGATGGAACATCCACCATCAACGACGAATGGCAGAACGCGGGAATTAATTTTGCTCTTCAAAATATCGCCGACCGCTGGAGTTGCGAAGAAATCATCAAAGCCCTGAGTTAGCCTTATTTAGATAGGCGCCATCATAGAGAGTGCATGACCTTTCCCCCAGATACTTCCATCGTGGTTTCCTCGGAAGACGTACGCGCAGTAATCGTTCACGTCCTTGCAAAGCTCGGAGCCAACGCGCGAGAGCGCTCAATTCAGGCGGATGTGCTGACGGAAGCGGACCTGCGCGGCCACCATTCGCACGGATTGCAACGCCTGCCCGTTTTGGCGGCTCGCATCAAGAATCGCCTGATCCGCGTCGATGTCGCTCCCGATTACGTGTGGACCGCGGATTCCGTTCTGAGCGTGGACGGAAAAGATGGCCTGGGTCCATTTGTTGCGGAGTCGGCGCTCGAACGTGCGAAGACCGCGCTGGAGCAGAGCGGAATCGTCGCGGTGGCAATTCGCAACAGCAGCCACATCGGAATGATTGGGTACTACTGCGAGCGGCGGGCTCTCGAAGGACTCATCTGCCTCGCGATGACGGAAAGTGAAGCACTCGTGCACCCTCATGGCGGCACAAAAGCTCTTGTCGGAACGAACCCGCTCGCCATCGGCATTCCCAGCGAGCACGCGCCGTTCGTTTTCGACATGGCCACTTCCACCAGCGCGATCGGGAAAATCTATGCCAGCAAGCATCGCGGAGAGCCGATCCCTCTGGGATGGGCGATCGATGCCGAAGGCAATCCGACGACCAACCCTGACGCAGCTTTGAAGGGATCGCTCACTCCCGCGGCCGGACCCAAAGGCTACGGCCTCGGCATTTCGATAGGAATACTCGCCGGGCTATTGCCGGGGGGCGAGATTGGACCTCGCGTGTTCGGCACTTTGGACACCGAGTTTCGCTGCACCAAGGGAGATTTTTTTCTTTTGATGAACCCCGCAGCCTTTGCCGGCGGCCCCGAGCTCGCGAGCCGTGTTGCGTCCTACCTCGATGAGCTGCGCCATTCGCCGCCGCAGAAGGGTTGCGAGAGTGTTATCGTTCCAGGGGATCGGGCGAGGAAGCTTCGCGAAGAGCGCATGCGCTCCGGGATACCTCTTCCAAAAGAAGTCTGGCTCGCGGCAGAAAGGCTCAAAAATGAGTTTTGAAGGCAGCAATCACGTCTGGGGATTCTCGACCGCAGGGAGAATATTTTTTGGCTGGGGCGCGGCGAGTGTGTTGCGTGACGTAGCGCGCGAATTCGGACCGCGAGTGCTGGTCTGCACCGATCAAAACATGGTCAAGGCCGGCGTTTGCGAGACGGTGCTTGCGCAACTCGCGGAGGGAAAAGCCGAAGTCAAAGTTTTCGACGGCGGGCAGCCTGAAGTTGATCGCCAGACTATTGAGCGAGCGGCTGCAGTGGGCCAGGAATATAAGCCTGATGTGGTGGTTGGTTTGGGAGGCGGCAGCAACCTCGATCTGTCCAAAGCCGTGGCGATTCTGGTGAAGTATCCCGGCCAGCTCCCGTCCTATTACGGCGAGAATAATGTTTCCGGGCCGATTGCCCCAGTCGTGGCAGTCCCCACGACCGCGGGCACAGGATCGGAAGTAAGTCCCGTTGCCGTCGTGGCTGACCCTGAGCGCGCCATGAAAGTCGGCATTGCATCTCGCGCTTTGATTCCCAAGTGGGCCATCGTGGATCCCGCTCTGACAGTTTCCTGTCCGGCGAATGTCACGGCGCATTCCGGCATGGACGCGCTCGCGCACGCGATCGAATCCTACTGTGCGAAAGTGCGAACCGATTGTTCCCCGCACGCGATCTTCGTCGGCAAGAATCCGATGTCGGATGTTCTCGCGACCAAAGCGATTACCGCCATCGCAAAATTTCTTCCGACGGCAGTGGCGCAACCGAAGGACCGCGAGGCGAGGCAAGAAATGGCTTTGGCGAGCCTTCTCGCGGGAATGGCGTTCTCGGCGGCCGGAACAGCTGCCGTTCACGCGCTGCAATATCCCGTTGGCGAAGCGACGCACACGCCGCACGGCTTGGGAAATGCCGTTCTGCTACCCACGGTCATGAGAAGCATTACGCCTTCGCGCATCGAAGAAATGGCGTTCATCGCGCGCAGCCTGGATCCGAGCCTGAAATCCAAACCGGATGCAGAGGCTGCTGGCCATGCCGCCGGACTTGTCGAGCAGTTAGGCGTGAAGGTTGGGATACCGAAAGGCCTGCGCGCGTTGGGCGTCAAAAAAGAAGAGCTTCCTCAACTCTCACAGATGGCCTCCACGGTGCGACGGCTGCTGGACAACAGCCCCGTCCCTTTCGACGAAAGCGACCTGCTGCGTCTTCTTCAAGAAGCATATTGACGCGCGCGTTGATAGGGCGGGCGGAAAGAACTATTTTTTCTACTGCGCTCGCGCTTGTTCCTGCTGTTGCGCTTGCTGCTTTAGCGCTTGCATGTCTTCCTTGCTGCGGAATGTCATGCGCGCAACCCGTCGCGCCCGCGAATACGGCAGAATGATTTCCATCTTGCCGTCGCGTTCGACCATCGACACGTAGCGTGTTTCCGCCCCGAGCGTCGGGAACGGATACTCGGTCCATTTGGATGATTTAGGATCGAACTTAATGACCTCGTCCGAATTCATCAGGTTGATCCACACGTTGTGGTCCTTGTCCACCACGGCCTGGTACGGCTCCTGAGAGTCCGGTCGGGGTAGAGGAACGATCGTCACGCCGAGCGTTTGCGTATCGATCTTGGCGAGGTTGCCGCCCCACCAGTCGCAAACCCAAACCACGTGGCCTTGTTTATCCGCGCCCATCCGGCGCGGCCCTTCGGCCCACGGTGTGGCAGTGTTCCACGTCGATCCGGCCGCATCGTACATCTTCACTTCGTCCGGAGAAAACTCAGCCTTGATTCCGGGCACCGGGGGAATTTTGATCTCTGTGACTTTCCCCGTTTCGAGATCGGTCTTGGCGACGATGTCGAGATTCATTTCGGCCCACCAGCCGTTGCCATCGCCGTCCGCGGTTAGTCCGTAGGTGTTTCCGATCCCGTCCGCGTTTTTAAAAGTCGGCGATTTGTATTCCGTAAACTCCTTCGTCACCGGATCGAATCGCGAGGCTCCATGGAACGTCGACGCCCAGATCTTGCCTTTGCCGTCCACGTCGAGAGTCCCGGCGACAAACGTTGGCCCTTCCATCGTGTTCGGCGGCGTGTAGACCTGAAGTGTCTGCGTCGTGGGATCAACCTCGATCAATCGCCCGGGCCCTTTGTCATCGGCCGGAGCCGTGTTGAACCACAGATGGCCCTGCGCATCGCGGGTCGCGCCGTGCCCGTTTGCCGCGAGCCCATGCGGGCCGTCCACGCGGAAGAATTTCACTTCGCCCGTCTTTGCATCGACGCGACCAAGGCTCGCGTACGGGTTCGGAACGTTCACCGAAAACCAGATGTTGCCCTGGAGATCCGCCTGGGCGTCATGCACTCCGTGCTGGCCCCAGAAGGACGTCGGCGTGCCCAGCGACCAATCGCTTCCGTTATTCAGCGCGTATTTTCTGGGCGCATCGTTCGCGCCAAACAGCGGCACGTCATACTCGGTGAAAACGACGCGCGCCGCGTCTCCCGTCGGGCGCGGCCGCAGCTTGAATTTCATGTCGCTCGGTTCCGGACCGCGAGCCCGCGCGAGGTACGCGGCGAGCTCCTTTTCGTGGAAGTCGATTGGCGCCGCGATCGGGCTGTTCGCGCCCAGGTAGCCGCCGAACACGTTCACGCGCTTCATCACTTCCAGAATCGCCGTCCAGCCTTGTTCGTCAAACCTGTTCTGCAAAATGTAATTGGGCTGGTGGCAGCTGGTGCAGCTGTTACGGAACACGCGCTTCAGCCGTCGGTCGTCCGGTGTCTGGTCCGGCAGCGACGCGAGCATTTGGTCTCCCGTCAATTCCTGCGCGAAATCGTTCGTCGCGTTTAAGACGAAATCCTGATGCTTCGTGGCCGAGAGGTCCATGGTACCGCGCGCGATATCGAAACCGTCCGCCTGCGCCCAGACTTCGTAGTGTCCCGCAGTCATGGCCGGAAAATAGTAGGCGCCCTCTTCGTCCGTAAACACGGACGTCGTGATCGTGGCGCCTTCCAGCTTGGCGGAAACGGTCACGCCGCTCATCTTCGCGCCTGCCGCCGATTTCACCGTGCCAGTCAGCAGCGTACCGTCTGGACTCGCGTGAGCCACGAGCGGCAGAACCGCAGCCAGGACAAACAACGCGAATGTGGCGCGGATGATTTTCAAGTACGCACGAGCGTGTGTGTCATTCATTGCAGGCTCTCCTTTTTTTCTAGTCGAGGGGGCCCAGGGAGCCGCCGCTCGCCGGTTCCGTGCTCTTCGGCGGCTTCGGCACCGTTTTCAAATATTCGACGATCGCGTCAATTTCCGACGGTTGCAGACCCAGCTTGAATCCCGGCATTTTGCCCGATCCGCTGCGGATCATTTCCTTGATGGCATCTTCGTTTCCGTTGACGAGGTCCTTGTACAGGGCCGGTCCGTACATTTGGAATCCTGGCCTTGCCGGCGCATGGCAGATGGCGCAGCGTTGCTGGAAGACGCGTTGGCCCAGTTTCTGCACATCGGTGAGAGGTTTTTCCGTGTTTGCCTGCTGCGCGCGCGAGGTGACCGGGCAAATGCCGAGGAAAATCAAAACGGCCCATCGGAGGCATTTCATGGAAGATTCTCCTCGGCAAACTCTACCACGAATTGCATTTAGCGGAGTAGAAGCTTTAACCAAAGACTTAAATCCGCGCTCCTCGCAACGTCGGACGGGAATTCTTGTAGGGCTCCCCAGTAGCGTAGGCTTTCGCCCGCGGGGGTTAGTCCTACCAAGGCCGAAATTCCGCAGGGTGAAGCCTACGCTACTGAAAAACCGGACAACGGCGATGTCCCTCGCGCGCATCAAATTATATGAAAAATCATGTATCGGGCCCGCTGTGGGGTCCGGAAGGGAGGGCAACGCCATGTCACGGTTCTTAAAAGTGTCTGCGATTGCCCTGTTGGCGCTTTTCTTCCTCGTCCCGGTAGCGTCGGCGCAGAGGGGTGGGTTTGTTGGCCGCGGCGGCTTTGGCTGGCACGGCGGTTACTACGGCGGCTATTACGGCGGCGGCTGGGGCTGGTACGGTCCTGGATGGGGCTGGGGTTGGGGTGGATATTACCCCTACTATTGGAATGGTTATCCCTACTATGGCTATGGCTATGGCTACGGCTATGGGTACAGTGCGCCTCGGTACGGGGATGTCAAAATCACAGGCGCGGGCAAGGATGCCATGGTCTATGTGGACGGAGGCTATGCGGGCAGAGTGGCCCAACTGAAAAAGTTCCGCCTCCCGACCGGCGGCCACAACATCGAATTGCGCGATCCTTCCGGGCACGTGTTCCATCAGGAAAAAATTAACGTCCTACCCGGCAAGACGCTCGAAATTCAAGGCACGGTAGGAGGGCATTGATCTCATTTTGAAATTCTTAGCGATTGCTTCGCCCGTTTTCAATTCGCGCCGTCATATGCGGGGCCCGCTGAGGCCCCTCGCTCTGTGACAATTCTTCAGTCCGGGCGAAAGTCTTACATGGTTCAGAGAGCACGCATCTGCTAATCTCTTTTGGTGGAGTGAGTTGTCTCGCGATCGGATGGCAACCGGCGTGCGCCAGTTCCTGGTTTAGCGATTTTTCGATTCTATTCCGTTCCGGGGATTCCCAGCCTTCCCTCTCGGATTTGAAACTTTTCTGTAGAGTTCGTGTTTTTTGGGGGGATGAGCGCCATGCGTACCTTGAAGTTCCTGGTTTTGGCCGTAGTGTTTTATTCCGCGCCGCTCGCTGCGCAGCAGCAATCGCTCCCTCCTGTTGGCGCTCTGGACCAAGTCGTTTCCAAAGTGGCTTCCCGAGAAACTCAGGAAATGGCGATGATCCGGCAGCACGCGCCGCTGGTGGAAACCTACATCCAGAAAGTCAGGGTTTCGGAAAATGACGGCACCTGGGTCCCCGACGGTGACCACTATTTCATCGGGCGCGCGGAATTTTCCAAGGGGCTCGAGCTCAAACCGCTCCCCACGCCCGACGACAGCGCGCCCCGCCGCATGGTCGCCAGCCTGGCCCGGCTCTTTGACTTCGGCACCGAATTTCTGCCGCTTGGGTTTCTGCAGCTGATTTATCTCGACAACGACGGCCTGAGCGCGCAGAACTACAATTTCGATTACGTCCATCGCGAATTCCTCGGAGAAGTGCGCACGCTGGTCTTCGATGTGACTCCCAAGAAAAAAGGCGCCAAAGGGCGCTTCCTGGGACGGATCTGGGTCGAAGACCAGGACTTCACAATCGTCCGGTTTAATGGCACCTATTCCGGCCACGACTTTTCCAATCTGAAATTTCATTTTGACAGCTGGCGCGTGAACGCCGGGCCGAATCTTTGGCTGCCCGCGTTTATTTATTCCGAGGAGAATACGGCGTCGTACCTGCTGGCCAAAGGCCACACCTACAAGGCGCAGACGCGGCTCTGGGGATACGATGTTGGCAAATCCCATGAGGAGCAGGAATTGAGCCAAGTGCTTGTCGAATCCGCTTCCCCGGTGATCGATCAGTCGCAGAAGAACAACGATCTTACTCCCCTGGAGGAACAGCGCGCCTGGGACGAGCAGGCCGCCGACAACCTGATCGGCAGGTTGGAACAATCCGGCCTGATCGCCCCGAAAGGGCAGATCGACAAAATTCTGGATACGGTCGTGAACAACCTGGAAGTCACGAACAATCTCGAAATGGAGCCCGAGATTCATTGCCGCGTCCTGATGACGTCCACCATCGAATCTTTTTCCATGGGGCACACCATCGTGCTGAGCCGCGGATTGATCGACGTATTGCCGGATGAAGCCAGCCTCGCGGCCATGCTGGCCAAGGAAATCGGCTACATCCTGACCACGCACAGGAGAGTCGACACGCGCTTTGCGTTCTACGACCGCCTGCAATTCAGCGAGCAGAAAATTTTTCAGCACTTCGATTTTGAACGCAAGCCGGAAGAGGACGCCGCGGCAAGCGCGAAAGCCGCGGAGATTCTGAAGAATTCGCCCTACAAGGATCAGCTGGGGAGCGCGGATTTATTCATGGCCGAATTGCACGAACGCGCCCGCGAGATCCCGAACCTGATCAGCCCCCGGGTGGGCGACGCGGGCTTGCTCAAACTTCCCGTGGCCGCGAAAACCGAAGACGCGGAGGCCGCGAGGCACATTGTCGCGCTGCCCCTCGGCGGACGCATCAAGCTGGATCCGTGGGACGATACCCTGGCGATGCTGAAGGACAAGGCCGCGGGGAACGTTCCGGACCGCGAGAAAATGCCGTTTGAAGTCACTCCCTTCATGATTTACTTGACGCGCGTGGGTCCCGAGAATCCCAAAACCTCGCAACTGAACGAAACTTCGCGCACCGGCGATTAGAGTGCATTGTAATGATTCCTCTCGCAATGAAGCCTGCTCTGTAAATTACTTATTCGTTACTATAGCGTGAAGACAAGTCTGACCCTTCCTATCTTGGCAGTCATGTGTCTCTTTTTCTTTTCGCGTCATGAAGATACTAGGACTACTAACTCTGTCGTGCCGGCCATCTTCGTGTGCCAATACGAAACTTCCGACGATCTTCCACTTTAAGGAGCTAGCGGTGCGATCGAGCACAGTTGTGCACATCGATCCCGCGTTAAATCCAATCAACGCAATGCCGCGATTTGGTGCAGGGTGTGCATGACTAATGGCGTACGCAATAGAACCAATAAATCTTTAGGGCCTGGTACTACTATCATGAGAAACGAAAATTCCAAGAAACAAGAACGACGATGGGTTCTAATGAGACGGCGCGCGGGCTGGCTATCCGTTTTCGCGTTGGTCTTAGCGTTGGCCTTCGGATACGGTTGGTCCGTGTCGCTTCGCCGCCATGCGGCTGTGAACCTGCTGACCAGAAATTCCAACACGAGCGCGCCCGCTGATGCTGCGAAGGCTTCCGGCGCCGCTCTTCCTCTCCTGGCGCATGCGGAAGAATCCAGGAAAGTTTTCTATCCCTACTCGGTCATTCCGGGCGGCATCCACAGCATCGAGGAACTGAGGAGCGCCATCGGGAGAGACCCGGTCGTGTCGGCGCAATACGCCGCGTTTCATTTGGCGAACGCGCGGATCATCCAACTGGAGCGGGAAAGCGCCATGCACGTTACGTATCGCCGCGGCGACAAGATCTACTGGACCCAGCGCGAACTGCTCCTCGCCAAGGGAGAAATCCTTGTCACCGACGGCTCAGAGACCGCCCTGGCAAGATGCGGGAACTTGATTGCAGAAACGGTCGAGACGCCCGCCTCCCCGAACGAGCCAACGCCGCAGGAGTTGAACACGCCGGTTCCAAACCCCTACACTCCGGGTGAACTCGAAAGCGACGACCGTTTCCCCGGCCTTCAGTTTGTGGCCGACCCCTACGTGCCGCCTGCCACGACGAATTTGCATTCCGGCGGCGGCCCCGGCCTCTACCTGCCATCCGGTCCTGCAGCGCCAATCCCTTATCCCGGCAAGCCCACGACTCCTGCCGTCGTAAAAGCGCCTGAGCCAGGCACAGCGATGCTCTTGCTGGCAGGATTGCTGGCACTGCTTTACGCGTATAAGCGCATGCTGAAGGACGCGCCCAAGAATGTGAACTGAAACGATCCGTTGGCTTGCAAGCATTCCAGGAACGCGCTAAATTTCTTCTAAGATGCTTTCCGAGAGCGAAATTCGGGCTGAAACCAAAACGCAAGGACTGAGAACCAAAAGAAACAATCTGCTGGCCGCGGTTTTGTCCGGTTCCGCCCTTGTGTGGATTTCGCTCCGGTTCTTTCCTCACTCCATCGCCGGGATCACGGGCGGTTTTGCGCTGGGCTTTCTTTACGCCAACGGTTTTGAATACTGCCTGCACCGATTCATCCTGCACGCAGGCCATGGCTTTTTTTGCGAACAACACATGGTGCACCACACAACGCTGAATTCCCCCGAGGCGGCCCGCTACGTCAACTTTTCCCGGAATCCCTGGGGAGTGGTGGCGCTCTTTTTCGCGAACGCGGCACCATTCTTGTTTCTACAATGGATCTTCCGCGATGGCTGGACCGCGGGAGTGTCCGCCAGCTTCGCGATTTATTACGTCGCGTTTGAAGAAATTCATTGGCGGTCGCACATGGGCGGATGGTTGCCGAAGTGGCTGCGCCCGGCGGCGAGACACCACCTGCTCCATCACGCGCGGGACGACGGCCGCTACAACGTTTTCCTGCCTATTTGTGATTGGGTTGCGGAGTGGTTTCAGCCCAACGTGCGAATTTCGACTAACGCAGCGGGAAAATGAATTAGCGCAGAGCTTCTCCACGGGTCCGCTTCGCGGTTTTCGTGGCGCCGGCATCTTGCCGGCGATTTTCGCGCTCTACCTAAAAACAAAAACGCCGGCAAAATGCCGGCGCCACAAAAGATCAACTGCGTTCGAGCTAATCGCTTCCGGCCACGCTTGCAAGGGTCTTTTCTTCTTTTTCCTGCTTGTCGCGCAACAGCGGGCAATCGGCGGGCAGGAGGGCCAGCTTCTTCTGAATAATGTTCTCCGAATACTTCGCCAGGTAGTGGACGATGGTCTCGATGCGGATCTTGATGCTCCCTGCCGGCTTCGTCGAATCCAGGTCGCCAAACTTGAAGAATAGCGTGCCTGTCGCCTCTACGATTTTTTGCGTGGGCGTGTAGGTCGGCTGGTCCATGCCGCATTCATAACTCGATAGCCGCAGCACGCAGGTAATCCACGGAAAACGCGTGGCGAATTTCGCGCCCCACAAAATTTCGTTGGTGTTGCTGCTGTTGGAGGAAGTCCACACGTCTGAAATATCCAGCGGCGAGCGGATTTTCTTCGCCCGCACTTCTTCTCCGAAAATCCACCCGAGCAAATCCTCGTCGATGGGAAGATACTGCAGCCAGACGATAGGGTAGCCGTGGGCCTGCAAATCGGCTTCGATCTCGTGCCCGATTCCCGGGTCCATGTGATATGGGCGGGCCAGCACCAGCACGCACGGCTTTCCCTCGCGCGCGCACCAGGTCAAAATTTTTCTCGTTTCGGCGCGGGCCTTTTCGTTGAATTCGCGCAGTGCCTTGTAGCCCGCATCCACTGCGCGCTGCGTTTCCGCCATATCGATGTCGAAGACGTCCTTCAGGCAATCGTACATCTGCTTCGGAACCATTTCCGGCTCGGCCATGTTCACAAACGGAGCAGCGTACTTTATCCCGTTGTCGGCGAACACATCGCTTTCCTTCACGAAGCCGGCGCGGATGTTTTCGGGGCCAGCCATTACGCGCGTGCAGGCCAGCGTTTCCGAAACGTGCCCCCGCATGAAGGACGGCAGGGAATAAATCATGGGACTCATGATGACGTTGAGTTTTTTCTTTTGCCCGAAGATCAGTTCGCCGTAGTGGCCGCTCATGGCCTTCACCGGATAGCAGCAGTCCACCGTGCCGCGGCCTTTGCCGAATTCGCGGCCCTGCTCCTCGGAAGTGTCCGAACTGAATACGATATTTTCGGAGGCGATCCCGATTTCGCGCAGGAACGCGACCCAGAACTGGTGGGTGCTCCACATGTTCAGGACTTTGGGAATCCCGACGCGGATCCCCGAGCGGTCCTTACGCGGAGACGGCGGTATTGCGGCGGAAGCCTTCTTGCCGAACCATGTCTGCAATATTGGGAAAGGCATTCTTGGTTTTCTCTATTCCGGCCTTGATCACTTTCATTTCGTTCAAATCTTCCACGAGCCCTTTGGGGCACGAGTTATTCACGATGACGCGCTCCCAGCCTACGCCCAGCGGAACCTTGCTCCACTCGCGGCCCATGCCGCCCGGCAGCTGGACGTCAATGAAGCTGCGCTGGCAATTCACCGGGCACCAGTTGCAAACCGTTTCCTTCGCGGTGGTCGTCGCATAGGTCAATTTCTCGATCACGTCGAAGCCGCGGAATTGCGATCGGCCTCCCTTTTCCCACCAATCCAGGGATACGAGCGCCGCGCCGATCGCGCCGGCCTCTCCAGAATAGGGATGCACGACGACGTCCGCGTCGGGAACTTTGGAGCGGATGAAATCGACCTGCGTCTTCACCACGGCCAGATTCTTGTGCGTGCCGCCCTGCAGGATAAATTTCTTGCCCACCTGATTGAGATTGTTCATTCCGCCTGCATAGATCCAGACGTTGAGAGGAAGGATCGAGCAAAGGGCGGCGAGAATTTCCTCGGCCTGCCAGCCCTTACGCTGCTGGTTGACGATGTCGCTTTGCAGGAACACGCCGCATCCCATGGAAAGCTGCGGCATGGCCTGCGCCAGAAACGCCTTGTCCGCCATTTCGCTGAGGGGAATGCCGAAACGTTCGGCGACGCCCTGCAAAAACGCGCCGTTGCCCGAAGAACATTGCGAGTTCAGTCGGAAATCGCTGACGGTCCCGTTTTTCAGGATCATGATCTTGACGTCAACGCCGCCCACGTCGCAGATGCAATCGGCATCAGGGAAATAGTGCAGCCCGGCCGAGGCGTGCGCGATAGTCTCCACCACGCCGCAGTCCGCGCCCAGAATGCCTTTGAGCAAATCCTTTCCGTAACCGGTGATTCCGAGTCCCAGGATTTCCCCGTCCCCGATAGCTTCGCGTAGCTGGCGGAACAAGCTCTTGGCGTCTTCGATCGGATTGCCCTTGCTCAGCGCGTAACACGAGAAAAGCAGTTCTCGGTCGGGACCGAGGCAAACGGCTTTCGCCGTGGTCGAGCCAAAATCGCAGCCCACCACGACGCGGTCCAATTTTTTCTTTTCTACCGTCGCGTTGGCGGCCTTCGCGGCGACGTTAATGCTGGAAGTGGCGTCCATCTTGGAATACACGTCGATGAACGTCCTCAAACTTTCTTCGTTGTCGCTCAGCCCGCCGCGTCCCTGCTTCTTTTTCTCTTCGTACTGGCCCTCGTCGATCCACCATTGAAGTTTCTTCATGCCCTGGTAGATGCCGACCGTGTGCGGCTCGCCCATGGCTACTTCGACGCAGCCAAGGGCCGCGTAGTACAGCGCATCCTTGGGCACGACGATGTATTCTTCGGGTGCCTTGCCGTTGGGCATCTGGATTTTTCTTTCTTCCCAGATGTGCGTGAGGTGCAGCCGCCAGGCCTCCTGCAGCCCTTTGAAAAACAGGTTCGGCCCGCCGAGCAGCAGCACTTCCGGCGATGGCGTGTTCCCGCGCGTCAGCGTGGCGAGATTCTGGTAGACGACGGCCTCGAACAAGGAAGCGATGATTTCGTCGACCGTGACGCCGGCCTTGAGCAGCGTGTTGGCATCGGCTTCTGCGAAGATGCCGCACTTGCTGCTGATCTTGTGCAGCGTGTGCCCCGTGTAACGCATTTCGGAAAGCGCTTCCGGAGCAATTTGCAATTTCCGCGCAGTCTTTTCGATGAACGTGCCCGTGCCGCCCGAGCAGGCGCTCTGCATGAGGACTTGCTTGCTCTTGGTCGTCCCGTTGCCGTTGAAGAAGATGGTCTTCATATCTTCTCCACCGATTTCGCTGACGAAACGCACCGCCGGGTGCAGCCGCTCGACGCTGGCCGCCACGGCCACGACTTCCTGAATAACCTTGGCGCCCACGGCGGGAGCGATCAGGCCCGCACCCGATCCGGTAAAGAAGATGCGATCGCGCTGCGGCGTGAAATCATGCTGCGCCTCGAGCCGCGACAAGAATTGCAGGACTTTTTCACCCTGCTTGGTGTTGTGCCGTTCGTAGGCCTGGGAGATCACTTCGCCGGACGGCGAAGCGAGAACGTACTTGACCGTGGTGCTACCCACGTCCATGCCGCAGAGCATGGCGCCATTGGCGCTGGGCTGCAGCTTCTGCGGCGTCTTGATTTCCATCACGCCCGGGTCCCGCATGAGGGGCGCGATCTGAACGAAATTCCCGTCGGCCATTGAGGGGTCCTCGCTACTCCCGTTCGCTGATTACGTTCACAAAGCTTTCGGAGAAGTCCTCCGCCCTTTTGTCATTCCGAGCGGAGCGAGGAATCTCTCCTTCTGTTCCGGGCTCAAACCGAGAGAGATTCCTCGCTCCGCTCGGAATGACAAAAACATTTTCCCGCCGCTTACAAGCTGGCGAGGTGGAGAGCGTAATTCGCCGCTGTGGACGCGTACCCGTAATGCGGAATGCGATACGTTGCCTTTTTGACTTTGGGGTTCTTTTCCTCGATCTGCCGGATTTTCTCGAGCGTCAGTCCGGTTTTGGCCATCGCTTCCACGAACTCGGACTGCGAACGCTTTTTCGCTTCGGTCAAAATCATCTGGCAGCGGGAAAGCGCGTGGACTTCGGCGTCTCCCTTGATTTCGATGGGAGCATAGAGCAGGTCGGGATGCCGCCCCAGCACGTTGGCCATGGCGCCCTGGGACATCGTGTTGGGCATGCAAGAATAAGGCGAGAGCTCGCAGGTCATGTTGGCATGCTTGTGAAGGTGAGCATGCAGGGCCTTGCCGATCAGCATGTGGCCTTCTCCGCCGCGTAGTTCGTGGTGGAAGAAGGGTGAGGCCAGTTCCTTCAATTCTTCCTGGTCCGGCAATTCGTGCGGCACGTAGCCGAGCGCCTTGCGGAAGCGGTTGTAGGTCCCAACGTAGAGCTTTTCCATCCCGCGGATCATGGCCATCTTCATCTTGGCCTTGCGGTCAAAGTTCGGCTTCTCCGGGATGCGCCATAGCGGGGTGTGCAAGAGGTAGCCCAGCCACACGGCCACTGGAGGCGGCATCACTTCGGAGCCTTCCTGTTCGAGCCAGCGCTTGATGTTGTAGTTGCCGTCGCCTTCGTGGGTCTGCAGCCAGAATTCGCCGGTAATCTTCACTTTCGGCTTCACTTGCAGCCGGTCGACTTCGATCGCGTCGAATTTCTTGCGCACCACTCGCAACGCGTCCGCAAAATAGCCGGAAAGGAAATGCCACGCCAGCATCCCGTACTTATTGCTGCGAAGCGGGCGTTTCTGGAAGACTTCGAATAGATAGTCCGCGCTTTCCTTCAGAACCTTGTCGGTCTGTCCCGGCGTGACCTCATACGGACGAGTCAGGTACTCCATGTCCGTGAGGATGTCGCCCACCAGGATGGCCCAGACAATGCCGAGGCTCAGGTGCATGTTGATTTCCAGCCCCCCTGGCTTTTCGGGCGCTTGATCCAGTTCATCCTGCGCGAGTAGGAAAAGCCGGAAATCCTTGAGCCCCATGCCGTCGAGCGCCATCTCATAGGATTCGTGGTATTGGCCGAAGCGGCAGGGTCCGCAGGCGCCGGCCGTCAGGAAGACGTAGTCATCCAAGGTCTTTTGCTTTCCGTTGACGGCGACTTCGGACTTCAGGAAGTTCACCAGGCTGCCCGTCGTGAAGATCGTGGGGCAGCAGGCGCCGGTGTCGATCAGTTCCTTGCCGGCGTCTAGGTCCGCGCGCGCGATATTGGGGAGGGGCTTGGCATTGTAATTCAAATTGTTAAAGACGCCCTGGACCAGCCGCTCATGCTTCCAGGTCAGGCCGCCGAACAGAATCGTCGTCTTGTCCCGCTGTTCCCTTGTGAAAGGCCGCGCCTTATAGGAAGTGTAGTGAGTAACCTCATTAACTGCGGTCGCCATGCTTATCCTCCTTGCTCCCTCAGACTTTACTTTGCTTCAAGAAAGCCCCCTGCTCCCCAGCTCTTGCGTAGATGTCGTGTGATTCGCCACGGACGAATGGCTAGAAAATGAGAATGAGAATTGGGCAGGCTTTTGCCCAAGGGTGGACACTACTCCGCGATTCGCACCTTTTTGAACCATGGCAAGACTCATGACCCAATCTCCATGAGGTCTCAAGTTCAGTACCGGGCAGGTGGTATCCCGGAACCAAACCAGACCCTTCGCTTATAACAAAAGTAGCGTTTAAAAGCCATACCCGTTTCTGTTGAGTTATCTGGAAGATAGCGGAGGCACACGGGCCTAGCCGCTGCAAATCAGTGGTTTGGCTTCATCCGAGCCTCCCCCGGCCAGTGCCCGGGGTGCACGAATGGCAGCAGGGCTTTGCAATGCCGTTCAAGGGCTCCGCCTTTTCCGCTTACCATATTGTGTAACGGTTTTTCGAGGATTTCAGAGCCATACATGCGTCAGCGCACATTAACTACCGTGGTTTTCTTCGCCGCTTTTTGCCTTGGCCCGTCCGCGCATGCGGACTCTTACGTCCAGGCCGGGATTAGCTTTTTCCGCGCCGACGTGACCGTCCACGAAAACGCCACGCTCGAAGTCCGCGAAGAGATTGCCGTCCGCAATGCCTCATCCTTTTACAAACACGGCTTCCAGCGGGACTTGCCCATCTCCCTCACGGATCGATGGGATACGCGCTATGTGGGCACATATCAAAAGGACAACGGCATTCGCGTGAAGATTCTGGAGGTGACAGAAGACGGCCAGCGCGTCAACTACGACCAGGGCAAGCGCTACGGCTATGCGCAGCTTTTCATCGGGGAGCGCAACGTGGCGCTCGATTCAGGCGAGCACCGTTTCGTGATTCGCTATACCGTCGATTGGGCGCTGATTT